>Ga0070698_100000008_pt1 | contig 119408 bp, 105 predicted proteins | sample KBSK1502metaG_FD_65477 | JGI IMG/M metagenome (GOLD analysis project Ga0070698, IMG submission 65477) | Corn, switchgrass and miscanthus rhizosphere microbial communities from Kellogg Biological Station, Michigan, USA - KBS K1-50-2 metaG | ecosystem: Host-associated > Plants > Roots >... | reverse complement strand
TTATCAGCCGAACCTCCGGCTCAGAAGACGAAACACCTATGACTGACCCTCATCCTACACTCGTAACTAAACACACTCTGGCAGAAGCAAAGACCGTTTCAGCCAAACTTATCCTGGTGGCCGAAGACAATATGGTGAATCAGAAAGTCGCCGTCCGCCAGTTACAAAAGTTGGGCTATCGCGCCGACACGGTTGCTGACGGCCGGGAAGCGCTGGAAGCCCTGGGACGAATTTCTTATGACCTGGTTTTGATGGACTGTCAGATGCCTGAGCTGGATGGGTATGAGACCACTGGCGAAATACGGCGTCGCGAAGGCGAGATAAAACACACGCCGATAATCGCCATGACGGCGCACGCCCTGGCCGGCGATCGCGCGAAGTGTATTGATGCCGGCATGGACGACTACATTACCAAGCCGGTCAAGACTGATGAACTCAAACGCGTGCTTGAATTGTTCTTCAGCGATCCGCCCGCGAATGACGGCGGCGTAACGGCGCCATTGGTAGACGTGCAACGAATGCACGAAATGTTCTGAGCAGAGACCATCGAGTTCTCTGAAATTCGGAATCTGTACCTGGACGAAATGACGAAAAATCTTAACAAGCTCGACGACGCCGTCGCTGCGCACGATTCCCGTGAAGTTGAACTAGTCGCCCCAACTGCGCCGGCACGAGCGCGAACTGCGGCATGACCGCCGTGGCGATTCCGCTCTGCCAACTTGAAGTGGCGGGTAGAACGACTCGACTTGAGTCTGCTCCCGCTGCTCTGGCCCGGGCCCACAAATTATTCGCGCAAACACGAGACTTTCTCGCCGCACACTCCGCGCAACCGGTCCGCCCTATGACGCTCAGAATTGAGGACTAATACCATGGAAAAATTTCGCCTGACCTTAAAACAAACATCTCCCAGGCGGGTTCTGGTCGCTGACGATGATCCGGTGATGAGACATCTGATAACTACCATAATCAAGCAGCAGGAATATGAAGTGGTCGTGGCCAACGACGGCCGCGAGGCCTATTGCATTCTCCAGTCTGATTCACAGTTCACGGCCGCGATTCTGGACATGACAATGCCCTTCCTTGAAGGCCTGGACCTCATTCGCTACATGCGTACCGAGAAACGTCTGATGCGGATTCCCATCATGATGATTACCGCCGCCACGGACATTAAACTCATGGCCAGCAGCTTCTCGGCCGGGGCAACTGCGTTCCTGCCCAAACCATTCACTCCTGAGCAACTCCAAAGCGCGATTCGCATGTTACTCGGGACCCGGAAGTCGAACATTAGAGCAGCGCAGATCTGTTAACACGAGGGAGAGAAATGTCATTTGAACGGGCTATTACTACTGAAGCGAATGTCCTGGCCTTCGCCCCGGTTGTCCAGACAACGAGCGACGCGGTCGACCTGGAATTACTCAACGCCTTTGAAGAGTTACAGGCGGACGATGGGTCTGATCTGATCGTCGAGCTGATCGACTTGTATCTTGCGGATGCACCTCAGCGAATCATCGCAATTCGGGAAGCTTTGGCGGCCAGTGAGTGGGTGACCTTAAAGCGAGCCGCTCATAACTTGAAAGGGAGTAGCGGCAATCTGGGGGTGCGCCTGGTGGCTGAGATTTGTGAAAAGCTGGAACACCTGGTTGGTCCTGAACCAATGGCCGGAGCCGGCGATCTCGTGCAGCTTCTGCAATCGCAGTTTGATCGAGCCCGCGAAACACTCGCGGCGCAAAGGAGACTTCGGTGCGAGTAATAATTGCTGAAGACGATGCCGTTTCGCGGCGCATCCTCGAAACCCTGTTGAGTAAGTGGGGCTACGAGGTTACCACCACGCTGGATGGTGAAGCCGCCTGGAATGCTTTGCAAGAACCGGGGGCTCCTTCACTTGCGATCCTGGACATCATGATGCCGGGCGTCGACGGCCTGGAACTTTGTCGACGCGTGCGCCTGATACCGGCCAGTGTGCCTCCTTATCTCATCCTGCTCACCGCCAACAACGCTGTCAGCGAGATCGTCAAGGGAATCGAGGCAGGCGCCGATGACTATCTCACCAAACCTTACGATCGTGATGAGTTGCGAGTGCGCTTGCAGGTTGGCGCTCGCATCATCGAGCTACAAACAAAATTGGCCGAGAGGGTCCAACAGCTTGAAGCCGCTTTGAGCCACGTCAAGCAGCTCGAGGGAATACTGCCCATCTGTTCCTACTGCAAAAAGATTCGTAACGATCTAAATTCCTGGGAGACGGTCGAGACTTATGTCGCCGATCATTCGGAGGCTGAATTCTCACATGGCATCTGTCCCGGCTGTTACGAAACCACGGTGAAACCTCAACTCGAATCACTTCGGATGTCGCCATCCGCAACGTGAGGTTAGTACCGCGAGCGGTAGCGACCGGATCTCGATTCTCGGTGCGACGAGACATTTTCCTGAACCCGACACAGTCGCTCCGCTCCCGGTACTGACCTCATCGCCCGGACAGCGCATCACTGGCACACCGGATGCCCTAAGACCTGTAGGCGTCGCTTAAGCGCCATGATCGCGCCCCCTTCGGGCAGAACACCCCGGCGTTCGGCAACAGCCGTTCATTTCTGCCACAAAGCTCCCCGCAAACACCTCAAACCCTTCGGCGCTTCAGCGAAGAAATAATTCGCTCGCCCGCCGCGCTCTTAAAAGGAAAGGCCCCAAAGATGATTCAAATCCACCGCATAGTTCGATCCGCATCCGTCTTGTTTCTCCTGGTCGCACTCTCAATCTCTCAAACCACAGCCGGGGCCACCAGACACCCGGCCGCGAAAGATCAAAAACGTGGGCGTGCTGAGAAGCGCGAATCGCGCGGCCGCCGCGCGGAGCTTGAACGCCTGGCAGCCCGCCGGCGCGCTGAGGCTGCCCGCCTGGCCGCCATAGCCAGACAGCGCGCGGCTGAACGCGCCGCTGAAGAAGCCCTCCGCGATCGCGTGCAATCGATGATCGAAAAGGACGATGTGGCCGGCGAAGATCCTGAAGTGCGTCGTGTAGCTATCAACGCCCTCGGTCGCCACGCCGGCACGGTCGTCGTCATGGATCCAAAGACGGGCCGCATTTATTCAGTTGTGAATCAAGAGTGGGCTTTGCGCGAAGGCTTCAAGCCCTGCTCAACCATCAAACTGGTTACCGGCCTGGCTGGATTGAATGAAAAGATCATTAACCCCACCGACACCTCTGCCATCTCCGATTCGAATAAGGTCGATCTAACTCGCGCGTTGGCGTACTCCAAGAACGATTATTTTCAGCAGGTGGGCGGACAGGTTGGTTTTGCGAGAATGATCTCCTACGCGCACGAACTCGGGCTGGGCGAGAAAACCGGCATCAACACCCGTGATGAATCGCAGGGTCGAGTGCCCCGGCTTAGATCCGGCTTCAACGTCAATCATATGTCGTCGCATGGTGATGACTTCAAAGTAACCGCTATGCAGTTGGCAACCCTCGTTGCGGCGATGGCTAACGGCGGCAACCTGATCACGCCTTTCGTCCCGCGGACACCGCAGGAAGAAAAAAGATCCACGCCAAAGGTTCGCCGCATAGTTGGTATCGACCAGAACTCTTTCAAGCAGATGGTTCCCGGAATGATCGGATCAGTTAGTTACGGTTCGGGCCGTCGTGCTTCCATTCCCCAGGAGATCATCGCCGGCAAAACCGGTACTTGCATTGAGCAGGGCGCCTGGATTGGCTTGTTCACCTCGTACGCTCCGCTCAACAATCCCCGCCTCGCCGTAGTGGTGATTGCGCGCGGCCCCGACGGTCGTAATCATTTTCCCGCCGCCGTCGCCGGCCGCATCTATCGCGATCTGAGTGCCCGCTTCGGCCCGACGCAAATGGAACAAATCGCCGCCGCAGCCGACTTAAGAAAACAGCGCGACTCAGGCAATAGAGTAAGTACCGCGAGCGGTAGCGACCGGGTCCGTCCCGCAGACAGCAACTCGATGACATCTGACGACGAAGAGTCTGAAGAAGCTGATGACGGGAACCTGGTGAGTTCAGCGCCCACAAAAACTGCCGAGTCCGGGACAATCCAGAGCGCGCCCCTGATGCCCCCCAGCAGCAAAGTCAAACGCGTCCTAATGCCGATCTCAAATCGGACTGCGCCGATCTCAAATCGGACTGCACCAACCGCTACACCCCCGAAACCTTCGCCGCGGGCAGAAACAAAACCAACCGGAAGACCGCGGCGAGTTTCGGCAACCCCCATTAATTGAAGACACCGTTACCGCAACCGGGCGCGGACCGGGGTCCCCGCGCGGGCAGCCCGCGTGGTGGTAGCGACCGGAGGCCAATACTCAATGCGAATTGCATTTGGAAACCCAGCTTGACCATTGCATCCGGTCGCTACCGCTTCCGGTTCTGTACCGACGCTAAAACAAAAGGAGACTTCTCATGACAGAGTTTATTTCCAATGACGCAGACAAAGACGAGCCGCAAGACTTTCACACCGCTGTCTTTGAGTTTGAAGAAAAGCTATTACGCCAGGCGCTGGTCAAAGCAGACAACAAACCGACAAATGCGGCGCGATTGTTGGGCCTCAATACTCACCAGACCCTGCTCGCCATGTTGGACAATCGTCACAAGAAACTGCGCGACGAGCTCGGCATCACCAAGCGAGTGCGACGCAAGACGATGATCAAACGCTGACAAACGACGCTCATCTTATCCACACTTTAAGACCTCGTGTCAGAAGCCCAACCGCCAGGGAAGGCCCACCTCGCGCAACCGCGCTGCTTCACCAGCCTTGGATCGAAATCATGAACATCTCTCAAAGAAACAGCCGATTATTATTCTTGGCCGCCCTGGGCCTGGCCCTTTTGTTGAGCATCTCTGCCAGAGGCGAGTCCATCGTCGACGAGGATGGCCCGCTCAATCCGGGCGACGTCCTGATTGGACCTTGCGGCGTGCCTGGCGCCACGGGTCCGACGGGAGTAAACGACGACTTTACCAACCGCAGCGTTAACACCGGCATCGCTAACGTAGCTCCCGGTGGTGTTACGAACGCCGCCGGCATAGCCGTATTCCGAAACACGATTCAAAATACCGGTGGCGGCGACGACGTATTTCTGATCAGCGCGCCAATTTCACCGACAGGCTTCTCGATCGAAGTCAGCATCGATAACGGTGATCATTACGTCGCGCTGGACGGCCCCGTCGCGAGCGTCGCCCGGCCGGTTGGCTACCGGGCAGCGGCAATGGTGCTGGTGCGGATTACTGCTCCGGCTGGTCTCAAAGTGCTCAACGGTTTTGATACCGTGATTCGCGCGACCTCAACTGCGACCATCACGGCCACCAACGAAACGATCGATCGCCTCTACACCGGCTTCATTCGACTGGACAAGTCGGCAACGGTCGTGAACAGCACGAGTGGTGCGGCCCTCGCTAAACCTGGAGAAGAGATTGAGTTCGCCATCACTTACTCGAACGTCAGCAGCGCCGCCGGAGTCGGAAACACTCTGTTGACGGCCCACAACCTGGTCATCAGCGAAAACGGTAATGCGGCTCCAAACAATTGGGGCGACACGACAGAGCACGTGGTCGGAGCGTCAGACACGCGCGGCGGATTCATTATCGGCGATCAGGATGGTTCGAAATCGCTCACCGACATCATCACCAGCCTGGAAGCCGGACAATCAGGTGTTTTCAAATTCAAACGGAGAGTGAAGTAAGACTGCGAGGATTTCAGATGTTTACTCATCCAAAGGTGACCCACATTTTGCAACCCGACCTGGCAATTGCGTTGTTCGGAAAAGGCGCGTCCCCGCGCGTCCTGGTTGCTGATGACGATCCACTGACTGCGCAATTGCTGACCTCTATTGGCGAACGTGAGGGTTACCAGGTGGTCAGCGTTGACGATGGCCGCGAGGCTTATCGGACGCTGAAAACGAATGCCGACTTTGCCGCCGCCGTTTTCAACATGACGATGCCAAATCTGAACGGTGTGGACCTGGTCCGCTTCATGAAGACCGAGAAGCGTCTGATGCGAATTCCGGTAGTGATCGTCGCGGGCGACGATGGATTGAAACTCATAGCCAACAGTTTCGCCGCGGGCGCAATTGCATTTCTATCAAAGCCATTCAAGACGGAAAAACTCGCGCTGATCGTGCGTCTGGCAATCAGCCAGGCCACCCGAAAACAAACCAGTGAACGTCTGCGAAAAGTAGCGGCCTGAAACCCTGGGCGCGGACTGTGCGCGTGAAAGAAAGTGACGAAGTGCGTCCCGGCCTGATCGCCGATTTCGGCTATGACGGAGGGGTTGTAAGCTTTGAGATTCTTTCCGCCTCGCAGGTAGTAGAGCGGACATCGGAAATGCAATTTGCGGTGGCGGACTGAGAATAGGCAAATTATGAAGTTAACGATTGATCGCGACGCGGATGCGTTTTATCTCAATCTCGACGAATCTCCTGCCGCTGAGCGCGAAGAAATACCGCCGGAATCGTCCTCGATTACAATGCCGACTACTCAGAGAGCGACCTTACAGGCCTAGCCCAACTCTCTAACCACAAAGACTCGACGACCCAAAGACAGATATCCGGTTTTGAACCGCCAGGTTATTCCTTAGTGCGTTTGTGACTTCGTGGTTTGATCTCATGACCTGATTTCCAAAGAGAGACTTCCGAAGAAAAATCTTTCGTCCAAACATCGCAAGCCCCGAAGAGGCAACGACGGATTTCGAATCACACTTGGTACGGCGATCCACTGGATCTCAATCGGGTCTTCGTCACGTGAGACAATGCGCATGCTTGCCTCGAGCGGCACGCGGCGGCCGTCCTTGGCAATGACGTCGATCTCATAGACGGTGCCCACGCACTCCTGCGCGTTGCGAAGTATTTCCTGGTGAATTTGCCCGGCGATTTCCGGATCCAGCAACTCGGCGATGTTCATACGACAAGCTTCTGCGCGGCTATAACCCGACAGTCGCTCGCCTTCCTCATTTAGAAACGTAAGATTGCCGTTCAGATCATGCGCATAGGTGACGTCGTCGTCGCGCTGAACCGTCAGATCCGGCGTTTGTCTGGTTAGATAGTAGGGCATTTGTTTTTGCTTCAAACCGGCTGCGGTCTGTCATTCAACATCCTGCTGTCGCAATGATGAATGAAGCGCGCCGTCAAAAGTTTTTTCCCGGATCCTTTGCAGGTCAGTGGTGAAGGGCGAAATGGAGCAGGCAGGTCGATTAGCCGGGGAGAGATGCCTTTAATCAGGCTCTGTTAACGACTCAGGCCTCTAACCAACATAATTCTCAGCACGGTGTATGCCACAGAGTTGCGGCCAAAAATCATCGGCAACGCATCGCTCACGATTCATGCTCTTGACGGCACAATGGTTGCACTGTTACCGCCCGTGGGAATGCTGCGCACTTGGTTCTGATCGCAGCGACGCTTAACGAAACCGGCAATGGGCACCCAGGAGCAAACCCCAATCCAAAATCAATTCCAGCTCCGTCATCAACCAATGGTAGCCAAACTGCTGCCGCAGACTCGCCTCTCTCAAGCGTAAGCCGGTGTTTACTTCGGCCTAATCCCGGAAGGTCTTACGAGGCTTTCCAGTCCTGCAATCAAAACCGGCGCCGACGCAAAACGCTTTCTGCCGGAAGCACGCCAATTTTACACGGAGAAACTTACATGCCTTCCTATCGATCACAACTTACCCGGGCGTTTCGCCTCGCTGCTTTCATCGTGTGCGTCGTGAACATAGTCACGGGCGCGACTAGTGTTCCGGGGGCGAAGGTCGATTCAGGGCGCGCTCGCGCAAAGTTCGTCGCCGTCAAAGCAGCGACTACTCCGGTCGATGCCGCGGCTTCCGTTTTTAAATGGAATGTCAACGAAAAAGGATTACCGCTGCTCGCCTTGCCGAACAGTCATTTGAAAGCAGGTCTCGATCAATCACTCAGCTACCCGCTGGATCAGTTCAGCTTTCCAGTTTTCCAGGCCCTCACTTATGACGACGAGCGTGCTCGCTATCTTTTGCCTTCACTCTCAAAGGAAAGCAAGGGCGTCCATTTCATCGAATTTCTGCCGGGTGAAAGCAAGAACACGTATACCTCAACCGACGGCGCCAACATCAAGCTCATCGACAACGACAATATGAAAGTGGTGCGAACCAGCGACGGCACAAAATATATTTTTGTGCGTTATCCCGACGGCGAATTCAGGTGCGCGACCATCAAAGATGCCGGTGGCGCGTCGCTCAATCTGCTTTACACCGCGAACGGCTTGCTGTTGCACGGCGTGGTTGATTCGGCCGGCCGCACGCTGACGTTCAATTATTCGAGCGCAGGGATCAAGTCCCTGACGCAGACATGGATGGCGAACTCAGAGGGCTTGACGCGAACCTGGATGGTTGGTGAGCAGCCGGAACTCGCTGCCAATATCGAAGTGAAGTACTCGCATGCCGTGGTGTCGGCGTTCACCAAGGCGCTTCCCAGTAACGCCACCGTGCGTCAGTACACGACGGCGATGGCTGACGCGGATAAAACGCTGGCTCGCATCTTTGGCGGACCGAACGCGGTGGCCGGGGCCAATGGATTTGAACCGGCAGGACTCGCCGCCACCTACCCGTTTTATCGCGGAGACATTATTGGTGACGACGGGATCCGACGGCGCGGACATCTCACCTACGCGATGCACCTCTATGGAAGTACGGACGGCACCGGCGACTCTCCTTTATATGTGCCGGCGGGATTTACTCAACATAGCGGACCGCCTTCACCGACCGACGCGGCTGTGACTTTTTATTATCCGCGCCTCGGGAACCTGACCGACGTCACCCTCGCTGTCTTTCATGTGTCTGATTTTCAAATCACGCCTGAAGGCGATCGAGTCCGCATTGGAAGTATTGGCGGCCCGGGAGGCTCGTCCGCATCTTACAAGCATTCGCACATCGAATTTTATCGCGGCAACACGGGGCTGCCGCCGCTTGCAGAACGCCCCAGCCACCGCATCGATCCGTCGACCATCTTTGGAAAATGACTCCGCGTGCAGAGTTCAACCCTTAAGTTGATCAGTACCGGAAGCGGTAGCGACGGGGTCGCAACGCTAACGACCTGAGATGAAAGAAGAGACCCGGCCGCTATCGCTCCCGGTACTGACCTCACCGCAACACGCAAGTTAAAGTTTGACTCTTAACTCAGATCCCCAAATGAACATTGTTCTCAAAGAAACAAGTCACCTGACTCCTGGGAGCGCGGACGGCCTCGACCGCGCCGATGCTGAAGCAGGCGGTCGGGGCCGCCGGCGCTCCCAGCATGATCCTGTGCTCATCCCGGGGAGCATCGATCAATCCCCTTTGCCTGGTCACGAATACGCCGAGAGTCATGACCATCGCATCCTTATCGTTGACGATGAAGATATCGTCCGAACTCTTTTTGCCACCTATCTGGGCGAAACATACACGTGCGAAACGGCGGCCAACGCTCAGGAAGCTTTGGACATTCTCTCGCGTGCGCGTTTTGCTCTCGTCGTCACGGACATGCAAATGCCCGGGTTAAGCGGAATAGAACTGCTTCGCAAAATCACCGAGCTCTATAAGGACACCGCGGTAATTATCATTTCAGGCATCAACCGGACTCAGCGAGTCATGGACGCGATCCGTCTGGGCGCGTCCGATTTCCTGATCAAGCCATGCGAGCTAGATGTGCTGACGATCTCAGTAGAACGCGCACTGGAACGACGGATACTGATGCGCAACGCGAGTCGGTACAAGCAGGATCTCGAACATCGCAACGCCGAACTCGCGCGCCAGAAGAGCGAGATGGAGTATCTTCAAGCGCAAGTCCTGCACTCCGAAAAAATGGCCTCGCTGGGTCAGATGGCGGCCGGCGTCGCGCACGAACTGAACAACCCGGCCGGCTTTATCTATAGCAATATCGATCTTCTGAAAGAGTACGTTGAGCGATTGGAGAGATACTTGTCTGACTATGACAAGTTGGTGCTTCCCCCAGAAATCGCGACCAGCATTAGCGAGATCAAGAAAGCCGCTGACTACGACAACATCGTCGGGGACCTTGGCTCGATTCTTTCTGATTGCCATCACGGCGCCGAGCGCATTCGTGACGTCGTTCAGAATTTGCGGCTGTTTTCCCGCCTGGATGAAGCAGGAGTTAAGCGGGTGGACCTCACTGAGGGAATTGAATCCACTTTGCGTTTGCTTTCCGAATACTTCAAGTCCGGTAACATCCGGCTGATCCGCGACTACGGCGAGCTGCCCCCGGTCAATTCCTTTGCCGCTCAACTAAATCAAGTCTGGATGAATCTGCTGGTCAACGCCGCCCAGGCAATTGGAAACCATGCGGGCGAGGTTCTGATCACGACCCGCTGCGTGGACCAGACTGTGATCGTTGCAATTAGCGACACCGGCCCGGGAATTTCGCCCGCACAGCAAAAGAAAATCTTCGATCCCTTCTTTACTACCAAGCCGGTCGGTGAAGGCACCGGCCTGGGTCTTTCGATCTCGCACGGAGTCATCCAGCGGCACGGCGGCAAGATCGAAGTTGAGAGCGAACTCGGGCGCGGCACGACCTTCACCATTTCTTTGCCCGTCGATGCGGACGTGGATCTAATTAATTCGAATTGAAGATAAAACGAGGAGACAAAGATGACTTATAAGATCATGATCGTGGACGACGAACCTGCAAATCTCAGGACGCTCGAGCGATTATTCCGGCCGGATTATCAGGTTGTCATCGCCGCGTCCGGCGCAGAGGCGCTGGCGCTGCTCGAACAACACGATGTCGCGCTGCTGATTTCAGATCAACGCATGCCGGCAATGACTGGTATCGAGCTGATGATGCAGACCGTTACGATCCGACCGCAAATGGTGAAGCTGCTGCTGACTGGCTACACGGACGTAACCGCGATTATCGATGCCCTCAACTCCGGACTGGTTTATCAGTACCTGACCAAGCCCTGGAACAATAATGATTTGCGCACGACCGTCAGCCGGGCGCTTAAACATTACGAGTCAATGAAAGCAAAACACATTCTCGGGATGGAGAATCAAAGATTGAGGGCGCGGCTAAAGGAAATCAGCGATCTCGCTTCCGCAGGTTTGCCGATGGCGAGTGCGCCGGAAGAATTAGCTGCGCCACAACCGGAACCGGAAGTCTACGAACTGCTGGGCTGAAACAAACCGCTGGGCAGTTTAGACGGCGGACTTGTCCGCCCGGCTCGAACATCAAATGAATCTGCCCGACTCTCAATGAAATCTTGAGGTTATCGCGTTCGATAGCTGCGGCTGATCTGCTTCGCGGGAATGGTCACTGTGTATGACTGACTGTTCGGGGCGACAGAGAGTTTGATGAAGTTGCCCTGACACGCTTCTTCGTCGTTAGCGATGAAACCAGAGGGCGCGTTGTCCTTGTCCGTAGTGCGCACGTTGCGGTGAACCTGATAGATCGCCTCGATTTCCTTGACGCTTTTCAGCCGCGCGTAAAAGAGGGCTTCTCCACCCTTGCGCGGGCCGTCATTAATTACCGCAACCCGCGGCTGGAGGGCGCGAATCAATCTCGGATTGTTGCTGACGTCCAGACCGTGATGATCGGATTGAAACACATCAACTACGCCGACAATATTCCTGGGACATACAAGTCGGTTTTCGATATTCCAGGTGAGATCGCCGCCGTCATAAAACTGAAAGTCGCCAAAACTAAGTAGAATGCCGACGCTGTTCACGTTATCGGTTTTGTCGTCCGGCTTCGGATCGAAATTCTCGCCGCAGGGACGGACCTGTGGCTCGGCTGTCTTCTCGCCCGACACAACTCCACCCGCCGCCAGCACGCGCACTTCCAGCCGCGGAACAGACCTGGGAGATAAAAGTTTGATCCGGTCATCGGGTTTCAAGGTTACAGACTGTCCCTGAGTTGTCTGCTTGTAAGCCTCGATAAATTCCGCCTGCAAGTCGGCTGCAATCGTCTGCGGCAATCCGTGATCGTAGTAGTGCTTGATCGGAATCAGCTTCGCCAGCGCCGGCACACCGCCCACATGATCGCGATGCCAGTGCGTTATCAGGCAATGATCGATCTGTTTCAGGCCCGCGACTTCAAGCGCGACATGCGCAATTCGCCCCGCATCGCGATCACCGGGGAAGCCGGTGTCGATCAGCAAAGACTCTCTCGTTGGGGTGATGATTAAGGTTGCTCCACCGCCTTCAACATCGATGAAATAAATGTCGAGAGTGCGCGTCGTTGCCTGACTTTGGGCTGGCTGAAGAAGCAGCAACATTGAGAGCAAGGCCAGCGGCAGGTATCTATTCAGATGCATCGGTCCTCCGTAGTATTTTCCTATTGAAGTTGCGGCGTTTTCTCGCCTCGTAGAGGCGAAATGTTTATAGCACCGATCCGAACTCGATGCCCTAGCTCCAGAGGAGCGAAATGTGGGTGGGTTGCGCTCCTACGGAGCGCGAAAACAAGCTAGCCCACTGGAGCCATAAACATTTGGCTCCTCCAGAGCTTCACTTCGCATAAATCTCTTCCTCGACCAGCGCCACTGCTCTGCCTGTTTCGCCGCTGACCGTGGGTTCACGATCAGTCAGCACGGCCTGCACGAAATCTTCTATCAGCGGCGCGTGCAGGTTTGCGTGGGGAGGATGCACTTCGTAGCGCTCTCCCAACTTACCAATGACGCGAATCTTTCCTTCGTTCAGAATCGAAACCCGAATCGAACCCAGCGATCCGAATATTAGCACTGAATCTTTCGACTCTGCCGCGGCGTGAGACACCGAGAGGACTGCGCACGCCCCTCGTTCAAAGCGAAACAGGGCCGAGGCCGTGTCCTCCACTTCGCGATCGAACACGACGTTAGCGGTCATCGCTTTGACTTCTTTGATGGCGCCGAACAGGTTGGTCAGGACTTCAATGCGATGACAACCGAAATCAAACATGGGTCCGCCGCCTGCAAGATCTTTTCGCAGCAACCATGCGCGAGGATCATCAGCCGTCGGATCGAACTTCTCGAATGCGTTGATCTGCGCCAGTATGGGAGCACCGATTTCCCCGGCCTGGATGATCGCCTTGAGGCGATCGACGACGGGATAAAAGTGCCGGTAGTAAGCGATGCCGAGTTTCACTTTATTGATGCGACAAGCGTCAATCATCTGATCGCACTCGCGCACATTCATGGCCATCGGCTTTTCACAGAGCACGTGCTTCCCTGCTTCTGCCGCCGCGATAGCTTGCTCACAATGCAAGTGGACCGGGGTGGCGAGGTAAACCGCGTCGATCTCTTCGTCGCGCAGAAGTCTCTTCCAATCCAAGTACCATCGCCGGGCGCCGAACTGTTTGGCGAACGGTCCGGCCAGTTCTGACCGGGCCCGGTTGACGGCGATTAACTCGCACGACGCCGAGTCACGAATTGCGGGCGCAACGCGTTTTTGCGCGATGTCCCCACAACCGATCAGCCCCCATCCAAGTTGCTTCATAGAAGTGTCTGCTTCCTTAACTCGTGGACTCAGAGCTTGAGCGCCACGGCACTCTCGCTTATTGTTAACGGCAAATTTTGCAATTTAACACATTGTCGTTGGAAAGCCGCAGACGCGATGCAGATTGGAAGAAAATTCAATCTTTGGAAAAGAGACACAAATGAAACTAGCGCAATTCAAGACACAAGACGCGGACCGGCAGCGACTCGGGTTAGCCGTGGGCGATGTTGTTTGCGACGTCGCGGAACTGGCGCGAGCAGTTAAGGCGGCCGGTGGCGCACCCGCGAGTTGGCTGCTTGAGGCTAACGCCACGCTGGATGTCATTGGCCGCGGCGAGTCAGCGCTCAACGAAATCGATGCGCTGTTCGGCGACTCGCAGCCGCGCGAACTTCGCGGTCAGGTTGCGGGTTACTCTTTGGACAAGATCGAATTTCTCCCGGCGACGTATCCGAGCAAGATTTTGGCTATCGGCCGTAACTATGTTGACCACGCCATCGAAGGCGGAGCTGCGCCGCCGGAAGCACCACTCCTCTTTAATAAACTTCCCAATTCGCTAAGCGCCCATAACACTCCGATCATCCTCCCCGCTATCAGCCAGAAAGTTGATTACGAAGCGGAACTGGCGGTGGTGATTGGCCGGCGAGCCAGCCGAGTCAGCGAAGCCGAAGCGCTGAAATATGTTTTCGGCTACACCTTGATCAATGACGTGAGCGCGCGCGATCTGCAATTCGGCGATGGGCAATGGACCCGCGGCAAAGGCCTGGATACTTTTGCGCCGCTGGGCCCGTTCATTACGACGCGCGACGAGATTACGGATGTCCAGGCGCTCAAGATTGAAGGCCGCTTGAATGGAGAAGTGATGCAGACATCAAACACCGGCAAGATGATTTTCAAAGTCGCATACCTCGTCTCTTATCTCTCGCAGGGTCTGACGTTGGAACCGGGCGACGTGATCGCTACCGGAACGCCGGAGGGCGTGGGCGTCTTTCGCGATCCGCCGGTGTTACTGAAAGCCGGCGACGTCTATGAAGTTGAGATCGAGGGGCTGGGTACGCTGCGAAATCCAGTGGTTTCCATGAAAGGTTAGCCCCCTCCACCCATTTGACTTAAGGTAGACTGGCAGAATGAGTGAGATCTCGTCTTTCTTGTTCGCTTTCCGTTGCTATAATCACCGCCAATCATGATTCGATCATTCCGCGGGGTTCACCCGCAAATTCACCCAACAGCTTTCATCGCCGACAGCGCGCAGGTGATTGGCGACGTTCACGTAGGCCAACAGGCGTCGATCTGGTTCGGCACGGTGGCGCGTGGTGACATGTTCTACATTCGCATCGGCAACCGCACTAACGTGCAGGACAATTGCGTACTGCACACGCGCACCGGCGAGTTGCCGACTATCCTCGAAGACGAAGTGACGGTTGGACACAGCGTTACTCTGCACGGCTGTCATGTCGAGCGCGGTTCGCTGATTGGAATTGGATCGATCCTGCTCGACGATGTGCGGATCGGAGCCCAGTCACTGGTGGCGGCAGGGTCTTTGGTCTCTCCGGGAACAATAATTCCACCGCGCTCGCTGGTGATGGGAATGCCGGCGCGAGTTAAACGGCCTTTGACCGATGAAGAGGTCTTGAGTCTTGAACGGTACTGGCAGAATTATGTCGAGTACTCCATTGCGTATCTAAGCGAGCGGGAATAAGACCATTTTCCATTTGTCATTTTTCATTTCTCATTTGCCATTATTGCAGAACCGGGAGCGGTAGCGACCGGATGCTACCACTCAACAAACGTCTCGTTACGCTGTGTGGATTGAGATTGTAGGTTTGCTCAACTGGGCAAAACTGCCCGTCCAAGTGAGTGATGGCATCCGGTCGCTACCGCTCCCGGTTCTGTACCGCACTCTCCTTTAAGGAATGATTAGGCGTGCTTTTCTTGCGCCGCGGGCTCAGGCGTGGGTGGCGGCAGGAGGTCGCTCTTATATCCGCATTCTTCGTTTGCACAACGACGGGTCGTGCCTTTCCTGGTCGTCTTCTCGAGCAGAAAAGGCGCCCCGCACTTTGGACACTTTTCGATCACAGGCTTGTCCCAATAAACGATTTCACATTTAGGATACTCGGCACAGCCGTAAAAAACCTTGCCGCGCTTCGATCGCTTGACGATGATTTCGCCTTTACAGCCGGGGCGCGGGCAGGCGACGCCGGTAGTCTCGCGTTTGATGTACTTGCACTTTGGATAGTTCGAGCAGGAAATGAATTCGCCAAACCGTCCCTGGCGTTTCACCAGTTGAGCCTGATCCACCGGACACTTTTCATCCAGCACTTCCGGCGGGGCTGAGACCTGTCCGCTCTTCGAGATCTTGCGGATGTTGCGACAGTCCGGATAACCCGAGCAGCCATAGAACGGCCCAAATCGTCCACGCTTCAACTGCATCTGCTTGCCGCACAGCTCACATGCCTCGGGCTCTTCAGCGGCCTCGCCATTCCCTGAAGCCTGCGCGTCGCCGTCCGCGGCCGCGACCGGCTCGGCATCGCGCGTGGCGCCGCATTCAAGACACTTGAGATACTTTCCGAAACGGCCGAGCTTCTGCACCATCCCCGGCGTGTTGCACTTCAAACAGACTTCTTCGGTAGGCGTTTCCCGTTCCTTTACATCTTTCGCATAGACGGTGAATTTGGCCAGGTCCTGCTTGAACTTGTCATAGAACTCGGTCAGGGCATCGGTCCATTTGAGTTTGCCCTCTTCGACTTCATCCAGTTCGTGCTCCATCCGCGCGGTGTAGGTCTCATTAAAGAGATCATCAAAGCCGCCGTCGATCAAAACGTCGTTCACTGTCTTGCCCAGGGCCGTGGGATGAAAACGTCCCTCTTTCTTTTCAACATATTCACGATCCTGAATGGTCGTCATGATCGCCGCGTACGTTGAAGGCCGGCCAATGCCCTTCTCTTCCAGAATCTTTACCAGCGTAGCTTCGGTAAAGCGCGGCGGCGGTTCAGTGTAATGCTGTTCCGGATCGATCTTGTTGAGCTTCAGGTTCTCGCCTTGTGTTACCTGGGGTAAGTTCAGCTCGGCTTCGTCATCGGCCACCTTCTCGTCGCGGCCTTCCTGATAAACTTTGAGGAAGCCGTCAAACGTCAAAACGGAACCAGTCGCACGGAACACCAGACGGCCCGCCTGGATATCGATCGTCGTCTGATCGAACAGCGCCGGCATCATCTGTGAAGCGACGAAGCGTTGCCAGATCAGCCGGTACAACTTCAACTCTTCAGGCTTGAGATACTGGGCCAGCGAATCCGGGGTGCGCGTTACGTCCGTCGGGCGAATCGCCTCGTGCGCATCCTGTGCTCCTTTCTTCGAACGATACTGAATGGCTTTTTCGGGAAGGTAGTTCGCGCCGTATTGTCCCTTTACAAAGTCCCGCACCTCCCCCAGCGCCGCATCACCCACCCGAGTCGAGTCAGTTCGCATGTAAGTAATCAGACCGACTGAGCCTTCGGCGCCAATCTCGACACCTTCATAAAGGTGCTGCGCGATCATCATCGTGCGCTTCACCGGAAAGCTTAACTTGCGCGATGCTTCCTGCTGCAACTTCGAAGTGATAAAGGGCGGAACAGGATTTCGCTTGCGCTCTTTCTTGGTGACTTCATTGACGACGAAAGCTTGCTGCTCGGCTTCGGCGACCAGTTCCTTCGCCAACTCCTCGTTGCCGATCAGGATTTCGTTCTTCTTAAGTTCGTTGTCAAAGCCGCCCGTCTTAACGGTCTGTTCACCGACTTTCACCAGGCGAGCATCGAATGGGGGCGGTTGCTGACCAGTGAAATTCGCGCCAATCGTCCAATACTCAGTCTTAACAAAGGCTTCGATTTCGCGTTCGCGCTCGACTACCATCCGCAAGGCCACCGATTGCACACGGCCGGCGCTCAACCTGCCACCGATCGTGCGACACAACAGCGGCGAGACTTTGTAGCCGACCAGACGATCGAGCACGCGGCGCGCCTGCTGGGCGTCGACCAGGTTCCCGTCGATCTGTTTCGGATGATCAAACGCCGCCTGCACGGCGCGCTTGGTAATTTCATTGAACATCACGCGGAAGGTCGGCACCGCCGGTTTCTTCGGCACGATCTCTTCAGCCAGGTGCTGGCAGATCGCTTCGCCTTCACGATCGGGGTCAGCGGCGAGATAGATTGCCGTGGCGGTCCTGGCGGTCTTCTTCAGATCGGAAACAATCTTCTTGTTGTTGCGCTTCCTGGAATCAGGAATTATCTCGTAGGTCGGCTCGAAATTATTCTGGACGTCCACGCCCAGGCCCTTCGAAGGCAGGTCCTTGATATGCCCGATCGAGGCCATCACGACGAAGTCCTTGCCGAGATATTTATTGATGGTTTTCGCCTTGGCGGGCGATTCGACTATTACCAGGTTCTTAATCATTACTTATCAATTCCGGTCACGCACAGATGTCTGTTCGATGATCGAGGGTTGCTTCTAAACCAGTTTCCAGAGGTTTTTAGGAGCGGGCTTGAAAATAACACTAAGTACGACTCTACTGTCAAACTGGTTGTTCTTGCAACGAGACGATCTGCCGTTTTCCTGCGAGTTTTTCGCGAGCAGGTAAAAACATCGCCTCACTCTACTGCCACAAGGGGTTGACCGAATTCCGAATCGATTGGCGCGGGCCCCGCACTTGTGTCTGACTGAATATTGAACAAATAATGATGTGTGAGTAGAAACCCAAGGCATTTTGATCATTGAAAGGCTACCTGTGCATAAACATAAATTGTCGTTAGTAATTTTACTCTTGGTTCTTTCCGGTTGCGATTGGTTCTCAACGGGTCCATCGTGGGTCGTCAAGCGATTAATGGCGGCGGCCCAGCAGGGTGACGTCGATGAAATGGTCAGCCTCTGGTCAAGAAGGGCCGTTCAGGAGCAGGGCGAAAACCAAATACGGAAAGCGGCGCAAGGCTTTGCCGAGACAAATCGGCAGGCGCGCGCAACAGGCGAGAAACTGGAAGTAGCTAACGTCCGTGAAACTATTCAAGGGGATCGCGCGCGCGTATTTTTCTTTTATCGCGATACGAAGGGCACCGATTCGGTGGCGATGGGCTTTGCGCTGTTGAAAGAAAACGGCAAATGGAAGATTTATCGCGGGCTTGATCGCGGCGATGAGGGCAAACCCTTTGACAGTTCGTTCGCGGAGAGGAGCGCGCCAGGTCCATCAACAAATGAATCAAGCCCTACCAGATGACTACACGCCGCCACCCACGGTGGTGGAATCTTACATCCGCCGCACAAAACACATCCCTGGAAGTGCGCGAATCAGCTCGCGCATTTCCAGCGCCAGCAGCGCACTGGTCAGTTGTGTGATCGACAGTTTGGTGCTTTCAGCCAGCGTGTCGATCTGGAGCGGCGTGTCAGTCGAGAGCAGCTTGAACACCGCCAGCTCCGGTTCTGACAAATCCGGCGGTGAAAGATTTAGCTGATCCAATAGCTCGCCTTTCTGTTTCGATTTCCGGCTGGGCGGGGGAAGTAATTGCGCGGCAATCTCAGGCGGCAGCTCGCCGGCGACGTCTTGCCATTGCTGTACCAGCTTGGCGCCTGCTCCTTTTATTAGATAGTTGGTGCCGAATGAATTTCGGGAGGTGATGTTTCCCGGGACTGCAAAGACTTCGCGGTTCTGTTCCATCGCCAGCCGCGCGGTGATCAGCGAGCCGGAATTCTCTGCCGCTTCAATCACCAGAACGCCCAGACTCAATCCGCTAATCACTCGATTGCGATACGGAAAATTCTCAGAGACTGGCGGCGTCCCCAACGGGAACTGAGTCACGACGGCGCCGCCGTGTTTCAAAATCTCCTCTGCCAACTTGTGATGATCGCGCGGGTAGATCCGGTCGAGACCGGTGCCCATCACCGCAACTGTTCGGCCGCCGGCTTCAAGTGCGCCACGATGGGCCGACGCATCGATGCCGCGCGCCAGTCCGGAAACGATCGTCACTCCTCGCTGCGCCAGCTCACGCGACATCATCAACGCTGCGTTTTGTCCATAAGTCGAACAGCGGCGCGAACCCACCACCGCGATGCAAGGGCTTTCCAGGCATTGCTCCCACGCGCCCTTTACATACAAAACGACCGGCGGATCGTAAGTCTCGCGCAGTAGCGCCGGATAGATCCCGTCGTCCAGAACGAGAATGTCGCCGCCGAGTTTGCGCACTCTTTCAATTTCGGATTCGGCGCGCGCGTGCAATTCGCGCGACGCGATGCTCTCGATCGCTTCCGGCGGCAGACGCAGCCGGGCGAGATCGCGGCGTGGCGCGTCAAAAATTGCTTCTGCCGATCCAAAATGCTCGAGCAGCCGCGCCGTAACCCTCGGCCCTACGCCGGGAGTCATGTTGAGGGCAATCCAATCCTTCATGAGCGAGCCATAAGCCGTCAGCAGTGGCCAGTCAGAAGACTGGAGCCAGGGTCTTCAGGAGATTTGAAACACGACATGCGGGGAGGAAATAGCACTTCGCACAAGAACCGTCAATGCAACGAAACGCGCAATTTTCTGATTAGCAATCGTGACGACGGGAGCAACATTCTGGCGGGATTAACTAAGCTTTTACTGCTCACTGCTTACTGCCCACTGACTACTAATTGGATTGGCGGAGGCGTGTAGGAATCGAACCTACCTGAGCCTGCTCTCGCAGTCTCACTAACGGTTTTGAAGACCGCGCCGTTCACCAGAACAGATGCGCCTCCTCGTGTCCGACGCGCGCTTAGGCCAGCGTGCCGGACCGAGGCAAGACCCTACAAGTCATGAAAGTCACGTGTCAAGTAGGTTCATGGTTTGGTGGGGGAGCAGGGCTGAAGTTTTTGACCTGAGAAACGCCACTCCTTATCGGCTAGCTCATGGCGACGCAAACGGGCACAGGCTGCCTCAATCATCAGAGTAGTACCGAGCGGCCATAGCTCTGCCTGGCTGCCTCCCCGAATCACCAACCATCGGCTATCCGGGGTAAATGTCCAGTCGGTATTGCCGTCCTGGATTAGCTTAGCGACTTGGCGAGGAACTTCACCGCCTTTGAAGATCAGCCTAAGCCCGTCCGTCGAATCAACGGACCAACGGCCGTCAGGGCTTTCGGATATGAGACGATTAGATTCCCAGGGAGTTTTCCATTTGCGTACTTCCGCAAGTTGTACCTCTGGTCCAGCTCCCGGCGCTTTGAAGCAAACATCCTTTTCCGAGAAGGTTAATATTTGCTCGGACTCAATTTCCGATGACGCGCCTTTCCCATCGTCTCGGCAGGTCAGCGGGACGCCGGTGGTTGTGTTCCACAGATGAATTTCACTCGGAGCACGCTGGTGCGAGGTAATGTAAGTCGCCGATTCAACCTCGACCGCTAACGATCGACTATCAGGGCTAAAAGCAACTACGCGGACTGGGCCGTTGGCCGCAATCGTGCGTTCCTCTACCCAGGACCCGACTTCAACGAGTTTCACGAAAGAGCCATAAGCGATTACCAACTTCCGACCACCCGGACTGAACCCCAGAGCTGCAAGTTTGGGAGACTCGTCGGCAGACTGCGAGAACAGTTCACGCGTCGTGAATGTTTTGGTCTCGATCAGCGTTACCTTCGATTCTCCGGCGGCAATCAGCCAATGACCATCCGGGTTGAAAGTTATCCTTGAGACCGGGCTGCCTCGCACGAGCCACGCAATCGGTGACCAGTCTCTTGTGCTAAAGACGTGAACTCCATCATTGCTGGCCATCACTAGCCATTCACCTGCGGGACTGACCGCTATAGCACTCAGACTCGAATCGGTTGATTTATCATCATTAGAGAATCGCGTAGTCTCGATTCCGAATTCCGTTTTCCAGACTTTCACTTGACCGCTGGTGGTCGCAAACAGCCCCTTGGGGCTGAATGCGATGGCCTCGACTTGCGTCTGGTGCATAATTCGGGACACTTCATTCCCAGAACTGACTTCCCAGACGCGAGCCGTATTCTTGTCCGGCGCGGTTGCGATATAGGACTCGTCGGGACTGAAGACCAAGGTCGATTGACCGTAGTTCGCAAAATTATTCAGCCCGGCGCCCCTGGCGTTTTGCGATTGTTGCCGCTTCAACTTTATCTGGCCGTCGCTATCAAGCACCTGCCACATTCTGACTACACCTTTCGTATCCTCGGTAGCAAAATGCTCTCCCTTTGGACCGAAGGCTACGCGGTAAATCAACGCTTGCTCATTTACCCAGGCTGCTGGTTTGCCGGCGATGTCACCGCCTTTTTGAAAATTCTCCACCTCCAGGAAAATGATTCGTCCTACCGTCGCGGACTGATCGAGGACTTCGGACGCGTTTGCCGTACTCCTGGGTTCCTCATAGGCTTTATAGTGGCAACCGAGTGCCAGCCACCTGCCGTCAGGACTGAAAGCAACACTCATTATGTAGCCCACATGGTCGATTGGTTTCCTGAATACTGTAGATGAATTGGTGATATCAAATAACCCCAGCACGCCCTTTGCTCCGACTGGGGATGCGGTCGCCACATAGCGCCCGTCCGGGCTGAAGGCGACAGACTGCCCATGAAAGCCGTTCAGTGTCTTACTCGATCTGATTTCCTTGAATCCGTTCAGGCCCCACATTTGGAACTCGCTCTCACTCGCCGCGGCCACCCAGTCGTTGCCGAACGTAATGATTTTGATCGCTGAGTGAAGATGTCGCTCGACCGCCTCGGCCGTTTTGTCCGTCCTCAAGAATGTGACAGCTCCATTATCAGTGCCCTGGGCGAAGTAACGCCCATCGGTGCTGTAGGCAACCGCTGTGACATTCTCCGGCTGCGCAACGAACTTCATTTCAGAAGGGTGAGGGAGCAACTCCATCGCCCGAGCCCAGGAAATATAACCGTCAGGGGTCAAAGCTCGGTTCAGTGATTCGAGCGACAACAGAGCGCTCCGCTCGAGATCGTCGCCTCGATCAATATCAATGTCAGCCTGCACGCCAATCTGCTGAGCTTGGAGATAGTTTGTGCGTTCTTCAGCTATCGTTTGTTGCTGCTTCGCGACCTTGGCACTCGCCAGCGCCTTTTGCTCCTGCTCTTTGGCGCGGTTGGCTGAATCCTTCGCAGCCTGCTCAGCAGTGGCTGCTTTTGTCAACGCGGTATTGGCATTCGCCTCCGCGACCCTGGCTCGCCCGCTCGCCTCATCCGCAGCTTTTTGTCGTTCTTCCGCCTTGATCGAGGCGGTGTTAGCCAAAGTCTTTTGACGTTCGGCTTCAGTGGAGGCAAAATTGGCCGCCTTCACTTTTTGCTGAATCATGAATAGTGAAACAGCGACCACCAGAATGAAGAGAATCATCGTGGCCAGAACCTGCGCGCGCACCCGCGTGTTTCGGCGCGTGTACTTGAACAGCTTATCTATGCTGTCGGCGACGGTGGGTGACGGGACTCCTTTGACGAGAGCCGTCTGGACCTCGTCTATCCAGACGATGTCTCGCTCCTTGACTACGCTCCATGGCGTTTGCGCCAAGGTGCCTTCAATGTCTATTGGGATAATCGCGCGGCCAGTTTTCCCGAACTCGCCAACCTCCAACTCAACGTAGCGAGACTTGACGGCGCGTTCAGTACCGACAATAACCAGGGCGGCGCTCTTTCGGATGGCCCGCTTCAGAGTATTGTTCAGGGCATTCCCCGGGGGCAGTTCGTCAAAGTCCAGGAAGCATGAGAAGTCCAACTGCTTCAATTGATCCCTTAATTTGAGCGCGTATTCTTTCCCATCGCCACGCGCGTAGGAAATGAAAATGTCATACCGGAATAGGAATTTGAAAAGAGACTTGAAGAGAGAATCCGACACCAGGGTAAGCTTAGATCCAAGCCACATATTTGTACCTCCAGGTCTGCGATCCAGCTTCTCGGCGTTGGATCAACGTGGGAGCCTCCATTGCAGGAAGGCTACATTGAGAATGCGCCCACCATATGCTTATGAGATTTGAGTGTCAATTCGTTACCTTACGAACCTTTCTCCCGCATTTGCCTGCCGAACCTTCTTCTGCATCACCTTGACGAACCCTTCTCCTGGCCACTATATTTCTACCGAACGAACGTTCGAACGGCCCGACTAAAGAATTCTCGTTTTCTTTCATAATGATCAACTTTCAAACTTCGCCCCAACAATACAAACACTGGCGGCTTTCAATAGATGGTGCTGTCGCCCGGCTCTCGATGGACGTGCAGGAAGACGCGACACTCGCTGATGGCTACAAGCTGAAACTTAATTCATACGACCTCGGCGTCGACATTGAACTCGCCGACGTGATTCAGCGGCTGCGCTTTGAACATCCGGAAGTGCGCGCCGTAGTCGTCACCAGTTTGAAGCCGCGGATCTTTTGCGCGGGCGCGAATATCTACATGCTCGGCACCTCTTCGCATGCGTTCAAAGTGAATTTTTGTAAGTTCACCAACGAGACGCGCTGCGCGATTGAAGATGATTCATTTCATTCAGGACGTCGCTACATCGCCGCGCTGAACGGCACCGCGTCGGGTGGCGGATACGAACTGGCGATCGCCTGCGACGAGATTTATCTGGTTGATGACGGGAACTCTGCCGTTTCCCTTCCCGAGGTCCCCCTGCTCGGCGTGTTGCCGGGCACCGGCGGTCTGACGCGGCTCGTAGACAAACGCAAAGTGCGCCGCGATCGGGCTGATGTTTTCTCAACACTGGCGGAAGGATTGAAGGGCAGGCGCGCGAAAGACTGGGGACTGATCGACGATTCGTTTCCTACCAGCAAGTTTCAGGAAGAAGTCGATGCCCGCGTAGCGCAAGTTGTTAACTTGCGAAGTGATGGAGACACTCAATCTTCGAAGGCAAACGAAACTGCGCAAGTTAACAACGTGCGCTACAACGGAATCACGCTCAATCCGCTCGAGGTTCAATCGACGGACGACACTCGAATCTACAAGTATGTAAGCGTGAAGCTCAATCGTGAAAAGCGTTATGCCGATCTGACTGTCCACGGACCTGAAGCTGGCCTGCCCACAACTCCTCATGAGATTCAAAGGCTCGGCGATAAGTACTGGCCGCTACACGCGTACCGCGAATTGGACGACATGCTTTTGCATCTGAGGGTTAACGAACCCGAAATCGGGCTCGTCTGTCTGCGCGCGGAAGGCAACATAGAAAACGTGCTCGCAGTCGATCGGACGCTCGCCGCGCATCGCCAGCACTGGTTGATTCGCGAGATTGTTTTGCACATGGCGCGCGTCCTGCGACGTCTGGATCTTACGGCAAAGAGTTTCTTTGCGATTATCGAACCCGCGAGTTGCTTCGCGGGAAACTTGCTTGAGTTGGCGTTGTCATCCGACCGCACCTACATGCTCAATAATCCAGATGAAGCAATTGAGATCGCGTCGAGCGAACTCAACGCCGGCGCGCTGCCGATGAGCAACGGACTGACTCGGCTGCAGTCCCGTTTCCTGTCCGAGCCGGCGAGAGTTGCCGAAGTAATCGCTCACGAAGGGACGTTCGACACCGAAGCAGCAGACGCAGCCGGCCTGGTAACGTTCGCGCCGGACGATCTGGATTGGGAAGACGAGATTCGGGTAGCGATTGAGGAGCGCACTTCGCTTTCGCCGGATGCCTTGACAGGCATGGAAGCTTCGCTGCGCTTTGCGGGGCCGGAATCAATGGACACGAAAATATTTGGCCGGCTGACCGCCTGGCAGAACTGGATCTTTCAACGTCCGAATGCGGTTGGTCCGCAAGGAGCTTTAACGAATTACGGTAAGCCTACCCAGGCGCAGTTCGATTACAAGAGGACTTAGTGGCACAGACTTTAGTCTGTGTACTTAACGGAGGAATCACAGACTGAAGTCTGTGCCACGGAATTAGCATGAACCTTTACGATCGCATTCCTAACAACGTAAATCTCTCTGAAGACAAGCGCCTGCAACGCGCTTTAGAAAAGTGGCTGCCGAACTATCTCGATTGGTGGCACGCGATGGGTCCCGACGGGTTTCAGGGCAAGGACGTTTGGCTGCGAACGGCGATCGATGTCGGCTCGGAAGGGTGGGCGCATTTCGATTATGTGAAAATGCCTGAATATCGCTGGGGAATTTTTCTGGAACCCGCGCAACCCGACGCGAAGGTTGGTTTTGGTGACAACTACGGCGCGCCTGCTTACCAGGAGGTGCCGGGCGAGTTTCGCAATTCTCTGCGCCGCATCATCGTGACGCAGGGCGATACAGAGCCGGCGTCAGTTGAACAACAGAGATTGCTGGGCCACACCTGCCCATCTCTTTACGACCTGCGCAATCTTTTTCAAGTGAACGTCGAAGAAGGCCGCCACCTCTGGGCGATGGTCTATCTGCTCCAGGCGTATTTCGGCCGCGATGGCCGCGACGAGGCCGATGCTCTGCTTGAGCGACGCAGTGGCAATCCCGACAAGCCGCGCATCCTCGAAGCCTTCAATCAGCCGTGCGACGACTGGCTCAACTTTTATTCGTTCACGATGTTCACCGATCGCGACGGCAAGTATCAGCTCTCGGCCCTGGCTGAATCCGGATTCGAGCCGCTGGCGCGCACCTGCAAGTTCATGCTGACCGAAGAAGCGCATCACATGTTCGTCGGAGACACGGGCCTCAGCCGCGTCGTCCGCCGCACCGCCCAATTGATGAAGCAGACGCCAAACGAAGAGGTGCGCGAAGCCGGCGGGATTCCGCTCGACATCATTCAGAAGTACATCAACTTCTGGTTCAGCTATTCGCTCGATCTGTTTGGCGGTGAGATCAGTTCGAACTCGGCCGACTTCTTCGCGGCAGGTTTGAAAGGGCGATTTAAAGAGCAGGAACAATATGCGGATCACGTTGCCGCGGAAGGCTCGTTTGTGATGCAGGTAGTCGAAGCTGGAAAGCTGGCGTCGCGCGAAGTGCCTCTGCGAAATGCTTTGAATGAAGTGCTGCGCACAGAGTATGTGAAGGATTGCGAAAAGGGTTTGGCGCGCTGGAACAAGGCGCTGACTGATGAAGGTGTGGTGGCACCGACTTCAGTCGGTGAAAGCGATCACAGACTAAAATCTGTGCCACGGCTTTACCTTCCGAACATTCGTTTTCATCGTCATGTCGGCGAATACGCAAGTCACGCTTTCGATCTGGAAGGCAACTTGATTACTCCTGCGGAATTTGAGCAGCGCAAGGATGAGTGGTTGCCCACGATTGCGGATCGGGAATACGTCCGCAGCTTAATGCAGCCGGTAACCGAGCCGGGCAAAATCGCTAACTGGATTGCGCCGCCGGCCTCAGGTATCAAGGGCAAGCCGTTCGAGTTTGAATATGTGCGGCTGTAGCAATGATAACGCTCGGGACAGCTTCCGCGTCTTGATCGCGGAGGTTCACTATGAATCGATTACTGCTGAAATTTGTTTGTCTGAGCGCCATGACTTTGTGGTCAGCGGCGCAAGGACCAACTTCTTCCCCATCGACCAAGGAAAGCACTCCCGCAGTTCGGCAAGAAACCTTCCGGAAGGTCTGGGAGATCGTGCGTGACAAGTTCTTCGATCCGAACTTCAACGGGGTCGACTGGAACAAAGTTCGAGAGCGCTACGCTCCACTGGTAGCGGCGGCCAAAACCGACAGCGAGATGTACGAGTTGCTTACTCGCATGCTTGGCGAGTTGCACGTCTCGCACATGGAAATCATTACTCCCGATGTCATAGCAGAGTCGGCCGCCGGGCCTCCAGTAACGACCGGACTAGGCCTGCGGAATATTGAGGGCCAGATAGTCGTTTTTCGGCTGCTGCCGGGTTCATCCGCAGAGCAGGCAGGCTTTCATCCCGGCTTTCTCGTGCGCGAGATCGACGGTGTCAAAGTAAAAGATCTGGATGACGCGTTGACACAGCTCCATGGCGCAGCCGGCACTAAAGTCCGCGTCGCCTTCCTTGATGAGCGCGACCAGCAACGCGAGTTAACGTTGGAACGTAGACTGTTGACTTCAGATCAACTTGATAGTGAGAAATTTGGGAAGATCCCTTTCTATGCGATCTTCGAGTCAAAGCGGCTGGAAGCAGGAATCGGCTACATCCGCTTCACGCAATTCATTGCCCCGTTGGGCAAGAAGATCGAGGCAGCGATCGAGTCGATGCGCGATGCTCCGGGAATGATTATCGACTTGCGCGCCAACGGTGGCGGTGACGACAACGTCGCGATCAAAATGGCCAATCATTTTTTTGACAAGCCGACGCAGTTGATGATCACGCGAACACGTAAAGGAGACTTAGACTATTATCGAGCGCACCCGGTAGCGAAGCCTTATCTCAAACCAGTCGTCATCATCGTAGATGAGGGCAGCGGCTCGGCCAGCGAACAATTCACGGCGGGAATGCAAGAGGCCGGCCGGGCTTATGTCGTAGGTAAGAAAACTGAGGGCAGCGATATGGACGCCGACGTGGCGAAACTGCCGACCGGAGCATACCTGGTTTATGCAGCGGGCGAACCGCGTACGCCGAAAGGAGTCGTCGTCGAAGGGCGCGGCGTGCTTCCCGACCTCGAAGTGAATTTGACCCGCGCCGAATTGCTCAAAGGAAACGACACGCAACTATCTGCGGCGATTCAATACATCAAACAGAAGGTGGGCAACGAGAAGGGATCTGTGCGGGCCGCGCACGCTATGCGGACGAGGGCGTCCGCGCTCCCAGCAACACGATGACCGCAACCGTCAAAGCAGACCTGTCCCGCTACGATCAAAAACTCGAATTGATCCTGCGCGTCTCCGCGCGCATCTTTGCCGAAAAAAGTTATCACTCGACTTCAATGCGTGACATTTCGCGCGCGACGGGAGTCAGCCTCGCCGGGCTCTATCACTACTGTAAATCGAAAGAAGAATTACTTTTTCTGATTCAGGATCACTGTTTCGGCCGCGTGTTGGAACGGTTCGAAGAGCGGATGCAGGGCATCGAAGATCCGTTTGAAAAGCTGCGTATCTTCATCGACAACCACCTCTCGTTCTTTGCGGCCAACATGGCGGAGATGAAGGTCTTGTCGCACGAGGCTGAGTCGCTCGCGGGCGCCTTACACGAGCACGTCTCGACGCGAAAGCGGCAATACACCCACACTGCTCGCAAGATCCTCTCAGAAGTCCAACAGGCAACCACCGCTTCCGAACGCCCGCCGCGCCGCAATGGCCAGCCCAAACCAAACTTTAAGCCGGTCGATGTAACGGTCGCGACCTACGCTTTGTTTGGGATGATGAACTGGATCTATAACTGGTACGATCCGCGCGGCAAGTTGTCTGTCAGTCAACTGGTGGATAATATTACGCGTCTGTTCCTGTCGGGTTTTCTTTCGCAGACTGAGCACGTGGTTCAGAGGGATTCTGGGCCAGCCGAAAAGGTGAGCATCTGGCGCACTGCATGACGAATGTATTGATTCGATGGCAACTCAATTTTCAATGACTGAGCCAAAAACCGATCTCGTAAACTATCGTGTCGATGAAGGGATAGCCCTGCTGACACTCAATGATCCGCCGGCGAACACTTATTCATACGACATGATGCGGCAGATCGACGATTGCATTCTGACGGCACGCATGGACGAAGCCGTGCAAGTTATCGTGTTGACCGGCAGCGGCGAAAAGTTTTTTTGCGCGGGCGCGAACATCCAGATGCTCGCCAACGTTACTCCTGAATTCAAGTATTATTTTTGTTTGCATGCGAACGAAACGCTGAACCGGCTGGAGCAAACGCCGAAGCTGGTCGTCGCGGCAATCAACGGTCACTGTGTCGGCGGCGGTTTGGAAGTTGCTATGGCTGCCGACATTCGGATTGCGCGTAGAGACGCCGGCAAAATGGGTTTGCCGGAAGTCTCGCTCGGCGTGCTGCCCGGCACCGGGGGCACGCAGCGCCTGGCGCGCATCGTCGGCAAATCCCGCGCGATCGAATTGATGGCCACGGGCGAGCTGTTCAGTTTCGAGAGGGGACAGGAACTTGGACTCGTCAATCAAATATTTGACGGCGAAACTCCATTCATGGAACAGGTGATGACGTACGCGCGCCAGTTCACTACGCCGGACAAAGCGACGCGGGCAGTCGGCCGGATCAAGCGTGCCGTGCAAACCGGCATTGAGATTCCCTTCGAATCGGCCCTGGCTTTGGAGCGTGAGTTACAACAGCAACTGTTCCAGTCCGAAGACGCTAAAGAGGGATTGGAAGCGTACGTTAACAAGCGGAAAGCAGAGTTCAAAGGAAAGTGAGCAGTGGTCAGTGAGCAGTGGGCAGTAAGAAAAACCAGCGATTGCTTTTTACTGCTCACCGCCCACTGCCCACTGCCAACTGATTGCTCACCGCTCACTGCCAACTGATATGCACGACGAACAAATTAAAGTTACCGAAGCCGGCGGCATCGTTACGATCACGCTTAACCGCCCCGATCGTCTGAATGCTTTTGTCGGTCACATGCGGCGCGATCTCGCTGAAGCTCTGGAAGAAGCCGGCAGCGATCCGCATGTGCGCGTTGTCGTCGTCAACGGCGAGGGACGAGCATTCTGTTCCGGTGGCGACGTTTCGTTCATGGCTGAATTGTTGGAGCGCAACGACGGGGAGGAGTTTTCGCGGATCCTCGGCGCGGCGCGGCGGGTAATCCTGGCGATTCGACACATGACTAAGCCAGTGATCGCTTCGATCGAAGGTCCAGCAGCCGGAGCCGGCTTCAATCTGGCGCTGGCCTGCGACCTGCGCATCGCGTCACGCACGGCCACTTTCAGCCAGTCGTTCGCGAAGATCGGTTTTCATCCTGATTGGGGCGGCACATATTTTTTGCCACGCATGGTCACCTCGAACATCGCCTGCGAGCTTTTCTTTCTCGGCGACACGATCGATGCGGACGAGGCTTTCCGTCTAGGCTTGCTCAATCGCGTCGTGGCGCCAGAAGATTTAGCGGCTGAGACAAAAAAGCTGGCCGAACGTCTGTGCGCAGGACCGGCCGTGTCGATCGCCGCAGCGAAACAGGCAGTTTACGCGAGCGAGCACGACACGCTGGAGAAAATGCTGCAATACGAAGTCGAAGCCCAGGTGCGTTGCTTTGAATCTGAGGATGGGCGCGAAGGCGTGCGCGCGTTTTTGGAAAAACGGCCGCCCCGATTTACGGGGAGGTAGCTTTGGAGTGCGGGGCAAGCGAAGCGCGACACCGCTTTGGATGTCGTTCCGCAAGAAGCGACAAACTGAAGGTTGTCGGACATCCAAAGCGCCGTCGCCGCTGCGCTCTGCCGGCGCACCCCAAATTTTCATGAAACTCGAGAACAGATTAGCTCTAATCACGGGTGGCGGTCGCGGCATCGGCCGGGCCATCGCGTTTGCATTTGCGCGTGAGGGCGCATCGATCGCGGTGGCGGCGCGCACCCGCGCCCAGGTCGAAAGCGTGGCCTATGAAGTTGCCTGCGAGTTCGGGGTTGAGACGCTGGCGGTTGAATGTGATGTGGCGGATGCCGAGAGCGTCGGCCGGGCGTTCGCGCACACCAGCGAACAGTTTGGCGGCGGACCGGACATCCTCGTTAACAACGCGGGGATTGCTGAGACTTACCCTTTCGTGAAAACCGATGAAGCCATGTGGCAACGTCATCTCGAAGTGAATCTGACCGGAACGTTTCGTTGCACGCGGCTAGCGCTGCCAGGGATGCTCGAGCACGGTTGGGGCCGGGTCATCAATATCGCTTCAATTGCCGGCAAGACTGGCGCGCCATACATCTCCGCATATTCTGCGTCAAAGCACGGCGTGCTTGGTTTGACGCGATCGCTGGCCCTGGAAGTTGGCGCCACCGGCATTACTGTGAACGCGATTTGCCCTGGCTACGTTGACACTGAAATGACTTCGCGTGGCATCGAAAACATTGTGGCAAAAACGGGCAAGTCGGCTGACGACGCGCTGGCTGTGCTTAAGCGGGCGAGCCCGCAGAATCGTCTGGTGACCGGGGAAGAAGTTGCCGCATTGGCATTGCTGCTGGCTTCCGAAGATGGCCGCGGCATCAATGGTCAGGCAATTAACGTTGATGGAGGGACGGTGCTGTTTTAGTGAGCAGTGAGCTGTTAGCAGTGAGCAGTTTGTGTCGCGTGGCAGCTAAACGGCAGCAACGTGAGTTGTTGGCAGAGGCCAAACTGCATTGACTGCTTACTGCTCACTGCTCACTAATTAAGATGATCGAAAACTTAGGCAATCTGGAACGCACTCACTCATGTGGCGCTCTGCGCAAAGAGGATGTCGGCAAGCGCGTGACGCTCATGGGTTGGTGCGCGAAACGCCGCGACTTTGGCCCACTAACGTTTATCGACCTGCGCGATCGCGACGGCATTACACAAATCGTCTGCAATGAAGAGAAGGCGCCGGACCCTCACGCCAAAGCGAAGGAAGTGCGCGGCGAATACGTACTCGCAGTCACTGGCGAAGTCGTCCTGCGCGACGAGAGCGCGCGTAACCCGAAACTATCGACCGGCGACATCGAGGTCCAGGCCACCGCGCTCGTGATCCTGAATGACGCGCGCACACTTCCCTTTCAGCTCGATGCTCCGTCGTCCGAGGCTTTGGCGAGTGAAGACCTGCGCTTGAAGTATCGTTATCTCGATTTGCGCCGCCCGCAGTTGCAGGCGAACCTGCGACTGCGTCATCGGATGCTGCTGGAAATCAATCGCTACATGGACGAGCAGGGCTTTACGCAGATCGAAACTCCAAACTTAATTAAGTCGACGCCGGAAGGCGCCCGCGATTACATCGTACCCTCAAGGGTGCAGCCGGGAAGGTTTTTCGCCTTGCCGCAGTCGCCGCAGATCTTCAAACAGATTTGCATGATTGCCGGCCTGGACAAGTACTACCAGATCGCGCGCTGTTTTCGTGACGAAGATCTCCGCGCCGATCGGCAGCCGGAGTTTTCCCAACTCGACGTCGAGATGAGCTTTGCCACGCCCGATCAGATTTACACTTTGGTCGAAGGTCTTTTTGCGCGCATCTTTCGATTGATCGGCGTCGAGTTACCGACTCCGTTTCCGCGTCTCACTTTCGCAGATGCAATGGAGCGTTTCGGTTCGGACAAACCCGACCTGCGCATCGAAGGAATGGAGCTGAAAGATCTTTCACCCGCACTGGCTGAGACTACTTTCGCGCCATTTGCGGCGGCGCTCGGCGCGGGAGGACAGGTAAGGGGTTTAGCGGTGCGAGGCGGTGCTGCGATGTCGCGCAAGACGCTCGACGAGTTGCAGGAGTTTGCGAAACGTTATGGCGCGGGTGCTCTGGCGTGGATCAAGTTGGGTGATGCACTCTCTTCGTCTCTGCTGAAGGTGCTGGGCATTGAAACTGTCACCCGCCTGGCCGAACTTTCGGAAGCAGCGAAAGGCGACACGGTCCTGATTGTCGCGGGCAAACCGAGCGTTGTGGCCGCCAGTCTCGGCGCCTTGCGCAACGAAGTTGCGAGACGCGAGAACCTGATTCCTCAGAACGTGTTCGCGCCATTGTGGGTCACTGAATTCCCGATGTTTGAATTCCATGAAGACGATGGCCGCTTCTATTCGATGCACCATCCGTTTACTTCGCCTTTGGATGAAGACGTTGCGCTGCTCGAACGCGCCGTCAGTGGCGAGACGCAACTGTTCGCCGGGTTGCGCGCGAAAGCTTATGACGCGGTGATCAATGGCGTAGAGGTGGCGGGCGGTTCGATCAGAATTCATCGTCGCGATGTGCAATCGATCGTTTTCAAAGCGCTCGGCATGAGTGAAGAGATGGCGCGGGCCCGCTTTGGTTTCTTCCTCGACGCTTTGGCTTTCGGCACACCGCCGCATGGCGGCATCGCCTCGGGCATCGAGCGCACTTTGATGGTCCTCGTGCCTACCGAGAATATTCGCGACGTGATGGCATTTCCCAAGACCGCTTCCGCGCAGGACTTGATGATCGACGCCCCAGGCGAAATTGACGAAAAGCAGTTGGCCGAGTTGCACCTGAAGATCGTGAAGGATTAGCTGCGGTAGGTCTTTCGCGTGACGGAAGAATTGTTTTCGTCCCGTTAGGGACGAGATATTCATAGATCTAGACGTTTACCAATCATGCCGAGTCTCCGTTCGGAGCGCGATGTGACTCGGGTTAAGATTTCGCTCCTAACGGAGCTTAGTTGTTTTTTTGCGGCGCCGTTCTATAAATATTTCGCTCCTAACGGAGCGAAGGCAGAACCTTTCCGCAGATCAGGTGTCAAAGCCATAACCCTTCTCTGCAAATCGTGACCTTTTCAATCCAGCAATCTCATGTCGACGAGATTCTCAACCATGCGCGTGGGGAGGCCCCTAACGAATGCTGTGGCTTGATAGGTGGGATTGATGTTCGTACACAAACGGTTTATGCGCTCCGGAATTTAGCTACTGACCCCTTAGTCACCTACGAAGCGTCCCCCGAAGATTTATTCGTCGCGCAGCGCGCGATGCGTGAGCGCGGTGAACAACTGCTCGCTATTTACCATTCTCATCCGCGCTCGGCTGACCCCCAACCCTCAGACACGGATGTGCGACTTGCCTACTATCCATCAGCGGTTTACTTTATTGTCGGACTCGGCGGTGCCCAACCAAACCTGGGCGCCTTTCGGATCTCGGAGAGCGAAGGACGATGGACGCCGGTTGAGTACGAAGTCGTCGCCGACGAATACTGAAACTGGAGTTGAAAGGCTCTCGTAGACACTCTGGATGGAGCCGAAACGAACCAAGTACGACACGAACCCGCTCGACGGAAAAATCGCGGATCGCGCTGATAAATCGTTTGAATCGCATCCGGCGCCGCCGACGGAAGAAGTGCGAGGTGGACCGACACGGGACATCGGCCGCACTGAGAATCAAGCGGCCCGTGCTCATCCTGAAGCCGAAGCGCCGACGCGCCGCATCGACGGCGTCACCTCTTATCCGTCAGTCTTCATTCCGCCCAAAGCCCGAAACTCAACCGACTATCGGCCGCCGCAGTCGCCAAACATCAACGTCTATCAACCGCCCATGGGCGCGCCTGCCAGTGTCTATCAACCGCCACCGCTACCGGTAAATTTTCCACGCGGACCACATACGGTCCAGGGACTGGGGATTTCTGAAAAGTGGGCCAACCTGCTGCCTTACATCCCCGGGCATATCGGAGCGGTAGCCGCCGTAATTGAATTATTACTCGTGCCGCGCACTGAAACGCGCACGCGCTTTCACGCGGCGCAGGGCCTGGCTTTGCAGCTCGCAATCCTGATACTGACCGGAGTCTTCACTTTTGTAACGCTAATCTCGGGTAGTTCATTTGGTTCCGGGTTCTTCAGGTCTGTGGCAACTATCTTTCTAATAGTTTCGATGATCCGGGCCTTTAAGGGAAAATCTCTGCATATCGCTCCACTCGACGAGCCTACCAAGTGGTTGGACGAGAAGATCAACCCGCGCAAGTGAGCTGTGCTGGTACGGGAGCGGCAAGCGGTGCTGTAGCTGAAGTCAATAGATGAATCATATCAGTCTTCCGATGACCGGATTTGGAGCAATAGGTCCGTGCCCGAGCTTACTGAACGAACCGCCGAGTTTTGTGATTTCCTGGCCGGGTAGGCTCAAGACACTCAAAGCACGCCCACATGATGGCCTTCAAAATAGAACATTCGCCGAGCATGCCTTTCGCGCTTGTGGCACTCGATTTGTTACCAGGTCCGGGTCAAGCGTTCCTTACACTATGCGAAATGCGACTGGAATGCTTGCGAGAGATTTTCAAAAGGAGCAACTAAATGAATCGAATTGTTTATCGACGCGCGAATAAATTTCTGATAGGGCTGCTGGCCGCGGCCATCGTATTGATGCCGTTGGCAGCGTTTGCGCAAACGAAGATCGTTTATCACGCCAATAAATACAAACCTACTGATGACGTAAAGCTGGGCCGGCAGGCAGCCGCCGAAGCGGAACGACAGTTTCCACTCCTACGCGACGCGGAAGTTAATGCCTATGTTGAACGAATCGGACAGCGCCTGGTGGCGTCGATTCCGCCTGAGTTTCAGCATCCGGAGTTTCGCTATTACTTCAAAGTTATTAACGCGCGCGACATTAATGCGTTCGCGCTGCCGGGCGGTCCGATGTATGTGAACCGCGGCATGATCGAAGCGGCCCGGAGCGAAGGCGAGATGGCCGGCGTGATGGCGCATGAGTTGAGCCACGTGGCCCTGCGTCATGGCACGGCCCAGGCAACGAAAGCCACGAAGTATCAAACGGGCGCTGCCGTGGCGGGTATTCTCGGCACCATCCTGGGTGGGCCCGGGCTTGGGCAAGTAGCCCAGGTCCCCTTTGCCGCGGCATTTCTGAAGTACAGCCGTGAATACGAAACCGAAGCCGACATCCTGGGCGCGCGCATCATGGCGGATGCCGGGTATGACCCGCGCGATCTGGCGAACATGTTTCGCACGATCGAACAACAGGGCGGCGGCGGTGGTGGTGGTTTCTTAAGCGACCACCCGAGTCCGGCAAATCGTTACGCTCGGATTAATCAGGAAGCACAGTACCTGCGCGTTAATAATCCGGTCCGCGACACGCGTGAATTCCTGGCCGTCAAAGAGCGCCTGCGCGGTTATCCGCGCGCTCCTTCGATGGCCGAGATCGCCCAGAATGGACGACGTTATCCAAATCAGGGAAACGATTATCCAAACGGCGATCGAACTGACTATCCTGCTGCGCCGAGGGGCCGGGTGGAATATCCTTCATCGCGCTTTCGTAGTTACACGGCGCTGGGCGTAGCGCGGGTGAGCGTTCCCGATAATTGGACCGAGGTGTCAGAGCAGGAATCCGTTTGGTTCGCGCCCAACGGCGGGTATGGATCGAGTAATGGTCGGGCCGTCTTTACCCACGGCGTAAATATCGGCATTGCCCAAACCAACAGCCGCAACTTGCAACAGGCCACCAACGATTTTCTGAGCGGCTTGCAGCAGGGCAACGGGAACCTGCGCGCCCGCAGTGGCTATCAACGCGCTTACGTCGCGGGCCGCAACGGTTTGTCGATTAGTTTGAGCAATACGAACGAAGCAACCGGGCGTCCTGAAATAGTTAACGTATTCACGACTCAATTGCGGAATGGTGAGTTGGTGTACATTATCATGGTCGCCCCGGAGAGTGATTACAATAACTATCAGAGCACTTTCCAGAATGTTCTGCGTTCAGTGCAGTTGAATGATTGAGGTAATTTGGAGTGCGCCGGCTGAGCGAAGCGACGACGGCGCTTTGGGTTTCGGGTCGAAATAAGCCAAAGCGGTGTCGCGCTCCGCTTGCCACCGCACTCCAAAGTCGAGCTCTGAATGCCTCGCCTTGACAGTGTTCCTTCCCCTCCCCATAATCTCTAACTTCGCGGCGGAGCTATTCGCGGCGTTTAGCGCTGAAATAATGGAGATTTTGAATGCCTAATCATAAGTCAGCTGAGAAGCGGGTGCGCCAGAGTGAGCGCCGTCGTCTTATTAATCGGAACAATCGGACCAAGTTGCGCACTTCGATCAAGAAGCTTCGCACAGCCCTCGATGGCGCCGACACGAAGGTGGCCGGTGAACTTCTACCATTGACTGTTTCCGAGATCGACAAGGCCGTGAAGAAAGGCGCGCTGCATCGCAACGCTGCCGCCCGGCACAAGTCGCGTTTGACGGTTCGAGTAACAAGAGCCAGCGCCAAGTAAGTTGGGTAGCTGGTTCAGAGTTCAAGCTTCAGCTTGCTCCAGCAACCTAAAGGTTGAACTCTAAACAATATGAAACGGATCGTTAACCGGTCCGCCTCATATTTTGTGCTGGGAGCGCGGACGGCCCGTCCGCTCTTCCCTGATCAGTCCGCGAAGCTATCCCATCAACTCACAGACAAGCATTTCAACCTGCATGCGCGGTGTGGCTTTGGAAGTCTTGATTGCCAGGTCAGCTGCCGCGATACGTTGCATCCGCTGCGCCATTGCTCCTGAATCGATCTGGTTAAGCATTGAGAGGTAAGCGCCTTGCTTGAACGGCGGCATGCGCACTTCGCTAAAAATCTTTGCCGGGGCGGCTCCCTGTGAAAGGAGCGCTTTCGCCAGCGCCATGCGCCGGTAGGTGCCGGCAATTAACCGATCAGCAGGACCGGCTCGACGCCATCATCCAACAAGTCCCCCACCGTCTTGAGCGCGGCCCTGCGATTACCAGCGACGATGTTGTCGCTCAACTCCCAGTTCAAGTGTTCGCGGGAACGGCTAATCAACGTCTCAACCAACTCCAGAGTAATGCGGCCTGAGGGCAAAGAGGCCGCCGCCAGCTTGTTCAATTCGTTTGTCAGCGTATGCAGATCACTGCGCACCATTTCCAGGATACGATGCCCGGCCCTTGGTTCGATCTCAACCTTCAGCTTTTTCAGATGAGCCTTGATCCAGGTTTGGAGTTCATTGGTTTTGAGCGGCTGGAACTCAAAAGCGGCGCCGGCCAGCAGCGTCTTGGCCAGCCTCTTGCGCTTGTCCAGATCGTCGGCGCCAAAAATAATAACCGAAGTCTCAACCGGCCGTTCAAGATACTTGAGCAGCATATCTTCATCGGCTTCACGGAGTTTGGCGAAATTCCTGATCCGGACGACGCGGCGATCGGACATCATGGGAAGTTGTTCTGCGATCGCCACGGCTGAACGCACATCGTCGGTCAGCAGGTTAAATGACGATTCGTTGAACTCACGCAGCAAAGTGTTCTGCAAAGCCGCCTCAGCGATCGCGCGCGCAGCTTCGTCCCGCAGATAAGCCTCGGAACCGAAAAGAAAATAGACCGGCTCAATCTTTCCCTGCTTCAGTGCTTGAGTGAGATCTTTTGGAGCGCGAACGGGCATGATTTGGAGTGCGGTGGCAAGCGCAGCGCGACACCGCTTTGGATCTACATTCTCTTCTTCTTGGCGCCGTCGACTATCCAAAGCGCCGTCGACGCTTCGCTCTGCCGGCGCACTCCATAACTACTTATCGTCTTTAACTCCGAACCCATTAACCAAAGTCGAAACGATCGACTCGGCAAAGCTGCGGGCCATACGCTGCACCGCCGGGTCCTCTTCGTTAAAGAAGTTGCGCGGGTCGTTAGCGAATTCAAACTCGCCGCGAAAAACAAAATTCTGATTGTCATAGAGCACGCGATTTTCGTGCTGGTCGCGCACGGTCACCGCGGCGGTGATTGTAACTTCAAAAATCCGGGCACGGCCCTTGTCATCAAGCAGTACGCCTGAGAAGCCAAAGCTTTTTACCACGCCGTCAATCACTGCGTCGGCGCCCTCGCGCTCGCTCTGCACGCGCAGGCCGTGGCCGCGGCGAATCAGCTCGTTCATCACGGCTTCGGTAAAGCGATGCTCGATCTTGAAGCGCAGCGCGTTGTTCTGAAACGCCGGCACGGCCACCGTCTTGATGTGCGACGGCATCCCGCTCCTGGTCACCGGCTTATAGCATTCAGTGAAACCAGACACGGCCAGGAGAGTGATAACAAACGCGGCTCCCCGCACAAATCTTTTCATGAAATCGTCTCGTTTTTCCGAAAGATTGTTGATAATACGTCAATAGCCGTGCTATACGGAAGTCGCTTAGGCGGCGAGAGGAGCAAACCCCGTGACCACTCCAATACCAATCGGCCCGAGTCTGTCCCGCATCGGACAAATCTTCGTTAACGTAAAGGACCTCGCGCGTGCGATTGCTTTCTATCGCGACATCCTCGGCATGACTTTTCTTTTCGAGGCGCCACCCGCCATGGCTTTCTTTGACTGTGGCGGCATCCGTCTGATGTTGGGCGTGGCTGACAGACCCGATCTGGATCATCCCGCCTCGATCATCTATTACAAAGTCGACGATATCGAGCGCGTGTATGAAACCTTCAAAGCGCGCGGAGTTGAGTTCATAGTCAAACCGCATCTCGTCGCTCCCATGCCGACCTATGATCTATGGCTGGCGGATTTTCGTGACTCGGAAGGAAACCTGTTGGCCCTCATGAGCGAGGTCCCGCGCCAGGTGGCCTAAGTGGCACAGACTTCAGTCTGTGATGGATCTATGGTAAAGAAATCACAGACTGAAGTCTGTGCCACTTACAAGAGTCGGAACCGCCTGCGGTAGCGGGCGGGCACACATTCGCCTGCTTGGTAAGAGGCTGAAGTCTAAGCCCGCCCGCTACCGCAGGCGGTTTCGGACCTCCATGCCAACTGTTCCTGACTTGAAGAAGATCGTTGCGCGACTCGCGGCACACTACGGCAAACCGAAGCCGCCAATCACGACGGATCCGTTCGGGTTAATCCTGCTTGAAAACGTCGCTTATCTGGTCAGCGATGAGCGTCGCGAAGAAGCCTTCCGTGTTTTGCGCAAGCACGCCGGAACCAAACCTCATGAGATTCTCGCGGCGGCGCCCGCAGAACTTTTGCGAGCGACGAGCCTGGGTGGCATGCATCCCGAGCAACGCGTCGGTCGGCTGCGCGAAATTGCTCTGATTGCCATGGACGAATTTGGCGGCGACCTCAATCAAGCTCTGACGCTGCCCTTATCAAAAGCCAAACAAGCGCTGCGAAAATTCCCCGGCATCGGCGTACCCAGCGCGGAGAAGATCCTTCTGTTCACTTGCACTTATCCAGTGCTTGGTTTGGATTCGAATGGTTTGCGCGTGCTTCTGCGTTTGGGCTTCGGCGAAGAAAAGAAAAACTATACCGCCACTTATCGAGCGGTTCAGGAGGCAATAAAGGATCAACTCAGTGGCGATTACGATTGGCTAATCAGCGCTCACCTGCTGCTCCGCCGGCATGGGAAGGAACTGTGTAAGACCAGTGCGCCGTTGTGCGAGAAGTGCGGGGTAAGAAAGCACTGTGCGTACTTCCAAAAGCAGAGGAGGTAGAGCGTCAACGCGCCGGATGAGGTCGGTACCACGCGGATCGCGGACATCCTGTCCGCCCGCGCGTAGCGCGAACACCTTCCAAAAAGATTCTTGCTTGAGATCCGGTCGTGCCGCGCACGCTGGCGGAGAGGATGTCCGCGATCCGAGTAGTACTACCTCATGCTATGCAGATCGCACTCGCGCTAAGGTGTTAGGAACCTGCTCACGCGTTAACCTTTCCACCACCAAACTCAACCCCATGATCAGATAAAAGATCATCACCACTTCAGAATCGCCCCAGTTGTAATGAACGGCGCCGCTACACATGAAACCGACTAGCCCGCCCAGGGCGCCCAGGATAATTCCCCGCTCGATCCAATTCTCAGGCGCGATGCGACGTCTTAACCGCCACAACATGCGCCCATACATTCCCAACAGGATTAGCCAGACGATCAGTGCCGGCACGCCGCGCTCGAGGGCGATCTGCAAATAGTCAGAATGCATGTGACCCATCGGCATGCGGCCATTGTCGAACAAGCCCCATTGGCGCCAGTGCGCTTTGATCGAATCCATGCCGACACCCACCAGCAGATGCCGCGGATTGCTGGTCAAAAGATGAAATCCGTCGTGCCAAACCTTCTGACGCCAGACAATTGAGTTGTCACTCTGATCAAAAAAGCTGACCTTGCGCTTCTGCTGCAACACAAATAAGCCGACAAGGATCAAGGGCAACGCACAAGCGCCAATCACGATCAGTTTTTTCCGGCTAACACTTAGAGCAGTAATCAACGTCGCAGATACCAGCAGCGACAGCCAGGATGCGCGGGTCACGCTTAGCAAGAGCGCGATACTCATCCCTGCGATTGCCAGCGCCAACAACGCCCCGCTTCGCGTGCGCTTGCGCGGTAGCGCGACAAAGAGACCGATCGCCAGCGAAGCAATCAATTGCAGCATCTCTGCATAGGTCGTCCAATGATTGTAAAAGCCAGTCGCGCGCCAGTCGCGACCACTGGTCCATTGCTGTATGCCGAGTTGTTCTTCGGGTGTCGCCCCGGGAAGCAGGAGCCCCTGTGGCACCTCGAGCACGGCGACCCACTCAACCCGATAAATTTTGATCTTGGCCGGTTCGGACTTCGAAGACTGATTTAGCGCTTCGACCAATTGCTGCGCACTGCGCAATGGCCGGCCGTTGACTTCTTCCAGCGTGTCGCCGCTCAGAATCGGGATTGGCTGGATCCGCGCGGGCGTGCCGGGCAGAGCTTTCGCTTCCGCCAGCGAGTGACGCAGGACGCTATCGCTCAGCGGGCTGTTCGCAGCGACACCATAGACTTTCACGCCGCGTCCTAACGCGTACTGGCCAAAAGTGTAGAAGACATTGACCATGCACGAAGCCAGGAGCACCAGCACGAGGGCGCGCAGCAGTCGCGGCGCGCGAACATTTTCCGCAAACAGGTAGACGATGGTGAAAAGACACGCCGCGCGCAGCTTCCCGGTGGAAACCATCGGTTCGTACGAAAAGAATGAGGACAAGCCCGTCAGGACAAAAAAACCAAACAGTGGATAGTCGAGCGGACTGCGCTCGAGTCCGGGTCGCGGCCAAACCGTGAACCGCAAAACCCAGAACAGCAGACCGATCATCCAGGCTGTCTGCGCCCCAGCAATAGAATTCGGCGCCGCAATAACGAAGAGAAACAACGCGGCCAGCGCGGCGCGTTCCAGATACAGGGCGGTTGGATTGAGGTTAATAGATTTTGGGCTCACAGGCATCCAAGCTGATCTTTCAAAACCCTTTCGAAATGCATAGAATCATCGGGCTCAAATTATATTCGACTCTGGCGGAAACCACATGCGCAGATCAATTCCCGTTCTGGTAGTTCTCTTTCTCGTCATCACTTCGGCGCCGGCGCAAGTTCAGAGCGTGGCCCAATACATCGAACAAGTCCAGGCGCTATCCAATCGTCCCGAAACAAATGCCGCCAACAACTATATCGATCGCAATCATGAAAGCATTCTGCGCGAGTGGATCGCGATCACTGAAATCAATGCGCCCTCAGGCCAGGAGCAGCCACGCGCCAAATACGTCGAGAGTCTTTTGCGCAAATATCACCTGGATGACATCCATTACGACTCTGCCGGAAATCTGATCGCCGTCCGCAAAGGCTCCGGGCGCGGCCCCGTGATCGTTTTTGACGCGCATCTGGACACGGTCTTCCAACCCGGATTGCAGATCAAGGCAACCATTCGCGACGGAAAGATTTACGCGCCCGGAATTGGCGACGATACGCGGAACATCGAGGCGCTGCTGGCGACGATCCGCGCACTGAACGAGGCGAAGATTAAGACGAAGGGCAATCTGGTTTTCGTGTTCACGGTCGAGGAAGAGACTACATTCAAAGGCGTGAACAATTACGTGAAAGAAAACAAGGACAAGATCGATCAATACATCGCGCTCGATGGCGGCTACGAAGGTTTCACATACGCGGGCATCGGCATCAACTGGTATCGCCACCACTTCATCGGTCCGGGCGGCCACACGCGTTCGCGGACGCCTCCATACTCGGCCACGCTGCCTTTGGCCCGGGCGATCGAACGTATCTACCAGTTGAATGTGCCGGCAAATCCTTCCTCGAATTTGAACATCGGCATGCTCGGCGGTTCCGAAGGAGTCAACGCCAAAGCATCCGATGCGTGGTTCACAGTCGATCTGCGATCGACAAGCAACGAAGTGATCGCGGATCTGGAAAAGCAGATCAAGAGTATTCTCGATGAAGAAGCCGCGCGCGTTGGGATGAAAGTTAAGACTGAAGTGATCTCAGCTGCTCCTGCCGCTGCGATTCCCGGCCATCGCGAATCATATCTGGTGCGCATCTCGGAAGCCGTACACCGGGTGATGGGTTTCGATCCGCCGATTGGAAATGCCGGCTCGAACAATTCCAGCGCCGCGCTGCTCGCCGGCATCTCTTCAATCTCAACCGGCGCCGGCCCCTGCGAAGGCTCACATTCTCTGGCTGAGAACTGCGAAATCGAACCGCTCTATAAAGGGATTAAGAAGATTTTGTTGTTGGAGGTGGCGCTAGCGGGAGTTCCTTAGTAGTATCCCGAATCTGTGACAGGCGCTTGATGGCTCACGCCAATCCGCTGCCAGAGCTTCAGGAACCTTGTCGATCCCGTTGGGAGCTACGCGAAGAACAAACGCATTATGAGCCATAGGAATTATCGATTACGTCCCGTAGGGACGGAATGTTTATAGATACGAGGCGAACCACTAACCCCTAGCCCATTTATGGGCGGCAGAATATTTCGCTCCTAATGGAGCTCAGGATCTAATTCTCAATTGCGGTTCTATAGATATTTCGCCGCTACGCGGCTTGGAGCGCCTCTTGAATTTAGTTATTAGCTCGGGCAGATCATAGAAGTAACGAGCGTGAGTCAATCGAATCGCTGATTCCGAAGCGGCTTCGAGGAGAACAACCTCGCGGTTAACGCTGTTTGAGTTGAGGTCTAGCTCCAACTCCAATCGAGAGTCTTGGGCCTTGCCTCTTTCAGAGTCGTGAAAAGATCTGAGGCTTACTATTCGATCCTCGCCCCGATTGTATTCAATTAGAAAGATCATCTCTTCGCCTTACCTACCACGCGTACGCGTACACTTCCGTGCGGGGCTCTACTCGATACTACCCGGACCTGATCCGATCGGGTCCGGCAAATCAGCCCACCAAATATCTCCCTGGGGAAATCACCACTCAACGCGTTCGAGGGTGCGCCGAGACGCCGCAGAAGTGAACGCGTCGGTTTCGACTCCGACTTCGGCGCAGACCTGGTTCATGGCTTCAGTAACGTGATCGGGTGCGTGGCGGGCCACATAATCCGCGAGTGCTTTGCTGAACAACTCGCTCCGAGATTTTTTCATGCGGCGCGCGAGACGCTCTGCCTTCTTAAAAATGTCGTCAGGAATCGATACCGCCGTTTTCATACCCGGAGTATAACTTGGAGGGCGAAGGTGTTCAAGAGTCAACCTGCTTGTGGCGCGTTGGTCATGTCCTACCACGCCCACGCATACGCTTCAGTTCGCGGATCAGTACCAGCGTTCAGCACTCCCGTTTTCAAATCCACGACGATTGCCGCCAGCGATCCATCCGACCATGGACCGGTGACGCGCAGCTTGTGTCCTCTGGCGAGCAATTGTTTGCGCACGGCCTCGGGAATACGTGATTCGACAGAGAGATCGCCCGGATACATCGTGTGCGGGAAGGGCGAAGCGGGGAAGGCGCGCGTCAGCCACTTGGGCGCTTCGATCGCCTGCTGCACGTTCATGCCAAACTCGATCATATTCAGCAGCGCCTGCATCGTCAGCAACACCTGCTGATCGGCGCCGGGCGTGCCCATGACCATATGCGGCTGGCCATCCTTCATCACCAGCGTGCCCTGCAAAGTGCTGCGCGGCCGTTTGCCGGGTGCGAGCGCATTCGCTTCGCCCGGCTCGAGCGTGTAATAGTCACCGCGGCAATTAAAGATAAAACCCAGATCGCCCATGACCACGCCGGTGCCAAACGCGCTATGCAAACTCGGCGTAAACGTAATCATGTTGCGCGATCCATCAACTACAGCGATGTAGCTGGTGTCGCCATCATGATCGCCGGCGCCCGCGGTCGTGACTTTCACGGGCCGATTGAGCGGCGTTTTGTCAGCGGCGTATTTCTCTGCGGTGCCCGGACGAAATTGAAGCGACGCCGTGCTTTGATCGATCAGTGCGCGACGTTCGGCAGCGTATTCCTTCGAGAGCAAACCCGCGTACGGAATCTTGATGAAGTCCATGTCGCCGAGATATTTTTCGCGGTCGGCAAAGGCGAGCTTGATCGCTTCAGTGCTGGTGTGGATATAGTCGGCGCTGTTCAGCCCCATCGCCTTCAGGTCATAGCCTTCGAGAATTTTCAACGCAAACAATTCCGCCGGGCCCTGACTGGCCGAGGGGTTCTTGTAGATTTGATAGCCGCGATAATCGATCGACACCGGATCTTCGATCTTCGCCGTGTAGCCGGCAAAGTCTTCATAACGAAACAGCCCGCCGTTCCCTGCGGAGAATTTGGCCATCTCGCGGGCGATGTCGCCTTTGTAAAAACGATCGCGCGCGGCCTTCAAAGCTTCGTGTCGACCTTTGCCGGTATTTTGCTTCTCTGCCTCGACCAGTCTTTTCAGCGTCCGCGCCAGATCGGGGTTGCGGAAGATCTCGCCTGCTTTTGGAGCACGGTTGTTGGGAAGATAGACCTTCGTGCTGGTTGGATACTTGCGCAGCTTCTGCGAAGTCGCGAGCGCCCGGGCCAGCGAATCGCCCACCGGAAATCCATTTTCGGCGAGGTCGATTGCTTCTGATAAGACCTGCGCGAAACTCATCGTGCCCCACTTGTCGAGCAGGACATACCACGCGTCGACAGCGCCCGGGACAGTGCCCGACAACAGCGAGTCACTTACCGGCAACTTGCCGCCGTTGTGTTCTTTGTACCATTCGATGGTGGCGAGACGCGGGGCCGTGCCTTCGGCATTGATCGAATAAACCTTCTTCGTCTTCGCATCATAAACCAACAACACCGCATCGGCGCCGACACCATTCATAGCTGCATCCACGACGCCGAGCACCGCCTGCCCGGCGACGATCGCATCGAAAGCGTTGCCGCCCTTTTCAAGAATTCGTTCTGCCGCGCGCGTCGCTTCGGCTTTCATCGACGCCACGGCGAAGTGCTGTCCGCGCACCACCGGACGCATCGTGCGGGGTACGCCATTGGCTTCTGACTCGCCTTCTTGTCCCATAGTCACTCCTGTCAGCGACGACATTAACATTCCGACGAGCACGATTCGAATTAGTGATCGCATGGGGAACTCCTTAGTCTGCAAGATAGTTTCGGAAGCCAGCGGTGTTTAGAGTACCAACTTTAGTTGGGTTCCTATGAAAGGAAAAGCCCGACTGAAGTCGGTACTCTGAACGCCTGTTGGATCAGATCAGAGCTTCGATCATCCCAGCAATATTGAAAAGTCATTCTTCGTCCCGTAGGACGAAATATATTATAGACCCGATTCTGATCTGTTTCCTATTCAGCCCATTTATGGGCGAAAGAACATTACGCTCCTAACGGAGCTTAGGAATCAAATTTGTCGCGCGTGCTATAAATATTCCGCCGCTACGCGGCTCAGGCGGTTTCGCTAATCAAACTCGTGCTTCGGCGTCGCTTGCTCTGCCCCGACACGGCCTGACTCGATCTTCGCTCTTGAGTAGTTCTCACCTTTGATCGGCGCGCCGGCGATTCTTCGTAGCATTGTAAGCTGGCCGACGTGCGTAAGCGCATCGGCAATCGGTCCCTGGAAGAGACGCTCGCAGGTAGCGCTCAGTTCGGCATCCGACGCCAGATAGTTTTCAAAACTCTCGAGCGCCTGATGAAAACGAGCCACTTCCTGATCCCACGGCAGCGGTTCGGAATTATTCCAGGCCTCGCTTCCTTTTGCGATCGACAACGCCCACTCCAAAAGATCGCCGATGTGCGCCAGAATCTGCGCCGGTGTGCGCGTGGTTTCCGAAGCATGGAAAGTCGCGAATGAATCGGGCGCCTCGCGCAGGGCTTTCGCCCCGCGATAAGCCAAAGTCGCCACGGTGTGTCGCAGCATTTCGCGTTTGGTATCTGAGTTACTCATCTTCCGCTTTGCGCCTCGTTTTCTTCAATAGGAATTTCTGAACACCTTATTTCGACGCGTAGCGTCGAGTCTAGTTTAGCCCGGCGTTTCAACGCCGGGGAAGGGTTGCAAGAGCATCGGCGTCGCGTAGCGACGTCTGAAGAATTTGGATTCAACCGTCGCTACGCGACGTTTAGGAATCTGACTCGACGATTCCCCGGCGTTAAAACGCCGGGCAAAATTCAAGCTGCCGCTCCGCTGCAAATCACTGTCTCCTGATTCACGGTTCCATTGATTCCTGGTTAATATGCATCTTCGCCGCGCCACATCACCGGCAGTGTCTGCAAAACGATCTTAATGTCCAACAACAGCGACCAGTTTTCGATGTAGTACAAATCCATTCGCACCATCTCGTCAAACGGCAGACGATTGCGTCCCGACACTTGCCACAGACCGGTGATGCCCGGTTTCATGTCGAGCCGCTTGCGATGCCACAACTCATAGCTCTCGACTTCGTATGGAATGGGCGGGCGCGGCCCGACCACACTCATGTCGCCGCGCAAAACGTTGAAGAGCTGCGGCAGTTCATCGAGGCTGGTGCGGCGCAGGATGCGACCTACGCGCGTCACCCGATCGTCAGCCAACAGCTTATAAGCCGGCCGCTCTTCGTCGCCCTGATTCGAATCGGGCTGGCCCCTGATGTAGCGGCGCTGGAATTCGCGATGCTGCGCGTCGTCCGTGCCGGCGCGCATCGTGCGAAATTTGTAAAAGAGAAAAACGCGGCCGTCCATGCCGACTCGTTCCTGCTTGTAAAAAACCGGGCCGCGCGAATCCAGCTTGATCAGCAGCGCAATCAGCAGCCACAGGGGCGACAGCACGGCGACCGCCAAAGACGCTATTGTCAGATCTGAACCCCGTTTTAATACTCGCGCGGAACTGGACAGCGGCGAGCGAAACAGCGTGACCATCGGCAGCGATCCGACCTGATCGATTTCGGTCTTGCTGGGCAGGCAATTCAAAAGTGTCGGAGCGATGCGAAACTCCACCCCGCGGCGGCGGCCGGTTTGAATCATGACGTCAAACAGCGCCTCGCCCGGCACGTTCGGATCAGAAATGATCACTTCGTTGGCGCCTGAGTCGCGAATCACTTGCGGCAGACTGCGGAGGTTGCCGATTACCGGCACGCCTTCAAAGCTCGATCCCGCCAATGCTTCCATGGATCCATTATCGACGATGCCGATCACTCGATAGCCGAGTTCGGGGCGGGCGCGCATCTCTTGGATGCAAAGGACGGCCTCCGGTCCGCGACCGACGATTAATGTAGGAATCAAATTGATGCCACGGCGGCGCACCAGCACCTGGCCGCCTCGCAGGAGCATCCGCACCAGGCCAATGCTCGCCAGCGCCAGCAGGAAATCAAAAAGAAAAACCGCGCGCGAATAAGAGAAGGTGCGATAAGTGACTCCGCCGCGATACATAAAGGTCGCCGCCACGATCAGCAGCGAGCCGATAGCGATCGCTCGGAAGACGCGGGCCATGTCCTCAACGAACGAAAACTCGCCGCGGATGCGGTATAGGTCGTAATAGCGAAGCAGCAACAGACGGATTGGAATCACGAGCGGCACCAGCAGCACATAGGGAGCAAACTCTCTGCTCCACGTCCAGTCGCCAGACGGGGTTCGGTGAATGATCAGATCGTGATGGCGCAGGTAAAAAGCCAACATGAACGAGAGGACTGTGAGCGCGACATCTGTTACTGCCAAGGCTGTTTTAACTAGAGGGACAACCCAGCGCGGCGCGCGCGCCGGTACGCGCACGGCCCGGGCGTCGGTAGCCAACTCTTTGATAGCTTCAGCTTTCACAGAATCATCGCGGCTTTGCGCATGATGTGCGGAAGGCCGGTTAGGCCCCGTTAGGGGCCGAATGTTTATAGCTCACGAGTCACTTAAGAATTCCCATGAGCTCCTTTAGGAGCGTAATGTAATTTAACAGAACTCTCGCTCCTAAAGGAGCTAAGTTGATTAGGGGCGGCGGGTACTATAGACATCTCGCTCCTAACGGAGCGAGGGCACCGGCGTTTCCGCACATCAGGCGGCCAAGCCGCATTTGAAATTATTCCAAAATCAAATTAACAACTTCGGCGCGTACGGCTCTCGCATCGCGAGGGCTCGCTGGTAGTTTCTTCCGCACGGCTAGCGATTCGATTTCTTTGCGCGAATCAACTCGTTTCAGTCGTCCCTCTTCTACCAACTCCTGATCAATCGCCGCCCATTTGCCGGCATAGATACTGACCGCCGGCACTCCCAGCGCCGCCGCTTCGCGATTCATCGTGCCGCCCGCGCTCACAACCAGATCGGCAGCGGCGATCAGATTTGCGCCGTCGAGGGCTTCATGCGGCATGATCAGGTTGGCCAACTTTCGCCTTGCATAGTCAGCCCGTTGCGCATCCGAACGTGGCAACAAGATGATCTTCACTTCGTCGCGCGCGCTTAAACTCAACAGCAGTTCGTCGAACAGTTCATTTTCGAAACGATGGTAGAGAGCTTCGCGCGCCGGCGGCCGCGCAACTATCAGCACATCTTTACTCGCAACGTCCAAGCGCAGCAAGTTTTCGGCAAACTTCGAGTCAGGCACAAAGTCCGCGAGATAGACATCTTCCTTTGTGCCTTCGTATCGTTTCACCTTGCCCGCCGAGGCTCCATACTTCTTAAGCTCCGCCGCGGGAAAGGCCCGCGGCACGATCACTCGCGACGCCAAACGAAACGCCAGATGGTTTGCCGGTTGGTGTTCGTAGTCCATCAGGGTGACCGATTTGATTCCCAGCGAGGCCGCCGCGGCGATGTGCGCGTATGAGTTATGACTGACAGCAAGATCAAAGCCGCGATCGCGTCCCCACTTGCGTAGCGATCCGGCACGACCGATCAGATTTCCTGCCTTGCCGGTAATCGATCCGCCGCCGTGACCGCCAATGACGTGTGGCGTCATGCCGGCGTTGATAGCCATTTCAACCGTCTGCGCAAAGTCACGCGCAGTAATCTCCACCTGATGCCCGCGCGCCACAAACTCCGGAATCAACGCGCGGAAAAAAGGCACGTGCGGCGAGTTGGCGAGATCGATCCAGATGCGCATGAGTGAAAGTTAAAAGGAAAAAGTAAAAAGGCAAAAGAAAGCGATTCGATTCGTCCGGCCGCGGATCGCGGACATCCTGTCCGCCTGAGCGCGCTGCGCGAACGGCTTCACTAAACTGACCTCATTGCGAAGTTATGAGCGCGCTTCGCCCGCTGGCGGACAGGATGTCCGCGATCCGCTTCCTTTCGCATAGTTCCTCCTGATTCTTCTTTTGCCTTTCTACTTTCTATTTTTGCCTTCGCGCAGGCGCGCCAAAGCATAAGCCATCCATGCTTGAGACCATCGCATATAAGGAATCCGCACGTTATGAAAACGCCGGCGCTGATAATGAAAGTAGCCGTCTGAATCACGGAGCTTGTCTATAGCCCAATCCGCGATCTGCTCCGCCAGGATCATCGTGCCGGGAATCCGGCCGCGCAACTCTACCAAAGTAACGATCGCCGATGCCGCCGAATGCGCGTCGGCGGGATAAAGCCGGTCTGGATAGTACTTGGGCCAACCGTTATCCAGGAAAAAACTCTCTTTCCAAAATTCGTAACCGCGACGCAAACTGTTATCCAACTCATCAAGCGACCCGGTCGCATCCACCACCTCACGCGAGCTGCTCGCGCGGGGACCCCGATCCGCGCCCGCTACTGACCTTATGTTGTCGATCATGCGTGACAGGCTCGCCAATACGAAGGCCGTATGAAAATTGTCTGTCCAGGATTGAGTGTCACCGCCGCCATAAGCCCAGGAACCATCCGCTCGCTGCCGGCGAATCACATAGCGTGCCGCGCGCATCGCCCAATCGCATAAGCTTCCCTCACTAGTCAGCCTCCCCAAGATGGCCAAAGCCTCTCCGGCAAGCAGGCTGGCGTTGCAGACACGTGTTTGGTCGAGCGGCGAATAGCTGAAGCAAACTTCTTCATCCGACTCTTCGGATCGGTTGAGATCGTTCAGAATAAAGTCAGCGATAGTGCGGGCGAACGGCAAATACTCTTCGTGACCAAAAACTTCGGCCGCTTCGCAAAGAGCCCGCGCCGCAAACGCCGTAGGCACGACGGTGGGCGTACCGCGCGGTGCGAAAAAAGAGCGCGACTGCCAGTCAAAGTTGTAACCCCAGGCCGCTCCTTTGAAACCCTTCAAGCGCGTCCACATCAGATCATCCAGCAGTTCGCGCGCTTCGATCTCGGCTTCTTTAGTTTGGCTGCGGCGGTAATCAGCCAGTGCCGCCAACGCAAACAGCGCGATGCCTTTGGCATTTCTTTCCCGCGGAACACCTACGAGAGAGCGAAAGTTAATTGGCGAGCGTTTATGAAACTGCGTCCAGGCCAGCCGCGCCCATCGCGAATGTTTGAGCGGCGTAGCCTGGAAGAAACGGCTGTTCAGCGCGTCGTAAGGATCATAGCCGGCGAACCCTTGCGCGCGGCACCATTGCCACAGGTCCTGGTGCACGCGGGTGAGATCAGTTGCCATTTTGGAGTGCGGTGACAAGCGCAGCGCGACACCGCTTTGGATTGTTTCGAGTTCCGCGTTCAGGCGGTCTCATGCTCGTTTAGATAAGGGGCCACCTGAAAGCGAGACTCCAAACCAAAGCGCCGTCGCCGCTTCGCTCGGCCGGCGCATTCCAAATCACTGCTTTGCGCTTACCGAAGTCTCGATTCTCCGCGGTGTCTCGACAAAGCTTTCGCGCCACAGCTCAAACGACAGCAGCGTCCACAGCGACTTGCGATGATTGGCGACGCCGCGTTCGTGTTCGTCCTGCAAGCGGGCCACATATTCCGGATTGAACAGACCGCCGCGGCGCAGGCGCTCGGGCGACAGCAGGTCATGCGCGAGCGGCCGCAATTCGCCTTTCAGCCACTTGGCAAACGGAACGCCGAAACCTTTCTTGCCGCGCCGCCAGACAAATGGCGGCACCAAACCTTTTGCGGCCCGCTTAAGAATGTACTTCGAGGTATAGCCGTGCAGCTTGTAACGTGACGGCAGTCCGGCGGCAAACTCGGCTACGCGTGGATCGAGGTACGGCGCACGCACTTCCAAACTGACAGCCATGCTGGCGCGATCAACTTTCGTCAGAATGTCTTCGGCCAGATAAAGCTGCGTGTCCAGGCTCTGCATGCATTCAGTCAAATTGTTCGAATCGCATTCAGCAAATAAACGACGAGCCTCACGATAAATGTCCGGCTCACTCGCACGCCTTACGTCTTCCGAAAGCAGCAGCTCCTGATCTGCCGGAGTGAACGAACCAAACCACACGTGATGCCTCGCGACTTCATCGTAATGCGACGCGGTGATGAATCTCTTCGCCCGATAATCGAATGAAAGATTGCTGGTCTTAACCGGTAAATGGTTTACCACCGGTTCGATCAGGCCACGACGGAGAAACTTCGGTACGCGGTTGTAAGCGCGCGCCATGTGATGACCGAAGTACATGGGATAGCCGGCGAAGATTTCGTCGCCACCGTCGCCGCCGAGGGCCACGGTGACGTGCTTGCGGGTGAAACGCGACAGCAGAAACGTGGGCACCAGCGAAGGATCGCTAATCGGTTCGTCCATCCACGCGCCGATCTCGCTCACCAGGTTCGCAGCCAGATTCACGCTGAACCTTTCTTCGTGATGATCGGTGCCGAGGAATTTCGCTACGGCTCGCGCATATTGCGATTCGTCGAAAGAGCTTTCCGCAAACGAGATCGAAAATGTCTTCACAGTTTCCGACGATGCGCGCACGGCTAAAGCGGCGACCACGGAAGAATCGATCCCCCCCGAAAGAAAAATCCCCAGCGGCACGTCGGAAACCATGCGCATGCGCACCGAATCGGCCAGTAGCTCACGCAGTTGATCGGCTGCGTCCGCGACGCTCGGCACCGGGTCACGCGTCCGGTAGCTCAGCGTCCAGTAACGCTTGACTTCGATCTTCCCGTTTTCAAGTGTCAACGAATGCGCGGCGGGCAGCTTGCTGATTCCTTCGTAAATAGAAAGAGGCGCGGGCACATAATCGTACGAAAGATACTGGCGCAAGGCATTCAGATTAAGGTTTGGCCGCACCGACGGATGAGCCAACAAAACCTTTGGCTCTGACGCAAACAGCAAAGTGCCATCAAACACGCCCCAGTAGAGCGGCTTTTCGCCGAACCGATCACGGGCGATGAATAAACGACGACGACGGTCATCCCACAAAGCGAAGACGCACATGCCGTTAAGATGCTGGACCATTTCGCGGCCGTATTCTTCGTAAAGATGAGGCAGAATTTCGGTGTCTGAGGCGCTGCGAAACGTGTGACCACGTGTTTCGAGGTCGGCGCGCAACTCGCGATAGTTGTAGATTTCGCCGTTGAGGATCACGGCCACGCTGTGGTCTTCGTTGAAGGTGGGCTGCTGCCCGGTAAGGAGATCGATAATCGCCAGGCGCCGCATCCCCAAAGCGACACCATCGTCCAGCAGGTAGCCTTCCGAGTCGGGACCGCGATGAATCATGCGGTCGCACATCAGGCGCAGGAGCTCCTCGCCACCATCAGGCGGCGGCGTGCGCGGATCAAGATTGGCCCAACCGGTTATGCCGCACATAAGATTAGTGAGCAGTGGGCAGTGGGCAGTGGGCAGTGAGCAGAAATCCTGCTCACTAAACCTGCGATCAAAAAGAGTCTGACAACCATGGCGTTCAGCAATTTAGCCCACTGCCCACTGCCCACCGCCCACTGCCCACTGCCCACTGCCCACCACCCACCACCCACCGCTCACTCTTCAAATCCAATCCTCTCGCGCACCGCATACACCGACTTCGCCTGCGATTCGTGATAAGTCCTCACTTGCATCTCAGCCAGAAGGCCCATCAGGAAAAACTGTATTCCCAAAACCAGCATCACCGTGGTCAGCACCGGCAACGGCGTCTGAATAAAATCAGCATGATGCGGCCAGCTCGCGAACTTCATCAGAAAAGCGAACACTGCGCACAGGAACGAAAAGAAAAGCGTCAACAAACCGGCCCAACCGAAGACATAAAGCGGTTTGGTCTGATAGGACGCCATGAACTTTATCGTCATCAGATCAAAGATAACTTTGATCGTGCGCGACAAACCGTATTTCGATTTGCCCATCGTGCGCGCGTGATGCTCGACCGGGATTTCCGTCACGCGCGCGCCCGACCACGACGCGTAAATCGGAATAAAGCGATGCATCTCGCCGTAGAGATGTACATCGGCAAGCGACTCTCGCCGGTAAGCTTTCAGAGAGCACCCATAATCGTGCAAAGGCACGCCGCCAATCCAAGAGATGATTCGATTCGCGATCATCGAAGGAATCTTGCGCGTAAATAATTTGTCCTGCCGATTCTTTCGCCATCCGGAAACAACGTCGTAGCCTTCGTCAATTTTTTCCAGCAGCCGGCCGATGTCGGCCGGATCGTTTTGCAGATCGGCATCCATTGGAATCAGGACTTCGCCGCGCGCAGCATCAATGCCCGCCGCCATCGCCGGCGTCTGGCCATAGTTCCGTCGCAACGCAATTACCCGCACACGCTTGTCTCTGGCGGCGATTTCGCGCAAGACGTTCAGGCTGCCGTCGGTCGAACCATCGTCGACATAAATGATCTCGGCTGAGCGGCCAAGCTGCGCCAGCGACTGATTTAATTTTCCATGTAGCGGACGCAGGTTGGGTTCTTCATTGAGCACGGGGAGAAAGATGGAGATGTCCGGCGCTTCGGTGGAAGTTAAACGGACTCCCGGTGAAAAAGATTTCGTAATACTCTGCGCTTGGTCGACTTTGAGCATCAGGCAGCGCTGCGTAGCTTCTCCTTTATCCAGCGGCTGACAAGTTTCTCGGCCGGGATGCGCTTCTTCTTTGCAATGGCTCGGATCCTGTCGTAAACGGTCCCATCGATTGAGATGAGATGAGTTCTTTTCTTGATATCGAACTCACAGTCTACTTCTTTGAAGTATTCTTCGTAGTCGGCAGTCGAGTGCGTATCCCAAAACTCAGCGGCCTCTTCGATACTATTGAAGTGTTCCGGCAGAGGATCACGCGCTTTCGTTCGCTTGCTTCTTGCGTTTGCCATAACTTCCCATCTCCCTGCTGTTCGCATCGCGAGCAGAAATAACCAGTCCCTGGCTTTTACCTTTGTAAATGAAAAAGACAGTCAAATAACGTCCGTCATCGCTCTGCCCGATCGTTTCATAAAGATCTTCACCCTTGACATCACCTCGCCCGATCCATCTGACCGGAGGCTGTTTCCTGAAAACCTCCTCAACCTCCTCTTCGTAAACCTGGTGCTTTCGCTCGATCTTTTCAGAGAATTGTTTGAGCCAGATGACTTCCCTGATTCTCATTCAACCTCAATCTCGCCGAGCGACGCAAATTATTGACACTCCAAACGGAAAGTTCATTCTTCGCAGCCACCAGCTTTCGGCGCCCAGGATGCGTCCGAGCAATCCATTCAGCGCGCCAATTGTAATATTATTCTCAGAGGCCGGACGCACGCCCGTCAGACGCATCAACAGCCGGCCGATGAGAATCGGAAAAAAGAAAGTAATGTTAGCGTAACTTGCCCGCTCAATCTCTAAACCCGCCTCTCTAAGCTTTTCTTTCAGCTCAGGTAAAGTATAACGGCGTCGATGATGGCTGATGTCATCCTGGACACCCCAGAGAAACATAAACGCGGGGACAAACAGGACAGCTCGCCCGTCCGGTCGAAGTACGCGGCCCATCTCTCGCAGGCCGGCAATATCATCATCGAGATGCTCGACGACATCAAGCCCGGTCACCAGATCGAACGAAGCATCTTCAAAGGGGAGACTCTCTGCCGCGCCCTGCTTCACTTTGGCCAGGCCACGCGCGCGGCAAAAGTCAAGGGCTTCAGTGGATACGTCGACTCCTTCGGCAGCGCCGAACTGCGACAGCATCTGAATATTTGCGCCGGTCCCACAACCAACATCGAGAATCCGCGGCCGCGGTTTTCCGATGTCCCGGCAAACTTTTCGGACAAACTCCGCAATGATGCGGCGCCGGCCGGCAAACCACCAGTGTTTCCCCTCGACCTCGTACATGATCGAGTAGGTGTGCTGCTGCATCTCGCGCGGGAGCGGGCTGTTGACGTTGTCAGCGGTGGTTGCCATCGGTCCAGTTCAGATCGCTATAAGCTGAGGTTCACATTGTAAGACAAATCTTTCACTAAGAGGACTCGCGGCACATGTGAAAGCAGTGAGCCTGCGAAGCAGGCGGCATATTAGTAGCCCCGGGCGTAAGCTCGGGGTTCCGAAACCCCGTAAGCAATAAAGCCCGCTTCAGCGGGCGACAGAGAGCTTTCCAATACTAATATCTGGCGCCCGACTATTATGCCGCCTGCTTCGCAGGCTCATCGAGCGATTTCTTTCAAGGATACGATCTGAAAGTCAGACTACCTAGGATTGCTTTCGCGAAACCACTCAACGAACTTCTCAATACCAGCTTCGATCTGCGTCCGCGGATCATAACCCAGCAGGCGGCGCGCTTTCGTAATATCAGCGAACGTTTGTGACACATCTCCCGGTTGCAGTGGCTGCCGGTCGATCTCCGCATGACGATCCAAAGCCTGCTCAAGCAGCGAAATTAGTTCCCGCAGTTCGACGGTCCGCGACTCGCCCAGATTAATTACTTCATAATTGCTTTGATCGTAGTTCATCGCGGCGCGTACGCCGGCGATGATGTCATCAATATAGGTGTAATCGCGGCGCGTCGTGCCGTCGCCAAATACCGGTATTGGTTTACCGGAGCTAATCAGCTTGGCGAATTTATGAATCGCCAGATCGGGCCGCTGGCGCGCACCATAGACTGTGAAGAAGCGCAGGCACACTATGCGCGTGTCGTACAGGTGCGCATAAGAATGACAGAGCAACTCGCCGGCAGCCTTCGTCGCTGCGTAAGGCGAAATAGGATTAAGAATCGGATCGTCCTCGCTGAACGGAACCTTCGCGTTCATGCCGTACACGGAGGACGACGAGCCGAAGACAAACTGCTTCACGCCATGCGCGCGAGCGAGTTCGAGCAGATTCAGCGTGCCATTGATGTTTGTCTCGACGTAAAGCCGCGGCTCTTTCAATGAAGGCCGCACGCCGGCCCGCGCCGCCAGATGCACGATGCAATCAAAAGTCGTTTCGTCTAAAGCTTGTGCCAGCGCGGGATGATTACGAATGTCGGTTTCGATCAGTCTGTAATCCGGATTCGATAGCCGCGCGCGGACGTTCTCGCGCTTGATCGCGGGATCGTAGAAGTCGTTGAAGTCATCGACAACTGTGATTTGCCAGCCGCCTTCGGCCAACAAGCGATCGACTAGATGCGATCCGACAAAACCCGCGCCGCCTGTGATTAGAATGTTCTTCATAAGACGCTATGCTTGGAGTGCGATGACGAGTGGATCGCGACCCCGCTTTGGATCGTTTGGAGTCCCGCCTTCAGGCGGTCTCATAATCAGAAATCGGAGCCCGCCTAAAGGCGGAACTCCGAACCAAAGCCCCGTCGCCGCTTTGCTCTGCCGGCGCACTCCAGGTTCACTTCGTCGCATAGATCCACAAATGCCATCCCCAGCGCGACGCCAAAGCTGATTCAATCGACAGCGGCAGCAGGTTACCAATCACGGGGATGAATCGCTTATTAAGAAAGTATGCCCGCAGTTCAACTTCGCGAAAGTCTTTGAACAGCTCGCGCGCTTCGCGGCGAGAGTAGACGCGCGCCAGGGGATTCCCAGCCCCGTCCGTGCTTTGACTGAGAAACTCATCCGACGAATGCCTCTTAGCGGCTAACAGTCCTGCGTGTTCGCGCAAAGACTCAACTGGCTCTCCCGTCAGACGATGAACAACCCTGATGCCGCCCTCACTTTTCAGCAACTTTGCCCCGGCGCGGCGCAGGACACGAATACCGACGCGATAGTTGTAGCTGCCACGATGATACAGCATGACCGTGGCCTGCCCGCCCGGTTTCAGCACGCGATGGATTTCGGCGACCGCGCGCGCAACGTCGGGCGTGTGATGCAGCACGCCGTGAGAATAAACTCGATCGAACGAGTCGTCCTCAAAGTCCAGGTTTTCGGCATCGGCAACGCGAAACTCACCGACAAGGCCCGACAATTGAAACCGCTTTCGCGCTAGCTCAATCGCGGCTTCGGTAAGGTCGATTCCCGTGTAGCGCGCGCCGGCCTGTGCGAATTGCGCGCCGTCAGTTCCCAGTCCGCATCCGATTTCCAGAACGCTTAAGCCGCGCGCGCCGGCAAAATCCGCCGCTTCCGGAATGTGCCACTCTTTCGTATAGCGATGCGCTTCAACGCGCTCGAAAAATTCAGGCGTGCCCATCTCGGCGTCGCTGAACTTGGTGCCGCACGGATGCGCCTGCCAAAACGCGCGCACGCGCTCTTTTAGATCGGCGTTCGAGTCCAGTGCTTTCGACACTTGCAACATGGAGTGCCAGTTTAGCTTAAGCAATGAGCGAATTGAACTCCCTCGCCCTCTGGGAGGGTAACTATATATTTGACTCACCAGCCGCAACTTGCAGAATTCAATGCGAGACATAAATCCCGAAGGGATTCCGTCCTCCAAAGGGAGAAGGGAGTTAGACTTCGCATCCATGCTCGGGCTACGATGACGATGCGAACCGACATGATTACTTATCAAATCTCAGGTTACTTGACCGAATTCACGGGCGGCCGGGCGGAAATCAAGCTCGACACCTCGCCCGCGAATGTTAGCGAAGCCCTCGACCGACTGTGGAATGAACACGTGGGCCTGCGCGATCGAGTGCTGAACGAGTTGGGCGAGGTGCGCCCGCACGTCAACGTTTTCGTTAACAGCCAGGTTGTTCCTCGCGATAAGGTTTTGCAGACTGAGATCGTGGGCGACGCCGAAGTTTGCATTATGCCCGCGGTCAGCGGCGGATGTTTAGCACCAGGGGCGCTTGGGGCCAGCGGTGTTTAGAGTACCAACTTTAGTTGGCTTCTTTCTGGAAAAAGCCCGACTAAAGTCGATACTCTAAACGCGGGATACCGGCGATAACTCGGAACCGCGTGAGAATCGTGACCGTATAACTCACCGATTATGTTTTGTCCAAGCTGTGGCTCCGAAGAACGACAGGCGACCCAGTTTTGCCGCGCCTGTGGCACTGACCTGCGGGCCGTGCGCGTGACTCTCGAACAGCCGGACTCGATTACCGCTTCAGCAGTGTCGGCCCGCGAAGAGATCGGGCGCGCGATGGCGGACAAGATCCGTGAAGTGGAAGACACGCGCGATCTCAAGCGAGTCGCCGAAGATGTGCTGCCGCAGATCGAAAAGTTCCTCGAGTCGTATGAAGAGAAGCGGCTGCGTCGCGTACGCGCCGGAGTCATCGTAGCATCCAGTGGCTTCGGAACCGCCATCCTGGGACTGGTTATGGGAGCTGTGCTCCGAGGTCCGGATGCCGAGTCGGCTTTGATACTGATCGGTCTCGGAGCAGTTGCTTTCGCAATCGGCCTTGCCTTTGTGCTCAATGGTTTGCTGTTCACCCGGCCACGGAAAGGACTGGAAGACCACTCGCCTGACGCCAGGGCTCAGAACTTGCTCGACGCGGGATACGCGTCGCCGCAGTTGAGATCCGGCGGCGAAGGTCAACCATCATTTCGTTCGCAAACCACTTCAAATCTTTCCAACTCGCAGGGTGCTTCGGTCACTGAACATACGACCCATCATTTGAAGACGGACCGGTAAATATGTTTTGTCCGAGCTGTGGATCCGAGGAACGCCAGGCCAGCCAGTTCTGCCGCGCCTGCGGCACCGACATGCGAGTCGTGCGGTTAGGTATCGAGCGCCCTGACTCAATCACCGCGTCGGCCATTTCGGCGCGTGAGGAGATTGGGCGCGCGGTTGCCGAGAAAATTCGCGAGATGGAAGACCCGCGCTACATGAGGCGCTTTACGCAATATGTGCTGCCACGAATCGGCAAGTTCCTGGAGTCTCATGAAGAAAAGCGTCTGCGCCGGCTGCGATCCGGAGTCGTGACCGCTTTGATCGGTCTCGCGGTCGGTATCCCCGCCGGTCTGCTTCTCCCGTATGCTCCCAAGAACGACTTTGTCATATTCCTCGGATATATCCTTGTGTTTTCGGCGGTTGCGTTCGCCACTGGTCTGGGTCTGTTAATTAACGGTCTGCTGTTCTCAAGACCGCGGGAGAGAATGGAAGACCCTTCGTCTCAAGCGCGCGTGCAAAACCTGCTTGACAAGGAATACGCGCCGCCGGCGAGATCTAGCGGTCAACCACCACCAGTTCGATCGCAGACCACGTCGAATCTGCGGCAGGCTCCTGGCTCAGTAACCGAGCAGACAACTCATCATTTGAAGAACGAACGGTGAAAGTGGCACAGACTTGAGTCTGTGATCTTCAGCAGTAGAGACTTCAGTCTTCGATCTTCATAGACGGTGAGGCTCCGCCTCACCGAGGCGAGTTTCATTTTCACACGAGGCTACGCCTCCGTGCGTTTGATGTAGACTAACCACATGCAAGTTATTCTTGAAGGCGGTTGTCGTGTTTCCCACATGCACGATGGTGAGCCATTCGGCGAAGGAAGCCTGCGCATCTGGAACCAGGTTAGCCGCGCGACAGGCGCACAAGCGATCTCACTACGCATAGTGGAGTTCGCACCAGGTCTTTCACCCGGAATTCGCAACGGCGACTGCGACGAAATCCTTTACGTGCTGAAGGAGCGCGGACATCCTGTCAGCCTGAGCGAGCGCAGCGAGCGAACTCCGAACGTCGAAGTACTCGGTCAGATTTTCATAAACGGCCACGCTTATGACATCTCTCCCGACATCGGCATCTACATTCGCCCTCACGAAACCTTCGCCATCGACAATGCGGGCCCGGATCAGATCGTGATCGTCAGTGCGCAATGTCCCGATCCTGATCACGAACCGCAGTTCGTCACGCCGTTCAGCGCTCCTCCGACCGATTCAGTTCCGTCAAGCAATTCCCGGTTGGTGCGTCTCGCCGATCGTCCGCCTCAATCCACTGCGGATCGCTGGTACCGCGTACTGGTCGACGATGAGATTGGCAGCACCCAGGCCACTCAATTTGTCGGCTCGATTCCGTCGGGTCGCGCGCCCGATCACTTTCATCAATACGAAGAAGTGCTGTTCATTCTGAAAGGCGAAGGCCGCATGTGGGCCGGCGCCACCAACACGCCCATCGCCGCCGGCTCGTGCATCTACCTGCCCAAAGGACAAGTACATTGCGTCGAGAACACAAGCACAGGTGAGTTGCGCTTGCTGGGTGTGTTCTACCCGGCGGGCAGTCCGAGTGTGAGATATGATGTGTGAAAAAACATGGCCAATGGTGCGAGCAGTCATAAGCGGTCGTCTTCGGTAAAAGATTCTTCTTTCTGCTATATTAGGTCCATGAACGCGGAAGCACTTCAGGGAGTAATTCACTCCGACACGGAGATCATGGGTGGCACGCCGGTCTTCGTGGGGACGCGCGTTCCCTTACAGAACCTCATTGACTATCTCGAAGGCGGCGAGTCTGTCGAAGATTTCCTTGATGCCTTTCCCACGGTCAAACGCGAGCAGGTCATTAAGGTAATTGAGGCGGGCAAGCTCAAAATGCTCGAAACAGTCTGATCGATGCGCGTGTTGATCGACGAATGTCTCAACTGGCGAATCTGCCGCGCCCTGACCGGTCATTACTGCGCGTCAGTACAAAAGGTGGGTTGGGGCGGGTTGACGAATGGGACTTTGCTCAAGAACGCCGAGGAAGAATTCGATGTCTTCATAACCGCTGACAGCAATCTCAGCTTTCAGCAGAATCTGCCAACCTTCAAGATCGCGGTTATCGTGCTTCACGCGAAAGTACTCAACTACATCACACGATGTTGATAATGCCAAAAGTTTCCTCTCTCTTGGCCACATTGAAACATGGCGACACCGTCAATGTGTATCCGTGAACGACTAATGACTCACTAAGAATCTTCATAGCCTGTTCTGCCTCTTCAACCATAACAAAGAAATGCCCAGTCCGAACGTGAGGTATGATGTCTGAGGACTGGATCGATCGTCAAAGGAATTGTTGGCAGGGCAGTAAGTCTGGCAGCGGATTATCCAATCAACTCTGCCAGAATCCCCATCGCCTCCCGCACCTCTTGATCGGTATTAAAGAAGTGCGGCGACATGCGCAGGCCGACTTTGGGGCGGCAGTCGACGAAGACTTTTCGCTCTGCTAAACGCTCCACCATCCGCGGACCATCTTCGACATAGATCATAACTGAACCACCACGGTCCTCAGCCTTAGTCGGACTGTTGATCTTCCAACCCTGCTCCACAGCGAACTCGATCATCCATTCAGTGCGTCGTCGCGATTCGGCCTGGATGGTTTTCACGCCGACCTCTTCGATGATTTGCAGTCCGGGCAGCACGGAATAGAGCGCTGGGATGCTGGGCGTCCCCTGCGCAAAGCGGCGCACCGAATCGGTGTAGCGCATCGGGGCGGAGGCAAACGAAAACGGCGAGTCGTGCGCCACCCATCCGGTCAAACGCGGCTGAAGTTCGCTTTGCAGATCCCTGCGCACGTAGAGATAGCCGCACGCCGGTCCGCCGCACAGCCATTTGATTGTGCCGCCGATCAGAAAATCTACTTCCCAGTCGTTCGCTTGTATTTCGACTGTACCTGCCGACTGGTAGACATCGAGCAAGACTAGAGCGCCGACTTTGTGTGCTCGTTCAACAATCGCTTCCACATCGACGCGATAAGAACTGCGAAACGAAACATGCGAGAGCGCCACCAGGCAGGTCGTGTCATCAATCGCATCCAGAATGTCTGCGAGCCGCACCGTGATGCCATCGTCAGTGTGAACTATCTCGATCTGAGCTCCCAGTCGCTCTTGCGCTTCCCAGATATATTCCATCGAGGGAAAGTCCAGTGCGCTGGTAACGATCTTGTTGCGCTCACCCTCCTTGAATTCGAAACAGGACGCGACGCTGGACAGCGCAACCGAAGCGTTGGGTTGAATCTGAACTGAGCCGGGGTCACCACCCAGAATGTGCGCGAGCCGATCGCCCACCCGCGTCGACATCTCCCACCAACTTGCGGCCCAGGCATCCTCGCTGGTGTGATGTTCCCAGGCCTGGTAATAAGCGAGCATCGATTCGCGGGCCGCGCGCGGCACCGGACCCAGGCTGTGACTCAACAGATGAATGCCGGAGGCCAGGGTTGGAAACTCTTCGCGGCGGCGGTTGATTTGAGGTTCAGGTTTCACGATTTAGGTTTTCAAGTTCGAGTCCTAAGTGCGACAGGACGAGCGGTTTTCCGCAGCTCCGTTAGGAGAGTCACTAGAGCGCTCGAAAATTGGATCCAAAGTTCTTTTAGGAGCGCAATGTTTTGCGGAAAGACAGTGGAGAAGTCTCGACTATGTTAGCCCCAAAACATGTCGCTCCTACGGAGCTGCGACTGTAGTGTTGATTCGGTTCTATAAACATTTCGCTCCTAACGGAGCTCAAGCTCTAATCCCACTAAACATTTTTTCCATCGCAACCGGATCTTTCAGGAGTCCATCGAGAATGCTCTCCGCCTCTTCACCAATCGGCGGATCGATTGTCTCTTCGCGAACGTGCCGCAGGATCTCAGCGGCAACGAATGCCGTAGTCATCTTGGGCACATCGGCGCCTTTGCTCATGTCGGTATCGATCGTGGTCGGCAACACGGTCATGACATGAACGCCTTTATCGCCGAGGTACGCTCGCAGCGCCTGACCCAGCGAAAGCAAAGCAGCTTTGCTGGCGCAATACGTGCCAACGAGCGGCAAATTAACTTTGGCAAAGGCCGTCGCGATATTAACGATCATTCCCTCGCCGCGCTCGATCATCGCGGGCGCCAGCGCGCGCGCCATCCGCAACGCGCCAAAATAGTTCACGTTCATCTCGGCCGCCGCATCAGCAAAACTCATTTGCAGCGGATCGCCGTAGCTTGCCACGCCGGCATTGTTCACCAGAATATCGACGAAACCTAGCGCCGCGACAGCGTGTGTGTCCTTGTCATTAGTGACGTCGAGTTTGATGGGAGTGATCGGCGCGCCGAGCGCTTGCGCGTCGCTGCTTAGTCGTTCAATGTCTTGAGCCTTGCGCGCGCCGGCAAGAACTTCACTCGCTCCTGTTTCGGCAAACGCGAAAGCCAGAGCGCGCCCGAGGCCGCGGCTCGCACCGGTGATTAAGACTCGTCTGCCTTCGATGTCCATGAGAAATGTCCGGAAGACTCTTTTTGTCGCTTCTTTTTAATTTAAGTACCGCTTCGCGGTAGAAAATCCCGTATCGACCAACTCAAAATCCAGCTTAGCAATTGAGCCAACCTAAAGTTTGTCGGACCGCTTCTGCATCATCCGCGCATAAGCATACATCGCTGCGCCGATCAGAGACCATGCGACTGCCAGTTCCACCGCGGTCAGCGAATGCCCCTGGATTCTCTGCCACACACTCGTTGTCCGCAGCGTGCGAAAATCGCCGGCGACCTGCACGACAATCAACACGCCCATAGAGAGCACGGAAAAGCAGGCGCCGAGTCGCTGCAGCCACACTGGCATTCCGATCGTAATCTCCTGGTTGAGTTTCGGATTCAGCCGCGGCAGCAACAGAAACGTCAAACTGTGGAGGAAGTAAAGCAGCACCAGCGCGAACACCGCGATGTTCAGCGCCAACGAAAGTTGTCTGCTGACGAGCAACAGCAGACAAGCCGCCAGCGTCAGTGTCAGCGAGCGCACCGGCGTCGCCGTGCGCGGATTCACAACTCCCAGCCAGCGCGGCGCCAAACCATCCTCGACAAAGATCAGCGCCAGTCGCGAAGGCACGATCAGGGTCGGATTAAGCGACGTCGTGATCGCCATAATAGCTCCCAGCGTCACCAGGATGGCCGCGCCCCAGGGCAGGTAAACGGAAGCCACTTCGGTCATCGGCGCGCCGCTCGCACCCAGGCGCGCGCCCGGCAGCACGCCGAACGCCACCAAAGACATCGCGACGAAAATCAATGACGCGGCCGTGATGCCTTTCAGGAACACCATGGGCAGACGCCGCGTGCTGTCCTTTGTTTCGCCGGCGGTCTGGGCCAACGATTCGAAGCCGGCGTAGGAAAAGAAAATGGGAGCGAGGCTCAAAGCAAATCCGCCGGCGCCGTGCGTGACAAACGGGGAGTAGTTAGCCGGATGAATCGCAAACAGGCCGGGAACAACGAGCACGAAGATCGAAACACCAAGCAGCGCGCACATGGCTACCTGGATGCGGCCGAACCAACGCACGCCGACCACATGAATGATGTAAAAGAAAAGCAGACTGCCGATCGCCAAAGCCTGGTGCCCGAACTCTCCACTGAAACGTTTGCCCGTCAGTTCGATCACGTAATCGGCCAGCGCGCTCGCCAGATACGCGCCCGCGCCGATATAAGAGATGATCTTCAGCCACGATCCAATGTAGGCCGTAGCGTAGCCGCCCAACGTGCGCGAGATGTGCAGGTATTCCCCGCCCGGCTCGCGCCCCAGAGGCGTCGAGATAAATGCCGCATACGGAATCGAAGTAGCGAGGATCGCCGGCATCAACACAACGTAGCCCAGGATCACGCTGGGGCCCGTCAGGTTCCAGGCGTCGCTGGTGACCTTGAAAATACCCGCGCCAATCAGAATTCCGATCAGCGCCGCGTACGATTCGATCGTCCCGAGATCGCGGCGCAACCGAGAGACAATGGGTGCAGGCGTGGTTTGGTTATCGATGGTCAATCCTCTTGTTGCGCAGTTAACGCAATGAGGTCAGTACCGCCTGCGTAAGCGGGCGGGTCCGTCGGTCAACTGACGTTGCGTGGTTGACCCACCCGCTCACGCGGGTGGTACTGACCTCATATTCTCGGACGCGGCCTACTAACGCTTCATTAATTCATTCGCAGGCAAACTCGGATCGAGCACTTTCTCAGCCGTCTCAACACCCGCAACCGGCAGTTTCCTACTATCGATGAGACCAAGTTGCGCCAGCACCGACGCCTGATCCCAGTAGATATGTTCGTGGGCCAGCTTCCCGTCGCGAAAATGGACCACGACAATCAAAGGGATCTTGACGTGCTTGCCGGTGGGCGCGACGCCGGGGAGCATCCAGTCCATCTTGATTGTGTGCGTGAATTCAAAAACCATCTCATCGACCACCCGATCGACTCCGATGGTGCGCGAGACCGGCATCATGGAGGTGTCGGGCGGCATCTGCGGAATGAAACGCTTTGAATAAAACTCCCGCAGTTGATCGTGGCCCACGCCGCCGGTCATAACCGGAACGTGATTGACGTAAGCGTCAGGAACCATTGTCGCCAGGGTGTCTTCCGTGTCTCGCGTTGCAAACTCATACTTAACGTGTTCGTCCCAACGATCAGACAGCGACTTCTGCGCGCTCCCAATTCCCTCACCCGCCAGGTTGCGGACGAAGAATTCCAAGCTCCGCAGATTCGCCAGTTCAGCCGCCGCCGCGTCATAGTGCTCGCCGCGGGGCCGTCCAAAAGCATGATCCTGTTCCGGATAGTCGTGAATTGTTACCAGAGGATTTGCATCGAGAGTGTCGTGAATTTGCTTCTGAGCTTCGGGCGGACAGTACTTATCTTTACCAGCGATGTGAAGCATCAAGGGCGAGCTGAGATTGTTTGCTTCGTTGAGGCTTTTTTCGACGCCGACGCCGTAGTAACCAACGGCGCAATCAGGTTTGCAGCGAACTGAGAGCAGCCAAGCCAGATTGCCACCCAGGCAAAAACCCACCGAACCGATACGGCCGCTACAGGCCGGATGCCGGCGTAGAAACTCAACCGCGGCGGCTGAATCCTCGACTGCTTTGGCTTCGTCGAGTCCCTGGTATAACTCAAACGCTCTCTGCCATCCGGCTTCTGTCTGATCGGTTAATTCAACGCCACGTTCCTGCCGCCAAAATAGATCCGGACAAATCACGACGAAGCCATGCGCCGCATACCAGTCGCAAACGTTCCGCAGGAATTCATTGACGCCAAAAATTTCCTGCAAGACGACAATGCCCGGTCCGTAGCCACCGGCGGGCAGGACCAGGTAAGCATTAAACTCTCCACCGTCAAATGATTTCAAAGTAACCATTTCGCAGTTTGTCCTCCGCGCGAAGCTTTATACGCGAACTACGACGAAATGAGCAATGTCCGGTACAGAACCGGGAGCGGTAGCGACCGGGTCAAAGAGTCATCTTCCCGAGCTTAGCGCCACCTTGGGTTTGACACTCTGACGGAACTCGTCAAATGATGATGAATTATGAGCAAGCGAATACCATATGCCGCTGTAGAGGATATCCCGAATCTTCACAAGAAGAAAATGAGTGGCTCCAAGGCTGATGCGCAGATGCGCGACCTGTTTAGTTCGGTGCGCTTTTCTCTCAAGCATGCCACGAATCTCAAGAAGCCAAGCAACTTCAAGAAACCGATTAGTGAGATGCTCACAAATCACTTGTACATGCTTTCGACCACACATTACAGCATAAGAGTGGTAGTAGCCGCCGCAGTAAGATACAAACACTATGCTCTTATGGGAGATGCCCTATCACTGGCGCGAGAACAGGTGGAAAAAGTCTTCATCATTGCCGCGCTCTTAGACAATCCAGACCAAGCCTTCAGACAGTATCTGCGCAATTCCTGGAAGACCGAATATGAAACGTTCTTGCTTGAAAGAGAAGAACACGCAGAAAACGAACGATTTGAAGAATTCCTTAAAGACGCGACGCCGAAACGTTTAGAGCGTATGCGGCGCAATCCGACCGTCAAGAGTCGGAATGATGTTCTAGTGTCGAAGTTTGCGATGCGAGTGCTGAAGTTCAATTGGGACAACCCAGGCGAGAAGAGGGCGAGTTTTCTTGAAACGCGAAAGGTACGGGGTTACCTTGATGACTATTTTGACTTTGCCACTCCCGGCCGCTCGATCCCAAGAATCAAGGACCCAGCACTAAAGAGGTTTCTGGCTCGATGGCACAAAGAGTATGGAGCGCTCTCGCAGTACACTCATATTACTATGCGAAAACTGGCGTTCGCCGAGATGATTAAGAGTAAGGACATGGGTTCTCAAGCGTTGATCAAAGAATACGGGGAACAGTGCGCGATACGAGCAATCAACACAAGCTATACTGCCGCTGCTACTTCATGCTCGCTCGTTCTAGAAGGAGTCTCTAATGATTACGGAGCTAAGAAAGAAGCGAGCGAGTTTTGGGGGCGGTTGATTGATTTCTCGCTTTTCTCCAAGGCACTTTGGAAAATGTACGTCAAGGACTTGGTTTAGATCTTAGGACCCGCTGCTAAAGTCGAGTTAATGAATGTCCGGTCGAATGCCGGCACCCGGTCGCTACCGCTCCCGGTTCTGCAGCTTCAGCCAATCACATCCGGCGGGACAAAACTCAAGAAAGTTGCAGACGCGACAGTGAGACGCCGGCAAAGGCGGGAAGAGCTCTGCATCGAGCGTTCCATCCAATGTGGAGATGGAAAGCATGGCGTCGTCAATCGCACGCGCGCAGGTGTCCTGATCCAACAGGGCGCCAGCTAAACTGATCTCGATGTTGGGATCGATGAAGTGCAGCGTGGCGCGCAGAGAGTTAATCTGCGCGTCAACCGGCAGAAGCTGACGCAGTGCCAGCGCGTATGCCTGCATTTGCAGTTGATAATCACGCGCGACGGCTTCGGCTTGTTCCGTGATCGAGATCTCTGATTCCGAAAGCGAGACGTTCGCCGTCGTCGCCGGATTCAGGGACGCCGAAGTCTGAACGGCGTCAAAGTCAAAAAAGGCTTGCGCGGGTCGCGACCTCACCTCAGCACGGAACGCCGAAGCGGGCTCAGGAGCGGGCAAAGCTGTAGCAGCCTGAGACTCTTGAGCGCTCGGCTTCACCGGCGAGCGAAAACGGTTCGTCTTGAAATCGATTATTTCAACATCAAAGCCTGCTCCATTTGCACCGGGAGTGATCAGCAACTTGTCAATCGTGCCGGTGAGAATCCCCGGAGGGCGGCGCAGGCGAAACCTCAACTCACTCCAAAGACCGGCTTCTGATTTTGGATTGCGAAATTCGGATTCCGAACTTTCGGTATGCCGGCTGGCGTGTGACACGCGCTTGAATACATCGCTGGCGAGATAGTTTTGCGCCAGGGGCATCAGGTCAGACAAAGCCTGCTCCGGCTCAATATCAAAAGCGCGCCCCGCAAGTTCTGCCTGTCGCTGCGCCACGACCTCCTCGAAGCTTGCACGTAAGCGCCCCTCGGCATCGTCGCCATCACGAAAGGTTTCGCAGAAGCGGTGAATCACAGCACCTTTCAAAGTGGCGGTGAGATTGGCGGGCGGCTCCGGAGCTTCGGCGTCATTCCAGACGGCTCGCTCTTCCTTGCCCGGCGCCTTCAACATCCGTTCGAAGTAGTATTGCCGCGCGCAGCGCTGAAAATTTATCAGTTGCGTCACGCTAAACCGGCGCAGCACCTGCCCCTGCTCAGGCGCGACCTTACCCAGCAAAGGAAAAGTTTCGGAGAAGGGTCGTGAAAGATCGATTGTTTGCGCTGCTTCAGGCACGGCCTGAGCCGTCGACCCGGACGTCCACGAACGCGGCTGCTCGCGATCGACCGTGACCTGAACCTGCACGACATCATCAAACGTCACTACGCAGCTTTGCGCGAATTCATCCAATTCGAGCGATTGCCAGATCCAAGCCAGCCATTGTTCGCGATCTGTCCGGGACAGATTCTTCAAATCTTTCTGCGCCACCGCGCCGGAAAAAATCAGGCGATCTTTGGCCCGGGTCGCCGCGACGTAAAGCAGGCGCATGCTCTCGAACTCTTCCCGCCAGCGATTGCGTTGACGCAATTCATTGAACAGCGCCCCGCGCACCGTCTGTCCGCGTCCATCGGGAATGCGCACCGTCAGGCCTTTATGGCGATCGAGAATGAATGATGCTTCGCCGCGCCTTGGATCACGATGCAGATCGGGAATGATCACTACCGGGAACTCCAGGCCCTTCGCCTGGTGAATCGTCATCAAGCGCACGACGTTGGCTGACTCGTCCATCTGTCCCTCGCCCTCGCGCCCGCCGATGGCTTCGAACTCTTCAACGAAACGGACGAAATCGCGAATCAGATGGCCGGATCTTTCAAACTGCTCAGCCAGCCGAAACAGTTTCTCGACATTAGCGACGCGTTGCGCGCCGTCAAAGTTCGCCGCGATAACCGTCATGAATTCCGAAGCCGAAACGGCGCAGCGCAAGAGTTCCGCTATACCGTAACGATTGCGTCGCGGAATCAACGCGTCCAAAAGTGCCACCAGGCGATCGAGCGCGACGTGATCAGCTTCGTCAATGAACTGAATCTCGCGATGGCGTCGCAGCGCCCGCCGCAGATTGCGCCGGTGCAGTCGCCCCTGACCTTCGTCGTCCCCCACGCGCGGGGCGCAGCGAAGCGCCAGCAGAGCGTTGTCTGAGACTCCACCCAGCGGTGATCGCATTACGGCAGCGAGCGCCAGCTCATCAGTAGTGTTATCAAGAAAGCGCAACAGTTGAATCAGGTCGGTAATTTCTTCGCGTTGATAAAAACCTTTGCCCTGCACTGTCAGGTAAGGAATGCCGGCGCGCCGCAAAGCGCTTTCGTAAGTCCACACACCGGTGAAGGCGCGCAGCAGGATGGCGATGTCGCCGTATTGGAAGGACGGAGCGCGGGCATCCTGCCCGCCCGTGCTGAATAAAGCGGGCAGGATGCCCGCGCTCCGTGTCAGCGTTTTAATGCGGGCGGCGATCTGTTCGGCGTCACGTTCCTGGGCGCCTAACGGATCGCGATCATCGGCCGGATCCTCAACTTCGTTTGCATCGTTTCTGCTTTCCGGCACGGCGCTGACCAGCAATTCAACCAGAGGAGGATCGTGTTCGGCGCCTCGTTCAGCTTTGCCTGGCTCATGATTGACATAGCCAAGCTGGCCCAGGGCGGCCTGTGGCACGTCGCTGCGGGCCTGGAAAATTTTGGCGAATGAGAAATTGAAATAATCGATCAGCGGTTGCTGGCTGCGAAAATTCAGGTGCAGAGGTTGCTGAGTGCCCCCGGCCTCTTCAATCGCCGTGGTCATCTCGATAAAGACATCGACATCGGCGCCGCGAAACCCGTAGATGGATTGTTTGCGATCGCCGACGATAAAGAGATTGGCGCCGCGCATGAGCGCGAGCTTTGTCAGCAGATCGCGCTGCAAACTATTCGTGTCCTGAAATTCGTCGATAAGGAAGAAGCGATAACGCTCGCTAACACGACTGATCACTTCCGGAAGCTGCAAAAGTTTCAGAGCCCGCAATTGCAGATCGTCGAAGTCGAGCACTGAGAGGCGTTGCTTTTCATTATCCAGACGGCGATCGATCTCGCGCAACAGTTTGAGCAACGCGAGAGAATAATCTTTGGCAAGCAAATCAAATCCCGTCGTCGGCACCCGGCCCCGAAGTTTTTCCGTGGTCGATGAATCACTTCCCCAGAGAACTTCGTCCAAGCGCTCGACCACCGGATGAGTGCCTTTGCTCAATCTCGTTTCCCGAAAATCTTCAATCGACTGACAATAGGCCGCAATCGTTTTCTCGGTCGGCGGCTGGGCGAGAATTGCGCGGAGCGCGGGCCACTCTCGCGCGGCCCTGCTTCGTTTTTCTTCGGCCACTTTGGACAGCGTGCGAGCGGACAGCAGAGCCGTCATGTTTGCGTCCAATTCCACCAGCGCCGAGGCATAGTCCGCCTTCGCAGCATGATTCGCGGCGGTCAACGTCTCTATCGCTTCCAGCGATAAACCTTCGCCGCGGTACTTGCGATGCAGTTCTCCCAAAGCACCAGCCAGGGCAGCGCGGCCGGTCCCTTGAGCCAACTGAATTATTTTTTCATTGCCGTGATGGATGGCGCCGGCGAGAGTTTCTTCGACAACCGATTCGAGCAACATCGCGGCCTGATGCTCGTCGAGCAGAACGAACTGCGGGTCGGTATTGGCTTCCACCGGAAATTCGTGCAGCAGGCGCGAACAGAAACCGTGAATCGTAGTGACGACCGCCCCCTCAAGGGCCCGCTTGTGACGCAGCCATGTCTGGCGCTCGCTGCCCTCAGTCGCGTGCAACAACTCGTCGATCTTTGTGCGGACGCGCTGGCGCATTTCATTCGCGGCGCGGTTGGTGAACGTGATGGCGACGATGTTGTCGACGGAAACTTTTGTTGTCTTGAGAATTTCCAGATAGCGCTCAACCAGCACAAACGTCTTGCCCGATCCCGGGCCGGCAGTGACCGAGAGATGACGGTCGAGGGTATGCGCGGCCGCGGCTTGTTCGTGCTTCAGTTCGCGAGGTTGGTAATTTGTGGGTTCTGGTTTCATCTATTAAGACAAAGAGCGCGGCTTTGCCGCCTGATGTGCGGAAGGTCTCCGACCTTCCGCATATCGCTCTCCATTCTGGCGGGCTATGCCCGATCTTTCAAATCGCTGTGTTGTGTAAGGCGGGAGAGGGCGGAGCCCAAATGAAAAGGCCTGATGCCGGAAGGTCAGAGACCTTCCGCACATCAGGCGGCAAAGCCGCATCGTTACGGTTTGTTTCTCGCGAAGACTGCGCAATTGCCAGGGCTAGGAGTTTGTCGAGGACTCCATCAAGGGACTCATGTGCTTATGGAGTGCGCCGGCAATGCGCAGCGTCGACGGCGCTTTGTTTGGAGTACCGCCTTCAGGCGGAATCATGTAACAAGACCGCCTGAAGGCGGAACTCCGAACAAATCCAAAGCGGTGTCGCGCTCCGCTTGCCACCGCACTCCAAATCTAAAAATCGCCCGGCGTGTTCTGGGCTTGCTCGCCCGGGGCCTTGGGATCGAAGGGGATGTTGATGAACTTTTTCGCTACGGCCTGCGCGTTATCATAATCGCTGCCGGTCTGAATGGCTTTGTTGTATTCATAGATGGCCTTGGGCCGATCGCCCTTGGCATCGTAGGCGTTGCCGCGCTTGATGTGCGCCCAGGTTTCGATCCAGGCGGCCTTGCTGCTGACCCCGTCGATTGCCGCCTGAAAATTGTCGAGCGCCAATTGCCAGTTCTTCTGTTCGAAGTAAACCAGGCCGAGATTGTAGTAAACCCAGGCGTTGTTGCGATCGAGTTTCAGCGCCGACTCCAGTTGCTGTTGGGCTTCGGCGTACTGGCCTTCCTTGAACAGTTCGATCCCACGACGTGCGACGATCGAAATCTTCAGATCGTCGGACATGCGCAGAATCTTGTCGTTCGGATCGACTTCAGCGTTGATCGGCTGGCCGTTCGATTCGAAATCAAAATCTTCGCTGCGGCCATCCAGATACAAAATTTTCGTTTGCGAGTCGCCTTCTGAATGCAGGGTCAACTCAACCGGCAGGTGCAGGTTTTCGAAGTTCTGTCGCACAGTTCCGCGCGTGCGGAACTTCCCGGCCCGCGTGCGAATGATTTGATAGTCAACGCTGAACTCGGGCACGCCTGTCCCTTCAACCCACTGCGCAAAGAAGTAACGCATGTTCTTGCCGGCCACCTTCGAAGTCAACCGCTCGAAATCGTCAATCGAGGCGCTCTTATTCCGGTACTGATCCAGGAACGTTTGCATAAGCTTGCGGAACTGTTCTTTCCCCAGCGTCTCGCGCAACATGCGGAAGACCATCGCGCCTTTATAGAAAACGATCGACTGGTAGGCCGCGGATTGATCGTCCAGAGCTGACGGCGCCCGCACGATAGACGCAGTCTGTTCAAAAGTCAGTGCCCGTTCCTGCTCTTCGCGCTGCGCGGCATCGAGCTGCGCGCCATTAAGCGCCGATTCGCGCAGAGCGAATGCGCTCCACTCCGCCAGACCCTGCGAAATCCATGAGTCGTCAAAAGACTTAAGCCCAACCGTTTGACCCCACCATTGATAGGCAACTTCGCGCGTCAGGCGATCTTCGGCGGGCCGGGCCGTATCGAAGAATTTCGAAGCCAGAAAAAGAATGCCCGGGCCCGAGTATGCTTCCATCGTGTCGTCGTCGGTCTGCGCAATGATGAAACGCGAACCGAAAGCCGGCGCGCCATACTCGCTGGTATAAAACTCCAGTGCATGACCCATCAGCTCGCCATAGTTGCTGATGCGATTTTCACTGCCGGGCTTAACAAAGAACTGCAATTCGTACTTGCCCATGCGCAGCGATTTGACGACGTACTGGCCGGCGATGAAGTTTCCGATTAGAACTGGTTGTTTGTTGATGAAACGAAAGCGCGTAGTGCCGCTCTTATCAACCTGCGGGTTGACCGGTTCGTCGCTCACACCGCCGACCTGCATCCCCGTGGGCACGATCACAGTGATGTCGGCCGTCGCCCTGTCCGCCGCATAATCGTGAAACGGAAACCATCGCGACGCATACATGAGATAAGAACCTTCACTGCCCACGTACGCCAGTCGCTTGCTCGCCAACGGACCGCCTTCAGGAGAAGTCAGCGCGCCGCTCCAGCGAATCCGCAGAGTCACCGGCTGCGCCGCCGGCAAAACCTGGCCCAGATCGATGCGCACATTCGGACCGAGGGCGCCGGCTCCCACCGCATCCTGCACGAACCCGGTCAGCGCCTTACCGTCTTTTTCGATGCTGTCGACGTGCAGCGATCCATTCAATTCGAAAACCACCGAACGGGTCGCGTCCAGCGGCACAAAAGTCACGTCCGCACCGGCGCGCAAAGTATGTTCGTCGGGGCTCAACTGGACTTCAATCCGGTAGTTAGTCACGTCAAAGCGGGACCCGGGAGCGGCTTGTTGAGCTTCGCCTGGTGTAGCGAGAAGAGTAAGACCCGTGACAACGGCGGCGAGTAGAATAGACCTTTTTCTCATGAGTTTGACCCGAAACACGGATGATTGGAAACCGTCCTTCTTCTAGAATGCGACAGAATAACAGTAAATGTTGATTCCTCGAAGCAAGGCTTGGATGCCCGACCCTCCCGGCGGCGTTGCGTTCAACTCCATATATTGCTTACTTCAATCTTCCTAAAAGAACAGATTCCCACAAGAGAATTGCCAGCAAAAGAGCGGCAATGATTTGGAAGCACGGTTTCTGAAAACCCTGAAATTCCAAACTCTGGGCAAGCCAGTGTTCGTAACGCATGGTAAGAGCAAAGCCGGTCAGCATGAAAGCGTGGCTGAAGATGGTTTCGAGGAATTTCCAAGTCGACTCCTGGGTCGCCGCGATGGATATTACTTTAGGCAGTGGCTTCTGTTTGATGGGTTGGCGCCGCTTGGCCTGCTTCGATTGCATTGGTCTCACTTTTCTTATAGACATGGCTTTCCTTTAACTCCGCATGGAACTCCACAGCGGAAAATTAATTTCCCAAGATTGAGTCGTGAATCTGCGGTAGTAGCACCGCTAGAAACTAGGGACTTGCCCCCAGGCAACCGGGCAAGCAATTAACCAAGGCAACGGCTTGGATGGCCGGAATAGTAACGCGGTTGCCGCCTGCGCCGGGAAAACACCCACCGCTGGTCGCCTTTTTTGCAATTCGTCGAAGCTCTCCGCGTAAATGCAAAACACCCGCAAGCTCGAAAAGGGCTGCGGGTGTTCCAATCGGATCGGGTTTGGATTTACTGAGGCTCTCCGGTACTCACCAGGAACACGTCCAGGCCCAACGACCAAGCTGCGCATCGCGAGTATCTCTGACCTTGGCTCGGTACTTAAACTGATTGCCGTACTGATCAGTCCGCTTCGAGAATTTGTAATCCAGCTCAGTCGGATCGCGGACATCCTGTCCGCCTTGAGCGCGCAGCGCGAACTGCCTATCGAAATCACTCTTCGCCGAAGCTGAGCGGGCTGCGCCCGCTGGCGGACAGGATGTCCGCGATCCGTTCTAGTTAGGCTCCGGTGTGGGCGTCGCGCTCGCCGCCGCAAAACCCGGCCCGATCTTGTCATCGAGACCTTCCAACGATCCGTTGACCTTCTTATAAACATTCTCGATCACGGATCGCCGCGCCGCATCGGGAGCGCCGGCAACGTAACTCTTGATGTAATAGAGGAGGGCCTGGTCATTCTTGCCGGTTGCTTCCAGCGCGCCGCCCAGGTGCCACATCGCCGAGCGCCATAGCGGTGTTCCTTCGGGCGCGGCGTTGACCGCGCGCCGCAGGCGGGCGACCGCCTCGTTGGATTTGTCGAGTTTGAAAAGCGCAACGCCGGCGAGATCTTCAATGCGCGCGCGCAACAGTCCGGAGAGGGCCGCATGCGGTGCATCGGGAATCTTGGGCGTGCCGCCCTGAGCCAAAGCCTTCGCGCGAATGTCGCTGTACTCGTCAGGCTGTACCGCGAGAGTCGCGCCCGGCGCATTCAAAGCGGCTTCGACGCCGCTGGTCGCCTGATCCATCAAATCGATCACGCTCGAAAGCGCCACGCCTTTGCGCAGGAATCTTTCCGCGACATAAATTTGGCGGTAAGTCCTCATCGCGTCGTCACCGGCGGTGAAGTCTTTGGCGATGGCCTCCAGCTCATCTTCATTCGGCGCGCTGCCATCCGGCTGATTCAAAGCAGTGTTCAGCGCGAGCAGCGACTTGAGCATTTTGGCATTCGCCTCAGTATCAACCGGCGTTGATTGATAGAGCACCGCCCGGCGTTCAGGCGCGAGCAGTTCAATAAAGCCGGGCGCGCGCGCAGCACTGCGACTGGCGAGCAGGGTCTCGATTTGCCCGCTCTTCAAAGAGAACGAGTGCCGAAGCTCAGCCGCGGCCTCGTCAAACAATCCAATCGACGCGAGCAGGTTGGCCATCTCGTAATCAACGGTCGGAAAGCGGCTGAACTGGCGCACGAAACGCAGCGAACGCTCTCCGTCCTGCGGCCGCCGCGTCGCGATCAGCGACCGAGCCAAAGCGATCTGCCCCCAGGCATATCTGGGCTCGAGGGCAACTGCCTTATCTGCCAGCTCGAATCCGCGGGCCGCATCGCCATGAGCCAGAAACCAGTAACTCGCGCCCACCAGCAACGAAAGATTGCGTGCCTGATCCGGGTCTTGCAGAGCTGCGTTCAATTCCTGATCGGCCTCGCTCCTTTTGCCCAGCTCCAGAAGTGAAACAACCAATCCAGCCCGCGCGGAATTGTTTTTCTCATCAACCTGTAACTGCTCGCGATAGAGAGCCAAGGCTTCTTCAAACTTGCCGTTGGCGCGCTTCATATCCGCCAAAGCTATTCTGGCGGCCGGAGATTTGGGATCGAGCGCCAGCGCGCGCGCGAATTCAGTCTCGGCTTCCTCCAGGCGCAGCGCGATGTGCCGGGCTTCGCCGAGGGCCTGATGAGCTATCGTCGAGTCGGGCGCTGATTGCGTCGCCAACTCAGCCAGGCGCGTGGCTTCGTTTGCATTTTCGATTAAGAGATAGAATCCCGCGACTGCCGCCAGACGTTTCGGGTTCAGCTTGGCCAGCGCCTCGGCCTGATGAGCCGATTCGATTGCCGCCGCCCGCTGGCCGCGCAGGAAAAGATTGGCGGGAATGCGCGCAATCACCGACGTGAATAAATGGTCCGGCATATCGGAGGGCGCCTCAGAAATTGCCAGAATGAACTGTTTCAACCCGCCGTCGATGTCACCCGTTTGCAGCTTTTGATCGCCGAGCATCGCATGGGCCACGACAATTAGTTCGTTCGCTCTCGGCACGGCCACTGATTGCGGGTGGGCCGCGATGAATGCTTTCAGCTTTTCGATTCTCTTGTCAGGCGGCAGCGTTAGCGCGACTTCAACTTCTTCCTTTTCGTCTTCAGGATTCGCCGGAGCGGACGTCGTCGTTTTTCGATCAGCTACGGGCGGCCGCGTCCTCGATGTATTCGCCGCCACTTCTGCGGTCGGGGCGCTGGGCGACGCTTGTGCAGCCGGACTCTCAATCGTTTGCGGTGAAGCAAGCGGCGTTGATGCAGGAGCTTCGCTGGGTGACGCGCTTGGAGAGGCAGGCGGCGTCTCCGAGGGTTGCGGCAAGACGGTTGCTTCCGGCGTGGCAGCAGGTTGAGTCGGCTCAGCCGTTGGCGCCACGGTCGCGCGCGACTCGGGTGTCGCAGTCTCAGTCGGCTGAGCTACGGGCGTTTCCGTGGGCCGCGCCACAGGCGTTTCTGTTGGTTGAGCTGAAGGCGTTTCTGTTGCTGACGCCGGGCTCGCAACAGTTCGCGGCCGCTTTTGCTCAGCTATTATATTCTCAGCCGGCAAATTTGCAGCTGTTAGTTTCTCGCCCGGCCCCTGGTCGAGGTCCGCGAAGGCAAAGCTGTGTAGTTCACCCACGCCATCGGCAAAAGTTTTTATTCCGGTAAGGAGACCTTCGCTATAACCGGCGGACTCGATTTTGGAACGCATGCGCTGACCCATGTTCCCGATGAGACCGTCGGGAAGATCAGCCCGGGCCGACCTCGTTGCTTGGGTGAAGAACTTCCCGTTGTCGGCGGCGATCAAGAGCAGAACACTCTTGTTCAAACTGGCCGGAGCGCCAATCTTCCAGTCGTTGGCAACCCGCAACGAAAAATCGTAGAGATCTTCCGAGCCACCGCTCTTCACAGTCGCGATCACAAAATCGATCCCCGTTCGTTGCTTTAAATTTTCCAGGACCTTTTCCAAACGAGCTCTCGTCGCGGCGTCCAGCACCTCGGCAAAGTCGTTGATGTGCCCGTTTGGCTTTGGCAGTTTGGCTTGCGCCGAAACACCTGTGGTCGCGCTAAACCAAAACATGGTGATGAGTGAAAGGACTAGCATCAGAACAATGGCGCGCTGATTAATAAAAGGTAGTTTCATTTGATAGTTCGTTTGCAATGCTATCTGACCCGCGGTGGCCTCGGATCGGTCAATGCCTCTGACAAAACCCGCCCCACGGAACAGACTGGCGACTGCACGCGCAGCAAACTGGACAGCGTCGGAGCTATATCCGCGGGGGTCGCGGGCTCGGTATAAGTTCCTCTGGTAAAGTCCCGTCCCATGATAATCAATGGCACGTGCGTGTCATAACCGTAGGGCGAGCCGTGCGTGGCGCTGGACAGCGGATCGGTTGGATCGTCGGGGAGGTCGAACATAATATTGTACGGCTCAAAAAGAACGATGACGTCGCCGCTGCGCTGCGGATAAAAGCCGTTCAGCACGCGACGGGCAATCGGGTCGGTGGATGATATCAGGTTGTTTTCAAGCTGGGCCCGCGTGAAATATCGCGCGACGCCCGGCATGTGCATGGACAACTCGCCCACGACGCGCTCGCACTCATCGAGGTCGATTCCATCGCGCTGCAAGGCCGCACGATTGAGATAGAAGTTGCTGTTGATCAGACCCTGTTCGGTCTGGTCCTTGTTCGTAAAGGTTTGAATGTAATCGTCAGCGGGTCGATCCTTGCGCCTGTATCTGGCCTTTAAGCCATCCTCGACCAGCTTTCGCAACTGCGCTTTCTGATAGCGACGACCGGGGAGGTTCATTAGCGCGGCCTGCTCTGGCACCGGCGATGCTCCGTGGTCCGCGCTGAAGATTACAACCGTATCCCGCAAACCGACGTGGGCATCGACAAAGTCCAGCAGCGTTCCGATTTGTCGATCGACGCGCAGCGTCATGTCCATCGCTTCGTGGCTGTATGGTCCAAAGCGATGACCGACATAATCGTTGGCCGAAAAACTTACCGTCAATAAATCAGTATCCGCGTCGTCGCCCAGCTTTTCGTTAGTGATCGCTTCTTCCGCGAACGACACGAGGATGTCGTTTGCAAAAGGCGTGTAGTCGAGAGCTTTGTAGAACATCTTGCTCGCGTTGTTCGCCCCGCCGGTAACTATGTGCGGAAAAAAATTTGTATCGTTCGATGACTTGTCCTGATTTTCCCACGGGACATCGTCCTTGCCCGCGCGCTTGAGGTATTCGGCTTCAGGCAACAGCCGATCCCAGCGCGCGGCAAAAAACGCGTCAGCCAAATGGCGGCTATTGAAGCGTTCAACCCATTCCGGCTCGCGATCAAAATAGTAGCTGCTGGAAACCATGTTGCCATTGTCAGTGCCAAACCAGTAAGCAGCATTCGCGTGCCGGCCGGCCGGCAGGATCGCCGAGCGATCCTTGGTCGAGATGCCGATTACTTTCGATCGATCGCCGTCGGCTATTCGCAATTCGTCGCCGACCGTCGAACAGAGCAGACGACGTGGGCTGTATCCCTTCTCGCCGGGTTTGCCGGCCAGCTTGATCGTGCTGTCGTCGGTTACTGACTTAACTTTTTTTCCGGTGTCGCGTTCGTACCATTCATTGGCTATGATGCCGGTCTGGGAAGGCCAGGCGCCGGTCATGAAAACCGCATGGCCGGGCGCGGTGAAGGTCGGAACGTGATCGAAGTTGGCTTCAGTCCAGGAAGCGCCTTCGCGCATCAAGCGGCCGATGCCGCGCGAGCCGAACAGATCACCAAAACGAGTCAGATAGTCATAGCGAAATTGATCGACGACGATCAGCAGGACGAGTCGCGGCCGAGAGTTTTTAGCAGGTGCGATCTTATCGGCGCGAACGCCGGCTCGACGCGCCGGTCGCGGCTGTTGAGCCAGCGGCAGAGCAACTGGAAATAAAAGGAGAACGAGCGCGGCCAGGACGGTGAAATTTCTAATCCGAGGGTTTTTCATCAGACAGTAGTCCCCCTGAAAAGTGTGAAACAACACAAGTTCAGAAGGAGAGACAATTCGGGCGGGCATGATAACATCGAATCGCGGGCAAAAGGAAAACAGTGACATGGCCGACAAACCGTAACCGCTTCGCGGTTGGTTGGTTCTCGGAAGAAATCGACAAGCAAATCAATGAGCGAACTCGAGGAAGCATGGGAAATTGCGCTGGCCGAAGCCAGTCAACGCGCGCGGGGCGCCGGCCGCGATGATATCGCCCGGTATCTCGATCTACGCACGAAGAATGATCTGTTGCGCCGCACTGCCACGGATTGGCTGACGGCGACGTTTACGTCGCTGGCCGGCGAAGCCAATCGCCGCGGCGCCGGCATCCAGATCGAAAGACAGGAGGCGCACAGTTTTCGGCGCGGCTCGTCGACGATGGTCGGGAGCCAACTTACTCTGCGCCAGGGAGTCAGGACGGTCTCGATCGAAAGTGGCTGGCCGCGAAAGCCTGTCGACGGGTTTGTGCGCGGCGATGGTCTGGCTTGCGCCAACATCAAACACTTTGGCCGGCCGCGCGCGAATGCGGAACTCATCCTGGCTCGCGCTGCGAAGGGCCTTCCGCAATGGCTAATCATCGAAAAGACTCAGACAACGACACCTCTCACTGAACGTCAAATCCGCCATCACTTATCCATCTTGTTAAGCCACTCGTAGTGGTACCACTACTCGCGCTTCTGACACTTTCTTCTTTTAAGCTTAAGACTTGCTTGTGATGCCCGCGCTTTTTGGTGATCGCGCGCACCTTCTCGCCGCCTCGATCATCGCATCCCAGTGGTGTTTTGTAATCTGATTAAGGAGGGAAGAAAATGAGACACAACTTACTAATCAAGTTTTTGATTGCAGCGGCCCTGCTGCTTTTGGTCGCTCCCATCGCGGCCTCAGCGCAAGTTTATCGTGACCGGTCCTACGATCCTTACCACAGTCGTGATCAGTATAACCGGGTAAACCGGCGTGAGCTGAGAGAAGCCATGGCTCGGCTCGATAATACGAGCGTCAGATTGGAGAACGATTTGAACTACACGCCGGGACGCAGAGTGCTGGGCATCTTCCAGCTCAGGACCGTTGACAACAACGCGATCGCGCAAGTGCGAGACTTTCGACGCGCGGTCAGGCAGCTAAGAAACAGCTCGGACAACGGACGTGACCCGAGTGGCAGCGTCGACGAAGCCCAGCGTGTCCTGGACCGCGGCGTTCAGCTTGATCGTTATCTGCGTTTGCGGACGGGCAGTACGCGAGTAGATGAGGATCTTAGCGATCTCAGATCCAGCCTCCATATCCTCGCCGACGCGTACGGACTGAGCATGCCTTACTAAGTCAGGCATCCGTGCTGACACCCGTTTAGAAAGCGGACTTGTCCGCCTTTCAAAACGTGGGATAAGTCCCGCGTCTCAACGGATGTGAAAATTGTGCGCGTTCGACATGGCCCCGCCGCTCCCTCACGAGCGTGCGGGGCTTTCGTTCGCAATGCTCGCAATGCCACAATGCCCCGGCAGAATGACCGGCACTCTCTACATCGTCGCTACGCCCATCGGCAATCTCGAAGACATCACGCAACGCGCGCGGCGCGTGCTGGGCGAGGTGGATGTCGTCGCCTGCGAAGATACTCGCAGGACACGAGTGCTTTTGAATCACTTTGGCATCAAGACAAAAACTTTCAGTTATCACGAACACAACGAACTCGAACGCGCGCAACAGATTTGTAAACTGCTGTTGGCGGGAAAGAGTGTCGCTCTGGTTTCAGACGCAGGCACTCCGCTGATAAACGATCCGGGGTTTCGCGTAGCCAATGCCGCGATCGAACTGAAGCTGCCGGTCGTTCCCATTCCGGGTCCCACGGCATTGATCACTGCGCTGGTCGCATCCGGCCTACCCTCTGAACAGTTTTTGTTTGCGGGCTTTTTACCGTCACGGGCCAATGCGCGCCGCCAGAAGCTCGAAGAGCTAAGCGCGATTCCGGCGACGCTCGTCTTATACGAGGCCCCTCATCGAATCGTCGCCACTCTGATGGACGCGCTTGAGGTGCTGGGCAATCGCCAGGCAGCCGTAGCGCGCGAGCTGACAAAGATCCACGAAGCGGTCATTCGCGGTAGTCTCCGCGAGTTGATTGAGAGAATGGGCGGCGTCTCGGTTGTGCGCGGCGAAATCGTCCTGATAATCAGCGGCGCCGCCGTCGATGAAACGCCATCAACTGTGGAGAGCACAGCGAGAAGATTGATTGAACGGGTGCGCGAGCTAGAGACTGAAGGCCTGGAGGCAAAAGCTGCGCTGAAACAGGCGGCCCGCGAATTGGGAGTGAAGCGCGATGAGGCTTATCGAACAGTCGTGGCTCAAAAGAACCGCAATAACAAAAAGCGTGGCACAGACTTCAGTCTGTGATTTCTTGCAGGGAGCCACAGACTGAAGTCTGTGCCACTCTGGAGCTCAAAAAAATCGCCGCAACAAGTAGAAGAGCAAGCTTAGCACCACCGAAACGATCAGCATCGAAACTATCGGCACATAAACCTGAACGTGATTGCTTTCATAACGAATGTCGCCGGGCAGACGACCAAACCACGAAAGCCATCCCGAATAAATCAGAAAGCCCGCATACCAGGCAAAGCCCGCCGATAATCACTAATATCCCAACATAACGATTCATAGCAATTTGGAGTGCGGTGGCAAGCGGAGCGCGACACCGCTTTGGATGGTTTGGAGTTCCGCCTTCAGCCGGCCTCTTAGGTGATTAAAGAGCCGCCTGAAGGCGGGACTCCGAACCAAAGCGCCGTCGCCGCTGCGCTCTGCCGGCGCACTCCAAACTATCACTTCGTGAACGCCGCTACCGGTCCATCGGGTTTAATAATGTCCTTCAAAGCCGCGTAAGGAACCAGCACGTGCTGCGGGCCGCCCGCATAGGCCGCCACCTGGTACGGATCGAAAGTAACCCACAAGCCTTTCTTCGTAATCGCCACCGCCCGGTAATTGTCGGCGCGCGGAGAAGCGCCCTCTTTCATCATGTCCTCTTGCAGCATCGTGCCTTCGTCTTTCCTAGCCCGGTCGCGCAAGTCCTTGAGACAATACGCCGAGATGACGCCAAGAAAGTTTGATTTCAGATTGAAGAGATCAGCGAGGGCCAGTTTCTTTCCGGACTTGACGTCGTAATTCAGGACCGTAGTCGTGCTGTTGCCATGCGCAGCGCCGCGCTCGTACGACGACTCAGTAAACTCGACGCTGATCAAATCGTCGGTGGCGCAACGAATTTCATAACCAATATCCAGAGTTGAGTCCTGTGTCTCCGCCGGCAACTCGCCCGTGGTGTCAGCCTCCTCAGAATTCTCGGCGGTCTTAAAGGCGGCCACGTCTTTCATGATCAGGGTCCGCGCCTCGCGATTGAAACCATCAAAGCGCGCATCACCTTCTAACTGCGAATACTTGGCATCGAGCGTGTAATGCTTTTCTTTATTTGCCTCGTGGATGACCTTGGAAGTAACTCGCACGGCAATGCTGAACTCGATCGGTTGCTGCATCACACTGAACTCGGTTTCTTTTGAGCCGTCAGGTTTTGACCACTTGCCTTCAATCTCGATCAAGCTGGGATCCGGCGAGTTAGTGGCTGGTTTCCACTTGCCTTTGAATACACCGGTTTCCTTCCCGCTATCGTCCGATTCTTTCAGCTCAATGTTGCCGCCTTTATCGATGGAGCCGGCGAGGTTGATGCTTTTGCCGACCTTGGGATATAAGTACGTTCCCGTCAACCGATCGCCATCGCGGGTGAGGGTCATTTCGATTGCGAGAGTGCCCGCGATCCTACCGTGAAAAAAATACTTGTCGCCGGTCATGGCCTTGCCGCCCACAGGCGCTTCTTGAACGGCCGGGTTATTGCTGTTGGCAGTTTGCGGGTTGCTCGTTTGCTTTCGACACGAGGTCGAAGTGAAAAGGGCAGCCGCTAGAAAAAGAAGTAAGACATATGTTCGCATTCTCAATGTTCGTTCCATCGGTGTTTGGCTCAGTATCAGCCGCCCGAACGTTAGGGAGGGCAACTCTAGTCGTAACTATCAAGCGTAGTTTCGGTCCCTCCCTCACGGTTGGGCTTCAGATACCTGACTAATCAATCCGCTTTGTTCAATTTCTTTGCGAATGTCTGCGAACGTCAGTTGACTCAGCTTGCCGCCACTGAATATCTCATTGTTCGTGACATCCGCGAGCGCGAACGGCGGTTTCGCAAAGCTGTCCATTTCTTCGTCGGTTTCAAAACTTACCTCAGCCAGCACCAACCCAAACAGATCGCCGAGAAACATGTCCACGGAAAATTTCCGGCCCTCAAACTCGAAAGGATAACGGTTCTTGCGGATCTCGTTGGCTTCAAAGATCGCCAAGGTGTCGGCCTCAATCGCGTTGAGATAGGTATTCGTAATCATCGTCCGCGACAGGTCTTCAGGATTGGGCGCAAACTTCTGGGTAAACTTTACAACCCATTTGTTAGTCCGGGGATCGCGCACCTTGCGAATCCGCAGCCGGGTGCCGGTAAGATAGTTATCGGTAATCTGTTGATGATCATCCGCGCGCGTCAAACCTTCAGGCAAGTCCTGTAAAAGGTAACGCCGCTCGCGTTCTATGCGCGCGTACTTGCTGTCAGGGACGATAGTATTCAGGTCTGTTAACTTGGCTACACCCATGGTTCAAATGCGTCTCTACTTTAGCGGCAGCTTCTGCAAACGACAAAAGTTCAGAGTTCAACCTTTAGGTTGCGTCACCAATGAGGCGCAAGCTAAAGCTTGAACTCTAAACTGCGGCCTGCCAAACTCTCGCCTGCATTTAATCATCAATTGTTGGTCATCGCACGCGACGCCGGAGCACATTACGTTATATATTAGCGCGGCCCGAAAGATGTAAACATGACGAAGGAAAAAGGAGACCGCAGATGAAAACCCGCAGCATTGGCTATGCGTGCCTGGCGTTCGCCCTGATCGTGGCGGCATCGGCAGCCTGTAGCCTGCTTAAGAGCCCAACACCTACTGACACCTTTAAGGCATTCTTTGAAGCGTCCAAGAAAAAGGATGTCCCGGGAATGAAGAAGGCGCTGTCAAAGAGCAGCCTGGACATGTTTGAAAAACTTGCCAAGTTACAAGACAAATCCCTGGACGACATGTTGAAAGACATCGACAAGGACGACAAGGCTAAGGACGAGAAGATGCCGGAGACTCGCAACGAGAAGATCACCGGCGATACGGCCACGCTCGAAGTCAAGAATGATAAGACAGGTAAGTGGGACACCCTGCCCTTCGTCAAGGAAGATAAAGAATGGAAGATCGCTTTCGACAAATTCGTCGAGTCCTCGATGAAGGACCTCGGCGAAAAAATGCCGGAGATTAAGTAGGCCAGGCTGCGCTCGCGGCTTTGCCGCCGGATGGATCGCGAACATCCTGTCCGCACAGCGTGTGCAGCACGCTCAACTCCTTGTGAATAGCGAAAGCAAAGATTCGCGGTTCGCGCTGAAGCGGACAGGATGCCCACGATCCAGGGCTTTACTTCGTCATGACCGGGCCCATCCGCACTACTTCAAAGTTAAAGCCTTTGATGTTCTTAAGGAGGCCCAGATCGTCATTGCTCCAACGGGGATCGGGAGCACCGCTTAAAAACCAGCCGGGACCGTTGTCGGCCACGAACATTCCATACTTCTTCAGCGCGCGGAGAATCACCTGATTCGCCGCTGAGTAACTGGAAATATCGAACGATGCCTTCAGGCGCACGCGCATTCCCATCGGCGGCAAATTTGGATCCGGATCGCCGCTGGCGAAATGGCGGGCAGGATAAACGTACGCTCGCCGCGAACGACCGACAGTAAAACGCAACGCGTGTTTGATCTCGCGTTGCTCAAAGACTTCGTCATAGCGAACCAGCCCGGGAAAGATTGGCAGCCCGGCGGCATCGGCCGAAGTCCATCCCTCCGGCCGCAATGCGTTCGAGTTCAAATCAAATACGGCTCCACTGCCGGTGATCCAACTCGCGCCGTTACTGACCGGCGTCGCAGAAAACATCTCGTACAACTTCCAATGATCGCGATCGATTACCAGCACGTGCCGATCACCCTTTGAGTCAGGGCCCCCTTCAATCGGCGCGTCGCGCGGCACCGGGTAAGGACCAGGATCGCTCTCTCCGCCATACGATCTAAAACTTATGGGTACCAACGGCTGCGTTCCGGCCACCACGATGTAAGGAATTCCATTCGGGGCGCCGTTCCAAACGGTGCCAAAGTCCGGATGAAGTCTGTCATCAAGTCCGATGCTCTTGATCAAATTCGCCGAGTTCGGATCCACCGGCGAGTTCGAGATGTCCTGGTTCCATGGATTGTCTGGCGGAAAAGGCCTCTTCCCGTGAAGAGTGGCGCCCGGCCCAAGACCTGGCGTCGTCACTATGCCCGTTGCGACCGTCCGCGGCCGTGTCGCCGGTGGCGTGGGCATCGCGGAAGGGGCAACCGTTCGCGCGCGCTCATGTCCGGCCTGACTTGAAGACAGCAGCAAAGACGTCAGCAGGAAGGTGCTGAGCGCAAGAAAAAGGATTAAGCAAATGCGATTCTTCTGAATCATCAATCTTTTCATCTCCGGCTGATGAGCGAGCAAAACGCGATATGGCAGACTCGCGAACCAAAGTAGTATAATCCAGCCTGCCCCGAAAAGTGGGAAGCGCAACAACTACCTCGAACCCCGGCGTTGCCTTCCAATCATAGTCAATTAACCCCCCCTCTTGCCCCTGCATTTGCTAGCAGTCAGTCTGCTCTACGACTGTCATCCGATGAATTTGCCCCATTAGTTCTTTCATTTAACTTGATGGATCCATTTTCGGCAGAGAGACTTTCAGGGGATATCTTTATGATCCGGAGATCGTACGGAACCGCTTGCGGTAGCAATCGAGTTAACCCACGAGCCACCAAGCCGTTACGAATTCATCAGATCCTGCCTGGCCTGGCCGCCGCCTTTTTGCTGTTGTCAGCCTTTTCATTATCGATTTCTGCCGTCACTCTACCGGCCGGGTTTGTCGGGTCCACAGTCGCCAGCGGATTGTCCGCGCCCACGGCGATGGACTTCGCTCCCGACGGCCGGCTGTTCGTGTGTCTCCAGGGTGGAAATCTGCGCGTGATCAAAAATGGCGTCCTGTTGGCGGCGCCTTTTGTGAGCTTGACCGTTGATTCAGCGGGCGAGCGTGGCTTGCTGGGTATCGCTTTCGATCCTAACTTCGCCACCAACAATTTCCTGTACGTCTATTACACGGTACCGGGAACTTTTGCGCACAATCGCGTCAGTCGCTTTACGGCGAATGGCGATGTAGCGGTTGCAAATAGCGAGACGGTAATTCTCGATCTCGATAATCTCAGCGGCGCCGGGAATCATAATGGCGGTGCGATCCATTTCGGACCTGACGGCAAGCTGTACATAGCCGTCGGCGAAAACGCTAACGGATCGAATTCGCAAACGCTCGCAAACCTGCTGGGGAAAGTCTTGCGCATCAATGCCGACGGCACGATTCCAACTGACAATCCCTTTTTCAATACGGCCACCGGTAAGAACCGGGCGATCTGGGCGCTCGGTCTACGCAATCCTTTTACGTTCGCGTTTCGACCCGGGACTACGCGCATGTTTATTAACGATGTAGGCGAGAGCACCTGGGAAGAAATTAACGACGGGATTGCCGGATCGAACTACGGCTGGCCGATCACCGAAGGGCCTACAACGGATCCAAGGTTTCGCGCTCCGCTGTTCGCATACGGACACGGTTCGGGTGGCACCTTCGGCTGTGCCATCGCCGGCGGCACTTTTTACAATCCGGCGACTGTGCAGTTTCCGAGTAGCTACGTGGGCAAATACTTCTTCGCTGATCTGTGCAACGGATGGATTCGCCAACTTGATCCATCGAACAATACTGCCGCGGACTTCGCCAGCGGAATCTCCCAGCCGGTAGATTTAAAGATCTCAACTGACGGCAGTCTCTATTACCTGTCCATTGGTTCGAGTTCAGTTTTCAAAGTTCAGTACTCACCCACGAGTCCGGTCATCACGGTGCATCCGTCAAACCAGACGGCGATGCAGGGGCAGCCGGCGACATTCAATGTCAGTGCAAGCGGGACCGCGCCACTCAGTTATCAATGGCAGCGAAACATGGTGAATATATCTGGCGCGAATTCCCCGAGCTACACAATCTCAGCAACGGCATTGGCGGATGACGGCGCGAGATTTCGTTGCCTGGTATCGAATGGCTCGGGCACAGCGACCAGCAATGAAGCCACGTTGACGGTACTACAGCCTCCGCCCGTCCTTCAGGTCGAAGAAAACACCGACCGGGCGATCGCTTTCGACTCAATCTCCATGCTGCGCGATCCCTTTCCTCTCACTAACATGCTTAACTTTAGTTCAGACAACCACACGCGGGTCATGCTGTTCGCTATGAATTTGGATTTGTTGCCCGGCGAAAACAGCTCAGCGGTGACCGCGCGGGCCGAAGATGCGCAGATGATCCTGCACCCGCTGGCGGTCGAAGCCGTCGGCAAAGTCCCGGGCTTTGCGTGGCTGACAGAGGTGGTTGTGGTATTGCCGGGTGGCTTACCTGCTGGGCAGGATGTCCTGGTGAGCGTCACCTACCGCTCGCAAACCAGCAACAAGGTGCGCATCAAGATCAAGTGAGGCGTCGTTCCGGCGGAAGCATTCAGACTTCATCGACATCTAGATTGCTGTTTCGACGATGAGGTCAGAACGGGAGCGGACCGGGGTCCCCGCGCGGGCAGCCCGCGTGGGGTGATGGTAGCGACCGGGTTGCACTCATTGCTCAATCTTATTCGCAACCTGTTCGGTTGAGAACTTTTTGATTTGTGGTTGAGGAATGTTTGATTTCCAGTTGATGACTTTTTAGCCGGCACCGAATTAGAATACGCGCCGCTGAACTTCTCGGAAATCTCATACATATAGGAGACTCCTATGCAAACTCTAAGACGAAAACGTCTCGGTAACGATACCGAGGACATCGCTGTTCTTTCGGCACCGCTCCTGGCCAACGCCACGATCGCGGCAATGGATGGTTATGATGTGCTCAACTTACAGACCACTCCGCTCGGCGGTTTGCCAGCCAAGGTGCTGCCCCCGTCAGCGCCGGCACCGACTGCTGCTCAGGCAGCGGGCGCCCAACCGGCGCTCGGTCCAATTGGGCGACCAGCCCCCAGACTATTCGACGTCCTGGGATTAGGGACCAAGGCCAGTCCCAGGGGAATAACCTACGCCACCTCAAGGAATCTCTTCGTCGTCAATGATCCCATCCAGCCGGCGAAGCTTTTCTTTACCGATGGCCGTGGGGTGCCGCGTGGTTCCATCAACATCCAGTATCCGCAGGATCAGCCCGGGGCCGTTGAAGGCCTGACCTACATCCCGGCCAATGCGCGTGAGTTCCCGGACAGCATCGTCATGGTCGCAACTTTCCAGGATGACAATTCGCCTTCGATGGCCCAGTCCCGTTTGGAGATCATCAACTTAAGCGGCGGCGTAATCCGGGAAATAGTTCCGCAGGGTGATATCGGCACTCTCTTTCTGACCGGAGTCTGCTTCAAGGCTTCGAGCGGAAAGCTTGAGGGCAACAGCCTGCTGGTCAGTTCGGACGACGACAATACGATTTACGAACTCGATTTCAAGGGGCAGCAGCTTTCGCAATTTTCGCCTCCGCTGAAAGAGCCGGGATTCAATGGAATCGAAGGACTGGTGCAGATTCCGACAGGCGAGATTGCCGCGGCGAACGGCTTTGCCGGATTCCTGGAAGTGTTTGGCGTCAATGATGTCCCGGCGCCTCAAGCTGTCGATTACCGGATCGGGTTCGGCCTCTCTTTGCCGTCGGGACTTGCCTGGGACTCCACCACCAATGAATTCCTGGCCATCTGTCTCGATCGACTGAAACCGGACCAACGGTTCATCGCGAGAGTTGCGCCGGCATTCGATTCATTTCGGCTGTCACAAACAGCGGATGTGTTCACCAGAAAGGTGACCTACCTGGGTGATGAGCAACTGCTGGCCGTCACGCATGCTAGGAACCCGCGTGGCATCCAGCTCTTCACCGAGCAGGGTCAACCCGCCGGAGTGATCGACACTACAACGTTGGGCGCCGGCCCTCCGGTAAACCTGACTTACATACCAACCTTGCGCCAGTTCGGGCTCGTCTTTCGCGATCAGCCAGACCAGTCGAAGTTGACGCGGATCAACCGGGACGGAACCGTCGCACCCGTGCCAATCGATTTTGCTCCGGCGGGCATTCAAAAAATTACTGCCCTCACATTCTTCAATCCGAAGCATCCGTCTGGCGGTCAGTTCCTGGTGTTCGACAACACCCAGGACCTGTTCGTCGTTACGGATTTCGCCGGCCTGAGGTTGGGCCAGCCCTTCAGCATTCGCGATACGCTCCGAGTGCTGAACCCAACGGCCGCCACGACAATTACGACGGGGCCGGACGCGGGCGCGTTCGCGATCTCAAATGCTGAAAATAGCGAGCTGGTCGTATTTCGTCTCGACTAATTCCGGACCCACGAGCTTTGGAAAAGGAGCACGGGATCTCCTCCCGTGCTCTTTTATTCTTTTCGACAGCAGCAATCTCAACTAGAATGCGTCTCCGGCACAACCTGCCGGCTTGCGCAGCTTTTTCATTTCAAACCATCGAGGAATCAAAGTGAGAACGTACCGAGTAGTGCTAATCGCGCTGAGTGTTATCTGTTGTCTTTCCATCTCTGTCATGCCGCAAAGCCCAGCGCCATTGGGAGTCAGACCTGAAGCGCCCGAAGGCAAGGGCGTCATCGCGCTCAAGGCGGCGCGTTTGATCGATGGCACCGGCGCCCCGGCGATCAAGAACGCCATCATTATTGTCGCCAACAACAAGATTTCTGTGGTCGGGGATGCCGCATCGGTGCGAGTACCTCCGGGGGTTAAAGTGATTGATCTCGGTGATGTGACGCTGCTGCCTGGTTTCATCGACGCGCACACACACTTGATCGGCCGCGTGCTCGGCGATCCCGACGGCGACACGGCCGCGGTTAGAGACTTCGATTCGTTCGGCGCCATCCTCGGCGTGCTGCACGCGCGCGACACCTTGATGGCCGGCTTTACCAGCGTCCGCAACGTGGGCGCGTCGGGGCCGTTTGATGACATGGCGTTGCGCAAAGCCATCAACGAGGGCTGGACCATCGGTCCGCGCATGGAGACGGCGGGCCACGCGATCGGAATCACCGGCGGTCACTGCGACGAAAATGGGTTCAGGCCAGGCATCCTGCAACTCGGCCCGATCGACGGCGTGGCCAACGGACCGGAAGAGATTCGCGCCGCGGTGCGATATCAAATCAAATACGGCGCCGACGTAATCAAGACCTGCGCGACCGGCGGCGTCTTGTCGGAAGGCGACGCGGTTGGCGCCACGCAATACAGCTTTGAAGAATTGAAGGCGCTGGTCGACGAAGCTAATAAATTGGAGCGCAAAGTTGCAGCACACGCGCACGGCACCGAAGGAATCAAGCTGGCCGTGCGCGCCGGCGTCGCTTCAATTGAACACGGATCGTTTCTGGATGAAGAAGGCGCGCGCATGATGGCTGAACGCGGAACCTTTCTGGTGCCAACGTTGTCGGCGGCCGAAGGCGTAGAGAAAGCTGCGAAGAACGGCGTGCTGAAAGGGCTGCGCGCCGAAAAAGCTTTAGCAGCCGCAGCCGCAGCGCGTCACGGAATCAAGCTCGCGGTCGCCAACAAAGTTCAGATTGCTTTGGGAACTGACGCGGGCGTGATCGTGCACGGCACGAACGCGCGCGAGTTCTTCCTGATGTGCGAATGGGGCGGCCTGACGCCGATGGAATCAATCATCGCGGGCACGATGAACGGCGCGAAGCTGCTCGGCTGGGACAAGCACCTCGGCTCGATCACCGTCGGCAAGTGGGCCGACATCGTCGCCGTCTCAGGCGATCCTTTGAAAGATATTCATGCGATGGAGAAGGTTGTGTTTGTGATGAAGAATGGGGTGGTTTATAAGGGGCGGGAGTAGGTTAAGCAGAAGTATCGGCGAGGAATGGATTCACAACCTTGACTCCGTCGTAATCCTGTCCGTGACTAAGGTCTTCGCTGTAGAGAACTTCGCAGCCAAGCCGTCGTGCCGCAGCAATGATGGCCGCGTCCCAATACGAGATTCTATACCGGACTGCTAGCTCAACAGCCTCCAGAACCATCTCTCGATCGATCGCCAAAACGGGAAAGGGACTTAGCGCTTCTAGAATTTGAACTGCTTCATCGTGAGTGATCTTCAGCCGCTCTTTGCGCACTGCCGCATAGTAAAACTCCTGCATTACCTGAGCTGAGAAGCCAATGTCAGTCTGTGCCAACACTTGTCGAGCAATAGCCTTCTTCGCCTGGTCCTCACCGGCTCCAAGAACCGGGGTAGAGCAGGATGTTAGTATCGATGAAGTACTGGGCGGTCATGGAGTTCTTGACGCCGCAGAAGACCGATAGGTTCGGTGTTGCGGCCTTTGTCGAGAGCAGCGAAGAGGTGATTGATGTCGTCAGAGTCAGGCTGAGCGTCGTTGGTAACCGAAACGACCAACTCTTCAACCAGGGTGCTCAGCGAGATCTTTCTCGCGTTGGCAATCCCCTCGACGCGCCGATAAGCGTCATCATCAATTCTTACAACTATCTCTTTCATGGTTTCAAATTAGCCGGGAAAAGATGGGGCGTCAAGGTTCGCGGCAGAGGTCAGGTGGCACGGCATCAACGGCTTGGTTTCAATAGACGCGGGGCACACTCAACGCCGCGAAGCCTCTCAGCTGGGACAAAAACCTCAGCTCACTCACGCCCGGCAAGTAGGTCGACATCCTCGCCGTCAGCGGCGATCCCCTTGAAAGACATTCATGCGATGGAGAAGGTTGTGTTTGTGATGAAGAATGGGGTGGTTTATCGGAGGGAGTAGCGTCGTCAGAATTTGAGGTGAGCAACGGGGGAGCATGGTGAAAACGCTAGAAGAAAAGATTTTGGAAGACTTAGAGAAGACTGGCTATCCCACTGAGATAGTAAGTGCGGCAGTAATGCAGTCGCGCGGTTGGTTCGTGTTGCATAACCCTTCGTACCTCGACGATACGGAGGAGCGCAGCAGGGAATTCGATATTCGAGCATACCGCACGATCTGGAAAGAGATGGGTGATGCGAACTACTCGTTTGGTATCTATCTAATGGCGGAGTGTAAGAAGAGCGATAAGCCCTGGGTGTTTTTTACGACACCCGAGGACTATCGAGATAACCGCCTCGGGCGTGTCATCAAGTGGAGCTTCGGACGAGGTCAAGCCTTTACGGGCAATTCCAATCCAAACAGCTTAGTTCAAGACCTTGAACTGCGTGCCTACCATCACTATTTCAGCCAGAAGCGCTTGGCTAAGACTTTTCACCAACCCTTTAGAGGTGAAGGCAAAGGTGAACACTCGCAGATGATTTATTCTGCCGTGATGTCGGCGATTAAGGCGACGATTTTCATAGCAAGGGAGGCGCCAATATCGAATTGGCTCCGAGTATTCTATCCGGTTGTCATATTCAGTGGGTCATTATTTGAAGCTCAGGTGAAGCCGAATAAATCGACTGAGTTGATAAGCACGGATTATCTTAAACTGTCATTCCACTATATAACTTTGGGAGCTGAAGAGACCGAGTTCCGCGTCGATATTGTGCACGAAAACTATTTGGATCGTTTTCTAAAAACGATCGAAGATGAACACCAAGAGATCGCGGAATGCCTTGAACGTACGCTACGTTCTTGAAAGATTTAAGGCGGGAGCTTAAGCTTGTACCCATGAGTTTCAATGAAGTCATCGCCGAGCTTCCACGTCTTACTTTTGAGGAACGTCAGATTCTAATTCGCCGGGCGTTGGAACTTGATGATCCGACTCTGTCGGCGGTGGATGAGGCGTTGGTCGAAGAACGGCTAGCCGAGCATCACGCCGATCTGAGTTCGTCGATCCCGCTGGATGAAATGAAGAGTCGCCTGCGCTCTCGATCAAGATCATGACTCAATAGCAATGGTTACAGAACAGGGAGCGGTAGCGACCTGATGCTAGAGTCGACTCTGGCATCCGCTCGCTATCGCTCGCGGTTCTGTAGCTGTCGCCCGCTTCGCGGGCGCCGGAATTCTTTTGGGGCGTGATCGCCTGGGTTACGCTCGCTGCGCTTGCTCCACCCGCGGCTAAATTCTTTCGCCTGCTTCGCAGGCTCGTTGAGTGACTCAAGCCAACCCGGTGCGGAGCCGCTCGCGGTAGCGAGCGGGTAAACAAGCGACAAACATTGCACCCGATGAACAGATAGACCCTCTCGCTACCGCGAGCGGTTCTGTACCGGCGAACCTACTTCCGCTGCTGCAACTCAGTTCGAATCATCGTAAGGATTTCAAAGTACCGCCAGGCTGCCGGAGCGTTTGGCTCCTGATGATGATCGGGTTTGAGGATTAGATCACCGGTTGCGAGCAGGACTCTTTTCACTTCCGGATTCTGTTTCACTTTTTCCCAGGTCGCGGCGACGATCAACTTGTACTGCTCACCGGGAACGGCGGGCTTGTATTCAAAGTGTTTTCCTTCGAAGCTCACCCAGGTAATGCCCATCTTCGTCATGTTGTCGCTGGCGAGCGCGCCTGCCTTGTTCGCTTCGAAGGCAACCATCTGCGCCACTTGCTCTCTAGTGTACTTCCATTCGAGACGGGGAAATTTTGCGCGCGGATCGTTTGGGCCTTCGGGGTATTTCATCATCTGCCAGAAGCCTTCCAAACTCGCATAGCGTTTCCCTCGAAACACAAACGGCGTCGGCGCAAAATTTGAAAGCAAACCCAGTTCGTTCCGCTTTGACAGAATTACTTCGCCCGGCCCGGCTTCCTGCGGCAGGATTTCCCAGTCAGGTTTTTTCGGATCGGAAACCTGCGTCCACCAGTGCGCGGGATAGCGCGGGTCGCGGGCGATTTGTGGTGAGAGGCGTGACGCCGCCCGTAAAGCTATTGGTGGCTGGTGTGAATAACCTACAAAAGCCACCAGTATGATCGAGATGAAGACTCTATTCATTCCCACACGCGTTAGTACAGATTGAAGTTATATTGGATCTGCATGTACATCGAAACCGGCCGTCCATCCTTTTTGGCCGGTTCGAATCTGATCTGACGCGCGGCGGCGATGGCTTGCTCTGACAAACCATGAGGCAAACCACGCACAACGGTGATGTTGGTGACTTCGCCTGCAGATGAGAACACGGCGCGCAGCACTACCACCCCGGAAATCTGATTCATGCGAGCTGCATCTGTATAGTTGGGTTGTGGCCGGGAAATAATACGTGCCGGCTGATCAGTCTCTTTACTCGAATACACTCTCTTGTCGTCAGTTGTTCTCCTGTCAGGCGGAAACAGAACTGGATCGGCATCGAGCGTGGCTAGCTTCGGTGAATCGGGCGAATTCTTTGGCGACGGGGAAGCCTCGCGATTGCGCGTCGGTGAAACAGTCACCGCCGCTGTTGGCGAGGGCCGCTGAACGCCAGGAGTGGGTGATGCCGAAGATTCGATAACGATACCTGGGCTCGATGTGGTGGTCGCGGCTTGATCGCTCCTATCACCTCTGCGAGTTATCGCTAACCATGCAAGCATCAATACCCCGCACACAAAGATGAATGCCAGAATCGCGAGAACCATCGGGCGCTTGCTTGAAGGTTGGGCCACGTCTGGCATGGTCTGTCGCGGCGGAGTTGGCACCGCGGCAGTGATCGTGGGAATGCCCTTGGCTTCGACTGCCGCTTGAGTTGGAACAAACTGCGGGGGCAGAAATTCAGTCGGCGCGCCCGTCTTCTCAATATCCCGATCGGCCGCCTGTTTTTGCGCCGCATCATAGGGCGCAGAAAGAAGTGCGCCATCGGCCAGGCAGAAACTAATCGTTTCGTCGGAATAAGTTCGATTACAGGTGGGACATGTCTTGATCATGATTTTGGCGATGACTCGTCCGGTCAAACGAAACGTTCTTCACGATTTTGCGCGCGCGCCTTTCGTTGACGGCACGCGCACGTCTGGCTTTAGGTTGTCGACAAACAACTTCAAAATTCGCTTGTACTCATCCGCCCAGCTCTCCTCACGTTCAAAGCCGTGGTCTTCGACCGGATAGGGTGCGACTTCCCAATTTTCTTTTCGCAGCTCGATCAGCTTTTCAACCAGCCGCACCGTGTCCTGAAAATTCACATTCACATCGACCATCCCGTGACAGATCAACAGAGCGCCTTTCAGGCCTTTCGCGAAATAGATCGGGGAACTTTGTTTGTATGCCTCGGCATCGTGCTGCGGCAGATTGAGAATATTGGCGGTGTAAGGATTGTTGTAGTGCGCCCAATCGGTCACCGGCCGCAGCGCCGCACCGGCCGCGAAAACGTCGGGCTCGGTGAACATCGCCATCAACGTGATGAAGCCGCCATAGCTGCCGCCGTACAAACCGATGCGCTTTGGATCCACGCCGTGCTGCTTGACCAGATAGTTCACTGCATCGACATGATCGGTTAAGTCAAGGCCTCCCATGTGACGATAGATTCCGGTGCGCCAATCGCGGCCGTAACCGGAGCTGCCGCGATAGTCGATATCGAAGACGATGAAGCCGCGCTCCATCAGCAAGTGATGAAACATGTATTCGCGATAGTACTGGCTCCACCACTTGTGCACGTTCTGCAAATAGCCGGCGCCGTGAACGAACAGCACCGCTGGCCCGCCGCTCTTCCAATTCGCCGGCGTGTAGATGCGCCCATAAACGGTCGCGCCATCGCGCGCTTTGAAGCTGGCGATGGGCGGGTCGATCCATTTGTAAGTAAAGAACTCGGGTAGAGGCGAAGTGGTAACTTGTTTCGCTGCGTCGTTGGCGCTTTCGCTGAACGGTTGATTTGCGAACAAGTAGAGTTCCGGCGGCTTGTTGCTATACGAGCGCACATCAGCCAGCACCGTGTTATCAGGCGAGACGTCGATCTGATTTAGTCCCGGCAATCCGGTGATCCGCTGACGCGCGCCGCCCGTAAGCGCCATCGAATAGAAATGCCGCTCAAACAGACTGCCTTCGCTGGAAGTAAAATAGAATTTCGTTTTGTCGGGCGACAATTGTACATCCGAAACTTCGAATTGACCGGAAGTCAGTGGCACCGGTTCGCCACCGGTAATCGCCACACTGTAAAGATGAGCAAAGCCGTCGCGCTCTGATTCAAAAAAAACGTGCGCGTTGTCCGGCAGCCAACCGAGCGTGGTTGCGCCCGGCCCGTCGATCCAGGCGTCGTCGTGCATGCTGACCAGCACTTTCGTCTTGCCGTTGGCTGCGTCAAGCAACATCACCCAGCGATCCTTGTTGTCCGCGGAACGCGCCATCAGCACAGCGTTCTTGCCGTCTTCAGACCAACGAAGGAGAGACAACTGCACATCGCGATCCTTAGGTTGGGCTGGCTGTGGTTTTGATTGCGTCTGCTGAGGCTCGGTCGTGGTTTTTACTTCACCGCGCTCAGTCGCGTTCATCTCAGTGCGTTGCGCCGGCGGGCCGGCAGGCAGCTTCTGCCCATGATCGACGTTCTTCGATTCGCCGGTTTCTACATCGATGATTGCGAGCCGCGTGCGGTTTTGCGTATCGCCAACCTTCGTCCGTCCGGGGATGTCTTCAGTGTAAGCGGATTCCGTCACATAGTTCGGCACGATCGTATTCTTTGATCCCGCGCCGGGTTCGCTGATCGTAGCGATGACATACTTCCCATCAGGAGCGAGCGTTAGTGAGACCGCGTTCTGTCCCGCGGGAAGACTAAATGGCTTCCGTTTTTCACGCTCCTTCCGTTTCTGCTCCTGCTCTTCGCGTTGCTCCGCGCGCTCGCGCACGGCGTCGAGCAATGCCCGCTCTTCTTTCTTTAGATACTCCTGACTGTCAGTTCCCTTCGGTGTCGCGCTCGGCGTTGGGCCTGCGCCGATACGAATATCAGTAAGCTGATCGAGGGAGCCACCATCGAGCGCCATCACATACAGATTGCTCTGCCGGGTGAAGTAGATATGTTTTTGATCGAAGGTGAAGTGAGGATTAGTTTCGAGATCGACGGTGCGGGTTATTTGCCGCCGCGCGCCCTGCGCATGATCGTAGATAAAGATATCGCCTTCGTCCGCGAAGACAGTCATCGTTTTATCTTTTGACAGTTCGCCATTGGCCGGCGGCGCCTGTTTCGCTTCATCGTCGGTCAACCGGCGCAGGCCCGTGGCGTCTCGATTGACGACGTACAGGCTCGGCTCTTTCAAACGCGGTTCGCCGGCCTGCTTCCAGCGAAAGAAAACGCGTTGACTGTCCTGCGACCAATAGACTCCGGTTGGTTGATACCCAACCAGCCGCGGCCCGCGCATGATGCTGTCGACGGTGAGTTCGAAAGGCTTTGATGGTGGTAATTGCTTTTGAGCGACTGTGATCGACGGTGCGATTAGGGAATGCACGCAGAGCAGCAGGACTGAGAATCGGAGAACATTCTTCATATTGGTTTGTTAGGGGTGATGTTGCGATCCATGGAACTCGATTATCGCCAGACAAAAAGTGCCGTAGGCACGGAATATTTATAGACCGTCGTCATATTGAAGTCCATAACGAACTTGGCGAAACGCGGAAGCGTTTCGCCAAGTTCGAGTCCAGCCAGATATCGACCGTAGCTATAAACATTTCGCCGCGACGCGGCGAGGAACAACGGCTAACGTCACAACCTACATCTTCCCGGCTTTCATAGTCGCCACGCGTTTCTCAAAAGCTGCCGTATCGACTTTGTCGGCTTTTCCTTTCGCGATAGCTGCATCGGCGACTGTCAGGGCTTCTTCCTTCTTACCTGCACCCCAAAGGATATTGGCTTTGGCTGACAGATTTCGAAACGTCTCTTTGATTTTGATGGACTGATCGACAAACTTCAGAGCCTCATCCCAGTTTTTGTCGTTGGCATAAGTGGCCGCCACCTGCCTCGGAAGCTCCTCATTGTTGGGGTTCGCAGCGATGAGTGCGTCCGCGTGCGCGCGCCAGGCTGCCTTTGTGTCTTTTATTTGGACGGTAAAGGGAACGCGAACCTTCTCCCAACGAAGATTGACGGTGGCGGAACTATCGGCGACGGGATCAAAACTGTATGTCAGCCATTCCTGATTGTCACTTACCATCTGCGGTTTAGTCTTGATGCGCAGCACGTCCTTCTTATCGTCATAGCTAAAGCTGCCCCACTGACCGGCATCACTATTGAAGATGATCGTCCACTCTTCCTTACCGGGTATGGCGTGCATGCTGTAGGTGCCGGCTTTTAACGGTTGGCCATTAATCAGGACATCATCGGTGATCTGAAACATGGTTGCTTCGTTCGCGCCGGCGCGCCACACGTGGTTATAGGGAACGATGGGTTCGCCGGGCTTACGCTCGTTCTGATTGTCGAGCGTGGCCTCGCCTTTGGCGCGCGCCTCCATTGTGGCCGGCGCATCCGCGAAAATTGTGCGCCCCTTCACGGGCGGCCGGCTGTAGGTAATGGTGATGTCGGTCACGCCGACGGTCTGCATTACGCTGGCCTTCTGGCTGGGCCGAATGGGCTTGATTTGCAGCGGCGGTTGTTGCGCGCTCACATACGGTGCCGCGCAAATTGAAATGAGCACTATTGCAAAAGTGAAAAGGGCAAGTCGCTTCAGGGAAATCATCGTGGTACTCCTCGTTGCTGAATTTGCCGCATTATAACGCGCCGCGGCTCATCAGCAAGGGTTGTGGTGCCCCCAGCGATAAGAATTCACAACTTTTTACAAATCGCCTGCGACACTGCTTAAGACTCACTCACAACAAAAGAGTCGACAGGCTTCACTGCGGATGCCCGGCGTATTTCTCGCCCGCTTCAATCGGAAACGGCAAACGATTCTGCCTGGGCGGCAGCGGACAGGTGGCAAATTTCGTGAACGCACACGGCGGACTGTAGGCTTGGTTAAAGTCGATTACGATTCGGCCGGAAGCATCAGGCGGATCAACATAAAGGTAGCGTCCCGCAGGATAAGTTTCCTTGCCGCTGGTCTTGTCCGAGATGATCATGAAGTACTTCGTCTCGCCCTTTTCCGTGATCGCATCGAGCTGATAAGACTTGCCGTCGACTTCAAACTTCACCGCGCCCGGCGACGTTTCATCGCTCTGCATCCCGAGAACGTTCGTAATCGACACAGCCTTCGGTGGATTGTAGGGCACGAACTGCGCATCGATCCGCCACTTCAAGTCGGCAGGATAAAACTGTAAACCCGGGAAGTTGACGCGGTCCGGATTCGCTTTGTCTTTGACGCGCACCCCCAACTTGTCGCCGCGTTTGATGATCTGAAAAGTGAGCGAACCAAGCCGCAAAACGGTAGGTGAACCATCCTCGTCGGATTTTAGTTCGAGATGGGTCGCGGGTTTGCCGTCAACAGTGAAACCGGATTTTGGTGGCGCCTCGAATTGCACCACGTCATTCTTCAACGTGAACAAACCACTAGCCGCTCCGAGTTTCGTTGCCGGCAAAACAATATCATTCGACGCGTCGCTGCCAAGTTTGTTCTCTCCTTCTTTGAGCCAGAACAGTCCCACCAGAGTCAGCCATCCGTTCTCGCTCTTCAGCTCAGTCAGGCGCTGCGTCTGCCACTGGGCAATTTCGTTTCGGAAAGCAGTGACATCGATCTTTGAAGACTTGCGGACACACGAGCAGAGCTGCGGCGCGCTAACGGAAAGCGCGAGCCACAGAATGCTCGCGCTCCTCGCTGTGGTTCGGATTCTTCTCATTAGACCGCGCCGCGCTCTACGCTGGAAGCATTCCTTAACAGGATTGGTTATCTGGCGGATTGCAGGTCATACGTCGCCCATCGGTTGCGTTTCTTGCCGACGAGTTCGCCTGACAGATCACGGCGCCCTTAGTGCTTGTCGATCATCTTGAGAAATCAGTTAACCAAATTATTGAAGCTAGAGCGCGCTCTGAATCGCAAACAGAATCGCAGCCAGGTACAGGCCGGGGCCTTGAGTCTCACCCGGCGCGGTCGCGCTTGGGCCCTGGGTGTCGCCGGACACGGCGATGCTGGGACCCTGGGTTTCGCCGGAACTGGCGAGGCCTGGCCCCTGCATGTCGCCGGGCGCTGTACACGGGGGCGTATTTGTTTCACCCGGGTTTGTGCAGGGAGGCGCGTTCGTCTCGCCCGCAAGCGCGGGAACAGTGAAAGCCGCAGCCAAGAGAATCGAAGCACTGAATCGGCGAAAGTTTTTCATCTTGATTTCCTCCAAGTGGAATTTGGGACGTGCGAGGCCAGCAAGATTATGTTCGCGGATCGGAAATGTCAACGGATTCGGTCAGTTTTAATTTTTGTGTCGGGATCCGTCGATACTGGGACCGCCGGCGTTCCCAGTCATAAGTCGTGCCCTTAATCTCACACTCCCCCACCATCATTCGAAAACTCTTGACGCCTTCTGTGGCGGTCGCTAACGTCTACCCTCGATGTCCCTGGATCCTCCGGCCAAAATCACAACGCGCTGTTGCATTGCCGGCGGCGGGCCGGCGGGAATGATGCTCGGCTTCTTACTGGCACGCGCGGGTGTTGATGTAGTCGTGCTGGAGAAGCATGCTGATTTTTTGCGCGACTTTCGCGGCGACACGATTCATCCTTCCACGCTCGAACTGATGCACGAACTCGGCCTGCTCGAAGACTTTCTCAAGCGCCCTCATTCTGAAGTGCGAGAGATTGCCGGACAAATTGGCGACGAATTGATTCCGATCGCCGACTTCTCTCACCTGCCGACGAAATGCCGGTTCATCGCTTTCATGCCGCAGTGGGACTTTCTCGATTTCCTCGTGGAACACGCTCGGCGCTACCCGGCATTCACACTGAAGATGCAGGCGGAAGTCACCGATCTGATTGAAGAAGGAAATCGCGTTGCCGGCGTGACAGTGAAAACGCCCGAAGGAGAATTAGAAATCCGCGCAGACCTCGTCGTCGGCGCCGACGGCCGTCAATCGATCGTTCGCGATCGAGCGGGCCTGGAAGTTGAAAGTCTGGGCGCGCCAATCGATGTGCTTTGGTTTCGCCTCTCGCGGCAGCCCAGCGATCCCGGACAGGTTCTGGGCCGCATTGGCGTCGGCAAGATCATGGTGATGCTCAATCGCGAAACCTACTGGCAGTGCGGGTTCGTAATTCCCAAAAACGCATTTGATGAAATCAAGCGCCGCGGTCTGGACGACTTCCGCAGACACATCGTCAGTATCGCGCCCTTCCTTTCCGATCGCGTCGATGAATTACAGGATTGGGAGCCGGTGAAACTTTTGACGGTGAAGGTGGATCGCCTGCGTAAGTGGTATCGCGAGGGGCTCTTGTGCATCGGCGACTCAGCGCATGCCATGTCGCCGGTGGGCGGCGTCGGGATCAATCTGGCGATTCAGGATGCGGTGGCAACGGCGAATATTCTCTGGCGGCCGCTTTCTCAGCGTTGGGTTTCTTTAAGTCACTTGCAACAGGTCCAGTGGCGGCGCGAACTACCTACCCGCTTAACGCAATGGGCGCAGGTGCAAATACAAAAGCGCGTGCTGGGCCGCGTGCTCGGCAACACCCAGCAAATACCTCTGCCCGGTTTTCTCAAACTCTTTAAAAAGTATCTCATGCTGCGCAGAATTCCGGCGCGCTTAATCGGCATTGGCGTGCGGCCGGAACATGTGCGAACGCCGGATGTTCATCCACAGATTACGCAGATTTCACAGATTCAGTAGTTATTCTGTCTGTGAAATCTGCGTAATCTGCGGATTGACTTGATAATCTAAGAGCTAACTCGTCAGCATCCGCTCAACCACACCAAAACTCGCTTCCAGAGCCTCTGCGAGTTTCTCTGGCTGGTTGCCGCCGCCTTCGGCCATGTCGGGTTTGCCGCCGCCTTTGCCGCCGATGATTGGCGCGAGTTCTTTGATCACCTGTCCGGCTGGAATCTTCTTGGTGAGATCGTCCGAGGTGCGCACGATCAGTGAAGCCTTGCCGTCATTGCTGCGCCCGACCACGACCACGCCTGACTTTATGCGAGCGAGCAGAGTGTCAGAGAGCTGGCGCATTCCCGCGGCATCCAGACCGCTGGCTTCGCGAGCAGTCACCCGCACGCCGTTGACTTCGCGCGTGTCGTCGCCATTTGATGAAGATGAGGAGGCGCCGGTGGCGATCTTCAAACGCAGTTCGTCAGCTTCGCGCCGCGCTTTCTTCAATTCGTCTTGCAGCTTGCCAATCATTGCGGGCAATTCAGCACGCGACGTTCTTAAATTGCCGGTGACCTGTCCGATGATTTGCTCGTCCTCGCGAAAGCGTTCATAAGCGTCGACGCCGGTGACCGCGCGTATGCGCCGCACGCCCGAAGCAATCGATTCATCGCTGGTAATTTTGAAGACGCCAATGTCGCCGGTCGCGCGCACGTGCGTCCCGCCGCACAATTCTTTGGAAAAGACTCCTTCCGCGCCCTTGATGGAAAGCACGCGAACCTTCTCCCCATACTTTTCACCAAATAGCGCCATTGCGCCCGAACGCATCGCTTCCTCGACCGCCATCTCGTCGGTCTGCACGGGTTCGTTGCGCAGAATGTGATAGTTCACCAGGCGTTCTATTTCTTCAATCTCGGTTTGGGTCAGCGGCTGATAATGACTGAAGTCAAACCGCAAATAGTTCGGGGCCACGACTGAGCCGGCCTGCTTCACATGTGTCCCCAGGACTTCGCGCAACGCCGCATGCATCAAATGCGTCGCCGTATGATTGCGCCGCGTCGCATCGCGCTTCTCAACGTCGACTTCCGCAGTGACCACATCGCCGACCTTCAAAGTTCCCTTTTCAATCTTGACCTTATGAACGATCAGACCTTGAGCGGGTGAGTAAGTATCAAGAACTGCCGCGATGAAGTCAGTACCACCCGCGTGAGCGGGTGGGTTCAAGAGGCGGCCAACATCTCCGACTTGTCCGCCCGATTCGGCATAGAACGGGGTGCGATCGAGAACGACTTCTCCTTCAATCTCTTCAGACAGTTCGTCGACTTCTCCGTAGGCGCGAATCAAAGCCTGAACGCGCGCGCCCTCCGACCGAACTCCGTCATAACCCGTGAACTCGGATTTCCCAACGCGAGAGAGAATCTTGGAATGGACCGGGTCCCGCAAGACGGCCCGATCACCGCCCGCTTTGTCGTCAACGTGACCCTGAATCTCCTGCAACGCTGCATCAAACGATTCGTTAAATTGATTCTCAGTAATCGTGAAGCCGTGCTCCTCAAGACTCACCATAATCAAGTCGCGCGGAGTGCCGAACGTGTCGTAGAGCTTCGCAAGTTCCTTCCAGTCATCGCTGCCGAGAACGTCGTACTGTTCAGGATTTTCGAATAACGCTTTCTTATTTCGACGATTCGCATCAAACACGTCAAGTTTCTGGAGTCCTACCGTCAAGGTCGTAGCGAATCTCTCTTCTTCAAGTCTAACCATTCGGACGATGAATTCCCGCTGCGCTTCCAGTTCTGGGTACGCTTGTCCCATCTGATCGATAACGAAATTGACTACTTTGTTAAAGAAAAGTCCTTCGTGCCACGCGGCATGCGCGAGAAGTACGTGCCGCCCCTGATAAATCGCCCGCCGCATGATCTTCCGCAAAACATAATTCCGTCCTTCGTTACCGGGCAAAATTCCATCGGCAATCGAGAACGCAGTCGCCCGCGCATGATCGGCAATCACGCGACAGGCAAATTGTTTCTGCTCATCTAACTTATCGTACGCGCTCATAACTATAAGAAGATCGTTAGGATCCTCGCCGCTTCTCCGTCTTGGCCCGTTTCGATTGCAATAGCTTAACGCTCAACTCCCAAAGCTGGTTGAGCAGCTTGAGACGTGCCGTGACAGCTTGCGGAGACATATCAACCTTCATTTGTCAGCCTTTCGATGTCAGCGAGATCTTGCAGCCGCCCGCTAAGCTTCTTCAACTCGATTAACCCCTCGCGCGAAACCGTAGAAATCGCGCCATGTTCCCACGCCACCATTTCGCGGTTGCGCCAAATCCCTTGCGTGGCCGCTGTCACCAACAAAAAATCGATGGTGAAAAGTATTTTCGTTTCCGCGTCGACCTTAGAAATGCGCTTGATGTCGATCGCTCCGTTGTGAAAATGCAAAGGCAGCCCTTCCACGTTGTAGCCTAACTCTTCAGCAATCCGCCATGCCTCGTTCAGATCTTCTGCCAAGACCATGACGTCAATATCCATTGTGGCGCGCGGGCAACCGTGAATCGTCATGGCCCAACCGCCGCAGACGGCGTAAGCCAGTTGTCGCCGGTTGAGCGCGGCGACAAATTCAGTGAACTCTTGCAACAGTGTCGCCACTGGCTACTCCCCGACCGCCAACTCGGCCGCAAAATCCATGATGGGCTTCAGCAGATCGGTTTCGTAGTTCGACTTCACTCCCTGCAGAATCACCGCGGTGCGCTCGAGTCCGAGGCCCGTGTCAGTCGAAGGTTTGGGCAGCAGCTCGAGTTTGTATTTGCCGGGACCTGTCTCGACGCGGTTGTATTGCATGAAGACCAGATTCCAAATCTCCATCGTCGTATCGCCCGGACCATTAACCAGATCGGCGCGATTGAAGTTCGGATCTTCAGGGTGTTCGCCGAGGTAATAGTTGATCTCAGAGTTCGGACCGCACGGTCCCGTCTCGGCCATTTGCCAAAAGTTGTCCTTGCGCCCAAAACGCAAAATGCGTTCAGGCCGCGCGCCAACTTTCTCCCACAGCGCCGCAGCCTCGTCATCTGCCGGAACCTCTTCGTCGCCACCGAAAACCGTAAACCACAGACGCTCGGGATCGAGCTTGAGTTCGTTGATCAGAAAGTCCCACGCAAACTTGATTGCATCTTCCTTGAAGTAATCACCGAAAGAAAAGTTCCCGAGCATCTCGAAAAAAGTCTGATGCCGCGCGGTCTTTCCTACTTCGTCGAGATCGTTATGCTTGCCGCCCGCGCGCAGGCATTTTTGAGATGAACAAGCGCGCACGTACTCGCGCTTTTCGGTGCCGAGGAAGACGTCCTTGAACTGGTTCATGCCGGCGTTAGTGAACAGCAGGGTAGGATCGTTAGCCGGCAGCAGCGGACTGGAGCGCACACGCGTATGGCCGTGCCGCTCGAAGTACTGCAAAAACTTTTCGCGAATTTCGTTACCTGTCATGATCAGTTGGAGTTTAGCATGCGGGACTGAGGCAGGCGAATTAGAGCGGATTCGCGGAAAAAAACCTTAGCGCCTCATGTATTCCTTTGCGCCTTTGCGAGAAACAAGCGCGCAATAGATATTTCACGCAAAGGCGCAAAGGAAACGCTTAAGGCGCAAAGCTGGGCAGTAGCCAGACCGTGAGGAGGGTGTTAACGTGAAGCCTGGCGGGCGAAAAAAACAATATGATTCTGTCGACCGCTAAAGCGGGCTTGGACTTCCATTGGTCATTACTTTATCGCACGCCGTACTCGTAATGCTACTGTCCGTTGCTTTCTAAGCGAAGAATTCTAACACGCCTCATACTGATGCTTAAGACGGCCGGATCGGATTCGCATAACTCCAGCCTGTTTCGTCCGCGCCAAACTGGAAAAGCAGACTCAACCTGTGAGGCAGCCTTTTCCCCGGGCACCGGTGGGAACAAATGCTTGACTTGTTTCATTGAGCAAGGCGAGACTTCTCAAGAAGTTTTCCATCTCAAGCGTCTCGGAGGCATCTCGATGAAAAAGCTAATCCTGATCCTGACAGCTTTGTGCGCGGCTATCCTGCTTCTGGAAAGCTGTAAACCAACAGTGTTGGACTTGAATAAGTATGCCGACAAGATTGAGGCGCAGCTAAAGGGTAAACCTTATGGATATGCCTTCGTGATTACAAAGCTGGGCCAACCGAGGGTGCAGCGGGCCTGGGGTGAGGCGCGACGAAAAGCAGATCCGCCCGAGATGCCTATGTCGGTAAATGTGAAATACACGACCGCCAGTGTCAGCAAGAACATAACTGCCGCGGCGTTCCTCAAACTCCTCGACGACACCAACATCAAAAACAAGAATTTGACTCTGGACGAGAAACTAAACGAGAAGATGGTTGATTACCTGCCATATTACTGGAAACCCGGGGCGGGCGTGAACAGTATTACCTTCCGTGAAATGTTAAAGCACCGGACCGGGATTCACTGCGATCCGGACTTTGTCGACTATCGGAACCTGAGGAAGTGTCTGGCAAAAGGGATTGACACCGCCGACAAAGACAGGACTTGCCCGACCGCGGATGGCCCCGGACAACCGATAGGAACCAACGACAACGGTTGCTATAAGAATGCCAACTACGCACTTTTCCGCATCGTCATTCCGGTAATGATGGGTAAAGTAGTCAAGCCAGTCCTCAGTACATTTACCGAGGAACAAAAAGATGCCGAGACCGAAATTCTCACCTCGAACGTCTACATCAACTACGTCAATGATAACGTCTATGCCAAGGCAGGCTTACCGAAAATTTTCTGCAAGCCCACCGACGGCAAACAACAGGGATTGGCGTATAAACATGCGGCGCCGGACGCCAAGGGCGGGGACTTTGGCGACGCTACTTTCGAATGCGGCTCCCAGGGTTGGTTCCTGTCCGCCGCCCAACTGGCTACTTATTTTGAAACGCTGAACACCACCGACAAGATTGTTCTTCCGGCCATCTCATCGCGAATGCGCACTGAATATCTCGGCTATGACGGTGGGGGAGGATTCGACACGCCCGACGGGAAAATTACCTACTGGTCCAAGCCAGGAGGCCACCCGGCTGCGCAAAACACTGGGGAAATAAACACTCTGCTCATGCATTTCTCAAACGGAGTCGAGGTGTCTGTGGTTATTAACTCAGACTTCAAACCCCCCGTCGATTGGGGCGGCGTGATCATCAATTCACTCTCGGATCTATTGAATGGGAAATAATAACGCCGGAATTCGTCTTTACATTATCGCCGCGATCATCGCCTGCTTTGTGGTTGCCGCATGCACCCGCCCGACAGAGCGGGTCGGCCCGAAATTTCAAGGTCGCCTGCTGATCTTGTCTGGCGAGGGCGCTAACGAATCTGATCTTTTCGAACTGAGTGCCGGCCCTGACTCAACGTACAACCTCTCGCTCGTCACCAGGGGTGTGTTTGCAGCAGCAGTAAGTCCCGACCGCACGCGACTCTTGTATGCGACCAGAGACGGAATTCTTCTGCGCGATTTTGCGACCAGTGAGGTCAAGACTTTGAGCAAAGGGCAAAGCGGATGTCTCGTATGGGCGCCGGACGGCAAACATTTCAGTTACAAGCAAGGTGCAAACGGGGAGCGGGCAAAGCTCTACGCCTCAGACCTCGATGGCAAATCGAAACTGATTTGGGAGGACCTGGTCACGGACCAGGGAGCCTTTTATTGTCCTCATTGGGTCGCGCCCGATCGCATTATTTTTGATCGATTTTTGGGAGGAGCGCCGCGGCAAAAGAAAGGCGGCGAGCCCCTTAAGCCAAATACCACGACGATGGCGATCCTGGGCGATGCACTAAAGCTGATCGACACTGATCGGAAATGGCTGGTTGAAGGGATATGTTCCTTGGGAAGCGGAGCTTTTCTGCGCTCAGTCGATCAGAACGAACTCTTGATCGCCAGGAACCTGGACAACCTTAAGACTATCAATGCTACTCCGGGCCCGTGTTCCAGTTGCCGATTTCTCGGCTTCGCCGCGCAGAGTTGCGTGCCTTTCTTTATTGAAGACAGCTCGAGCACGAGCAGCGAAGTATTCTCGCTCAATCCAACCAATTGGCAGAGACAGAGAGCGGCGCATATCGGTGAAACGTTTTCCTCGACCGCCAGGGCCCTGATAAATTCTTCCGCCAGATTGATGGTTGTCGGAGATGTCAACGGGAAGTTGGTTTTGATCGATACAGAAAGCGGCGACGTCACTTCCTTCTTCCCCAAGTCAGCCGGCCCACCGGAAAGCATTGCCAAGTCGGCCGCTCCCGAACCGATCGTTTGGATCGAAAGATAAATAGGGCCGCCATGGACGTTTCGGTCTTTCTTAGCGTCTTAAGTATTTCCTTAGCGCCTTGCGTGAACCGCAACTCGCGCAACAGGCATTTCAGGCAAAGGCGCAAAGAAAAGCTCAAGGCGCAAAGCGGTTACTGCCCCGCATCATCGATGTCACCCTTTGACGCCGCGCGAACCTTCTCACAAACCAGTTCAAACGCAAAACCCTGGCGCAGCAAGTGATCGAAAAGCTTCCTGGCTTCGGCGCGAGTGTGTGGCCGGCCGCGCAGGCGAATGCGTTTCTCGATCGCCCTGTCAATCAATTCACTCTCGGGTTTTTCCTGGAACACTGAATCGAGCGCCGCATCGACGGTCGCCTTATCGATCTGCTTCATACGCAGATCGCGCTCGAGCCTTTGCCTGCCGATGGGCCGCTGCTGCACGCGCAGCGATGCGTAGTTTTGCGCATAACGCGCGTCATCCAGATAGCCATACTCACGCAGTCGCTCGATGACCTCTGCGACGTTGGTGGCGTTGGCGCCGCGACCTTCGAGCAAGCGCGCTCTCAGTTCTTCTACCGAGCGTTGCTTGGCCGCGAGCAGTTTCGCCGCGCGCTGGAAAACCTGCCGGCGCGCCTTGCCGGGATCGGCGGCCGAATCCAATTCCGGCTCTTCTCTTCCTGGTTGTGGCCGTCGTCTTCGCATTCTATTTCATTATCTATGGCGCTGAGTCCCGTAGGGACATCATGTTTTATAGCTCTCACGTTTAGTTTTTCCAACCAGCGCCGGTAGGCGCGAAACTTTCCCGCGAAACAAAACCATCGATGTGTGGCGCCGACGACGCTGATGATAACCACGCGATTCTCCCTGCAATAAACATTTCGTCCCTACGGGACTCAAACCGGAACTCTAATCGCCAATCGGCGCTTCACAATTTAGAATGGCTGACATGGATGGAGTGCTCATTATCGACAAGCCTGCGGGGATCACTTCACACGATGTGGTCGCCCGGGTCCGCCGGATCACCGCACACCGGCGCGTCGGACATACGGGCACGCTCGATCCATTCGCGACGGGAGTTCTGGTAGTGCTCGTCGGTCGCGCGACGCGGCTGGCGCAATTCCTGAGCGGCGCAGAGAAGGAGTACCAGGCCGTGATTCGTCTCGGGTATGCGACTGATACTGGAGACCGGACCGGCCAACGGATGCCCGATGCGACAGATCAATCTCACGCAAAGGCGCAAAGCACGCAAGGGTTCCGCAAAGAAGAGATCGAGCGCGCGCTCGCTTCACTGCGTGGTGAAATCGAGCAAATTCCACCGATGTATTCCGCCAGGAAGATTGCCGGACGAAAACTCTACGAGCTTGCCCGGCGCGGCGAGGAGGTTGAGCGACAAGCTGTGCGGGTTACAGTTAGTGAGTTCGAAGCCACGGCGCTGCCGAGTCAAAACGATGACGACACCAAAGATTTAAGAGTGCGAGTCGTATGCTCTGCCGGAACCTACATCCGCACGCTGGCCGAGGATTTTGGAAAGAGGCTCGGCGTTGGCGCTCATGTCGCCGAACTGCGTCGCACCCGTGCGGGTCAATTCAAGATCGAAGATGCCGTCACGCTCGATCGCCTGGCGGAAGCGGCGGAGAGTGGCTCGCTCGAGCAGATCCTTATCTCGCCCGACGCTGCGGTTTCGTTCTTACCCCAGTTCCAGTTGGACTGTGACGCGGTGCGCCGGGTAATGAATGGCATCGATATCGAAATCGAAGACGGTCAGGAAATGCCCGGTGCGGACCGCCAGACGGTGCGCATGCGCAGCGCGAATGGTGAGTTGATCGCGGTCGGGATCTGTGACAGCGAACGGAAGACTGTTCATCCACAAGTCGTGATCGGGAGTGAGTAGTCGCCGACGAAGCAGTTGTGCTCCGTTCATGTGCGACAGATTTCTTGCCTGCGCTCCGTTCGGAGCGCGATGTTTATAGCACCCGTCATCCCGAGTGAAACCTAAGCTCCTTTAGGAGCGAAATTACACCGACGAAATGGGTTTCACATTTCGCTCCTAAAGGAGCTTTGAGTTCCCGAGGAGGTCTGAGCTATAAACATTCGGCTCCTACGGAGCCAAGAGCCGTTAGAGGTCTTCCGCAATATCAGACGGCAGGGCGATAAACAAGCCGCCTCTTTCATCTGCGAAAGGTTCGCGTTAAGATTCCACCCGTCATGAAAAAACGTTACCTGCTCGCCGGAGCAACAGGCGTCGTCGCGGGTGCGGTCGCCGCCAAACTTCTTACTCGGCCACGCGACGTTAGTTGGGCCGACAGTATTAATCTCATCTATCACCCGGAGCATTCGTGGTTCACCTCAGTCGACGGCGTACGTATTCATTTCCAGGAGGCGGGCGACGAAAAGACCCCTCACATGATTCTGATTCACGGTTTCATTTCTTCGAACCTGGTTTGGAATGAAGTGTTTTTGCCGCTGGCGAGAAGCGGCTTTCACGTGATCGCTCCGGACCTGCCCGGGTACGGTTATTCCGACAAGCCACGTTACGGCGAGTACACCATTGCTTCCCAGGCGCGCGCCGTGCTGGGCTTGATGGATCGCCTCGGAATTGGCCGGGCGACAATTGTCGGAGCGTCGTACGGTGGCGCGGTTGCTGCGACCCTCGCTTTGGATTATCCGGACCGAGTTGCGAATCTCGTCCTGGTCGGCGCCGTCACCAATGACGAGCCAAAAAAGAAACTGCTGCTGAGATTGGCCGGCGTGCCCCTGCTCGGCGATATCGCCACGCCGCTTTTTCTCGGCTCACGCTGGATCCTGCGCAAACGCACTGAAGAGGTCTACCGGCGTCTGGGATATCCGGTCGACGAACGCAAACTCGCAGCGCGCCATCACCTGCTCGAGACCGCGAACACGCACCGCGCCATGATTCGCACTGTGCGCCGCTGGCGTGCCGACCGCATTGAACGCGAGGCCAGCGTGATTCGCCAACCGACAATGCTGGTCTGGGGCGAAGAGGATACACACATTCCCCTTAGCAATGCGTTCAAGCTGCGCGACGCGATTCCCAACTCGCGTTTGATCGTCTTCCGCCGCTGCGGCCACTTGCCGCCAACCGAGTATCCGGAAAAGTTTGTGGAAGCTGTGACTGAATTTTGTCAGAATGAAGCAGCGCGCAAGGACCGCTCGCGCACGCTCGAATTTAAAAAAGCCTGAGACATTGCGCGAAGCGTGACGCTCAAAATCGAGTATTAACTCATGTTCAGCGCCTTACCCACCGACGGATCCCTCCGCACGCGCCAAATCTTTGAATCGAGATAGTAGTGAATGAAGGCGACCCCCCACAGAACTGACACACCCAACTGAATTGGTATGGGGAGTTGCGCAGTTACGTCGCCGTGTGAAGCTTTCAGACCGAAGTAGCCGAGGACTTGACGTGGGCCCTGGTAAAGCAGACCGAAGAGAATTCCGAAAGCGACGTAGTAGAGCAGACGGCGGCTGATTAGTGCGGCGGGACCATATTTTTTCTTAAGGGCCAGATGTTCAAGGGAGCCCTCCCTAACGGTCGGGCTACTGCCTCGCAGCGCTGCGCTCGCCTCGACATACTTCTGATTATGAAACCAGATCAGCCGGTGGTATTGCAGATTGTGATAGATAGTTAGAATCGCAACCAGCGCGATCGGTTTATCAGGCATCGGCGTCAGCAGCGCGATCCAGTGCATCGGAATCGCGGCGGCCAGCAAGAGGTACTTCGGCAGATTCAGAGACTCTCGCAACCACGCGCGCTGCACCTGGCGAATCAACCAGAACCCGCCCACCACAATCGTTCCAGCGAGCAGCAACATCGTAATCGTGTTAACGCCGCTGCGAAGTAGCGGCGGCACGCGGGCCATAGCAGAGGGGTCGCTCGCAATAAACGCTACGAACGGATAGTTGAACGCAAACATCAGAAACAAACGATCGAGCGCGTTGTCGACCGGCGCCAGGTCGTTGTTCTTTTTCTTGTAGAGCACCATGAAGCCATAGTGCTGTTTGACCAGATGGTAGTAAGCCCAAAGCGCGGCCAGAAAAAAGAAAGTGAAGCCGAAGCCAAGCAGCACCATCACCGGCCCAATGACAAAGAACAAGAGCGAGCCCAGCATCAGACGCTTGCGCGTCTTCCATTCAGAAGCGTCAAAGTAGGTGCGAGACAGCGTGCCAAAGACATGCGGCGCGTCGATCAGAATCGCCCAGCCGACGACCATCGGAATTAAGGGCAGGACTCCGTTGACGTAGAGAATCAGCAGCGCGTAGCTCGATGCCACAGAACCCACAAACCAGATCAAGTCCTCGCGCGCGTTGATAATCCAGCGCAGCGAGATGGCGTGAGATGCTGCCTGTTGGGTTATGACGTCTGCGGCCTGAGACATAGATAAATCAATATGAGTTTCAAGGATTGCAGGAGTCTTAACGGCAAAGGCTGAAGGACATATCCACCCGGATTAATGGCCTCAGCTAAGCATAATCATCAAAAACGTTTTACGCGACATTGATCAGGCAGGAGCCAAAGAAGGTTGATCCTCATAAACATACTTGTCGCCCTCGGGCGGAAGTTCTTGATCATAAGTAAGCCGGTGTTCAAGCGTGAAACTAAAACCCTTGATGTCTACAACCGTAGCTTTGACTAGGAACACTCCCCACGTCCAGATCGCAAGTTTACAATTGGGATTGGACGAAGTCCGCCTAACCGTTCGGTTGGGTCTTCTGAACGATTCATGAAGCGTGTATGTGACGCTTTCGATGTAAGGCAAATCATAGCCTGCGAGATATAGGTAGACTCGGAATTTGACGGTGCGTTCTCCTTTTCGAAGAAGCACTTTTGCATTTGATCGTGCTACGTCGGGATCAAAGACGGAGTCCCTTACTTCGACGTCAAGTTGATTAGAGTTCACTTTAGTTCACCTCAAAAGGTACCTTTTGTCCTGATGCGTCACGAGTCCTCAGTGGAGTTCCCTGCGGTAGCCTGAGTTGGAGGCGTTACCGCCGTGATCGGCGACGTATCGGGTGCCGGTGTCTGAGGCCGCGTGTCAGGAGCTTTTGTAGTCGACGATTCACCGAAATAATATCCGATGATGGATCCAACCAATCCGCCGAGCGTGGCGACCACAGCCTGGAGCGCCTCCTTCATGTTGTTAATCACCGAGGGTGGATCACCGATGGCTGGTAACGAGGCCGCCTTCCAAAGGGAGTAGCCCAACGCAAACGCGAAGATCAGTACTATCACCAGCGCCAGCAGGTGTCGAAAATCATTGACGATCTTTACAATCGCGCCTGAAAACAGGTAGCGCAGATTGGTGTTGGCCGAAATAGAGCCCGGTCCAGTCCCGGTGCGCGTGTCAGGCCCTCCTCTTCTAAAACGACCAAATCCAAAAATCCAAGCAAACCACTGCAGTAGGAAAGCTCCGCACGCGAGGCAAACGATTAAGAATAGGATGCCGCTCCGGTAGGCTTGTAAGAAGTCAAAAAACCTGTCCATCATACTGTCGGTTTAGAAATCCTTGTTGGGATTATACTCACGTTATCAAGGGAACTCCACAAGAACGCTTCGCTTGCCTTTCAATAGCCAGGGCCAGATACTAGAAATGGTGCATAGGCATCACTTACTCTTCTCGCAAGTCTCTCCCCGTCATCTCTTCCGGCTTTTCAATTCCCAGCAACCCGAGCATCGTCGGCGCCACGTCTTCTAATGCTCCACCTTCACGAAGTTTGACACCATAAGAGTCTTCGTCGATTAGATGAAACGGCACCGGATTGGATGTATGCGCAGTATGGGGCTGACCGGTCTTGAGATCCAACATCTGCTCGGCGTTGCCATGATCGGCGGTGATCAGAGTAGTGCCGCGCGCTGTGCGCATCGCTTTCGTTATCCATCCCAGACAGGTATCAACGTACTGGCAGGCCTCAATCGTTTTGTCGAGCATGCCCGTGTGACCCACCATGTCGGGGTTAGCAAAGTTTACGATGAACACGTCCGCCTCGTTCCCTTCAATCGCCCGCAAAAGCTTGTCGGTGATCTTGAATGCGGACATCTCGGGAACCAGGTCATAGGTCGCAACTCTGGGTGAAGGGATCAGCAGACGCTTTTCGAAGGGAAACTCCTGTTCGACGCCGCCATTGAAAAAGTATGTGACGTGGGCGTACTTCTCAGTTTCAGCCAGACGAAAGTTGCGCACACCAAGACCGGCGAACACTTCGGCCAGAACGTTGGTGGGACGCGCGGGCGGAAAAGCGACTGGCAAAGGATAATTTTTGTCGTAGACGGCGAAACAGACGAGGTGCACGGGCGGCCGCTGCGGCGTTGGGAAAGCATCAAAGCCGGGAACCGCCAGCGCGGCTGTGATCTGCCGCGCGCGATCGGCGCGAAAGTTAAAGAAGATAACCGAATCGCCATCGTGGATCGTGGTAACAGGTTCGCCACCGTCGCGAACGACCACCATGGGCTCGATAAACTCGTCAGTTACATCGTGCTCATAAGACTGTCTGATCGCTGCCAGCGGATCGTTTGTTCGTAGGCCCTCGCCATGCACCAGCAATCTGTACGCGCGCTCAGTTCGTTCCCAATGCTTGTCGCGGTCCATCGCGTAGTAACGCCCAACCACGGTGGCAATCTCGCCCACGCCGAACTCCCGGCATTTGTTCTGCATCGCGGCGACGTATTTTTCTGCGGACGACGGCGGCGTGTCGCGTCCATCCAGAAAGCAGTGCACAAAGACGCGTCGCACTTCACGATCCTTTGCCATTTGCAACAGGGCGTAGGCGTGCTCCTGTGAAGAGTGGACCAAGCCGTCCGAAAGCAAACCCATTAGGTGCAGCGCGCGATCGTGTTTCGTAGCGTTTTCCATCGCCGCGTTGAGCGCCGGATTATGAAAGAACTCGCCGCTCTTGATCGCGTGGTTGATGCGTTCGATGTCGGTGAGTACGACGCGACCCGCGCCCAGGCAAAAGTGGCCCACATTCGAATTGCCCATCACGCCCGGCGGCAGTCCGACGCATTCCCCCGACGCTTCAATCAGAGTGTGCGGATATTTCTCGAGCAGTTCGTGGTAGTAAGGCATTTTGGCCAGCGCGATCGCGTTGCCCTCGCGTTCGGCGCGATAACCAAAGCCGTCAAGGACGATGAGCGCAAGTGGGGCTTGTTTATGTGGCATAGACTTCAGTCTGTGATTCCTCCTGACGAGAGATCACAGACTGAAGTCTGTGCCACTCACTGCTTCCAGTAATCCGGGCTCTCTTTCATGTTCGGATCGGGGCGCTCCATCCAGCGCTCTGGCCGGTGCAGCTTGATAAAGCCAAACCGCTCGTACACTCCATGCGCGTCTTTTGTAGACAAGACCCAGCGCCGGAATCCCTGCAACTGCGGATGTGCGAGCATGACCTCCATCAGCCACTTTGACAGTCCACGGCCACGGTGTTCCGGCAGCACGAAAACGTCAGCGATCCAGGCAAAGGTGGCATAGTCGGTGACGACCCGCGCGAATCCGACTTGTTCAGAATTTTTGTAGATGCCGAAGCAGAGCGAGTTCTCGATCGATCGCTCGACGACTTCCCGGCTCCGACCCGTCGCCCAATACGAAGCGCTTGAAAGAAAGTCGTGAATTAGATCAATATTCAACCGTGCGCGATCAGTGCTGATCGAATAATCGCCGCGCTCCCAGGATTCAGTCATAGATGTATGAGTGGCACAGACTTCAGTCTGTGATGACCATCGCCCAAGAAAAATCACAGACTGAAGTCTGTGCCACTTAGTTTGGAGATATCTCGCGCCGCAAGTAGAAAAGTAAATCCGTCGAAGGCGGCGCGATGCCGAGTTGACGGATCATCCCCACCACCTGCCCGCGATGCAGAGTTGCATGATTGGCAACGTGTTGCATTTGATCCACGAGAGGCATCGAACTGGCGTCGCCGCTGAGAAGTTTGAACGGCAGTTCCGCTGCCAAACGGTTTTCGTCCAATTCCGAAACAAAGCGTGTTCGTCGATCGATTACATCTCGCCACCGCTCGTTTAGCGTCGCCAGATCGGGGCAGGATTCGGTTTTCCAAAGCGACCAGGCCTCGTTAAGCGCCGGCGACCGGCCGTGCCAGCGTTCGAGCCAAATCCATTCGGCGCCCGCCATGTGCAAGAGTGTTCCGAAGATCGAGCCGTGACTGATATTGAAGTCGCGCCGCAGATTTTCGTCTGACAAATCCGCCGCCGCGCCCATCACCAGGCCATTGGCCCATTCCGTGTAATCAAACAGGCGATTGGTATCGTTGATGTTCATGTCGTCAAGTCGTGGTCAGAACCGCCTGCGCTAGCGGGCGGTTGGTTTCAATAGTGAAGCTTCAACCACCCGCTACCGCATGTGGTTCTGACAGGAAAGCCGCGCGGCCCTGATAGACGCTGCGGTTTCCCAACTCTTCTTCGATGCGGAGCAGTTGATTGTATTTCGCGATGCGATCGCTGCGCGACAACGAACCAGTTTTGATTTGACCAGCATTGGTCGCCACGGCCAGGTCGGCGATCAAGGCATCTTCCGTTTCACCCGAGCGATGAGAGATTACCGCGGTTCGTTGGTTCGATTTTGCCAGCTCGATGCATTGCAGTGTCTCAGTCAGAGTGCCAATCTGATTGACCTTGATCAAAATCGAATTGGCTACACCCAGCTCGATCCCCTTTTGCAGAAACTTCGTATTGGTGACGAAGAGATCGTCGCCGACCAGTTGCACGCGCGAGCCAATCGCGCCGGTCAAAGCCTTCCAGCCGTCCCAATCATTCTCAGCCATGCCGTCTTCAATCGAGATGATTGGATATTTTCCGGCCCATTCCTGCCAGAACGCGACCATTTGATCGCTTCCAAGCCGGCGACCGTCAGACTTTTTGAAAACATAGGACGAGCCATCGTAAAACTCGCTGGCTGCCGGGTCGAGCGCGAGCAAAACATTCTCGCCGGCCGCGTAACCCGCCTGCGCAATCGCCTCGATAATAGTTTCGATTGCTTCTTCGTTTGATTTCAGGTTTGGAGCAAAGCCGCCTTCGTCGCCGACACTGGTCGCGTAGCCTTTCTTCTTCAGGACCGACTTCAGCGTGTGAAAGATCTCGGCGCCCATGCGCAGAGCTTCGCTGAAACTGTCGGCGCCGACGGGCACGATCATGAATTCCTGAAAGTCGACATTGTTGTCCGCATGCGCGCCGCCGTTGACGATGTTCATCATCGGCACCGGCAGCGTGTTCGCATTCGATCCGCCGAGATAGCGATACAGCGGCAGCTTCTGATAATTCGCGCCCGCGCGCGCCGTCGCGAGCGAGACGGCCAGGATCGCGTTCGCCCCAAGATGGGACTTGTTCGGCGTGCCGTCGAGTTGAATCATGACGCGATCAATTGCGGATTGATCGAGCGCGTCCATCCCTTTTAGTGTCCGGGCAATTACGTCGTTAACATTCTGGGCGGCCTTTAAGACACCTTTGCCGCCAAAGCGTTTCGGATCTTCGTCGCGCAATTCGACAGCTTCGTGCTGGCCGGTCGAGGCGCCTGACGGAACCGCTGCGCGGCCCATAATGCCGCCAACCAAAGTCACGTCGGCTTCAACCGTTGGGTTGCCACGCGAATCAAGAATCTCGCGCGCATGAATGTGATCGATCTGGGTCACCTAAACCTCGGTGGATCTATGAAAGTGTTGAGACGACTAGCCGGGAGACTTTATCATCCGAAAAGACGGAATGCGAAATTGGCTGAGCTAAATGGGAGGTGATGAACCGCGGCTGGTGTGCCAGAGGGCGAGGACTTCTATTCTCGGTGGTGACGTGGTAACGCGGT
>Ga0070698_100000007_pt1 | contig 123996 bp, 111 predicted proteins | sample KBSK1502metaG_FD_65477 | JGI IMG/M metagenome (GOLD analysis project Ga0070698, IMG submission 65477) | Corn, switchgrass and miscanthus rhizosphere microbial communities from Kellogg Biological Station, Michigan, USA - KBS K1-50-2 metaG | ecosystem: Host-associated > Plants > Roots >... | reverse complement strand
TTTATCCTTTCACCACTGCATGTGGCTCATTACGGCGCTGGGATTCCAAGGACGCCGCGCTTGCCCGCTTCAATCGATAGTCCCGGTATTGCCCAGGATCGCCTTCTCGTCCATCGCAAGCTGCCAGAATTATGTTGACCATTTCGCGTGCCGACACAAAGTGAAGAGTATCTTTTGTTGCGTCAGCATGCGATATCAGGTCACAAAGGAATTTCCGCATCGGCGCACCCAAAACAGACTCCTGGTGCGACGGATCCATGCCATGGCAGTGCAATTTGATGAATAACCAATCTGGCCTTCCTGACACGGAAATGTTTGCCTCTCTCCAAAGTTGCAGTCGATTAACGCTAAGCGGATTCATTCGCGTAATCGCGCCATTTTCGATGCTTGCCACTCGCGAAACGCCTGAGCGGCGAAACTCGAACATAAGAGGTCCTTGCACCATGATGGGAAAACTGTCCGGGGGGTGCCCTCGCCTCAGATCCCGGCCGCGCCGATGTGCCCCACGCTTAGCCAGCGGCTTTGCGCATTCATACAACGAATTGATCTTCCGCGTCTGTGCCGGATGAAAGGTCGCCGTGGGCAAAGTCAAATCGGCGTAACATCCGGTTTCCGCCAGGATTTCCATTTCAGAGTCGATTCCACAGAATCGCCCATCCGCTGAATTCGCCAAAGCAAAGTTCCCGTGCACAAAAGCGTATCGCGCCAGGCCTTCGTTATCGAGGTAGGAAAGACAGCCGTGCTGGGAGGCCAGCGTATCGCGGAACGCCAGCAGTTGACGTCGCGTGTTCTCCACCGTGTCCGCCGCTTCCATTCCATGATGCAGATGGACCTCAATCTCTCCCCACCCGGCATGGCAGTGTTCTGCCAGGCGATCGATCAGGCCCTTTTCATATTGCTCTGCGGGATAAAAGTAAGTGTGAACGAACGGCCGTCCGTCATTGTCTCGGTAGGGTTCCGCCACCTGCGGATATTCACGGCACCAAAAATCTAACCGCCGTTCCTGCAACTCATGAGGAGCGCGAGCCAGTCCGTTTTCCGGCACGATGCTTGGTTCAAAGTGATCCGCTAAAGCGAAAATTAGATGAACCGGCGCTTCCGGCTTCGGCCGCGTGAGTCTCTGCCACATGTATCCGGGTAGAACGCGAAGTCCGTAGGACATCTGTGTGCGGACACTACGACGTGGTTTTGCTGCCCGCCGAGGGGGCAGCGACTGATCGCGACTAGCAGAACTTGACCACACGGTTGAAATGTTCCTTACCTTCCTCACGAGGTAGCGAATCAAACTAACGATCGAGTCGAAGCGATCGCTCCGGTGCCGCGATCCATTCCGACTTCTGCATTCTCATTGGCGAATTCTGACCTTAAGTCTTGCTGTTCTTTCGCAATCGCGAGCAGTACCGCCGTATAGGACACCGCAAAATAAGGAAAATATTGATAGGCCTCGGGCGCAAATAGCGCTCCCACGAGAAAACCGATCAGTGAACTGTGCAATGCTCCAGCGAACAGTTGAATATCAGGGTCAGTTTTGGGTACGCGCCTGACACGCCTCAGATTACTGAAGCCTCGCCAGAAAAATAAAAGGTAGAGGATTAGAACTGGAATTCCTCCCTCCACCGCAATTTGCAAATAGGCCACATGGACATTTCGCCACTCTCCCGAGTACGTCAGGAAGTTGCCAATTCCAATTCCCAGAAACGGGTACCGAGCGATCCCTACCAGACTCTTGTCGATCAGAATCCGCCGGTCCTCAAAAGAGCCATGAGCGCTTCGCTCCAAGCCTGTATCCAAATCTTCCCCTGACATCGCAAAAAAACGATCCTTTAGCTTCTCACCGCCTGCGATTCCTACAACGGTCAAAATCAAGACCGCGGCGATAATTAAATGCGGACGCGGTTTCTTGATAGCGAAATGCCACAGGCAGACTGGCGCCACGACCATGAGAGTAACGAAGCCCCCGCGCGATGCAGTCGCAAACAACGCGGCAGCCATGACCAACATTGCGACTGCCCAGGCTGCCTTCCGCGGCATACTTTTTGCCCTAAGCATAAAGGCGATGCAGAAAGGCATTGACAGAACAATGGCAAATGCCAAGTCGTTAGGATTTGAATAGATACCGCCTAAAGCGCCGCGCAGGCGGGGATGAGAATGGCTCTTCAGAATAGAGACAATCGAAATTACCGCCACCGAAGCGGTTTGAATTAAGATAATACGACGCAGTCGGTCGAAGTTGGTGACCACTATATAGGTCATCACCCATGCCACAAAAACTTTAGAGAAATCTAGAGTTCGGGAGAAAGCGCCCCCCTTCCACACTGGTGAAAGTACCGCCGAGAGGAAGAGCAACCCAATCATCACAAGCAGGTAAAAAGCTTCTTTTGGGAGTTTCTGCAGGCCTCGGCGGGAACGCCCCATGCTGACCACAAATCCGATCACTGCACACACGCCAGTGATCTTAGCCAGTGGGATCAGGTGCAAACCGGGGATCCAATCGTCAGGACGCGCGCAATAGACTACAAAGAAAAGTGTCAGCCAAAAATAGGCGCCACTGAGAGGTTCACGAACGGGCTTCTCCTTGTGGACGATAATATCGCCCGCGGACAGAGATGCCTTTTTTACCGAGCTTGGCGGCAACAGCTGTGATACTGGCCCCTGGCTGCGTGTCTCCATTAGACCTCAGTGGCAGAAGCATACTGCCGATGCATTATCGGAACGTCGCCAGCGAGCGATCGAAGAACAGAGAGGAACTTTTCGCTGATTGTCGCCCAATCATATTGAACAGCCAGTGCCGCCGCTGATTGCTCGTAACCCCGGCGCAACGGTTCATCGCGGAGTAGTGTGACCATACTTTCGGAAAACGACGTGGCGTCGTCGGCAAGCACAATATCTTTGCCATGATGCACATTGAGTCCTTCAGCCCCCACCGACGTTGAAACTACGGCCTTGCCCGTGGCCATGGCTTCATAGATTTTCAGGCGGGTGCCGCCTCCAATGCGTAGCGGCACTACCACTAGCGCAGCGGCATGCAGATGATCGACTATCGAAGGAACTGAACCGGTCACTTCGACTGATTCTCCTGCCAGTTTCTGAACTCTACGGTCGGGGTTGCGCCCAACAATGCGGAAACGCGCGCCTGGAATTCTCGCTCGTACGGATGGCCATATCTCCTGGCAGAAATACTGTACTGCATCAATGTTCGGCTCCCAGTCCATCGCCCCCACAAAAATCACCAGATTTTCCGTCTCTGTCCCCGGAAACTTGGCCTCGAATTGCCTCAGGTCCACTCCCGTGGGCACAATCGTGATGCGCGAAGGTTCAACCCATCGGCTCATCAACTCCCGATCGTGTTCTGATACCGCAATCACGTGCTGAAACTGCTTCACCATCTTTCGCTCGTAACGAAGCATTTTCGCGAACTCTACCTGGTATAGAAGTTTTTTTGCGGGATTGGACTGCACCAGAGCGTGTCGTCGCCAGATTTCACTTTCTACATTATGCTGAAACAACACGGTGGGAATCGTGATCTTCTTTGGGAAATTCACCGCCGCATCGAGAAAATCGCAAACTACCACATCAAAGCATCGCTCCTGAAACCATTCTTTCAGCCGCTCCCGCACTTGAGAGGAAGCAAAACGGCTTACCGCGTACGGACCTTCCGAGGAAAAACGAACCAGATAGTCCAAGGCTCGAGCAGGCAGGCTCTTGCTGCGCGTTCCTCTACACAGGCAAACAGAATCAGGAAAATGACGTTTTAGCTCTGCCTCGTACCCTTCATCCCGTGGTCCATCGTAATACGATAAAAACGTAAGCGCATGCTGCGAATTTAATCCACGCGCAATGTTGTAGGAGCGGATGTTGCCACCACTGTGGACCGGTAGAAGTTTGTCTGCCTTGACCCAGAGGATTCTCACTTTACCCCACGCCGGCCAAAATTGATTCGCAGCGAAGAAGACAATATTTCGTCGATTGCTCCGATTGTCTTTTTCACCCAACTACCCGGCCTCAACGAATCCATACTGCCTTTCTTCCTGTTACGAAGTTGGCAAACGCCACAAGCGCCGCTGTATTCAGTATCACGAAGGTAAATGCAGCGTCGGCCATGCGGGCCAGTACACCCTTTCTTAGTTGAACCATCGCCAGCATGCTTAATCCATAGAACGCCAACTGGATGACGAACGCGGCCCGGTAAATTGGTTCTCCGGCCAGGAACGAACTGGCCAGGGCGGCCGCCAGCGCGAATGGCACAGCCAGCCTTAGCAGCTTGTGACTGACAAATTCAAACCTGAGAGGATTGCCACTACTCAGCAGCCACGGCGCCAATTGCAGCAACTGGTAATTTCCGGTGAGGGTTCTCACTTTGCGGGCAAATTCACGTCCCGACCCCAGATCGGGCAAGTCCCACGCTCGCGCACGATCGTCGAATACCACTCGCGAACCCTGTCGGGCGACGTGCATTGGAATGTATACGTCGTCCAAAATGGTCTCCGGGGGCACCTCGACCAGCAAGTTGCGGCGTACGGCATAGAGCGCGCCCGTGGCTCCAACTACAGAAGCCGAAGCCGATTCCAGCTCTCGGATTTTTTTCTCGATTCTCCAATACAATCCGATTCCCTTGGCTGCCTCCCCGGCGTCGGGATCGCCCAGCATTAATTCGCCGCTGGCACAACCCACGACAGGATCCGAAAAATTCTGCAAGAGCAGACCCAATGCATCAGGCTCGATTCTCTGGCGGGCATCGGTGAAAACGACAATTTCTCCGCGCGCCACTTGAATGGCATCGTTTAAACCGGCTGCCTTGCCTGCGGAATGTGACTGGATCACCACGCGCACCTGCGGATTTTGTCCGTACTCCGAAAGAATCTGATTCGTGCCATCGGTTGATCCGTCGGAAACTAGTACGATCTCAGCCAGATTTTGGGGGTAGTTCAGCTGCATTAAATTCCGCAGCTTGCTGGGCAGTGCCACAGCTTCATTACGGACAATCATCACAATCGAAATAAAGGGAGTGAATGTTGCCAATCGCACCGGCTGGGGACGCCATCGGCTACGCAGCCACAACCATCCCGCGTAGCCGAGGTACGTATATGCAATCAGTCCGGCAGCTCCCCAGAAAACTAATTTCATTGCGCGCCTCGGCCTAGCAATACGATCTTGATGGTCTGGAACATGATCAACAGGTCCAGCCCGAGTGACATGTTCTTGATGTAGTAAAGATCGTATTGCAACTTTTCCTTGGCATCTTCCCGGGTGTTGCCGTATTTGTATCGAACCTGCGCCCAGCCTGTAATGCCAGGGCTTACGGTGTGTCGCAAGGGATAGAAGGGAATGTCCCGGCTTAGCCACTCGACAAATTCCGGACGCTCCGGTCGTGGCCCCACGAATCCCATGTCTCCCCGGAGCACGTTCCACAATTGCGGGATTTCGTCCAAACGCGAAGTGCGTAAGAACCTTCCCACGCGCGTGATGCGCGGATCGTCGTCATCCGCCCACGTCGCTCCCGTATCCGCCTCAGCATCTTTGCGCATGGTGCGAAATTTGTGGCAATGGAATATGACCCCGCCCCTTCCCACGCGTTTTTGTCGGTACAACACATCACCGTCGGAATCGAGTTTTATGGCAAGAATTACAAACGGAATGACGGGCAAAACTATGATCAGAAGCGCGGATGAAGCGACGAAAGAAGCAATCCGCCGCAACAATGAGAAGCCCGCACTGCAGCGAAATCCGTCCGCAAAAAGCAGCCAACTGGGATTGAGCTGCTCCACTTCAATTCTTCCTGATATTTTCTCCAGCCACGAAGTCGCTTCTTCGATCTTTACCCCTTGGAGCCGTAGCTTTAGCAACTCGTTAACCGGAAAAGTTCCGCGCCGATCCGGCATGGCGACAATTACCCTATGGATTTCCTCGGGACCAGCCAGTAGCATCAGATGAGACGCAATAGATTCGCGTGTCACCGCGCCTTCCAAATTTCCGGTCCAGCCGGCAACTTCAACCCCCAACTCCGAGCGCATCCGCAAGCCATACACCAGCCGCTGCGCCCTTTCCCCCGTCCCCAACACATACACCCGTTCCCTCAAGTATGGCCGCTGCGCCAGCCAGGCATAGATCCCCCGCCATATAAACAGGGTAAAGGTCAGAATGATCAATCCAATCAGCGAAGACCCGCGGCCCGGCAGCGAGCGAGGAAATACGAATCCCACGGCTGCCAGCGCAAATGCCACCAGTCCGAGAACTAGCAGCAAGCGAAAAACTTGTTCCCATTTTGCGTTAAAGCTGGAAGGGTCGTACAAATCTAACCAATGGGAAAGTAGCAACACCACGACAGTTACCATGAGGATCTTGTAATACCCGTACTCGAAGTTGAGTACCAGGTAACTGTCCTCACGGAATTGCAGCATGGTTCCCAGCAGAAACGAAGTCCATACAATCAGGGCCTCGCCTGCCAGCAGGATCAGCGTACGGACCGGATAGTAAACATTGAAGAGGCGGATCACGCTCTACCTCTGATTCGCGGCCTTCGTGCTGGGACGCCCATAAGCTCCGTAGTAGTACTGGTTGTAAGGCGACGATCCCGCTTCGATACCGTTCAGCACCACCCCTATGAGGTGTTTGTCACGAAACTCCTGACGCGCTTTGCGTGCCATATCCACCGGCGTAGCATTCGACCGCAGCACCATTAACACTCCGTCGCAGTAATTCGCCAATAGACTGGCGTCAGATACAGGAACTGCGGGCGGCGAATCAATAATGATCCAGTCAAACAGCGCTTCCACCCGATTCAGCAGAATTTTCAACCTTCCATTCGCCACCAGTTCGGCCGGGTTCGACACCGAACGCCCTGACGGAATGAAAAACAGGTTTTCCATTGCCCCCCGCTGCATGATTCCAAACTCGTCGTTTTCAGCCAGCAGATACTCCGCCAGTCCTGGCCTCGCCGAGGTTCCCAGTGCCTGGTGCAGACGTGCACCGCGCAAGTCGGCATCAATCAGGAGCGCCCGGCGTCCATGCTGGCGCACCATCACTTGGGCCAGATTCGCGGCCACGAATGATTTACCCTCTTTCGGCAAAGGGCTTGTGACCAACACCTTTTTCAGCGACTGTTTTTCGCGCATCTGATATAGGCGGGAACGCAATGTCCGGAACTCCTCCGTGCCATATGCCTGTTCTTCAGTGTTGAAGAACAGCATGGTCTTCGTATCCGGCGCCCAATCATGCTGCGAGGCTCGTGCCAGCAACGTGTCGAACGTGAATGGCGCGGCAAACGACGGCGACGCTACTCCGCTTGATGGGTTTGCCACCACTTGCGCCTCTGTCGGCATATCGGAAAGCGTAGCCTCCGGCGTTTGCGATGACGGGACTTGACCTCCCTGGGACGCCGCCCGTTGTTCTTCCGCTCTCTTCAGTGCTTCGTGAATTCGGCTCATAGTTTTCTTTCCTTGGGAAAGTCTTGGGGTGAATCGCGCAGGCGGTCAGCCAGAGTGGCTAATGTCCTTAGCACTTCCACCACATCAAATTTTTCTACCGGACTGGTTTGTGCCGGCGCTGTCATGGCCGCCGAGGCATTGTTGTCACCCAGATCAAAATCCCGCGCAACTGCGTTCACCACAGTCGGGGAAACTTGTCTTTGCTGGTCGACAAACGCGCTTACCAGGCAGTGTTCGCAGATCAGATTCACAACTCGCGGGATTCCGTTCGCGTGGCGATGGATAGCTACCAGTGCCTCCGGATCAAACACCTGCTGCCCATTGGATCCGGCAATGCGCAACCGCTGCGCCACGTATGCCTTGGTCTCCTCGAGCGATAGCGGATGGGTCTTGGCCCGCAGTGTCAGCCGCTGCCGCAATTGCCTCAAATGTGGTTGCTTCAGCTTCTGTTCCAGTTCCGGTTGTCCGACCAAAACAATTTGCAGCAGCTTTTCCGTGAAAGTCTCGAGATTCGTCATCATGCGAATCTCTTCCAACACTTCATCGGAAAGGTTCTGCGCCTCGTCCACAATCAGCACCGCAGTTTCACCCGCCCGGTATCGGTCGAGCAGCCAGTTGTAGAGCCGCAGCAAAATTTGGCTTTTCGATCTGGAATCACACGGGATACCGAAATCCGCCATCATGTAATCCAGGAACTGAGGTACATTCATGCGCGAGTTGAAGATAAACGCGGTAGCTACCTGTTGTAGGCGCAACCATTCCAGCAACTTGTTAATGAGTGTGGTCTTGCCCGTGCCTACCTCGCCCGTCAGCAAGACAAAGCCCTTGCGGCTCTGAATGCCGTAAGTGAGGCAGGCCAGCGCCTCCTCGGTGTGCCGCGTTAGAAACAGATAACGCGGATCCGGGTTGACGTTGAACGGGTTGGCTCGTAATCCAAAAAATTCTTTGTACATTGGTCGCGCTAGACCTCTACCATTTCTTTCTTTTCTTCCGGCACGGACTTGCCATTAGTGCCCGCTCCCAGATCCTGTGGCGCCCCCGCCCCGATCCAGGGCACGGAAACGAGCATGGGCAGTTCCAGCACAGCGATAACGTCCTGCTCAGTACGAATGGACTTGTCTCGCAATTCCAACCACAATGCCAGGCCTAACCCCAACACCAGCCCTGCGCCCAAGCCGCCACCGGCAAACAATATGCGGTTAGGAAAACTGGGTGCTTGCGGAAGATCGGCGGGATTTAACAAGCGCATCTGCTCGCCCTGCTGCCGGAGCTCCATATCCGTCTGCATTTCGGACTGACTCTTCTTAGCTAGCAAATCGGCATATATCTTCTGCGCCGTGTCGTAGTCCCGGTCCAATAATTTGTACTGTTCTTCCACGTTTGGGCTCAGGTTGACTCGACCCTGGAACAAGCCAATCTGATTTTGCAGGCGCTTCTGCTCTCGAGTCGCATCGGCGATGGCAGCATCGTATTGGTGAATTTGTACTCGCAGCTGCCGGATTTCCGGCGGTTCGGCCACGCCTTCTTTGTCGGTGTTGGTATTCATGTTCTGTGCCGCCGCCGCATTCATCTCATTCAGCTTGCGCTTTAGTTCGGCAACATCCTTCTTCGCTTTTACTACGTCAGGATGGTCATCCGTATAGCGTGCCTGCAACGTCACCAACTGGCTCTGCAACGCCGCCAATTGCTGTTCGAGGGTTTGCGGATTGGTCGAATTCTGCGTGGATCGCCAGGCCGCCAATTGTTGCGCCAGCAGCGATTCCGTGTAAGACCGATCCTGCTGCGCCCGATTTACTGTCTGGGTATTCGCATCCAGTTGCGAATTCAGTCCCATGAGGATCTTCAAATTGTTATCCGCGTCGCCCGGCAATTGACCCATGTATTGCCGCTTGAAGGCGGCCATCTTGCTGTCTTGGTCATTCAGATTTTTCTTGGCTTCGTCCACCTGCCGCGAAAGAAACTCTGTCGTTCCCTGCGCCACCTGACTCCGTGCCTTGAGATTCTCTGCCAACAGCATGGAGGTCAGTTCAGAGCAAATCTGTTGCGCGTCGCGTGCATTATCCGCCGTCAAGTTCACATAAAATCCCGGCATATCGGTCTGTTGCCCAGGCCTCTTTCTTTGTGCGGCGGTGATGTCCGGCAGCACCGGCTGGATGAGCAGATTCTGCTGAATCTCATCTACTACCTGATCGACACTTTTCCCCTTCTTCGCCAATCCCAGGCGTTCGATCATGCCGCTCAAGCGGTTGCGGCTCAGTACTTGCTGCTCCATGGAGGCGATACGCTGGCTGATGTCTTCCGTGACCACTGGCTTTACATAGCCCTCCGGGACTTTCTGCTCCTCCACCAGTACCAGGGAACGCGAGGTATACTTTGGTGGAAAAGCAAATGAGATCAGGAATCCCGCCAGCGGCGCCAGCAAGGCCGGTATCAGGATCACCTTCAAGCGCCGGCGCAACATCGCCAGATAATCATCGATAGTCAATTCGCGATTTTCAATCATTGCCAGTTCCCGTTCCGCCATCCCTTGGGATGGCTTTCAATTAGTCGAGCCGAATGGGTCGAGGATGCCAATCCAACCCAATCGAGGCCACGTGCCGTTGCGAACTACTGCCGCACGACCCCGGGGTCGTACAAAACGATTGATCGAATGCAATATCGTTGAACTGATAACTGAAGTACATTCCGAAATATCTTCCCAACTGCCGGTGCGCCGCACCTCCCACATACAAATATTGGAAGGACTGTGCAGTGACACCAGTCACTGTTGGCAGAATGTGGCTATTGTGCGAGTAGCCAACGTCGCCATTTACGGTCCACAACCGGCCCAAGGGCCGCGAAACATCAAAGCGCGCTACGTCGCTGGTCGCTCCCAGGAAGAATCCTGATCCGTTGGTATTAAACCGGTCGTAAGAGAGCCCTACTGAAGCACGCGGGAACCGGTAGCGTAATGAGGCGCGACCACTTACTGAAAGTCTGCGTGCCGATCCTAACTGCGGATTGTCTATCATCGTAAGCTGCGGCCCCACACCGAGCAGTAAGTTCATACGGCCCGATATCTGATGCCCGTACAACACGTGCACTACGTGCGTGAGAAATGAACCCCCAGCCACTTGGGGATAATGGAAGTCTTGGAATCCGTACATCAACGCAACCTGGTCTTTCCGGTTCAATTGATAGTTGTATCCAGCCTGCGCCGACAATTGGCGGCTGTTGATAAACCCGGCGGGGTTGTTTCCCGTAAAATGCACCAACCCGTATCCCCCCGCCATAGTCACAGAAGAACGTGGCGTCAAAGCCTCTGTAATGTCAACGATCGTTGAGTTGGTGATTCGGGGCACCTGCCCAAGCGAGGCGAATTGTCCTGGCCCAAAGATTCCACCCACCGATCCACCCGAAATACCTCCACCCATTCCGCCTAGTCCGGACTGATACGCTCCAGCTCCGCCAAACGATCCGTATCCAAATGTTCCTTCGGGCAAATAACTGAAACTGTCTCGCAGCGCCAGTTGCCCGGTACGCCATAGGATCCGTTGCTCACCCATTAACGAATGAATCTGGTTAAACCTCTTGTTGAAACCGGAATAAACCGCTGTGCCACCGGAGTAATCCAGTGCGGTTTCGTAATGCCTCCACATTCGTTGCATCATGATGCTGCCCAGCGCGCGAGTGACTCCGTGAACGGCTGAGTTGCCGCTGGTCCCGCTCAGGTTCGAATCCACCGACTGGCTCACGTGGGCACTGGGTAACAGAAAACTGCGGGCCGCGGCGTGCGGCTCCAGCGACGGCGAATCGAGTGAAGATAGTGGCGGATTATCGTCCGCCTGTGGGGGCGGATTATCCTGGCCGAAGGCTGGGGCGGGAGCGTTATCTGCCGGCGGTGGGGCATTATTTGTGGGCGCCTGTCCGGTTCCCTCTTGCGCCCAACTGATGCCCAGCCCCAACACCAGGAAGATCGCCATCGCCATGAACTGCTTCATCGTCTGTTCCTTACGGGACAACAATAGTGTCTCCTGGTTTAAGGCTAATGTTCTGCGCCACCGTGTCACCTTTCATCGCTTGCTTGTAATTGAACGGCATTTTCTGCTGTTTCCCGTTCGTGATGCGTAGTACGTAAATGTTCTTGGTGTTGGCGAATTGCGTGAAGCCAGCCGTGGCCAACGCTTGCAGAACTGTCATATTCGGTAGTAAAGGAATTGCGCCTGAGTGAAGGACTTCGCCCAGGACATAAACCCGCTGGCTGTTCATCTGTGTGACCACCACGGTCACCCGCGGATCAGCCAGATACTTCTTCAATTTCTCAGTGAGCGAGTCGGCTAGTTGCATGGGCGTGAGCCCTGCTGCCTGCACATCGTTGAGCAATGGCATCGAGATCTTTCCGTCTGGACGTACCGGTAAGGTGTTGGTCAAATCAGGCTCTTTCCACACGGAAATGTGCAAGGCGTCGTCGGCCCCAATGACATAATCCGGGCCCGCGATTGACAATGGCTCTCTCGGCTGGGTTGTCGCTTTAGAGCTGCTGGCAGCGCTCGAAGCCGTTTTGCCATCTTGCTGGCCCTTGGCGGTGTCCAGTCCCCCGGCGATAACCGGCATTAGACTGAGCGACATCGCCATTACAAATATGAACCTTCGCTTCATACATTCTCCTGGGAGCTACGCTCCATTTCGGCGCCACCAATCTGTTTCAACTTGTACAGCAGCGCCTTGTAGCTGATCTGCAACAATTGCGCCGCCCGCCGCCGATTCCACCTGGTTCGAGTCAATACCTTCAAAATCAATTCCTTCTCTGCTTCACGTGAGGCTGCGCGCGCTGCTTGCTTAAGCGAAACGCGTTGCCCCCCGACAGTACGTTCCGACTTCAACAGCATGGCGCGCAAGCCGCCCATGGCTATTGCTTCATCTCCCAAGGCAACAATGGCTTTTGCCGCATCTTCTAGCTCACGTATATTTCCCGGCCAGGCATAATCATGAAACAGCTGCTGGGTATCTGTGCTTAACACTGGAATAGGACGATGGAAATCTTCCGCATATTTCGCGAGGAAATGGCTCATCAGGTCAACAATGTCTTCCTTACGTTGACGCAAGGGAGGTAAACGCAAGCACACGCCACTAATCCGGTAATAGAGATCTTCCCGGAAGCGGCCAGACTTCACCTCTGCTTCCAGATCCCGGACACTGCCGCAGATCAGGCGCGACTGCATTCGCCGGTTTCCGTTCTCATCCACTTTGGGGAGCATCTCCAGCATCTTCATCTGGCAGATGGGACTCAGATCGGCGATCTCCTCGAGAAAAATTGTTCCGGGCCGGAACAATTCATCACCTTTCTCAAAACTATCTGGCGTAAGAGTAGAGCTGCCCACGATCCGGAACTCTTCCTTGCTCAGGCACGAACTCTCATGAATCCTGCGGGCAATCGTTCGTTTCCCTGCTCCTTCTTCAGCCAAGAGCAATACTGGGACATCGCCTAGTGCCAACTCCCGGATCACTGCTTCAACGGCTCGCATACTCGGGCTGGAGCCTTCCAGGAATACGGCAGATCTGAGGGTCTTGTCCGGAAACTCAGTCTTCGAAGAGAAATGTGAGTCCATTTTGACCTATACCCACTTTGGGAGAACTACATTCATGCCGGATGCGCCTTAGCACCTCTTGCAGAAGCACGGGTGCTGCCATCCAGTGACTCCGCCCGGCCTGCGATAGAAAACCTTTTGTGATTGTATTTTCAATGAATTACAAGAAGATATGAGCTCTGATCCCGGTATCCCTAACCTACATCAAACGGCACAAAAGGGAAACTTTTTTCCTATTCTGAGGCGGCCTACCAGCATGCTCATCTTGAGGCCCCCCGATCAAACTTCCTAAGTGATTGCTGACATTGGAGATTGTCTCTGGCTGACGACGCATTTCTGGATCAGCACAAGTGGAAGATTTTCGGCTTTCCACAAAATTGGCGGCTATAGCCCTTCGCTCGATCAATAATCTGACGATAGCAGGAACCGTTACGCCTGGTCCAACTACCGTTTGCGCCCACCACTGACTTCGCATATCCTTTCTTGAGCCCCCCAATTATTTGAAGTGGGTCATTCAGCACAACTCGCGACGCTATCTGACCGATTTTCCGGATCCGCTGCGAGGCGATATCCCCGGTGGCAGGCTGCTGTCTTGGTTGTTTTGATCGGATGGCTTTACTCATCCATCCTTTATCACTTGATTGGACAGTGGTGGCAGGACCCAAACTTTTCTCATGGGTTTTTCGTGCCCCTATTTTCAGCATTTGTGGTCTGGCAGGACCGTTCCCGGCTTGCCCGTCTGCCCGTAATTCCCTCTTCCTGGGGACTGCTCATTGTTGCCTGCGCTCTTTTCGTTTTGATCGTGGGCGTAACGGGTGCTGAACTTTTCCTGTCCAGGATTTCTCTGCTCATACTTATCGCCGGGCTCGTGGTTTATTTTCTGGGATGGAATTACTTCCGCACCATGCTCTTCCCCTGGGCTTTCCTCATCCTCATGATTCCCATCCCGGCCATAATCTTTAATCAAATTACTTTTCCCCTACAGCTTTTGGCCTCCAAAGTAGCCGCAGTGGTGTTACCGCTTTTGGGAGTTCCTGTTTTACGGGAAGGAAATGTCATCAGCCTTCCTGCCATGGTCCTCGAAGTGGCAGAAGCCTGTAGCGGCATTCGCTCGCTTCTCTCGCTCACCACACTCGCTATCATTTACGGATATTTAATGGAAACTCGAAATTCGGTTCGTATCGGCTTGGCGCTGGCTTCTCTGCCCATCGCTGTGGCCGCCAATAGCCTGCGGATTGTGGGCACGGGGTTGTTGGTCCAGTACTGGGATCCAGAGAAGGCGGAAGGCTTCTTTCACCTTTTTTCGGGCTGGCTTATCTTTGTAATTTCTTTGCTAATGCTTTTTCTTTTTCACCGGGTCTTGCGCCTTCTTTTTCGGGAGCGGGAGGCGCATCAGTGAGCTCTCATTTTAGATTTGCGATAGTCGCGGTCTTGTTGGCTGCGACCGCTTTATTTCTGCACGCCCGCAGTCGTAACGAATTCGTTCCCGCGCGCACACCTCTGGCCGGCTTCCCGCATCAGTTAGGGGAGTGGAGAGGAACCGATATCGCGATTCAGCGGGACGTTCTTGATGTTCTGGGAGCCGGGGATTTTCTTCTACGCGTGTATCAAAATCCTGTAGCCCGTCAGCCTTACATAGATTTGTTTCTCGCATATTTCCCCAGTCAGCGCACCGGTGACACCATCCATTCTCCCAAACATTGCTTGCCAGGAGCAGGCTGGCTGCCCGTGGAATCCAGCCGCGTGACGCTCACCTTGCCCGGACATTCGCCTTTTTTGGCCAATCGTTATGTCATTGCCAAAGGAACGGATCGCCAGGTGGTGCTGTACTGGTATCTGGCGCATAATCGGGCCATGGCCAGCGAATACTGGGCTAAGTTCTACCTGGTAACTGATTCCATTCGCCTCAATCGGAGCGATGGCTCATTGGTTCGCGTAACCACACCGCTGCGTTCAGGAGAAACAAGCGACGCCGCACAGGCCAGGCTGATGGCTTTTGCGGGCAATTTTTCCCCATTGCTGGATCAATATGTTCCGCGCTGAGGAATTCCACGCATTGTGAGTTTAGAATTCGGAGTGACGGCGGTAACTTTTTTTTGCTCTTCACCTACGTTACCTTTAGGGCAAGTGGCTTATAGATGCAGATAGGGCCGCCTCGGGCGGACCGCGTTGGGAGATATTGAATGAGGCATTCTTCGCTTTTTCGCCTGATCTTGAGTCTGGCCCTGACCGCTACATTCTTTGTTGGATGTTCCCGCGATCCCAACGTGCGTAAGCAGAAATACCTGGAAAGCGGACAGCGCTATTTTGACAAGGGCAAGTATCGCGAAGCGTCCATTCAATTCAGTAACGCCATCCAGGTGGACGCCCATTACGCCGACGCTCATTATCAGCTTGCCCAAAGCTATCTCAAGCTTCAGGATTGGCCTCGAGCCTACCAGGAACTCGTCCGCACTGTTGAATTGCAACCCGAAAATTATAAGGCTCACATCGACCTGGCAAATCTGCTGACCGCCGGACATGATCTCAAACAGGCGCAGGAACACACCGACTTGCTTCTGGAAAAGAACCCCAATGATCCCCAAACTCACGTAGCAGTGGCCAATCTGCTCGCCGCGCGCGCAGATTACCCGGCCGCAATCAAGGAGATTCAAAAGGCCATCGCTCTCGCACCTGACCGCGCAGACTCATACACGAACCTGGCCATGCTGCAGATGAGAATCAACCAGCCCGACGCCGCGGAAACCAACTTCAAAAAGGCAGTCGAAATGAATCCCAAGGCGATGAATGCGCAACTCGCGCTGGGCAGCTATTACGAATCCCGTAGCCGCTTCGCCGAAGCCGAGCAGCAATTCCGCCGTGCCATCAAAGCCGATCCGAAGAATGCCGACCCCAGAGCTGCGCTGGCTCGTCTCTATATGGCGCAAGGCAAGAAGGCGGAGACGGAAGACTTCTTGAAGCAGGTAAAGCGCGATCTGCCCGACAATTCCACCGGCTATCGCATGCTCGGAGACTTCTATTTCGCCACTGGTGATTTGGACAAGGCCATCGCTGAATACGGCTCCCTCCACCAAAGTCATCCCAGAGACTTGCAGGTAAAGAAGAATTACGTTCAGCTGCTGATTCTAAAAGGCCGCCTGGATGAAGCTCGGAACTTAAACGATGAAGTCTTGAAAGGCAACGCCAACGATGTTGAGGCTCTGGTCTATCGCGGAGAGATCCAGGTTCGTGAGGGCCACGCCCAGGATGCAGCTGAAACCCTGCAAAATGCCCTTAAGAACGATCCCGACAATGGTGTTGCCCACTACCATCTGGGCATCGCTTTCGACCTATTGGGCAATCTGGAACGAGCCGAGAGCGAATGGCGGGATGCTGTCCGTCTACGTCCCGACTTGGCCGATGCGCAACGTGCTCTCGCGGCGGTGGCGCTGCGCAAGCACGACATGGCAGCTCTGGAACGAGCCGCCACCCAGATCATCAATCTTCAACCAGCATCGCCCGACGGTTACGCCCTCCGCGGCGCCTCGTTTATAAATCGCAAACAGTTTGACAAAGCCGCACAAGATATCCGCCACGCGATCGATGTCGCGCCTCAAAGTGCAGTCGGCTACGTTCAGCTGGGCAATCTAAAGCTGGTTCTAAAGCAATACAGTGAAGCCGAAAAGGCATACCAGCAAGGATTGGATCATGATCCTAATTCCTCAGACGCACTCAGCGGCCTGATGAACACCTATCTGGCCCAGAAGCAACCTGACAAAGCCGTAGCCGCTGCTCAGGCCGCAATCGCCAAGTCCCCAAACAACAGCGCTCTCTATGATCTTCTTGGCACCGCTTTGTTCAACGCCAAGAAAGACATGAACGGCGCCGAGACAGCCCTCCGTAAATCCGCCGAACTCAATAAAAATAATTCCGATGCGCTGCTCAAGCTGGGTCAGGTGCAAGCAGCCAAGGGCTCCGCCGACGACGCCATCGCCACCTACCAGCGCTCGCTTAAGGACAATCCGCGCGAACCCAGCTTCTATATCCTGATGGGAGAACTCTACGAATCCAAGCAGAATTGGGAAAGAGCAAAGGAATCCTATCAGAAAGCTCTCGAAATCCAGCCCGACAATCCGCTGGCCTCAAACAACCTCGCTTACGTGATGGTACAAAGCGGCGGCAACGTGGACGTGGCTCTCTCGCTCGCGCAGACCGCGCGTCGCGGCATGCCCGATTCTCCCAACGCGGCCGACACTCTCGGTTGGGTCTATTACCAGAAGGGCGCCTACAAATCCGCCATCGATCTTTTTCAGGAGGCGCTGAAGTTAGCCGATAAGAATAAATCTCCCGAGGATGCCACCTTCCACTATCACTTAGGCATGGCCTATGAAAGAACCGACCAGCCCGCCCTCGCTCGCCAGCATTTGGAGCGGGTGCTGAAGATCAATCCCAATTACTCCAGCGCCGGAGACGTAAAGAAGATGCTTTCGCAGTTGCGTTCCTAGCGTTGCGAATACGTCGCAGGCAGCTTCTTGCGTCGCGGATATTCCGGCATTGCTCTTGATGATGGGTCAAGATACGCACCGCAGAACACGGCTTTCCGGTACACAGCAGTACCAAGCCGGCTTCTCGATCCTCGCAAAGTAACTCACCAGCGCTCCAGCTTCGGATAGCGCAGCACTCGGACTCCATTTGTTTCCGAGTGACGCGGTCTTGCTGTGCCGGAGAACCTTTCCGACAGGGGCTTCTCTGATCCGGATGCGTTCTAGGTTCGTGGCGAGACGCGCCGAATCCGTACTCGGCCTTCCCTCTCAACCCTCGCTCCAGATGCTATTGCACCGATACTATAAAATTGACAGCTGTTGCCACGCCTGCCACAGTCGCATTGACTGTCACTTGCCCCGGGGATGGCGGCGTAGTGTAAGTGGCGCTCGCTGTGCCGGTACTATCAGTTGTTAACGGGTTTGTGGCAAAGGCGCCGCCCGCCGCCCCATCGGAGAAGCTGACGCTTGCGCCGGGAACGGGGTTTCCATACTGGTCGTTCACTCGCGCCACCAAGGGCGAGGCTAGAGGGGTATTAGCCGCGGCGGTCTGCCCGTTGCCGGAGATTGCGACGATACCGGCTGCAGGGCCAGCAGTTACAGTTTCGGTAAATTGCGCCCTCGATGTCATGCCAGCAACCGTTCCCAGGATTGTTGCCTTACCGGCTTTGGTGGAAGTCGTGTAATTCACACTGGCGCGCCCAAGGCTGTTCGTAACAGCAGAACTTGCGGACAGAGTGCCGCCAAAAGTACCGGCGCTCAAATTCACAGTTATTCCGGAGATGCCATTGCCGTAGGAATCGCTCACCTTAACGACGAGCGGCAACAGCAACATTGTCGTCACGGGAGCGTTTTGCTGGTTTCCGCTTTGCACGAGTACCCATCTAGGCAAACCCGGCGTGCCGGTTTCCGTGAAGGTCACCTTTGCCAATCCGGGGCTCGATGCGGTGACGGTAACCGTCTTTGCGGTTTTAGACAGCGTATATGTCGTGCTCGCCAATCCTTGGCTGTCGGTCATAACCGAGGAAGCACTGAAGCTGCCATTTTGGCCTCCATCGCTAAAGGTAACGGTCGCCCCGGAAATTGCGCCCCCGGAATATGCGGTTGCCGCACTCACCTGCAGCGGAATGGGCAACGCCGTAAAGACAGCTGCGGTTTGACCGTTGCCGCCACTGGCGAGCAATTTTGGCAGAAGGCCATATACCCGCAAACTGGCCTGGGTTCCTACATAGACCCTGCCGTTGGCAATTGTTTGCGTGCTGAAGTGCGCCATGGGAGGCGAGGCATCACGCGTGGCGAGCTGGTTGGTGCCGTACAGTTTCGTCAGAGTGATCGCATTGAATGCGGACAGCTGGGGGCCGCCGATCACCCACAGAATGCCGTTGGTATTTCCGTTTGCTGAAATCGACGGCGCATGTCCTCCCGGCTGATTTTGAAGCGAGTGAATGATCGGCATGCTGGTGAGCAATCCTCCGCTCAGCCCGTAACCTTTGATGGGTTTGGAATTACCAGTGAAATAGACGGTGTTATTCCAATAGACGGGCGAGCTAAACATCGGTCCGACAGCCAGAGGAAATTCTTGAACAATCTGCGTGTCGCCCGCGGCATTGAATCGCCCCATGTTGTCCCGATCGAGCACATATACCGTTCCTTCTTTACCGCTAGCGACCAGCAGGTGAGGGTGCGCTCCGGCCTGGTCCGGCAGAACCAGCACGCCACAGGAACTGATGTCTAGGTCCCTCGCGCTGAGGCTGGACTGGTTGTAAGGTGTGAAGTAGTCTGCCACATCCAGCTTGCCTGTACTCTGGTTCAGCTTAAAGAATGCTCGAACCGTAATCCTGGCCGCCCACGTTGGCATTGAAAGTCGATTCTGACGTCGACACATACAAATTACCGAGATGCAGGGCCTCCCGATTGCCAGATCGAGGCCAATCCTTTGCCAGGCGCGGCATTGAACGTGCCCACCTGCTGCAACGTTGTCGCGCCGTATGTCACGTGGGATCACAAGAGCTTCCCGACAAGCAGAAAAACGGCCGCGACTGGAGATAAGCCTAAATCTAGCTCTGTGTTGGAGGGCGGCAGGGTCCGCCGTGGTGATTCCGTCAGGCTGGAGTAGATTCAGGCCAAACTGTTTTCCATCGTGGGACGGTTCCTAGTAGACCGTGAAATCTATCGTCGTGAAGTTATGGTCTGAAGGTCTCACTCCTTTATCGTCAGTAGTTCCTATCTTTATGACTGGCGCAATCGCGAGGTCCCGCGTATCTGGCACCTTCCCGCCGCTAACCGCCAAGTTCGTGGCTCCCTTGGAATAAAAAACGTGGTCAATTCTGCTTTTGCGAGTCCTGGTGTAGAGATTGGCCGGATTATCGGCATAGGCGACCGCAGTGTTGTGGCTTACCGCTGTATTCCATCCGCTTAAGTACTTCTGCTCCACGATATTGATCTCCGGCGTGCCATCTTGCGCATTAAAATCACCGGCGATAATACGAGGCTCGGAGAAGCTGCTGGCGAAGGAAGCCAGCTCGTTGGCCTCCACCTGACGTTGCGAACTGGAAGTGCTCGGCCACTGGAAATGGGTGGAGAAGAAGTTAACGTATTTTCCGCCCACATTAAGAGTCGCTTGCGCTATCGGCATCTGATAGCTCATGAAGTATTGCGCGGTGCTCACGATCGGCCATTTGCTGAGAATCATGACGCCTTCGACGCATCCTGGGTACTTGGGAACGTAAGAGTAGTACCAGCTGATTCCCGTCTTCTGTTTTACCAAGCTGGTCAGGGTTTGCGGGTCATTGGAACCCCCTAGAACCTCGATCAAAGAGACCACGTCGGGATTCATATTGGCAATCCAAGTGGCATCACGGCTCAAGTTGGTGATGTCGTCGGTCCCATGGCCTCCATAAAAGATGTTAGCTTGCATTACACGCAGTTTTATGCTGCTGGAAGATCCGCTCACGCTAAGCAAAGTCGAGGCGCTAGCTGTAGCTCCAGTAGTGCTAGTGATTTTTAACGATGCCGTGTAATTGCCGGAAGTTTGATAAATGTGAGAAGGCGAAGCTGCCGATGAAGTTTGGCCATCGCCGAAGTTCCAATAGTAGACCGAGACGTAGCCACTGGTGAGCGTCACATTGGAGGTGAAGTTTACCGATAAAGGAGCAGATCCGGAGGTCGGGTTCGCGGTAATGCTTACGCTGGTTGAGCTAAGCGATGGCAGATTGGCCGTTAGAATAGTCGTATCGTTGATGGCTTTGCCGGGAGCCGTGGAAAGATAGGTCTGCGGAGACAGCACGATTTGATCGATGCTGAGGCCGTCTTCGCGAACTTGCACACGAATGGTATGGGTTCCACTACTCTGGAAATAAATTGCCGACCCCAAACCGCACCAGCCATTATCCGTCCAACCCCAAGCTTGGATTGCGGCTCCAGAACAAGCCTGAAGGACTATCGGCGCTGCGGATGTAGTCCCGATGCGATAAACGGCGGACTGCGAGCTGTTCACGCTGTCGGAAAACTGAACGTACACGGAGTCGTTACTGGTGGAATTACTCAGGGATCTGGCGCGAATCCAAAGGTGATAAGCCTGTCCACTGTACGCCGGAAAAGTTAGTTCGAAGTAGTTCGCTGGCTGGGCAAGCGGGCTAGTAAGCTTGGCGGCACCCAGATTTGGGTTTCCAATGGCATATCCCCCCGCCGCGGTAGAATCCGCAACCACCGCCCACGTCCCTGATTTTACAGGTGCTTTCGAGGCATACAGTACCACGTCACTGCTGCTGGCATGCGCAAGAGTTCCGCTGGTAATCATCCATACAATCCATGCCATGCCTCTAAAACGAACGCTTAAATGCCACCTAGTCAAACTTGACATTCTGCACTCCTGCTCCAAGGTTTGGCGAAGACATATCGGATCGAGTTTCTCCGACTGAGTGAAGTGGCACCGCATGATTATTGCTGCCCCATAACGCTTGGTCGAGATTACGAGAGTTCAGTATTCATCTCTGAGTCTGAACAGATACTTTTAGTCATAAGTCACAGCTCGAAGCTCAGCTGTGCTTTGCAAAAACTGAGAGATGGGTCCGTCTAATGACTAAAATGGCGAGGATTTCCTGATGCTGGTGATTCATCGGGAGCCAATGTTTTCGCGTATTTGAAGAGGATGATTATCTGAACAGCCGGACACCGATGTAACTATCCGAGCTGTGGCGTGTCCGCGGACCTGGGCGATCGCCATTCGTGCACGGGAACAGCGGGAATCACTTCCGACCCGATACTCTACACTTGGAGCAGTTAGTTTCATCTACTGCGGTGCAGACATCCATGACAGACTGAGCACAACGTGATCAGGTTGTCCTCGGAATCATCCCCTGATCGGCTGCGGAATTCTTTGTGATGAATTTGAAGATTAGTAAAGCTGCCGCAGGATTGGCATCTCCATCCATCCCTTTGCAGCACTGCCCGACAGAGCTGCTCGTAAGATTCGGGAGGAAGCCGCAGACGGGGATGTTTGGATCGGATCGTATTCATGAAGTCCGCTGAGAAACCTGCGACAAGAATGCATGCTTCTGCTCACCCGGAAGGAACTTGAAGAACCGAGCAATGGAATGCAGCAAAATCTCCGGACTGCCATCGACCTGCGCAATGCGATCGGCGGCGTGGCCATCCCAGAGAGGAATGGATGATGCTTTCTTGGTGTCGCCAGCCAGGATGCGTCGGATTTCAGTTTTCAGGAGGGAGCGGTCACGTCCGATCAGCCGGTTCGTCCCCTGGCTGACAGTGATGGGGCGTTCCGTGTTCTCACGCAACGTCAAACCCAAGAACTCATTTGTTTTCAACAACGGTTCCAGTTCTTACGAGTAGGGTGCTGGAAGCTTTTTTCGTCGTCGATGCTCCCGCATTTCTTTTTGCTGATTGGTCAAAATGCGCAGCGCAGAACGCGGTTTTCCGGTACACAGCAAAACGAATTCCGCTTCTCGATCTTCCGGAAAGTAACTTACTGAGTCGGATTGGTCGACTTCGCCGCCATCGAGTAGGCGGCCGGCGCAGGTTAGGCAGCGGCCTTGATGACATAGCGCGGGGAGCTTGATGCCTGCGGCGGCGGCTGCGTCCCAGATGTGTTCGTTGGGGCCGACCTGGATTGTTCGTTCTTCAGTTGGTAGGACGAACGTGACATCGAATTTTTTGTCCACTTTTTTAAGATCCTGCCTGGCCTCGCGGCCAGACAGGAGTGGGTGATTGGAAATTTACGGATTGTAGAACTGTGCGTTTTTGCTGTAGGGGGCGTGGCCGGGTTCGCCGCGACGGAAGTGTCCGGACGGGATGGATTTGCCATCGCGTTCCATGCCCAGCAACTCGATGAACCAGGCTTCGTGCTCGACTTCTTCGTTCAAGATGCGGGACGCCATGTCATACGTCCGCGGATCTTTGCCGAAAGTCATGTCGCACACTGCGCTCCAGCTTCGGATGGCGCAGCGCTCGGATTCCATTAACAGGGTAAGAATATTGACGACGGTCGGCGGATCAGGAAGCTTGGCTGCAGCGCAGCCGGCCAGGTCGTGAAAGGCTTTGAGATCGTTGGGCAGCTCGCCTCCCAGCTCATAAATGCGGGGGACGATCAGCTCCCAATGGGCCCGATCTTCCAGCCGGGCGTCTTCGCATATCTCTTTGTAGTCTTCATGACCGGCGAGATGCATTCTTAAAATGGTGTAGTAGTAATAGGTGCTGGCAAACTCAGCAGCGGCGTTGGCAATCAGCATTTTGATCAGCTTCTCGACGTCCACTCCGCGGGCGCGAATGACTTCTACGCCGACGCGTTGGCTGACGTCTCCGTACTTAACAACGTTCTCAGGCATATCAATTCCTCCATTTAGAGTCTAGCGCGAGCGGCGCAAAATGGACAAACGTGCGCGCGGGATTTTCAACGCGTGATGAAGGTGTGATACGAAAATAAATTGCGACCTGTAGATATCTCGGTCGATCGGCTGACAACAAACCGCAGCGGCTGAAGCCGAATCTTTTTTGTCGGCGTACGGCACGACTGAAGTCGTGCCCTTCCCGACCCTAGTGCGGCACGACTAAGGTCGTGCCCTTTCAAAGCCGATCCACGAGTGCCAATCTCGCAGCATTGAAGACGGCGCATCACTCCCCGGACGCTCCGGGGGCGAGATGCGCCGCGATCATTTGCCATCCTTGCGGACGTTTCTGGCAAACCAGGGTTACACGCATGTCCTTGGGCTGAGGCGCGGCGGCGGTTTTTATGGAGCCCATCAGCACCGCGGTATCGCCAAAAACGCGGACGCTGGTTGCTCCCGGAGTCGCTCCCGCAAAACCGCCCGGGCCGCCGCCTTGCGGGACGATGTCCGATTTGGTGAGCACATGTCCATCGGGGCTGTTACCGATGAAATCATCGGCAATAATCCGGCGCAGCCCGGCGACGTCCCCCTTCGCATCTGCTGCCAGCCAATCACGCTCCAGTTGCACCACCTGATCTTCGGCTTTGGGACTCGCCGCCGTGGAAGTCGCGGGATTTGGCGATTGGCTTTGACCTGGCGCGAATCCACACAGGGCGATAGCTAGACTAACCATCAGACACACGATCATTAGCGCGCGATTCATACGTTTCCTCCTGGGTGTTTCTGAGATTGACACCGCGTCGCGAGTGAAAGTTCCTGTCGAGAGAAGGGATATCCCCCCTCCCCCTCCTATCTTGTGGAATCAAGAACTTGGGCTATGAACCCGGTCAAAATCTTTGAGGAATAAAGGTTTAGAGGCAAAATCTTGGAAACAAACGGCTTATGACTTGAGGCTAACATTTTGATGGATGATATATCTTTTATGAGGGATAGAGGAAGGCTAAGTCAAGCGAAACTATTCCACAGCGGGCGGTTTACACGTTTATGTCATCTGGCTTCTGAGGTGCCTCGAGGTGCTCTTCTTCCTCGTCAGCAATCATTGCTTTCGCAGCACTGCTGTAGCGGGTCAGAAATTCGTCGATCACTCTTTGTTCGTCTTTGCTCAGTCCGTATAGTTTGAAAACAAGCTCTTTCAGTTCCTCCTCAGAAGTGACTTTGTCGTTATGCTTGGAAAGGTTCTCTTGCAGACCTGTCAGCAACTCCAACAGCTTCCCGCAACCAGCCGCCGTGACCGGAAGGCGCCAGCTGAGCACATCTTTTCTTCGTAGGTTTTGCCGCTTTTGAATTCGAAACGCCTCCGCTAAGCATTCCGAGTGTTCTCTGAGCTCGAATTCAAAAGCGTTTTGATCGCCGTAATCCACCTCGTATCCATAGAGAGCATCCGCTACACGTATGGCATCCTGGGCTGATCCTTAGGTTTTCTGATTGCGGCTGTTTATTTTGCAGGCGCTTCACGGTCTGGAGTTCATACTTCGATAGATCGGTGTGGAGGAAATTCCCAGTGACGGCAGCGGTAGTGTACGCGAACGTGGGATCCTTCGACTGCGGGGCTGCTTCGCTTCGCGAAACAGTCACTCCGCTCAGGATGACAGGTTCACATCATCAGGCTTTGGTCACGTCATCACCCAAAAAGAAAGTGTCCAATAAAAAACCCTGCCGTTTGCACGACAAGGTATCAAAGGAATCAGGTTCTAGGATTGGTGGTCGGATTCGCCACTCAGCTTGCGGCGGATTGTTTTCACTCCGGGTGTTACGCGTTGCCAGAGGTCCAAGGGAGGACTGTGATGTGTCGCGCAACGCTTTACTACTTGAATTGGGTAAAAGCACTCTGAATACCAAAGTAACGGTTTGGTAACTCTCTCCGATTGAGTGTTGTAGAGATTGCTTATTTGATCTCGAACAAGGGTTATGCAAAGCTCTGCGGGCACGAAGGAACTTCTTTCGCGCGAGTGACATAAATTGTCATTGATATAGCGCGCGTGGAATTTGGGAAAAAGAATCAGGCAGGAACAGGCACTTTCCGTGCCTGATCCTGCGTTGGTTCACGAGACTACCCACGGCTGGCGCCGTGGGCTGCATTCTTGCGCCGCTCTGCGGCTGGCATCGGAGAGAGAAGCGGAAAATTAGTCGGCGGCTACGACCTCGACGGCGGCGATTGCTTCTGGGCGGCGGCGCGAGGAACGATTGGGAGGTAGGCCGGCATCGCGGATCTTATAGAGCAGGGCGCGATAGCTGATGCTGAGGGAGCGTGCGGCTTGTTTGCGATTCCAGTGGTTGGCTTGCAAAACTTTTAGGATGACCTTGCGTTCGAGCTCGCGTGTGGCTGCGCGGGTTAACTTCTTCAGCGAGATGGGGCCGTCCAGATTGATGTCGGGATTGAAATATTCCTGCTCACGAGTTACCAGGTCGCTGCTGATTACTTCTTCGTTGCCCAGGATCACATAGCGCTTGATCAGGTTTTCCAGCTCACGGATGTTTCCGGGCCAATGATACTTCTGCAGCGATGTCATCAGGTCGGCAGATAGAGGAAGAGCGCGGCAGTTATATTTGCGGTTGTAATAGTCGAGGAAGTAATTGACCAAGTCGTCGATGTCACCGCGCCTCTCCCGGAGAGGGGGAAGCTGGAGGTTGACGACATTGATGCGGTAGAAGAGGTCCTCGCGGAAAGTGCCGTTTTGGATTTCGGTTTCGAGGTGGCGATTGGTGGCGCAAACTACTCGGACTTCGACTTTTTTGTCTTCCTGGGCGCCGATGCGGCAGAATTGTCCGTCTTGCAGGAGCTGCAAGAGTTTGGATTGAAGACCCATATCGAGCTCGGAAATCTCGTCCATGAACAGGGTGCCACGATGAGCTTGTTCGACACGGCCGGGCTTGGAGCCGTAGGCGCCGGTGAATGCGCCTTTTTCGTATCCGAAGAGCTCGCTTTCGAGCAGGGTGCCGGGAATGGCAGGGCAATTAATCTTGACGTAGGGGCCAGTCTTCCACGGGGATAGGCCGTGAATCATGCGGGCGATGATGTCTTTGCCGGTTCCGCTTTCACCTTGAATGAGCACGGGAACGTTGGCGCTGGCTAGCTTGTCCAGACGTTGGCGGAGGGAACGCATTGCCTCGGAGTGTCCGAAGACGACGGCGTCGGGAGGGATCTCGCCTAAGGACTGAACCAGAGAACTGACGGAATTTGAACTTGTCATAGGCATTGCGTTGAATTGGCTCCTTACCGGTTGCAATGATGTGCACCCCGAGAGCCAAACCCACATAAGCTAGAGAATGGAGGCGAGAATTGCAGTGAAGCCTATACTCCTCAGTGGCTTGCAAGATATTTCCAAAAACATGGAGGCATGCCAAGAAGGATGAAAGCAGAGCTCAAAACTGGCTTTGGGGGGAGGAAAAGATTTTCACACCGGAGAAGCAAGTTTCCTTCTGCTGGGTCGGCGCGCGGGAGTGTGATTCAGCAGAGGATGGGAAAATTTCAAGCCAATCAAATGATAACCCTCAGCGTGGGTTACGCGGACTGATCGCGCGCGCACAATTCGATACGCTTTGGGGAGAGCAGAAGCGGTGGCTAAGGGTGCGCTGGGAATTTCCAGCGAAACCTGCGCTGAGAGCGGCAGGGAGCGGCGCACCGCGACTAGCGCTCCGCCGGCAGAAACGTTTAAGGCGGTGGCGAACTCGAGGAACTCCTTCCCCTTTTCGTCCCGGCTGCGAACGAACATTGGGATTGCCAGTGGCAGACGTATCCACTTCCGTCGCTCTGTTTGCGGGTTCCTTTGGTTCAATGCAGCCCCTTGGAGACGAACGTCTACTTGGAATTCCCGCACCTGGGGGGCCAAACAGCCGATGAAACAGGGAAGAGCGCATTTGATAAACCGGTGAACCGATGACCTGCCCGTGAAGACTACGGCAATACAAGGGTAATTGTCGGTGCTTAGTTTCGCTTTTTATACGTCCATCGCGGCGATTTCTTCCCCATCCTGAGCGGCTTACAACCGCAACCTTTTTCCTATGGGTGACAATTGTGTGCATTTTCGTTGACAGGTAAAAAGGCATGTCATAGCATTTAGACATACCGGCAGTATCCAAGCCAGTTAACGTGTTTTCCCTCCCTCTTTATCGCCAACGCAATGAGCTCTCTTAGTTATGGGTCCAGCATCGGATAAGTCGTATTGTCCCCAAGAGGCCGAATCGGTGGCAGCTGCGGAACCTTACACCGTTCACCCGCAATCCGTGGAAACCGAGCTCGGGCCTGCACAACTTTTGCAGGAATACACCCAGCTACGGGAACGATTTCTCCGCACCACGAATGCGCTGGCTTCGGCGACCCATGACCTGAAGACTCCCCTGGCAATTCTGAATGGCTATATGGAGTTGCTGGCCAGCGAGAAGCTCGGGAGTCTGAATGAACGTCAGCGCGAAGTTTTGCGGGACATGCATTCCAGTGGGCAACGGCTGCAGCAGTTCATCCAGGACTTCCTCAGTTTTAGCGTACTTGAGACCGGCGAGTTGAAGATGCAGTATGAGACGGGCGACATGAATGCCTGTCTATCCGAAGTCTGCCGCCTCTGGTCACATCGTTTCCAGGAGAGAGGCTTGGCGCTGTATTTTCTCGCCAATGACAAGCTGGCGCACTTTGCATTTGACTCGGCAAAAGTGCAACGCGTGATTTCAAACCTTCTGGAGAATGCATCCAAGTTCACAGTTGCCGGCGGGACCGTGTGGTTACACGCCGAGCCCTACATGTGGGAACGCCGGAGCACGGTTAAGCCAGGCATTTCAAGCGAACGGCGCCGGCAGAATGATCCCTTGCCGAATTCGGTGAAGGTAAGTGTTTCAGATACGGGGCCGGGGATTCCGGCTGAGTACCACATCGAAGTGTTCGACGATTTCTTCCGCTTGCCGCAAACCGAGAACCAGTCGGATGGAATGGGTTTAGGACTGGCCATCGCGCGTAGGTTGGTCAACAACATGGGGGGCAAGATCTGGGTGGAAAGCGAACCTGGAGCGGGCTGTAAGTTCTCTTTCATTATTCCGCTGAAACCGTTGGCTAGCGCCTCCAACAAAGGAAAAACTAAATGAGCAGTGAGACGCCCAACATTTTACTGGTCGATGACGAACCCGGAATGCTTCGCTATATCCGGACTCTACTGGAAGTAGATGACTACAAGGTCGCTACGGCCAGCACCGGAGAAGAAGCCCTGGATCGTGTGCAAAAAGGTTTGCAGCCAGACCTGGTACTGCTCGACCTCTTAATGCCGGGCATTGACGGCCTGCAGACGCTCGAGCAGCTTCGCCAGATACGGCCGGGTACGAAGGTCGTTATGCTTTCCTGCGTCAGTGACACCCGCAAGGTGGTGCAAGCTATTCGATTGGGCGCTCATGATTATTTGACCAAGCCGTTTCAGAAAGCTGAGTTGGACGCAGTCATCGATCAGTGCCTGGGCACGAACCAACAGAATTATCCCGGCGAAGTCGAAGAACTTTGCGACGACGTTTACTTCGTTGCAGCCAGCCCGGCGATGCGTAAGATTCGTTCGCAAGCCGCCCTGGTCGCCAATGTGGATATTCCAGTTCTGCTGCTGGGTGAAAGTGGCACCGGCAAAGAAGTGGTCGCGCGGCTTATCCACAAATTATCTCCACGGGCTCATCGTACGTTCCTCAAAGTCAATTGCGCGGCGGTTCCCGCGGAACTGCTGGAGAGCGAATTGTTCGGCTACGAAGCAGGGGCATTCACTGGAGCCAACCACGCTAAGCCAGGGAAATTCGAACTTTGCAATAAGGGCACGATCCTGCTGGATGAAATTGGCGAGATGCCGCCCAGTTTGCAAGCCAAACTGCTACACGTCCTGCAGGACCAGCAGTTTTCGCGTTTGGGTAGCCGGTCAGTAATTAAAGTGGACGTTCGCATTCTTGCCGCGACTAACATTAATATCCCGGAAGCACTGGCCAACAAGCGTTTGCGCGAGGATCTTTACTATCGTCTGAATGCTTTCACGCTTTCACTTCCTCCATTGCGAGAGCGTAAAGAAGAAATTCCCATCCTGTTGAAGCATTTTATGTCGCGATTGTCGGAAAGTTATGCCCGGGCCCCGCTGACTATGTCGGCTGGTTTGATGCAAGCCTGTCTGGACTATGCCTGGCCCGGCAACCTGCGCGAGTTGAGTAATTTCATCAAACGTTTTCTGATTCTGGGAGATGAAAAATTGGCGGTGAATGAACTTCAGCCCAAGAATGACGGCACTGGCGCACAGGTTGATGGCCTATCCCGCAATTCCGGCGAGAGCAACGGCGGTGGATTGAAATCTCTAGCGCGCAATGCCAAGGATGAAGCTGAAGCCGAGGCCATCAGTCGTGCGCTGGAGGAGACCAACTGGAATCGCAAGCAGGCGGCGGGGTTGCTCAAGATCAGCTATAAAGCTCTGCTGTACAAGATCCGACAGTACGGCATAGCTCAGGCTAAGAGCCACCACAAATTGTCGGCTGGCGCGTAAGACTTCCGGCGGCTAAAGCCGCGATCCGTTAGCGGCGTATCGTGCCCTTCCACGTGGCACACGCGCCAGTCTTCCCCTTCACAGTAAAAAAGCAGCGAGGTAATCTGCGCAGAAAAAACCCCACTTCTCGAAAGACGCGAAAAATGGGGCACCCTGTCTGTGTTTTCGTTAGTTGCTACTGCACTATCAACTGCAGCGTCGTGGTACGCGAGGCTGAGCCCGATGTGCCAGTTACAGTCACAGTATAAGTTCCAGCAGGCGTTCCGGTGGTCGCGGCTGGCGTCTTGGTGCTCGAGCCACCGCAGCCCGCCTGGAACAGGATCAGAGCAAAAAAGCCAATCAGCAAGCTACTGGTCAGAATCAGCCGCTTGCGCGATCCACCAACTCTCAGACCCAGAAGTGCTATAGCGCATATGGGCAAGAAAGTGGCATACGACGGCCCTCCTGATCGAGGGTTTGGCGCCAAGGCTGCGCTGGTCGGGGGCCGCGCCGTCGTGTTGACGTTGAGTACGCTACTCTGTGGACCGTTGGTCAAATTGGGGACGGGATTATTAGTAAATGCGCAACTGGTGGCGGCAGGCAAACCTGAAGTGCAGGACAACGACACGCTGTTAGGAAATGCGCCGACTGGCGTCACGGTAACCGTGTAAGTGGCGGGTGTTCCTGCGGGAACGGTGGCGCTGGCAGGAGCCACGCTGATACTGAAGTCGCTTACTGTCGCGCTGGCGCTGGCTGTGGCGGTGAAACCAGATCCCAGCACAGTCACGGTTCCGCTATTCCCCAGGGGGCCAGCGACCGTCGGAGTCAGAACTACGGTCACAGTTGCGGTCGATCCTGCGTTCAAGGTTCCGATCGAACATGTCACGGTGGATGGGCTTCCAGTCGGGGTACCGCAACTGCCGGGCGAGGTAGACGCGGAAACAAACGTTGCGTTCGAAGGCAGGACGTCCGAAAAAGTTACTCCCGTGGTCAGGTCGCCGCTGTTGGTGATGGTGTATGTGAAGCTGACCTGATTGCCCACGCCTGTGGTCGCAGGCGTAGGGGCCGGCGCAGTGATACTCAAATTGACGATTGCTCCCAGTTTGCTCACAAAAGCGTCACTGGATCCGCTGGGACCGGATTGAAAAGGATTGTGTGTAGGAAAATTACTGGAAGCGGTTTCGCCCGCGATATAGCTTGCGCCCTGCGGATCCACGGCAATGCCGGTGCCACGGTCGTTTCCACTACCGCCCAGATAAGTTGAGTAGTGTCCAGCCGCAGTGGCGGTAGTCGCAGTGGTGTCGATGCGAGCGGCAAATGCATCGATGCCGCCACCCAGGCTGGCTTGCAAGGGAGCCTGGGTGTGGAAATTAGAAGAGTCGGTATAGCCGGTGACACGCGCACCCTGCAAGGAATCGACCGCAACGGCGAGGCCGACGTCATTCCCGCCGCCGCCCAGGTAAGTGGAGTAGGTCAGCGCCACCGCGCCGGAAGCAGGATTGTTGAACTTGGCTAGGAAGGCATCCGTGCCGCCGGCGTTGGCTGGCTGGAATACACCGGTTCCCGCCGCTGGAAAATTTGTAGAATCAGTGGAGCCGGTAACGTAGGCACTGCCGCCGGAATCGACTGCGATTCCGTTTCCTATATCGGTGCCGGAGCCTCCCAAGTAGGTTAAGTAAATGAGCTGAGTACCGCTCGCGTTAGTGGGGATAAATTTTGCGACAAATGCATCAATGCCGCCTGCATTGGTTCCCTGCGAGGCATTCAGCACGGGCATGTCTGTGAAATCGGTGCCGCCGGTGACAAAAACGCCCGGACTGGTGGAGCTGGTATCCACTGCAATGCCGCCACCCATCGTTACCCCACCGCTGGGGCCTACGCTTCCGCCAAGATAGGTGAAGTACGCCAGACTTGCCGAGCCGGTCAACGTGGGATCAATCTTGCTCATGAAAAATTGATGGGCGGCCTTAGGAGTAGCTTGGAACGCTCCGCTTGTGGCAGGAAAATTGGTTGCTGTCGTGGTTCCGGTTACGTAGGCGCGGCCACGCACGTCGAGCGCAAGACCAGTAGTATTCTCGCCCCCATTGGAACCAGAAATATATGTGGAATAGACCAGGTTAGACCCGGTCGAATCCAGCTTGCTGACGAACGCGTGAGTGCCGGCGCTAGCTGGGGTTGGCTGAAAAGCTGCGTTAGTCCCGTTGGTCGGAAAATCACCGGAACTGGTTGTTCCGGCCACGACTACGTTAAAACCGGAATCCGCCGCGACTCCAGCGCTGACGTCGGTGCCAGTGCCGCCGAGATATGTGGCAAAGATCAATGCCGTACCTGCGGAGTTCAACTTGGCAATAAAAATATTGGCAGTGCCCTTCAATGTGCCCTGGAAAGGCGTGGTTCCACTGGGGATGGGAAAATCCGTTGACGCGGTTGAACCTGCAACGTAGGCATTGCCGGCGGAATCGACCGCAATTGCAGGACAACCCGGCTTCACCGATCCGATAATCGCAAAACAGCCTTCGTTGCCGCTGCCTCCGAGGTATGTGGAGTAAGTGAGTACTGGATCGATGATCAGTGTCCGGCTGCGATCGTAAGCACCGAGTTCAAATCCAACCTGATTCTCAGCGAGGAGGACGAAGCGTCCTGCGATCGGGCGTTGCTCTTCTCCAATCTCTTGGTACACGCGCGGGGCTTCGAGGCGCACATCACCGGCGGTTGTGGCCAGAACCAGAACGCCCGCGGGAGTCAATTCCACTTTTTCCGGCTCGCTGAATCTCAAGGCGATTTGTTTCGGATCGACGCCCGGCGCTACTTTGAAATCGTATTCCAGGCGTCCCTGGTTACCGTAGTAGACGAGTTCGATGCCGGGATAGACATTTTCATAACGCACTTGTGCAAATTGCGGCACGTTGCGATGCCACTTGGCGGGATCGTTGCCGATCAAGTAATTGCTTTTGCCGAGCAGCGGGTTCGTTCCTGCAATCTGAGAGTTTGGGTTGGCGCCTTCGAGGGACATGCGCACTGTAGAAGCTTGCCCGGCTGAATGCTGCAATGCCAGCACCGCCTCGTTCTGAGTGAGGAACAATCCGTAACCGCTTCCATGGGTCAGAAACTTAACTATCGGATTGCTCTGGCCCTGGTTGGATTCGAACACGAGCGGCAGATTGGCAAAGCGCTGTGCGTGGTTTGACGTGTCTGCTTCGGCAGGAAGAAACGTGCCAGGCTGCTTTTCTCCGGCGCTACGCAACGGCCAGGTTTGGTTGCCAAATCCGAGAACAGAGGCTCCAGTGAAGACCAACATCACCAAGGCCATCAGGACGCGGGTCTGCAGAGCAGTTGCTTCCAACCGAGGGCAATTCAATCTCACGAGCTCCTCCGAATTTCCCGATTTGGTGGAGAGGAAGAAGAAACGGCGCACAAAACAGCAATCCGCCCGACACGCCGCGCGGCATGCGCACTTTGTCACCAGAAAATGGACGAAAAAAATAAGTAACTACTTAAACATCTGACGGATAGACTGTCAAGCCGGGTACGATTTCTTTCGCCTTGTTTGGGTCAGATGCGCCGAGATTGCGGCAGAGATGCCGTAGTCGGGCACAAAAGTGGCCGACGCGAACCAACAGAGCAGGTGGTTGGCCGGAAATTTATTGCACATTCTTTCATCCGGGGTGCGACGCTAGCCTGGAATTTCTCCTCAAGTTGTTCATTTCATTTCGATAGCACTATCTCTTTTTGGCCGCCTCGTGGCACCAGGATTGCTCCTATCTCCCCAGTCTCCGTGTGTCTCCCCCTTAGCTTATCGGATTGCCGGCTCGGACCGGACTTCGCGAAACAGTAACCGAGTCAGTTCCTTGCAATTTTTTAGTCTTGCAAACGGATAACAAGTAAGTGACTCTTGATTTCGAGAATGCAAGATTTTTCATCAAAGGGAATTTGGGCGCCCAAGTTCGTGATCTCAGAATACTGCCGGAAGTCAGGATTGAAATGCTCTTAGGAAAAGAAAGCACCATGTTGCAGTCAACACAAGAACGACGCGTGATGCGACGCTTCGACATGCGTCTTCCGGCATCGGTCAAAGTTGACGGTGTTGCGCTCGATGAGTTCTTGACCGAGACGCAAAATGTCAGCGCTCGCGGAGTTTTCTTTTACCTTGACCGGCCCGTTGCGGAAGGGTCCAACATTGAAGTGACTTTAACTTTCCCGCCCCATGTCACCCTTACCGACTCGGTCCGTGTACGTTTCAGAGCGCGAGTGATCCGGGTGGAGACACCTCTGCCGGCTTCGCGCGTTGGCGTCGCGGCTATGATTGAAGAATATGAGTTCCTGCGCTCGGCGTCAGCAGAGGAAATGCTTAACGAAACGCAATAGGCTTCTGTCCCCACGCAGATCGCAGCCTTAATCTGAGCCACCCAAAAACACAACGACGCCCGATGCAGACACTACTTCTGATTTAATTCCTGGATCTTGTTTCGCAGGCGAATGTAGCGGCGCAGCACGAACGCTAGATAGCTAATGTGGATGATCCAAGTGGCGGTGTAGGCGGCGTACAGAAATTTCATGGCGCACCCCCGGAGTCGAGCAGGGCTTCCAGGGCCTCGGTTTCTTCCACTTCACGTTGCAGTAATTCCAAGCGGTAGCGCGACCAGCTGACCAGCCCCGCAAAACACAAAAAGGCTGCCCAGTTAATCAGCGCGACCTGCAGCATTTTGGGATCAATCGAGCCTCCACCGCCAATCACCGGCTGCGGGTGCTGTGTGCGGAAGAACCAGATGGAAAAATAAACCAGCGGAACATCGAGCGCGCCAAACACCGCGAGGACGGCAGCCATGAGTGGGGTTTGTCCGCTGCTGGAGAAACGGCGAAGCATCAAGTAGCTCACGTAGATCAACCACAGCACCAGAGTTGAGGTGAGACGAATGTCCCACGTCCACCAGATTCCCCATACTGGACGCGCCCACAGCGGGCCCGTGACCAGCACAACCGTGCAGAAGACTACGCCGACTTCAGCGGTAACCAGCGCGAGGATGTCCGCCTTGATGCTTCGTCGAATGAGATATACGACGGAAGCGACAAAATTAACGGTGAACAGCAAGAATGCGGTCCAGGCGGAGGGCGCGTGATAGTAGAAAATGCGCTGCACCTCCCCCATGCTCTGCTCGATGGGAGCTCCGATCAGTGCTTCATAAAGGCCGTAGCTGAGGAGCGCGGCCGTCAGCACACCGAGAATGGGAAATGCACGCCTTAACACTCGTTTCTCATTCCGCGTTCAATACTTTGTCGAACAAAAGCAAGCAAGCTGTGGTGAATACCACATTGTAAGCGGCCAGCAGCACGATCCAAAATTTCGGAGAGTAATCTCCCGTCAGGATTGCGGTGGTTCCTTCGACCGTCGCCAGCAACGCCGGAATCGAGATGGGGAAGAGGAGTAGCGGCAGCATGATTTCGCGGCTGCGCGTTCGCAACGACATGGCTGCGAAGAAAGTGCCGTTGACTACCAACGCCCATGTCCCGAGCGCAGAGACGATCAACAACTGGTAAGCAGCACCAAGGGCACGCAAGTTATAAAACACGATGAAGAGCGGGGTCATGAAGGCTTCCAGGACGATGACAAAAATAAAATTTCCTAAAGCCTTGGCCAGAAACAGCGCATTGGCCGGAGCGGGAGAAACGCGATAGGCGTCCAGAACCTGGTTGCGCAATTCTCGCGCCCAAGTCTGATTCAGCGCCACCACCGCCGCGAACAGGAAGGCGACCCACACCAGACCGCCAGCGATGCGGCGTGACTCTTCCGCAGTGGGATCGAACGAGAAGCTGAAGATCACTACGACCAGCAGCGCAAAGAACAGCATGGAATTGATCGCATCTTTGGAGCGCCACTCCAGACGCAGGTCTTTGCTCAGACTTGCTCTGGTGAGAGTTGCCAATGCGCTCATGGCGCCTCCGCCGTCATCCACTCTCGGGTGCGACGGACAATCACACCCGCTTCCATGTGCACAAACTCATCGGCCGCATGCTCCAGTTGCGACGCCTGGTGAGTGACCACGAAGATTGTCTTGCCTGCATCCCGCAGTTGCGTGAGGAGGTGCGTCATCTGGCGGGCAGAGCGCGCGTCTACATTGGAAAAGGGTTCATCCAGCAAGAGTACCTTTGGATCGTGAATCAGGGCGCGGGCCAGGGACATCCGCTGGCGCATACCTTGCGAATACTGTCCCACCGGACGAATCAGAGTGGGATCTAGTCCGACGGCGGAGATTGTTCGGGCACAACGCTCGTCGTCTTGGATCTCATAGAGGCGCGCGAAGTAGCGCAGGTTTTCCATGCCACCCATCTCCTCATAGAGCAGCGAAGGATGCGCCATATAACCTAGCTGCCGGCATACCGAACGAAGATCCGTAGTTCCCAGCATGGAAATACTTCCACGCGTGGGCTGGGTCAGGCCTGCGAGCGAACGCAGCAGCGTCGTCTTTCCGGCTCCGTTCTCGCCAACGATGGCATAGAGGCGTCCGGCAACGAATTCGGCACTCACTCCGCGCAAAGCAGCAAAGCGGCCAAACTGTTTGACCAGATCATGGATAACGATGATGGGGTTTGCAGCAGCGTGTAAGGATTGGTTCACAGGCAATCGGAGGACATGAACAGCACAGTTGGTTCTGACGCAACGAATCTATGCATTTTTTGAGCAGTTTGCAAATCAGGGTTTATGGAACCGGGGCTTCGCCCCTGGCGCCGACTTAAAGCTCTTTAGTATAAGTCTGCTTTTTCAATGTCGAACCGCTGCGCGCTGGGCTGAGCATAGACTTGAATTGGCGCTTCTTGTAGCATGCCCGCATGAAAAAAGTGAAATCTGGCAAGCGCAATTCGGCCGAGAAAGGCACTGGCGCTCCGAAGGATTTTGACGAATACCTTGCTGGCGTCCCGGAACCTGCCCGCGGCACCTTGAATAGGATTCGCGCCGTCATTCGATCCGCTATGCCAGGGGATGCTACCCAGGCCATCAGCTACGGAATACCGGCGTTCAAGTACAAAGGATCTCTAGTGTGGTACGCCGCCTTTTCGAACCATGCAGTTTGTTCCCCACTGCATCTGTGATCGAGGTGTTCAAGAACGAACTTAAGGGCTTCTCCACATCCAAAGGGAGCATTCATTTCCCCACGGACAAGCCTCTGCCAACTGCACTTGTTAAGAAACTAGTGAGGGCGCGCGTCGCGCAGGTTGAGAGCAAGAAACGGAATTAACCTATGACGCCGCGTGACGGGTCAGCGCAGGTTAGTTGGGTGACTGGGTCGACACGCGCGGTTGAACTTGCGTCATGCTCTTTCGCGGTTCTCTAGACGGGGTTCCCATGGTGGGAGCACCGGGCTGCTGAGGGGCATACTTGGACGCGCATTTTGCCTGCAATTGTTTCGCCTGGAAAACGCCGTCGCGGCCGAAGCTGCCTTCGGCGAGCGCCTGAGAATTGTCTTTGAAAGTATCTGGTGGCGCTTCGGTGCCGTTATATACAACGCGTAAACTTTGATCCTGTTCGATGAGTACGAATTCCACACGGGTTCCGGTCCGCCGGATCGAGCCAGGCTCAACATTTCCAGCAACGCGCAGCCGCTTGCTGTAGGCGCTGTCGCCCATTCCGCGCAGCTCTTTGATGGTCACGTAGTAACTTTTGCTTTCCTGCACGCCGGTGTACGCCAGGTAGGCCAACGACATCAGGATAAGGGCAGTTGCGCCGCCGAATTTCAGGTATTTGCTGGTTTCCTTAGACATAGACAACCGCGACTCTAAGCAAAGTCTATTCTCTTCTCAGCTTCGGTGCGGGGTCAAGCGGTCCCGCGAGCAATTTCGCGCGCTGCGCGCACTCCGGAATGGAGGGCGCCCTGAATCCATCCCGACCATGGCGAAGCGTGCTCACCGGCAAAATGGATGCGTCCTTCAGGGGTCGCGAGATAAGGCACCACGGTGCGAAATTGTCCTGGTTTGGTCACCATGAAAGCGCCTTTGGAAAAAGGATGGTTCAGCCACGACCATGTCGTTGCGCCTTCAAAGTTGTCGCGCATCCCCGGATGGATTTGCTCGAAGAGATCCAACGAGCGCTGCACCTGCGCTTCTTCGCTCATGCTGGAATATTCTCTGGCGAGATCTTCATAGGTGTAGGACATCACAATGCCCCGCTTGCCTGGCTGGTTGTAAGTGGGACTCCAAACCTCCAGGGGCTGATCCACAGAGGCAAATCCGTTACGACCATCCGCCTCCCAGAAGCGGGTTTTGGTTTGCGCATACGCACGCGTTACCGGTGACAAGTAAGCGTTCTGGATGGCAAAAGCTTTGTTCGTCGACCATTGGGGACGTACCTCGATGTCGCGCAGAACAGTGAACGGCAGGGTGCAGATCATATGGTCTGCCAGCAGCCTGTGATGGGAACCGGCGTTGGTGTAAGTAACTTCCACATTCGTGGGTGTCTGCGCGATTCGCTCTACTACGGCGCCGTAACGGATGTTGTCGCGGAGAGCGTCCGCCAAGGCGTGCGGCAAGCGATCGTTGCCGCCGCGGATCTTCCATAACATCGGCACCGCGTGGCTGACCGAATCGTGAACAAAATCGAGAAGCGAGTCGCTCTCGAATCCCTGAGAAAGATAGAGGATCGCGTCCGGAGATGCGCGCTGCTGACGAAGATAATTGCCTAAGCTGATGTTGCCCCACGCGGCTAGCGAAGGAAGTGGCCATGCCTCCGCGGGAAGAGCGCGGGCTTTGTCCTGGAGCGGTCCCAGATACTTTTTAGCCAGGCCGCCGAAACCGACCGCGCGCTCTTCGGTTGTGAGATTCACATTCAGATGCGTCAGATCCGGATCATGACCGTGAGGCACGACTTGCCGCTGGCCGCGCCACAGAAAAACGTCCGCACCCGATTGCGGGAAGAATGGATCCAGTTCCAGTTTAAAACGCTTCACATAATCGAGCGTAAGCGTGTGGGTTATGGGGATACGGCCCGCACCAGCTTCGGCATACAAGCCATCCGAGAATGGCGCGCGAAGCGTATAGACACGCCCTCCGGGACGTAACTGCGCTTCGAGGATGGTGACATCATGTCCGGCTTGTAGAAGTTCCAGGCCGGCAGCCAAACCGGAGATTCCCGCTCCCAGGATCATCACTTTTTTTGCAGGCCCTTGCCGCGCCGGCGAACCTCCCGTTTGCAATCCGCGCAAAGGACTGGTGTACAAACTCAGTGCAGCCATGCTGCTGAGCTGCAGGAACTGGCGACGATCCATGAAAAAACCTCCGGAATTGTCAGCCCGCTGGTCGATGACCTGAGCGGTATTACTTCTCTTGGCCCCTACAGAAATAACATACGTTGAGGTCGCGTGATCTCGTAGCTCCGGCGGCCTCACCAATTCCCTTCCCGGTCGCGGCGTATAATCGAGATTCATCCAAATTTCTGCAAGGTGGTGTTGGCTTATGGCTGCCACGAATGGCACTCCGACAAATGGTAACAACGGGCACGGCGTGCCCCAACCCCGCACCGAATGGATTGCCCATCGCAAAGGTGAAAATACTAGCGGCAATTTTTCCCAGATGCATTATGCACGTAACGGCGTGATCACCGAAGAGATGGAGTATGTGCCCCGCCGGGAAAAGCTGTCCGCAGAACTGATTCGTGACGAAGTGGCTCGCGGCCGCATGATTATTCCCGCAAACATCCATCACCCTGAGCTGGAGCCGATGGCGATCGGCGTGGCATCCCTCTGCAAGATCAACGCGAATATCGGAAACTCGGCGGTGACTTCGAACGTAGATGAAGAACTCCAGAAGTTACACACGGCTGTTCACTTTGGCGCCGACACGGTGATGGACCTGTCTACCGGCGGCGACATCCATGAGATCCGCGAAGCCATCCTGCGGCACTCGCCGGTTCCCATCGGTACTGTCCCGATTTACGAAGCTATCTCGCGGGTGAAGCGGATCGAAGATCTGAGCGCCGACGTAATGCTGGAAGTGATTGAGGAGCAGGCAGAGCAAGGCGTGGATTACATGACCATTCATGCCGGCGTGCTGATCCAGTACCTGCCGATGATTTCCAAGCGCATTACGGGAATCGTGAGCCGCGGGGGTGCGATTCTTGCCCAATGGATGGCGCATCATCACCGGCAGAATTTTCTGTACGACCGTTTTGAGGACATCTGCAAGATTTTCGCCAAGCACGACGTATCGTTTTCGTTGGGCGATGGATTGCGTCCCGGCTGCGTCGCCGATGCCAGCGATGAAGCGCAATTTGCGGAACTCAAAACGCTCGGCGAACTGACCAAGAAAGCCTGGGAATATGACGTCCAAGTCATGATTGAAGGCCCAGGCCACGTCCCGCTCGACAAGATCAAAGAGCAAGTGGAGAAAGAAAACGAACTCTGCTACGAAGCGCCGTTCTATACGCTTGGTCCGCTAGTTACCGATATCGCGCCGGGATACGACCACATCACATCCGCCATTGGTGCGGCCATGATCGGATGGCATGGCGCGGCCATGTTGTGTTACGTCACGCCTAAAGAACATCTCGGGCTACCCAATGAAAAAGATGTGAAGGACGGCATTATTGCCTACAAAATCGCCGCCCATGCGGCCGACATCGCGCGTCACCGTCCAGGCGCTCGCGATCGCGATGACGCACTCAGCTATGCGCGCTATAAATTCGACTGGGAAAAACAGTTCGCGTTGTCCCTCGATCCCGCTACGGCACGTTCCATGCATGATGAAACCCTGCCCGATGACTACTACAAAGAAGCAGCCTTCTGCTCCATGTGCGGTCCGAAGTTCTGTTCGATGAATTATTCCAGCAAAGTGGACGACTATAACAAGCAGGTGCACGGACTGGAAAAGAAAGATTACTCGGAACTGGTGGAGAAGCTGGTCTCTTTAAAGTAGGACTTGCCGCATGGCACCTACCGAGGTTAATCCAAGTCCGAGTGTTGTTTGACGCCGGCGTTCTTTTGCGCCTGGGTGTGAGCAGCGGCTGGACGCTTGTTGTAACGCACCACTGTATCTTCCGCAACCATGTCAGATTCCGCGGGGCCGGCAGAATGATGCGTGGCGGAAGGCGGGTGGGAAGAGCGAGGCTTTACTCTCACCAGCCGGTCGTTAGCGCGATCGTCGGATTCGGGAACAATCCTGGGGGAGGCGGGCTCGACTGCAAGAGCGGGATGCAAACCCACGACATCCGATCCGCGAGTCGAGGGCAATTCCGAAGCCCCTATCTTAGCGTCGAGGGGAAGCGCAGGAACAATCCTGGCTTTTTCAAAAGGTACTGGCTGCTGTGCTTCGATCGAGCGCTGCATTACATTGGCGGGCAGCGGTGAAAACCGGTTCACGGACGCGCCTACCAACAACGCCGCGACGGCGACCATAGCTAAAACCGTAGCTGTCTTCCAGAATACCTCGTCGTTTTGAAGAACCTGTTTCTGCAGGATTTTCTGGCGATACGTATTAGGACGCACTGGCACGGCATTCTGCATCAGCGGCACTAATTGCGGCAACTGCTCGTTGAAAACGGGCTTGGCACGGCTTGTGAGAGGGACAGCGAACACAGTTTCTTTGACCACCGATTTCGGAAGCGGTGAATTTTGTGTAGCGATTTCGGGTTCAGCCAGAGGATGCCAAATTGGCCAATCGGAAGTCGGTTCGGTTTTTACAACCGAAACATCCTCCTGCAGAATTACTGGAGTGGTTTCGAACAATGATTGGTGTCGCGTTTCCGAAACAGCTTCGGCTTCTGAGCGAGAAACTTCTTCGAGCTCAATAATTGCTGGAGCCTCCGCGATCACTTCTGGCTGCGTTTCCATTGCTTGGGTTTCTACTAGAGGAACGGGTTCGAGTTCGACAACGGCCGGGGCTTCCGCCATGGTTTCCGGTTTCGTTGGCAAAATTGCGCCGGTTTCTGCCAGAGAGACTGCTTCTGTCTCGATCATCGCCGGAACGTCTACCACTTGTTCGGGCTGTGTTTCCGAATATTCTCCAGGATCAATTTCCGCCGCAGCCAGCCGCGCTTCATGCGCCGGCGCCTCTTTTTCCATCGTGAAGGGCTGCCCGGCTTCAGGCGCTGGCTCAGCGAGTTGCCCGGCAAGCGGTGCCGCGAGCTCAGAATCGGAAATAATTTCTGGGAGTGCGCTCACTTCAGTTGGCGCAACCGAGGCGGACAGATCAACGAAAGGTTCCGCTACCTCGCTGACTGCAATCTGTTGTGTCTCCGACCGATCATCTGATTGGTGCATTGCGACAAGCTCCTCAACCTGATCGGCCTCCACTCTCGGGCTGGCATCGGACGCGAGTTCTGGCTCGCGTATAAAAGGGAGCACCGACACTGGCCGGGGATTCCCGGTGATCGCGCCGGGAGCGATGAAGACGCGTTTGTCCTGGGTACGCGCGATTGCGCTGGCGCTGGTGAGCGCTTCCTCGAATGCGCACTCTTCGACCGTAATTTCCAGATCGGCGGGTTCCGAGGAAATTTCGTCGGGCGATTTGGTTACAACTTCGAATCCCCGCGCACGTAAATCTTGGGCGAGTGCGTCGGTATCTTCCGCCAACCTGGTAACAATCCTAGCCAGAGGCATATGGGCCCTTGTCGCGGTCGACAATCAAAATCAGGAATTGCTGTCGCCCTGATCAAAGTTTTCTGGGCAACGCATAAGGCGCAGCCTAGGTCTAACCGCGAACCATTAGGATGCACCCAGAGCCCTATCAGTTTACCGCAAAAGAAGATGGGCGGGACATGGCTCCAGAAAGGACTGCAGCCGAGCCAGAGAAAAGTTTTGCACACCCCTGGCGGCTGTAGGGCGAACTAGGTCGCCTCGTTGAGGCGGCAACCCGTGCCAGGCTCGGGTCGCGGAGCTCGGCCAGGCCGCCATAATGCTAAACCAAGTAAAGCAGCCAAAGCCTATGACCGGATTTGCCCGGTACCCATGACCTCATATTTAGTAGAGGTTAATTCGGCCAGGGCAAATGGTCCGCGGCAGTGCAACTTCTGGGTGCTGATGCCCATTTCCGCGCCGAATCCGAACTCGGCCCCATCGGAAAAGCGGGTTGAAGCGTTCCAGTACACGGCTGCGGAATCCACATAGCGCAGGAAGCGGTGTGCGTTCTGCTCGTCGCGCGTGACGATAGCTTCAGAATGTTTGGTGGAATGGCGGTTGATGTGCGCGATGGCTTCTTTCACGTCGGGAAGCACGCGAATTGCGATGCAGAGCCGCAGATATTCTTCTCCCCAATCTTGGGGCACGACGGGATTCACATTCAATCCCGCAGCCAGCCGGCAGGTGGCTTCATCGCCACGCACTTCTACTCCGCAGTCCAGCAGCTTTTTTACGATTGGCGGGACGTAATCCGACGCGATGCGCTCGTGGACCAGCAACTTTTCGGCTGCATTGCACACAGAGGGGCGCTGTGTCTTGGCGTTGATCACTATGCGGTCGGCCATATCGAGGTCAGCCGACTCGTCCACAAAGATGTGACAGTTCCCTGCTCCGGTTTCAATCACCGGCACAGCAGAGTTCTCGGTCACGTAGGAAATTAGCTCCGGGCCGCCGCGAGGAATGATGACGTCCACCAGGCCACGGGCTTTGATCAGTTCCTGCACAGAATCGCGAGTGCTCGAATCCAGAAGTTGAATCGCGCCTTCAGGCACGCCCACGACGCTGGTAAGAATTTCGACCAATCGCTGATTGCTGTGGGCGGCTTCCTTGCCTCCGCGAAGAACGATGGCATTGCTGGTCTTCAGAGCCAGGGCTACCGTGTCCACCGTGACGTTCGGCCGAGATTCGTAGATGATGCCGACCACACCCAGGGGCACGCGTACTTTTCGGATGCGCAGACCGTTGGGGCGCTCCCACTCTGCCAATCTTTCATAGACCGGATCAGGCAGGTTCGCGATCGCGCGCAGGCCGCGAGCTATTTCTGCGATGCGCTCGGCGTTCAGCAGCAGGCGATCCCGCATGTGGCCGGCGAGTCCCGACGATTCCAAGTCCGCCCGGTTGGCTTCGAGGATGCTATTTTCGCCAGCCTCAATCGCCTTGGCCATGACCAGCAGCATGGCATTTTTCTGAATTGTCGAGAGCTGCGCCAGTTGGGTGGAGGCTTCACGCGAGCGCAGTAATTTCTCGTGCGTCGAAACAGGCGTGGTGACGGTGGTTGCCATCTCAGGTTGTCCTGCGTAGCGGCGGAAAATAAGTGCCGATCTTGCGCGCGACCGCCCAGTCAAGCGCGTGCGGATGATGGCCGTTCACGATGGCGACGTGCACTCCGGCTTCGCTCGCCAGTTTCGCGGCACGCAGCTTGGATCGCATCCCTCCGGTGCCGAGCTTGCTCTGACCATTGCATACCGCTTCCATCTTCGGAGTCAGTTTGCGTACGATCCGCAGAAGTCGCGGACGTTTGCCATTGGGCACGTAGAAGCCATCCACATCGGTCAGGAGAATCAGCCAATCGGCTTGGACTGCAGTAGCGAGGAGGGCGCTGAGTTCATCGTTGTCGCCGAATGCGCCCTCGAGTTCGCGCACCGAGACACTGTCATTTTCATTGACGACCGGGACCACTCCCAGCTTCAGCAGTTCATGAAGTGCATTTTGTAAGTTGGTATAACGCACGGTAGAAGTGAAGTCGTCATTTGCGAGCAGTAACTGGGCGACGACTTTCTTACCGAAAAAGAGTTGTTCGTAGGTATGCATCAGCAAACTCTGACCGACCGCAGCGCAGGCCTGCATGCGGGGGACGTTGGACGGCTTTTCGCTCAGTCCAAGGTTCGACATCCCGGAAGCGATCGCGCCCGAGGTGACGATCAAATACTCGTGACGCGGGAGATCAAGCTGGTCGACCAGTCCCCGCATCAATGCGGTGTCGATGCGGCCACCGGGAGCGATCAGGCTAGTACCGACTTTGACGACGAGACGCATGTGGCCTATCTAATTTAGCAATTCAAGCGCGGTTTGGGCATGGCAATCTGTGCCGCCGCGGCGTTTTGGCAAGGTAGACTTAGGACATGCCAGCGAAAGACTCCACTCAACGCTTTTCTTCGCGGGTGGACAATTACGTTCGCTATCGGCCCGGCTACCCTTCCGAGGTCCTGGAATTACTTAAGTCCGAATGCAGGCTTAAGCCGAGTTCCATCCTCGCCGACATTGCTTCGGGCACCGGTATCCTGACCCGCATGTTGCTGGAAAACGGCAATCGGGTGTTCGGAGTTGAGCCCAATCTTGAGATGCGGCAGGCGGGAGAGCAACTGCTGGCCCGCTATCCTGGATTCACCAGCATTGCGGGAAGCGCCGAAGCGACCACTCTGCACGATGACAGTGTGGATATCATTACGGCCGCCCAGGCGGCGCACTGGTTCGAACGGGAAAAAGCTCGCCGGGAGTTTGTACGGATTCTTGTCCCCGGCGGCTGGACCGTGCTGCTGTGGAACGAACGTGATACTGACTCGACCCCATTTTTGCGCGAGTATGAACAGTTGCTGCTTACTTACGGGACTGACTATAAAGAGGTGCGGCACGAACGGACTACGGACGCGATTGATACATTCTTTGCGCCGTCACCATTTCGGGCGAAAGTGTTTCCCTATAGTCAGGAACTTGATGCCAAGGCTCTCGAAGGCCGGTTGCTGTCTTCTTCCTACACGCCGCAACCGGAAGATGCGAGTTACGAATCCATGGTTCGCGAGTTGCGCCGCGTATTTGATCGATATCAACTCAATGGACGGGTTTCGTTTGAGTACACCACACGGGTGTATTACGGTCGGCTGGAGTAAAAGAAATAAGCTGAGGAGAACCTTTGCCAGACGAAAAAAGCCTGCACATGACTCCGGAAGAGTTCCGACGTCACGGGCACACGGTGGTGGACTGGATCGCGGATTACTATGCTCGCATTGAGTCCCTTCCCGTGCTTTCCCAAGCAAAGCCGGGCCAGATTCGCGGATCGTTGCCGCCGGAGCCTCCCGAGAGCGGCGAATCGTTTGACACGATTCTGCACGATGTTGAAAAACTGATTCTTCCCGGCATCACACATTGGCAATCGCCGAATTTCTTTGCCTTTTTTCCCGGCAATGCTTCGGGACCTGCCATCCTGGGTGATCTGCTGTCCTCGGGACTAGGCGTACAGGGGATGCTGTGGGTCACCAGCCCAGCTTGCACTGAACTCGAGACTCATGTGCTCGACTGGCTGGTAAAGATGCTCGACTTGCCGCAACAATTTCTTTCGTCGAGCACCGGTGGAGGCGTTATTCAAGACACCGCATCGAGCGCTTCGCTTTGCGCTCTCCTGGCGGCGCGCGAACGCGCTACCAACTTCGTCAGCAATCAGCGCGGATGCGATGGAAAACTGGTGGCTTACACATCGGCGCAAGCGCATTCCTCTATTGAGAAGGATGTGCAAATCGCTGGCCTGGGTCGCGAAAATCTTCGAATGATCGCAGTGGACAAGAACTTTGCCATGCGATCTGACGTGCTTGCCCGTCAGATCGATCAGGATCGCGAAGCTGGCCTGGTGCCCTGCTTCGTTTGCGCGACGGTTGGCACTACTTCCTCCAATGCGATCGATCCTGTGCCTGAGATCGGCCGCATATGCCGTGAGCAGAAGCTCTGGCTGCACGTGGACGCTGCCATGTCGGGCACCGCCGGCCTCTGCCCTGAGTTTCGTCACATTCATCAGGGACTTGAATATGCGGACAGCTACTGCTTGAACCCGCACAAGTGGATGTTCACCAACTTTGATTGTGACTGCTTTTACGTAGCCGATCGCAAAGCGCTCATACAAACCCTCAGCGTGCTGCCGGAGTACTTGCGCAACCAGGCTACGGAATCGGGCGCGGTTATTGATTATCGCGATTGGCAGATTCCGCTCGGCCGGCGTTTTCGCTCGCTGAAATTATGGTTCGTGATCCGCCACTATGGCGTCGAAGGATTGCGTTACCACGTTCGTAGACACGTTGAACTGGCGCAGCAGTTCGCGGATTGGGTCAGGAAAGATGATCGCTTCGAACTAGCTGCACGCGTGCCTCTGAACTTGGTCTGCTTCCGACATAAGGGTGGAGATGAGGTAAATCAGAGGCTGATGGAGCGTCTGAATGCTAGTGGCGATCTTTATTTGACTCATACCCGTTTGGACGACCGGCTTACGTTGCGCCTCTGCGTTGGTCAGACCAATACTATGGCGCGTCATGTGGAACGGGCTTGGAAGAGGATTCGGGAAGAAGCAGAGCAAGAAAAGTAAAGCTTGGTTGGCCGTTCATCATTAGTCGTTGGCGTACTCACTAAGGCTTGACTTATTTTTCGCCAACTGCAGCGGATCGGAGTGGCCGGTTCGAGGCCGGCTGAGGCGCGCGAGCTTGCGGCTGGGAGTCTGTGGCAACTGCTGCGCCCCGAGCTTTTCGCACAACATACTTTCCGCGGCCGGTAAGAAAGCGCGCCAATGCAGTCGCGACGTCCTCCAGCAATACTCGATCCTCGGCGCCGAAAGCGTTCTCGCGATCGCTTTCGACGTCCAGCACGCCCAGTTCGCGTCCCGCCAGTTTCATCGAGACCAGAATCTTGGAGCGGGTTTCGGGGAGTGCCATTTGCCCCGGATTCGGGTGGCGGCCAGCTTCCAGCAATTGCTGTGGCGTGTTCGGTCCCACGAGCAGATAAATTCCCATCCAGCTATAGTGGCGGCCTTCGCAGAGCAGTTCAATGATGTCCACGAGCGGAGAGCGATGGGCTGACGGCTTGTTCGCAGCCAGAAGACGCTTCACTTCGGCGAGCAGTTCGCGGGCGGAACGATAAGTTTTCAATGGCAGGTCCTGAAGGGCAAAGTTCTTAGGAAAGTCGGGGCTAGTTTAATGTAGCACGCAGCAATCAGCAATCAGCATTCAGCACTCAGCCAAAGCGGGCCCAAAGAAGACTTCAAGGAAAGCTAGCCATTTGGCTTCCCTCGACCTGGCAAAACCCTGTGGACGCAAAAGGATTTTGCTGAGTGCGGATTGCTACTTACTGCCGCTTATCCAACCCCTTCGCCTTATCTGGCGTGACTGAGGGTTCAGGTTTCCAGGACGTAGCGTTTGCGGGCGCGGACGGATTCACGCCAAAATCCCAGACAAATAGGTTCATGCCTTCTTTGCCGAGCATTTCAGCGACGGCATATTCACCTGGCGCGAGAGCTGCGGTCGGAGTCACTTTCACCCATCCGCCGGTCAGCTTTTCTGCCGTGATGGGGATGAGTTTCTGGTTCTGGCTGACTTTGCCATAGACCGCGATTTTAATGTCGCCCACGATGCGCTTGCCCTGTTTCGAATCCAGACGGACGATGCGGAACCTATCCCATGGCTGTTCGGGTTGCTGCGTTTTCTGTGAGCCTTGCGTGCTGGCCTCGGCGCCCTGATCCTGCTGTTCGACATTGATATAGATTGCCGGCAAAGTGGCGTGTGCCTGAATTTTCGCGTGCAGGCCCGGGAGCTCAATCGTTTGCTTGGCGCCGGCGACGGGATTGATGGCAGCGCGCAGAATATTGCCTTTCATGTTCTTGTTTACTTCACCACCGTTCTGCTCTAGCTGTACCAGCTCCGGCTTGCTTTGATAATTATCCAGCAACACCACGCCCCCTTCATCGGGCAAACGCAAACCGGGGGCTACATGGGGGGACTTTGCTTCATCGGCTTGCCGCTCAGCTTCCAGCTCCTTGTCGAGGACGACGGCCTCAGGAGCGGGTTTCCCGGCGGCGCGATCTTTTTCGTATTTATCGGTGGCGTCCCAGTCCACCAGAGTGTTGGGGACTTCTTCCCACTCATTGCGTTCCGCGCTAAAGTAACGGACCCGATCCGCTTTCTTTTCCCATTTGGTAGCGAGCTGGTAAGAACCATCTTTCAGGATGAGGCGCTTTGCAAGTTGCTGGGCTTGAGCGGAAAAGGGTATCAGCAGGAGTATGGCGAATCCCGCTAGTAGAAGAGCACGGATGGGATGAAGCTGACGCATACGACCCTTATCCATTAGATGCAGTCGGGTGCTGGCGAGTGTACCCAGTAAACCCTTTCAACTTACCAACTTCCAGAAGTCTCCGACCAGCCCGATCTCAGCAAATGCCTTTTGAGCCTCGGCAGTCGTTTTCGGACGCCACAGCGGGCTCAAGCGGTCGCGATACCATTCCGTAGCCAGTCGCCAGACCTGGTCCAGCGTCAAGGTTCCGCCGCGGGTCCGATTCCACTGACGGCACCATCGGTCAACATGTTGTTCCGACCGGAACAGGAGCATGGTTTTTCATGTGAAGACGATGTCTTTGTACCAGTCGCGGGCAGGGACTGCAAAGTGCGCAACCCCGTCGTGTCGTAATAGCCGGTCGTTCTTGACCTTCAAAACCATTTCGTAATTGCAACAACCGCAGGAAGTGTCGATGCTGGCGTCCTGGCGCAGCATCGCAGCAATACCAAGCGCGTCCCAGATACAGTTGCCGTACCACGAACGCCGGCCGATCTTGACCGGAAAGGCCGTAGGAACGGCAGAAAATGGCGCGGCCCGCCACAATTCCCCATTCTCTTGCAGGACAAATGCGTGCGTCGCGCTGAGGCGCTCCAGAGCGGAGTTCACTTGCTTAAGCGGATGAGAAAGTCCGTTCGCCATTTCGACCACTGATGGAGCTCTGCCGTGACGAATGAAATAGCGATAGATGTAGAGGCGCAAGTCGGGATCGAGGGCCGGCTTGTGCTGAACTTTCGAGGTTTTGGTTCGCATTTCCTGCGCCAGCCGTACCGCTCGCATCGATAATCGCACTAAATGGGTCGCGGAAAACTTCCTCTAGTCACCTGAATACTTTTCAGGCATAATTGGTTGTGCACCCATCCTGCACAAAATTTCAAAGACAATTTAAGGCGAGGAAGCGATGTCGGCAAAGTATATCTTTGTGACCGGCGGTGTGGTGTCTTCACTGGGTAAGGGCTTGGCGGCGGCTTCGATGGGCTGCCTGCTCGAAAGTCGCGGGCTGAAAGTCAACCTGATGAAGTTCGATCCCTACCTCAACGTGGATCCGGGCACCATGTCCCCCTTCCAGCACGGAGAGGTATTTGTCACCGACGATGGCGCCGAGACTGATCTCGACCTCGGCCACTACGAGCGCTTCACCCACGCCAAGCTGTCTCGCGATAACAACTGGACCACTGGACGGATTTACGAGCAGATCATCGCCAAGGAGCGGCGCGGTGATTATCTCGGCAAGACAGTGCAGGTCATTCCTCACGTCACCAACGAAATCAAAGCTGCCATGAAGAAAGTGGCGCAGGACGTGGACGTGGCCATCGTCGAAATCGGAGGCACGGTGGGCGATATCGAGTCGCTACCGTTTATGGAAGCTATACGGCAAATGCGGCAAGAACTCGGGCGCGATCACACTTTGTTCATGCACGTCACCCTGGTGCCGTTTATCGCTGCCGCGCAGGAACTCAAGACCAAGCCGACTCAACACTCGGTCAAGGAATTGTTGAGCATCGGAATTCAGCCGGATATTTTGTTATGCCGCACTGACCGATTCCTTTCCAAAGATCTCAAGTCAAAGATCGCGCTCTTCTGCAACGTGGAAGAAGAAGCCGTGATCACCGCAAAGGATGTGGCTTCCATTTACGAGGTGCCGGTGGTGTTTTCGCGTGAGGGTGTGGACACCCTGGTGCTTCGTTATCTCCGGCTCGAAGCTGAGGATCGCGATCTGAAGGATTGGGAGGAAATTGTTCGCCGGGTTTACAACCCGAAGGCCGAGGTCACTATCGGCATCGTTGGCAAATATGTGGAGTATGAGGATTCCTACAAGTCGCTGAAAGAGGCACTGGTGCACGGCGCGCTGGCGCACAATCTGAAATTGAATCTGAATTGGGTGGAAGCCGAGGGTCTCGGAACTGGCGATCGCACCTACGAAGAACAGCTCGCGGACTACGATGGCCTGCTGGTTCCGGGGGGCTTTGGCAAGCGCGGTATTGAGGGGATGCTGATTGCGATCCGCTATGCTCGCGAAAAAAAGGTTCCCTATTTCGGTATCTGCCTGGGCATGCAGACGGCGTGCATCGAGTTCGCACGCAACGTGTGCGGTCTCGCGGATGCCAATTCCAGCGAGTTTGATCCTTCCACCCCGCACCGGATTATCTACAAACTGCGCGAACTGCGCGGTGTGGAAGAACTGGGCGGCACCATGCGTCTGGGCGCGTGGACTTGCAAAATTGAGCCTAGCACTTTGGCGCACAAAATTTATGGCCAGCTGGAAATTAGCGAACGTCATCGCCATCGTTACGAATTCAACCGTGAATATGAAAGCACGCTGACCGCGGGAGGTCTCCGGATTTCAGGTTCGACTCCGGATGGGACGTACGTCGAGATGGTGGAATTGCCCGACCATCCGCATTTCATTGGCTGTCAGTTCCATCCCGAATTCAAATCGAAGCCGCTGGAGCCGCATCCATTGTTCAAGACATTCGTAGGGGCAAGTTATGAGCACGGATTGAAACGGCGCGCTGACAAAGCAGCGGCGGAAGTGGAATTGTTCCACCGGCCGGAGAAAGTGGCCAGAAGATAAAACGGCTTGCCCGATCGCCGTTCCCTCTGTGTTCCCAGTGCCTCTGTGGTTAATCCATGAGCGCCTCCTTCCAAATCGATAATGTCAGAATTGGTGCCGGAGGGCTATTCCTCATCGCCGGTCCCTGCGTGATCGAGAGCGAAGAGCATGCGATGTTTATGGCTGAAGTCATCAAGGGAGTGACTCGATCCTTAAATTTCCCTTTCATCTTCAAAGCGTCCTACGACAAGGCGAATCGGACTTCCATGCGGAGTTTTCGCGGACCGGGTCTCGCCGAGGGGCTTCGCATCCTGAAAAAAGTGAAGGATGAAGTTCACGTTCCGATACTCACCGACGTGCATGAAACCGCGGACGTTCCCAAGGTCGCGGAAGTTGCTGATATATTGCAGATTCCGGCGTTCCTCTGCCGTCAAACTGATTTAATTGTGGCGGCAGCCATGAGCGAACGCGTGGTGAATATTAAAAAAGGCCAATTCGTCTCCCCCTGGGACATGCGGCATGCGGTCGAGAAATGCCGTACGGCGGGGAATGACAGAGTCTTTGTCACTGAGCGAGGCTCAAGTTTCGGTTACAACAATCTGGTGGTCGATATGCGCTCGCTGGCAATCATGCGCAAATTCGTCCCCGTAGTTTTCGACGCTACTCATTCCGTGCAATTGCCGTCGGCTGCTGCTGACGGAGATCATGCGGTAAGCGGCGGCCAACCGGAGTTCATTCCGGTGCTGGCGAGAGCCGCTGTTGCGGCTGGAGTGGACGGTGTGTTCCTGGAAGTGCACGACAAGCCCAAGGAAGCCAAATCTGACGGCGCGAATGCGCTTGAATCAACCAAGTTGCGCGCGCTCTTGAAGGAACTGCTGGCAGTGCACGGGGCGTTGGCAGGAGCTCATCTGAAGCCGTAAATCTCTTTCTACCCTAGAAGCTGGCGGAGGAACAAAATGCGTCATTCCCTGTTCTTCGTGCTGATTCCTCTTTTCGCTATGATCCCGTACTCCCTTTCCCAGACATCGTCTGCGGAAACAGCGAAAGCTCCACTTCGCGTAGCGATTGCGGGATTGGTGCATGGACATGCCGAAGGTTTTTTTCAGAACTCGGCGCATCGGCAGGACATCCAGATTGTTGGCATCGCGGAGCCGGATCAGCAGCTTGCGTCCAAGTATGCAACTCAATTCGGGCTGGATCGCAAACTGCTCTTCACCGACTTGGATGACATGCTGCAGAAGACACATCCGCAAGCAGTGCTGGCGTACACCAATACTTACGATCATCGCCGCGTGGTGGAGATCTGCGCCCGGCGCGGCATCCACGTGATGATGGAAAAACCGCTGGCAGTCAGCACGGAAGACGCTCACGCCATTGAAAGGGCCGGGCAACAGGGCAAAATTCATGTCCTGGTGAACTACGAGACCACCTGGTATCGCAGCAACCACGCAGCGTTCGATCTGGTGCAGGAGAAAGCACTCGGTGACGTACGCAAAATTGTGGTGCACGATGGCCATTCGGGACCTAAGGAAATCGGCGTGGGCCCGGAGTTTCTGGCTTGGTTGACCGATCCCAAACTCAATGGCGGGGGAGCGCTATTCGATTTCGGCTGCTATGGCGCCGACTTAGCCACGTGGCTGATGGACGGGCAGCGGCCGCAGACGGTCACGGCTGTTACGCAACAAATAAAACCGGACATCTATTCACGAGTGGATGATGAGGCGACGATTGTCCTGACTTATCCAAAGGCGCAGGCCATTATTCAAGCGTCGTGGAATTGGCCCTTCGATCGGAAGGACATGGAAGTTTATGGTGAAACTGGCTACGTGATTACCGACCGCCGCGACGACATCCGCGTGCGGCGCAAGGGCGAAGAAGAGAAGCGGATTGCGGCTAAGCCTATTAAAGCTCCTTACGATGACTCGCTATCTTTTCTACGAGCGGTGATTGTGGATGGTGTTGCGACAGACGGTCCTTCTTCTCTCAGGACCAACGTCATCGTGACTGAAATTCTGGATGCAGCCCGGCGGTCGGCAAGTTCCGGGCGAACCATTCGTCTTGACGCTGGGAAATAGCTTGATCCCTCGTAAGGGATCGGCGCGAGTCCCGTAGGGACGAAATAATTTAGCCCAGCGCTTCAGCGCTGGGTGAGCGTATAAAGTTTGTCGCAAGCCCCGGAGGGACGGCACAACCATCCCAGAACACGGGCCGGATCGCAGCCTACTGGTGACTTTGGGTGTAGCTCATCCGAAATGCTTTTATGTCTTACTGCTGAGGATTACAGATTCTGTTGCTTGAATATGTGTCGAGATGGTGTCGTCCCTCCGGGACTTGTCGGTTGACCTGCCTACCCAGCGCTGAAGCGCTGGGGTAAATTGTTTCGTCCTACGGACTGGGCCGCTGCCTATCCAGACGACTATGTTGTGCTCGGAGCTTGGCAAAAGATGTGATCGCCGCCACGTCGCACTGCGGGCGACGCGCAGGCGGTGCGGGGAAATTCAGCCGCTAAATCTGCTACCATTTCCGGGCCTCAGTATCACCATCGTTCCATGATGATTCTTTCCGCTATCGCCGGTATTTTTCTTATTCTCCTTATCCTGCTAGATGCATTTGAGACTGTCGTTCTTCCGCGCAGAATCCGCAGGCAATTTCGTCTGACTACCTGGTTTTATCGCTATACCTGGAGACCATGGTCGAGAATCACGAGTCATATTAAGTCCCCTAGCCGGCGGGAGAATTTTCTCGGATACTTCGGGCCTCTGTCGCTAATCCTCCTACTCATGTTTTGGGCTTTCGGCTTGATTCTTGGCTTTGCCCTGCTGCAACACGGGATTGGCGAGCATGTGCATTTAGGCAACGAGCGGGTCACCTTCTGGACAGTCCTTTATATGAGCGGGGAGACATTCTTCACGCTCGGGCTGGGAGACGTGGCTCCCATAAGCAGCCTGTCGCGCGCGTTGACCGTGCTGCAATCTGGCCTGGGCTTCGCTTTCCTTGGCGTGGTCATTGGATACTTGCCGACGATCTATTCATCATTTTCCAGGCGAGAGATCGAAATCTCACTGCTCGATGCTCGTGCCGGATCGCCACCTAGTGCGGCGGAGCTGCTATCGAGATTTGGCAACTGTACGCAACAGGAAGTGCTTGACCAGATTCTTCGTGATTGGGAACGTTGGGCGGCTGAGGTGCTGGAAAGTCATCTCTCTTATCCGGTGCTCAGTTTTTTCCGTTCACAACACAACAATCAATCGTGGTTGGGAGCGCTGACTACTATCCTTGATGCGACTGCCCTAGTAATTTCGGGTGTGGATCAGATTCGTCCCGAGCAGGCCAGAATCACTTTCGCGATGGCGCGGCATGCTGTGGTCGATCTGTCACAGGTAGTGCATGCGCGTTACGATCCCCGGCATCCTGACCGGTTACCCGCGCCTGAGTTGGCGCGGCTTCGACAGAGTCTAGAAACGCGCGGGATAGGTTTGCGGGAAGGCCCCGAGGCAGAGCAGAAGCTGGCTTATCTGCGGACGCTCTATGAACCCTACGTGCTGGCCATGGCGCGTAATCTTGCAATCAATCTGCCACCATGGATTCATTCCGACAAGAATCGCGACAATTGGCAAGCCGGACCGTGGGACCGCGCAATCAAGGAGAGAACTGCCATGGAATATACACCGGCAGTGGAAGAACATTTCTGATTGAATTCAGACGCCCGTTTAACTTCTCCGCCAGCATTTGCTAACATCCAATCTCCCATGAAACACATCGGCGAGAACGTGGTGCGTATCGAGGCAGCAGCGCTGCACGCACTCGCTGATCGCATTGCCGGGCCCATGGCGGAGACTTTCAACAGCGCAGTGGAATTGCTCTGCGCCTGTCGCGGACGCGTCGTGGTGACGGGTATGGGAAAGAGTGGAATCATAGCGCGCAAGATTGCCGCCACGCTGAATTCCACCGGAACGCCTGCGCTGTTCATGCATCCGGTAGAGGCGGTGCATGGTGATCTGGGCATGGTTGTGCGTGGCGATGTGGTGCTGGCGCTATCAGCGAGCGGGGAGTCAGAAGAGATTCTGCGGTTGCTAGCAACTATCAAGCGGTTGCAGGTGAAGTTGATCAGTTTCACCGGCGATGCAGTGTCACACAACAATTCGAAACAGCGGTCGGGGAAACTTTCCACGCTGGCGGCAGCCGCGGATGTCGCTCTGGATTGCTCGGTGGCGCAGGAAGCGTGCTCTCTGGGATTGGCGCCCACGGCTTCCACCACAACCATGCTCGCGTTGGGCGACGCGTTGGCAATGTCGCTCGCAGAAAAACGTGGATTCAAAGAAGAAGACTTTGCCAATTTGCATCCGGGCGGCAAACTGGGTAAGCAGCTTGCACGAGTGGAAGCTTTGATGCACACCGGAGATGCGGTGCCTCGGGTGGCGCCCAAAACCAAAATGCCCGATGTGATTTACGAAATGTCTCGCAAAAAGCTCGGCATAACGACCGTGGTGGATGGCGAAAAGCTGGTCGGCGTCATCAGCGATGGCGATCTGCGGCGATTGCTGGAAAAGCGTGGCAAGGACGTGCTCGATCTGACAGCAGGCGAGTGTATGACGAAAACCCCTCGAACCATTTCCGGACAGGAATTTGCTGCTACGGCCTTAGCTCTGATGGAAGAAAAAAAGATTACATCGCTGATCGTCGTCGATTCTGCGGGGAAGCTGGAAGGCATTGTGCATCTGCATGATTTGTGGGGGACGGAGCTGATGTAGGGTTGGAACATCGGCAACACGATGAGGCAACTTTTATGTATCACTATGATCCCAATACGGCTCTCGAAGAATTAACTGAAGAAGCAACTCTTCCCAACCCAGTTCATGTGCGCGACATGATTCTTCGCCAACGGCTCAATGCCGACAAGTCGGTGGAACTGAACCGGCTGTTTGTCGAGTATCAGAAATTCTTTGGCGAGACGCAGAAATTGGGGAAAGAAATTCTGAAGCAGTTGGCGGGTTAACAACTACTCCTGAGACCCTCCAGCAAGGTCTGCTGATGGCTCTCGGCCCTCGCGAAGGTCCGCGGCTTCATCCCAACCTTCTCGCAACCGGCGTATATATTCATCCGCGTGCTCGTCGGCCCATAGGTTTTTCCCCGAGCCACGTAGGCGCAGTAGAGGATGGTCATCGATGGGATTCATTGTGAATGCATTTTACTTCCCGGCGAGCGCATTCGCCAGATCGCTACCTAACCGAATGGCAGAGTCACGCTCTTCCACGTACAATAACGAATTCCTTTCCTGGCGGAATCACTAACTATGCATCGCTGGTCGCAACTTTTCATCCCCACGCTGCGCGAGGCTCCCGCGGACGCCGAGGTTGCCAGTCATAAGTTCCTCGTTCGGGCAGGTTACATCCGCCAGCTCGCTGCGGGAATCTATTCCTACCTTTTTCTGGGACAACGATCGTTCAACAAGATCATCGGGATCGTGCGCGAGGAGATGGACAAGATCGGGCAGGAATTTTATCTGCCCGCTCTGCATCCACGGGAGCTGTGGGAGTCCAGTGGGCGTTGGTCCGTCATGGGCGACACCATGTTCCGGCTCAAGGACCGCAAGGGCGCTGACTTGTGCTTAGGCATGACTGAAGAAGAAGTCATGACGGAGATCGCGCGCAAGGAGCTGCGCAGCTACAAGCAGCTGCCGCAGATCTGGTATCAGATTCAGAGTAAGTTCCGCGACGAGGCGCGGCCCAAGTCCGGTTTGTTGCGAGTTCGGCAATTCCTGATGAAGGATTCGTATTCATTCGACATTGATGCCGCTGGCCTGGACGTTTCCTACCAGAAACACTACGACGCATATTGCCGAATCTTTGACCGCTGCGGTTTGAAGTACGTGGTGGTGGAAGCGCATTCGGGAGCCATGGGAGGATCGCAGTCGCACGAATTCATGGTCCGGACGCCGGCAGGCGAGGATCAGATCGTGAGCTGTGAGAAATGTGATTACGCGGCAAATATGGAAAAGGCAACATCGAAGCTCGCGCCGGTTGAGGATCTGACGGCGACGGGCAACGGCAAGCCGCTCGAGGTGCGCACGCCCGGACAGAAGACCATCGAAGATGTAGCGCGCTTCCTGGGCGTTTCACCGAAAAATAAGATTAAAACTCTGGCGCTCATGTTCGAGGAGAAGGATTCTAAGACCGGCAAAGCTGTGCTGCGTCCGGTGATCGTGTTGTTGCGTGGTGATCACCAACTCAATGAAGCAAAACTCTCATCCGCGGTCGACGGCAAACAGACACGCCCCATGCAAGCGGAGGAGATTGAACCGCTGTTCAAATCTCCGGCGGGATTTCTAGGGCCAATCGGTATTGAATGGGCAAGCGATGCTAAACAACTCGAGCGGCCGATTCTGCTGGTGGATCAAGCCCTCGAAGGCCGCACGAACCTGATCTCCGGCGCAAATAAGGAAGACTATCATCTGAAGAATGTCACTCCAGGCCGTGACTTCCAACCTACGGCTTACGCTGACTTGCGCAGCGTCGCGGCAGGCGAGAATTGTCCCAACTGCGGTGCGCCGTTGCGCATCGACACAGCCGTCGAGATCGGGCACATCTTCAAGCTGGGCTACAAGTATTCGGAATCCATGGGGGCACGGGTCCTGGACCGCAATGGCAAAGAAGTCACGCCTATCATGGGGAGTTATGGCATTGGGATCGAGCGCATCCTTACCGCCGCAATCGAGCAGAGTAATGACGAGAACGGTTTCTGGTTGCCGCCGTCAATCGCACCCTTTGCGATTGTGGTCACGCCCACGAATGTGGGCGACGAGAAGTTAAAGAGTGTCGCGGAAAACATCGTCCAACAGCTTGAGGCGGCGGGGTTTGAGGTTTTACTGGACGACCGGGACGAACGGCCAGGAGTGAAGTTCAAAGATGCCGACCTGGTGGGTGTTCCTTACCGGGTGACGGTGGGAAAGAAGGTTACCGAAGGTACTGTTGAAGTGGTTCAGCGCTCGACACGGGAAATGCACGATGCTAGCATCGGCGCAATAACGGGATACTTTGAGAAGATTTTAAGGCCTGCGCGATAGATTCACTGGCGCGCCCGGCCTCGAGCGGAGCGTTATGGGTACTATAAAACTGATTTTAGGATTCGCCGTCATGGCGGCCGTGATCTACGGCGGCGTCATGCTAATACCGCCGTACTTTTCCAATTACCAATTCGAAGATGCGATTGAGACCGAAGCGCGGATGAGCACCTACAGCACCAAGCCTGAAGACGCTATTCGTGAAAGCGTCTTCAAAAAGGCCCAGGACCTGGAAATTCCAATCGGCAAGGAGCAAATCAAAGTCCAGCGTTTTGGTCCTCAGGGCACCGGTTCGATTCTGATTGAAACGCAGTATACGGTGCATGTGGATCTGCCGGGCTATCCTCTCGACCTGAATTTCCATCCAACCACCAAGAACCGCGGCGCCTTCTAGCGGAATCGTCGTACTTCGGTAACCTTGTTCCGCGTATGGGTGCCTCCTAACATCCAGGGAGACGAGCTTTTGGGTGGGAAACTGCACCTTGGAGAGCCTCTTCGGCCGCAGTCCCCGGTCCGGACCCGGCGAACCTGACTGGGAACCGGCAAGCAATCAACAGGTACCCTCTGGCAGGTTAAAATGAATCATCCATGCACCGGGCGGGCGCTGGAACATCTTTCTGGCCAAGGATGGAATTTTTCTTCTGTGGATAACGATATCCGCTTGCGTCATCGTCTAATAATTCTAGAGGGGCGTCTGCGCCGACTGAATTGTGGCCATTAAAATCCGAATTCCGAATAGTACGACCGGTACCACCAAGGGATTTCTTCCCCGCGACCCCGTGATCCGGGCAGCCCTGGTGGTGTTCGTGACTGTGGCTGTAGTTTTCACCAGCGTGTTTTCGTATTACTACCTGAAGTACGACCACATCATCGATCAGAAGTTCAAAGGGCAGGTTTTCAGCAACTCGGCCAAGATTTACGCCATACCGGAGACCGTGCAGGTGGGCGAGAAAATCGACGCTCGTGAGATCGCTGTCCGACTTCGCCGGGCAGCATATGCAGAGAAAGACGGCCAATCCTTCATGGGCAGCTATCGCCTGCTCAATAACGGCATCGAGATCAAGCCGGGGCCGGATTCCTATCACAGCCCGGAGCCAGCGACCATCCGCGTACGTAGCGGGAAGGTGGAGAGCATCGCCGGACAATCGGGCGAGTTGTCGGCTTACGAACTCGAACCGCAAATGATTACGGCGCTGTTCGATGCGGAGCAGCGTTCCAAGCGTCAACTGGTGAAGTACGACGAGATCCCCAAGGTTCTGGTGGACGCCGTGCTCGCCATTGAAGACCGGCGCTTCTTCCAGCATGGTGGCGTGAACTTCATACGTCTGGCCGAGGCGGCATGGATCGACCTGACTCATCAACGGCATGAGCAGGGCGGCTCGACTATTACTATGCAACTCTCGCGCGCGTTCTTTCTGACTCCGGAGAAAACGGTTAAACGCAAAATCGCGGAAATGCTGATTGCGATGGAGCTGGAGCAGAAGTTCACTAAGCAGCAGATTTTCGAGTTTTATGCCAACCGCGTGGATGTCGGTCAACGCGGATCGTTCACCATCAGTGGGTTCGCTGCAGCGTCGCAAGCGTACTTCAATAAGGATCTCAAGGACATTACCCTTCCCGAGGCCGCTCTTATTGCGGGACTGGTTCAGGCGCCGAGTTACCTGTCGCCGTATCGCCATCCGGAACGCGCACTCGAGCGCCGCAATGTAGTGCTCGACAGCATGGTGGAAACTCACGCGGCCTCCAAAGCTGACGTGGAGAAGGCCAAGGCCACGCCGCTGAAGCTCGCTCCACCCAATGTGGAAGCGAGCGATGCGCCTTACTTTGTCGATCTGGTGCGCGATACCGTCATCGGTAAACTCAATGAACGCGAACTGAACGACCAGTCCTACCGCATCTACACCACCCTCGATCCCGAGCTGCAAAAAATCGCTGCGCAGGCTGTGGAAACTGGGATGAAGCTGGTGGACGACCAGGTAACTAAGCTACGCACCAGGCGAGTGAGGATTGGCAAAACGAAAAAGTTCGAAACCAAGGTGCTGCCCGGACCGCAGGCGCAGCTCGCGCTAGTCGCTATGGATCCGCATACTGGCGAGGTGCTGGCCTTGGTAGGCGGGCGAAATTACGGAACCAGCCAATTGAACCATGCCACCTCCAGACGTCCCACCGGTTCGGTATTCAAACCATTCGTGTATGCGGCAGCCATGAATACGGCGGTCGATGGAACCACGCCGATATTTACACCGGCGTCGATGGTTGACGATCAACCGACCACTTTTTCCTATGGCGATCAGATTTACGAGCCGCGAAATTATAAAGAGGAGTACCACGGCCAGGTGACAGCGCGGTACGCACTGGCGACGTCATTGAACAACGCGACGGTCAAGCTGGCGGAGGAAGTGGGATATGACAGAGTTGCGGACCTGGCGAAAGCGGCTGGAATTACCTCGGTGAAGGCTACTCCAGCCATGGCGCTAGGCGCTTACGATGCCACACCTATCGATGTGGCGGCTGCTTATACCGTATTCGCCAACGCAGGTGTGCGGCTGTCGCCCATCATGGTGAATTCGGTGCGCAATGCCAGAGGCGATGTGATTACGGATTTCAAGAGCGACAAGCGGCAGGTGCTCGATCCGCGAGTCGCCTTCCTGATGACCAACATGATGGAAGGTGTTCTGAATTTCGGGACTGGCTTTCCAGTTCGCACGCGTGGTTTCAATGCTCCGGCCGCGGGAAAGACGGGAAGCTCGCATGATGGATGGTTCGCTGGCTACACCAGCAATCTTCTATGCATTGTTTGGGTTGGCTACGACGATTACAGCGACATCCGCCTGAGCGGAGCCCAAACGGCAGCACCAATCTGGGCGGAGTTTATGAAGAAAGCGGTCGCGAGTCCGCGGTATTCCGACGTGAAGCCTTTCAGTCAGCCCACTGGCGTGGTGGATGTGCAATTGGACAAGCTAACCAATCTTCTGGCTAATGCGTCCTGCCCGGAAACCTATACCGCAGCATTCATTGCCGGCACCGAGCCGAGTCAGACTTGCGACCAGGGGACGGGTGTGGGCGGATTCTTCTCCCGCATGTTGGGAATTGGAGGCGACAAGGCCGCTGCGCCGCCAGGCGTTGTCCCTCCTCCTGGACCTGCGACTGAGGATACGCAAAAGAAAAAAGGTCTCTTCGGGAAGATTGTAGGTATCTTTAAGGACGACAAATCGTCTAACAATCCGCCCAGCAATCCGCAGCCACCGCCTCCCAAGGCGCCTGAAAATGGTGGGAACGGTCCTCAATAGTCGGATATGGCTGGCCGGAGGCTTTGACGAAGTTTTACTCCCGGTTGTGGTGAAATCATGCGTCGTCAATTACTGATTTTCACTATCGGCATTCTGATAGTGCCCAATGTCTTAGCGCAATCCTCACCTTCAGAACAGGTGCAAGTCAGCCCACCGTCCGTGCGGCGCGCCGAACCACCGCCCGCAAGCGCTTCAGCTGAAGAGTTGGTAAAACAGGGCGACAAGTTGCGGGCAGGGAAAGCTTATCTGGACGCGCTCGATTATTATCGCGCCGCAGTGAAGAAGAAGCCTGACAGTCCGCAGACGTATAACCGGGCCGGAATCGCGGAACTATCTATGCAGCGCTTCAAAGAGGCGGGGAAAGACTTTGAGCGCGCCATCAAACTGGATCGCCAGTACAGTGACGCATACAACAATCTGGGCGTCATCTACTACTTGCAAAAAAAGCAGGGGAAGGCGATTAAGCAGTATTTGAAAGCCATCCAGTTTCGACAGGATTCTGCCTCTTACTACAGCAATCTTGGCGCGGCCTACTTTTCCAAGAAGGAGTTTGAAAAAGCCGTCACTGCCTATAACCAGGCTGTGCAGTTGGATCCCGATATTTTTGAGCGGACATCCCATACGGGGGTGACAGCGCAGATGTCTTCTCCCGAAGACCGGGCGCATTACGATTATGTGGTGGCCAAGCTATATGCCAAGCTCGGACAAACCGATCGCTCGTTACAATACCTGCGCCGAGCTATGGAGGAAGGCTTCAAGAACATCGAGGATGTGTATAAAGACGCTGAGTTTGCACAATTGCGGAAGGATCCTCGTTTCACTCAGCTAATGGCCGCCCGGCCACCAGCGATCACGGACTAAATCTCACGCTGCTAGGTGCTTAGCCGAATCGAAAATTTTTTTGAAGACTAACGAAACTTTTCTTCTGACCTGTGTTTAAGTTTGGCAAATACTCCTGAAAACAACAGGGTGAGTAAGGAGAAACGGTCCCACCGGTTGTCCGACCCGAGCACGCCCCAAGCAGGCAACCGGTGGGTTTTTAATTTCCCGCAGTGAACTCGGGTGCTTCGACCGGCTTGAAACTCATTGGAAAAGCGGCATTTAGCACTTGGCACTTAGCATTTCGTCCCTCAACGATAGGGTTGGTCCGAGCGAAGGCCCTTTTCCCAGCGACCGTTGCAGGAATTGTTGTCTCAGGACGCTGCACGTGACTGACTAAATGCTAAGTGCTAAGTGCTGCTTTTCGTTGTGCCGCCTTTCGTTCTCTCTGAGGTGTAGTCGCTCACAATCTGTTTCCACTTCCCTTGTGCTTTGAGGATGTATTCCACGGCGTCACGGAGGGCTCCATCGCCGCCGGAGTGTGGCGTTACGTAGTGGGCTTCCTTTTTCACCTCGCCGCGGGCGTTCGCGACCGCCACGGCGAGTCCACAATTTCGCATCACAGGAAGATCGATGACATCATCCCCGACGAAAGCAGCTTCATCGGAGCGAAGTCCTTCCTGCTGAAGGATTTCCTTGAATACGGTCAGCTTGTCCTGGATGCCCTGATGAACGTGCTCCAGTTTGAGTTCGCGAGCACGTAAGGCGACTGTGTCCGAAATACGTTTTGTGATCAGTCCAGTTTTAATTCCAGCCAGCCGAGCCAGCGAAATTGCAGTGCCGTCGTGGGCATGAAAGCCCTTGGCCTCGATTAGGGTCTGACTCACAAGGCCGAAACCACCTTGTCCGCCGTGCTTCGCGGCGTGCTCCTGTGTGGTCTGCTGTACTCCGGCGAGGGCGGGGAAGATGAATAGCTTACCGTCGGTGAGGACGCCGTCCACGTCGAACAGTAGGAGTTTGATTTTCTTGGCGCGAAGTTTTGACATTGCCGGGATTCTAGCATTGAAGCTTTCTGGCCTTAGGAGAAGTGAGCCTATAAGCGAAAACGTTTATGCCAGGCGAACATTTTGCGAAAGTTAAAGTTTCCCGATAAAATAGGATGATGTCTTTGCTTTCCCCAGCTTTGGAATGGGCTCATCCCCTGGTGCGGGATTGGTTTGTCCGGAAATTTGGCACTCCCACCGAGCCTCAGGAACAAGGCTGGCCACATATTCTGTCCAGCCGTACTACCTTGATTTCCGCTCCTACTGGCTCCGGCAAGACCCTTGCCGCATTTCTCGCCTGCATTGACCGCCTGGTGCGAAAAGCACTAGCCGGTGATCTCCAGGACAAAACCGAAGTCCTCTACGTTTCTCCGCTGAAAGCGCTAGGGAACGACATCCAGAAGAATCTTGAAATCCCGCTCGGCGAGATTCTCCAGATGGCGGGCGAGCAGGGGCTGCTGATGCCGGAGATTCGCACTGCGGTCCGTACCGGTGACACGCTCATCCACGAGCGCCGGGCGATGCTGAAGCGTCCGCCACACATTCTCGTCACTACACCCGAGTCTCTTTACATTCTGTTGACGGCAGAAAGAAGCCGCGCAATCCTGCGCGATGTCGAAACTGTAATCGTGGATGAAATCCATGCCGTGGCTGACGACAAACGCGGTGCTCATCTCACGCTCTCACTGGAAAGGTTGGAAGCACTTACTTATCGTCCGCCGGTGCGTATTGGTTTGTCGGCAACCCAGAAACCGATTGAAGAGATTGCACACTTTCTCACCGGCAATAATCGCCCCGATCCGGTGATTGTGAACGTTGGACACAAGCGAGAGCTCGATCTTGCGATCGAAATTCCTGCCAGCGCTCTGGGCGCAGTCGCTACCAATGAGATGTGGGACGAGATTTATGACCGCGTTGTCGAGCTCGTCGGACAACATCGTTCCACGCTGCTCTTCGTGAATACGCGACGGCTGGCTGAACGAGTGTCACATCAGCTTGCGGAACGGCTGGGCGAAGAAAACGTTGCGGCACATCATGGCAGTCTTTCACGCAAACTGAGGCTCACGGCGGAGAAAAAATTAAAAGAAGGGCAAATCAAAGTATTGGTGGCGACGGCTTCGCTGGAATTGGGGATTGATGTCGGCACCGTTGACCTCGCAATTCAGATAAGTTCTCCGCGGGCGATCGCCGTAGCGCTGCAACGCGTTGGCCGTTCTGGCCACTGGCGAGGCGCCGTGCCCAAAGGACGCTTCTTCGCGACAACTCGCGATGAGCTTTTCGAATGCGCGACGCTGGTGCGAGCGATCCGTCACGGTGAACTGGATCGAATCATGATTCCAGATTCGCCGCTGGATATCCTGGCGCAACAGATTGTCGCAACGTGCGCCTCAGCCGGCAGTACTAACCCTGAAGAGGACACCGGGTGGAAAGAAGATGATCTATTCGACTTGGTAACCAGGGCATATCCGTATCGAAATCTTTCGCGGCCGACTTTTAACTCCATTCTCGAAATGCTTTCCGAGGGCATTGCCGCGCGTCGCGGCCGCTATGGCGCATATCTGCACTGGGATCGAGTTAATCACAAATTACGGGCACGACGCGGTAGCCGGCTGGCCGCGATTACCAGCGGTGGCGCTATTCCTGAAACTGCGCTGTTTACCGTGGTGGCGGAGCCGGAAGGAATTGTTGTCGGCACACTCGATGAAGATTTCGCAGTGGAGAGCAATGCCGGCGACATCATGTTGCTGGGTAACACCTCGTGGCGCATTCGCCGCGTGGAAGGCAAATCCGGGCGTGTGCTGGTGGAAGATGCGCACGGCGCACCCCCGAGTGTTCCCTTCTGGCGTGGCGAGGCTCCGGCGCGCACCGAGGAACTTTCGTCCGAGATTGGCAGTCTGCGAAAAGAGATCAGTGAGAGGCTGCCCAACATTTCGCCGGTCGGCGATTGGCGGAGTCGTCCCGAGGTGGCGGAGACGGTTGCCTGGTTGAAGCAAGAGTGCGGGTTGGATGACTCCGGCGCGGAACAGGCGATTGAATATTTGCTGCAAGGACGCGTTGTGTTAGGCGAGGTACCGACCCAGAACACAATCATCGCGGAGCGTTTCTTTGACGAAGCGGGCGGGATGCAACTGGTGATCCATGCGCCCTTCGGTGGACGCATCAACAAGGCCTGGGGACTGGCGCTGCGCAAACGCTTTTGCCGCAGTTTCAATTTCGAATTGCAGGCCGCGGCCACGGATAACGGCTTGAACATCGCATTAGCTGAGCAGCACAGCTTTCCGTTGGCGGACGTTTTTCATTTTTTGAGTGCTGAGACTGCGCAAGAAGTTCTGGTGCAGGCGGCGTGCGCTTCTCCGATCTTTGGCACACGTTGGCGGTGGGATGCAAATCGGTCCTTGGCCCTGCTGCGGTTTCAGGGCGGCAAGAAGGTTCCGCCTCAGATTCAGCGCATGCGCTCTGACGATTTGCTGGCCTCAGTCTTTCCCGACGTTGCTGCCTGCCAGGAAAACATTCCCGGCGACATCCAGATTCCCAATCATCCACTAGTCGATGAGGTCATGAAGGATGTGCTCACCGAAGCGATGGACGTCGAGGGATTGAAAAATCTTTTGCGTGGGATGGACGAAGGCCGCATCCGCTGCATTGCCGTAGATACACCGGTGCCATCGCAGTTCTCGCACGAGATCCTCAATGCGAATCCCTACGCCTATCTCGATGATGCGCCGCTGGAGGAACGCCGGGCACGAGCCGTCCAGATGCGCCAGATTTTGCCGGAGTCAGTGCTGGAAGAAGTTGGCAAGCTCGATCCGGCGGCGATTGCCCAGGTTCGCGAAGAAGCCTGGCCTGACGTGCGCGATGCAGATGAATTGCATGATGTCCTGCACACGCTGATCGCCGTACCGGAAGACCTCGGCCAACGTCCAACCGATGCTATGCCCGCTGCTCATATCACAGAGTGGAGTGGCTACTTTGCTCGACTCGTCGAAGAGGGACGGACGGGAGTAGCAACCAGCCAAGCCAATCACCGGCGTTATTGGGTGGCTGCGGAGAGAGCGCGAAGCTTCGCTCTTCTCTTTCCGGATGCAGACTTTGAAAAAATTCCGGCCGAAATCGAGACTACGCCGCCCTCCCGTGAGGATGCTCTGCTCGCCATGATCACAGGGTGGATGACGCATTTGGGTCCGGCTACCGCGGAAGAACTCGGAAATCTGCTGGGCTTGCCGTCATCGGAAATTGAAAGAGCGCTGCTCCGGATGGAAGCTGGCGGAACCATCCTGCGCGGAAGGTTCACCGAAAAAACTTTAACGGCAAGAGCTCCGGCGCAAGAGACACCATCACCGCAGCAGGAATGGTGCGAGCGCCGGCTGCTGGCTCGAATTCACCGGCTCACTGTGGCGACCTTGCGTAAGCAAATTGAGCCGGTTACGGCAGCGCAATTTATGCGCTGGCTATTGCGCTGGCAGCACGTTGCACCGGGATCACAGGTTCAAGGCGAGCGGGCAACACTCGATGTGCTGCGTCAATTGCAGGGATTTGAGATTCCCGCGAATGCCTGGGAGCGGCAAGTTCTTTCCCGACGAATTGCGAACTACGATCCCAAGTGGCTCGACCAGTTGTGCATGACTGGGGCGGTCGGCTGGGGACGATTGTCGCCGCATCCTGCCACGCTTGAGGACTCAGCGGCCGGCAAGCGGAGAGTCATTCCCACCAGCGTGGCGCCAATCACGTTCTTCGTGCGCGAGGAATCGGATTGGATGAGTCCGCATCATCCCATCGTTGAACAACCGGAGTCGCGCGGGCTGAGTGATGGGGCGCGACAGGTGTTGGAGTTCCTGCGCCACAGGGGTGCATCGTTTTTTGCGGATATCGTTCGCGGCACCGACAAGCTGAAAGCCGAAGTAGAAACTGCGCTCTGGGAATTGGTGGCCGCGGGAGTTGTAACCGCGGACGGCTTCGACAATCTGCGCTCGCTGATTGATCCCAAGCGGCGTGCGGGACAAGGCAGCGGGCGCACCTCGCGTCCGCGACACAGTTCTGGGCGGTGGGCATTGCTGTACGCCGATCCCGCGGTAGAGCGGAATCGCGCGGTCGAAGCTACTTGCTGGATGTTGCTCAAGCGCTATGGGATCGTCTTCCGTGATTTGCTGGCGCGCGAAACTAATCTTCCCAAGTGGCGCGAACTTCAAATCGCATTCCGGCGCCTCGAAGATCGAGGCGAGATTCGCGGCGGCCGCTTCGTGGACGGATTCCTCGGCGAACAATTTGCTTTGCCAGTCGCAGTCGAATCTCTGCGCGCAACCCGCAAGTTGCCGCCCAGTGGAGAAGCGATCACAGTTTCGGCTGCTGATCCGCTAAACCTCGTCGGCATCCTGGTTCCGGGCGATCGCGTCCCCGCTATCTCGGGGAAAACCGTTGTGTTTCGCGATGGAGTCGCAGTGCAGGACGGAGAATTGCAGAGCGTCCCTCAGGCCATGGCGAGCGATTAGCGAACCTATCGATCCGAACTCACGTCAAGCTTAGGCAGATTGAGGCGTAGCAGCGTCGCCGGATTCAGATAAATACCTTGCCAGCGCACGGCCAGGTGCAAGTGAGGTCCGGTGGCGCGACCGGAGCCGCCACTCAAACCGATTTCCTCGCCGCGCTCGATTTGTTCGCCCTCCGTCACTTTGATCTCCGACAAATGCATGTAAATCGTCAGCAGACCTTGGCCATGATCCAGGACCACGCAGTTACCTTCAAAATAAAGTGGGCGTGCCAACAAAACAGTTCCGGTATTGACGGCAGCAACCGGCGTCCCTGAAGGAACCGCGTAATCGAGTCCCTGATGCATGCTTTGGACCTTGCCGTTAATCGTCCGCTGCGTGCCGAAAACGTCGGAGATCCTCGCATCCACCGGCGGCTGGAAGTTTCCCGACCACTCTCGTTCCAGACTCACCCGGTGGAACACTTCCTGCTTCAGGCCCGTATCTTGGCCGACTTTCTGAAGTTGTTCCGGACTGGGCTCGGTATATTGCTTGGCAACTTTAATGGCTATGCGCGGATATTTTGCGGCGTGAACGGTGATCTTTCGTTCGAAAGTAATTTTCTTGCCGCTGATGGTGGTCGCTTCCAGTTTAAGAGGATAACTGCCGGGGCGGGTCTGAAGGCTGGCGCCGGCAATTCCATACCAGGTCTTGTTCGCGGTATCAAAATTAAGAAATACTTCGTGCCCCTGCCAATTTCCGGAGAGCGATTCGAGTCGTGCAGGCGCCGTCACTCGGAGAAAAAGCGGGGCGCCGTTCACAACACGCGTGGGCTGCCACCGCACCGACCAGGTTTTGGCCGCTGTGAACTTGGTCTGGCGCGGTACCGAAGATACTTGTTCCGCGGCAAGAAAAACGGTAGCAAAAAATAGAACAACGGCCAGGCAACGAAGTTTCCTGCTCCAGCTGTCCACGGGATGTATGCGCGTTGGTTCCATTCTCCGAGTTTAGAGTAGCACTTCATCATCTCTGAGACTCGTGGGCATAATCGGAGTTGCTGATACAACGTGCCCCAAGGGGAACGAATCGAAAAAACACTCACCCGAATAACGTGCGCCATGGCGACGTCGAAGCTCACTACGAAACAGCAGGTCGAATCCATTTGGGAATTGGGTGGGCTTACTCCTCTGCAACTTATTAAGAACGTCTGGAAGCAGATTGACGCGGACAATGTGCTGGGCCTGGCAGCCGAACTGGCCTACAGCTATCTGCTCGCAATCTTCCCTTTCCTGCTTTTTCTCCTGTCGGTTTTCGGACTCTTTGCCGCGCGCGGCACCGTGTTACGAACCAATCTGTTGTTCTATTTCTCCGAAGTGCTCCCGCCTGCCGCTTATGAACTTCTGTCGAAAACTCTTGATGAGATAACCAAGAACTCCACTGGCGGAAAAGTGACGCTGGGTATCGTGCTGGCGTTATGGGCAGCGTCGGGTGGGATGACGGCCATGATTTCCGCTCTGAATCAAGCGTATGGCGTACGAGAATCGCGATCTTGGCTCAAAGTCCATGCCATTGCAGTCGGATTGACCATTGCGATTTCAGTGCTGGTCATCGCGGCGCTGGCTCTGGTGCTGGCGGGAGGCCACATGGCCAATTTTGTAGGAGCAAAACTTCATCTCGGTTGGGTCACTGTGACTGCCTGGAAAATACTGCAATGGCCGGCGGCCCTTTTCTTCGTCATATTGGCTTTCTCCCTGATTTATTACTACGCTCCCAATGTTAAACAGCAACATTGGTATTGGATCACACCCGGATCGGTGGTCGGTGTTTTGTTATGGGTAGCTGCATCCTTCGGATTCCGCGTTTACTTACATTTCTTCAATTCTTACTCAAGTACGTATGGGTCGCTCGGCGCAGTGATTATTCTACTGGTCTGGTTTTATGTAACCGGCCTGGCCTTCCTGGTGGGAGGGGAGATCAACGCAGAAATTGAACACGCCGCGGCCGAGCGCGGCCATCCTGAGGCAAAGGCCGAGGGTGAAAAGATTTCCCCCGCAGATAGACAAGCAGCCTAGACGTTTGTCAGCGATGAAGGGATCTTTGGTGGACCTGGTCGGGTTCGAACCGACGACCTCTTCCATGCCATGGAAGCGCGCTCCCAACTGCGCCACAGGCCCACTTTCTTGAAAGGGAAAACTGCTCAAACCAGCTTGCACTCTCTCAATTCTCGCTCACCGGTTGGGGATAGTCAAACCTTGTCCAGCGAGTTGCATCTACTCTGCGGGCCGACTTTGCGAAACCGCGGAAAATGAGTATCCTGTGGACGGTCAAGCGACGAAATCATGAATAGAAGATCCATTCTAAGTCCACGTTGTTTACTGCTACTGCTGCTACTTACACCCGCGATGGCGCAAAATCAATCCGCTGCGTCGCCACCGGTGTCGTATTCATCCATCACCCAACTAAACCAGTTGCTATCACAACTGGAGCAAACATCGCAGCAGACCCAACTCGACCTGGCAAAGTTGCGGGTGGAAAAGTGGAAGACGGATTCCAACAATAAACGGCAGATGCAAGCTGACGTGGAATCCATCGAGCGCAATTTGCAGAGTGCGCTTCCGGAAATGATCGGCCAGTTGAGAATGTCTCCAGAGAATCTCACTGCCACTTTCAGGGTCTATCGCAACCTGACCGCGCTTTATGATGTCTTTGCCGCTGTCGCTGAGTCCGCGGGAGCGTTCGGATCCAAGGATGAGTTCCAGTCGTTGGAAAATGATCTGACCATGCTGGAACGATCCCGGCGCGCATTTGCCGATCGTATGGAGACTCTTGCCGGCGCTAAAGAAGCAGAGCTCGCTCGGCTACGCACGGCGGTTCAAACCGGACAGGGTGGGACGAATTCCCAGCAGCCCAAAAAAGTGGTTGTGGACGACAACGAGCCTCCCAAGAAACCTGCGAGAAAGAAATCTTCCACGAAATCTACTCCTCCGCCGCCGCAGACCAAGCCTCAGTAGGGAGTTCAGGTTTCCAGTTTAGGGTTTCGGGTCAGCGAACCGCACTTAGCAATGAGCACTTTTGCATTTAGCCAGCCACGGCACGGGTGTCTTCGAAAACACTTCCAGCCAAGATCGGCCAAGTGCTGAGTGCTGAATGCCAAGCGCTGTTGCTGCCTGCTAACCAGCTGAAATCACACCACTTCCAGCTCTGGAACTCCGCACGCCGCTGCGGGGTCTAACTAAGAAGGTGGATGCTCTTGTTGTTATGCGCGCCGCAAACTCGGTGTCCGCTTTGGGCCAGACTTCGGGCTCGAAAAGAACTTATAATGGATGTGACGCCATGAGGTTGGTGGCGGGAGCAATCAACTTGGGTGACCTGGTAGGCGCGCTAGGAGTTCGAGCTCAGGAATCCGCCATCGTTGCGGAACTGAAGGCTGGTTCGGAAGAGGCCTACGCCTGGCTTATCGGAGAATTTCATCAGCCGATCTACAGCCTGGTTTATCGCATGGTAGCTGATCCAGCCGATGCCGCTGACACCACGCAAGAAGTTTTCCTGAAGGTGTTCCGCGGAATGAAACACTTCAACGGCCAGTCCAGTCTGAAGACATGGATATACCGGATTGCTTTGCACGAGGCTTCCAATCGCCGGCGTTGGTGGTTCCGTCATAAGGCGAAAGAAATGTCCATGGAGCCACTGCATGGTGATTTCGAAATGGGTGCGTCCCCCGCGATCAAAGACAGGCTGGTGGATGAAGGAGAATCGCCCTTCGATAATGTGGCTCATCATGAGGTTCAGGCACGGGTGGAAGAAGAATTACAAAAAGTTTCGGAGCCCTATCGCACCACGCTGATCCTGCGTGATCTGGAAGAGATGTCTTATGAAGAGATCGCGGAGATCACCGAGGTTTCTCTGGGCACAGTGAAATCAAGATTGACTCGAGGCCGCGAGGCGCTTAAGCAGCGATTGCTGGCATATGTCCGGGAAGTAGGCGGCGAACTGGGCCTAGAGGCTCCCGAGGAGCACCAATCAAAAACGCGGTCACGCTCCCCGGTTCGTTCCGATGGCAGAGAAGTCGAGGTGACGCCATGAAGTGCGCCCAGGCAAAATCGTTGTTCTCGCTTTACCTGGACGGCGCAGTAACCGGCACGCAGATGCGTGCTCTCAGCCAGCATCTGCAAACTTGTGGTGATTGCAGGCAGGAATACTTGTCGTTGCAGCACACCCAACAATTGCTGGCGAAACTGGCTCGCAGAAAAGCGCCAAATGATCTGGCGCTGAAGCTTCGGGTCGCTATTTCGCAGGAAGTCGCGCAATCGAAGCGCCCATACCTCAACCACGCCCAGATACGGCTGGAGAATGCTTTGAACGCATTCATGGTTCCCGCCACTGCAGGACTGGTCACCGCGATTGCAATCTTCATTGTGCTAATGGGATTCCTCGCGCCTTTACAAGCGGATAATCCTGACGTGCCCCTGGTGCTGTACACCGCGCCGCAATTGCAGCAGTCAGCCTTTGGGGCTCCGCTTGATTCCATCAATGAGGATTCCTTGGTCATTGAAGCCGACGTCGATTCCAAAGGCCGGGTGCAGGATTACCGCATTCTCTCCGACTCTGTGCAATCCAAGGAGTTGCTGCCGAAGGTCAAGAACATGCTGATCTTCACCACGTTCCGACCTGCGACCTCCATGGGGCGTCCGACAACCGGGCGTGCGGTGCTGTCCTTTTCTAAAATCAGCGTCCGCGGATAGTAATGAGAGCCATCAGGCAAGCTGATGCCGGATGGCTTGTCATTGTTTGACCCTCTGCTTGGAAGCCCTTAAACTAAGGAATAGTCACCTGCATCGAGGAGGCTCCCTGGTTACTAGCTTTCGATCCGTGTGGTGCGCGGTGTTGATTGGATTGTTGGCACAAGTGTCTGCGGCCCAGAATCCCCCCAAGGTGGCGCTGGATACAAGTGAGACACTATTCTCGGTTCTGACCGCCATCAACGCTTGCGGATATGATCAGGAGCTGGGCGTGTCTCATCCGCTGAGAAGCCAAGTTCGCGCCGAGGTGGCTAAGTCCATTCAGTCCTCACCAGAAGCCAAGGAAGCCACTCAGGCGATGTGCCAGTTTTACGATGAGCGGCGGCAACCGGATGCATCCCGCACGCTGGCGCAATACATATCGTTGGCGCTTTATCTAAACGGACCACCCGCGCCCTTTTCGCTGAAGGTCAAAGAAGCAGATATTCCGCCGGATGCGAACTATGTAGTAGGAATCCTGCCGCTGCTGCAAAAGTTTTATGATGCCGCGGGATTGCATGCTATCTGGGAGCCGCGTCGGGAAGCCTATTCGGAGCTGACGGCGCGTTATCACGAACCGGTAGCCAAGATGTTGTTCGACACCGAAATATATTTAAAGGTGCCGTCTTCGCAATATTTAGGGCAGGGATTCACCGTCTATCTGGATCCGATGGGCGCGCCGGGTCAGATCAATGCGCGTAATTACGGACCGAATTACTTTGTAATTATTTCCCCAGGTTCTGGATCGTCTTTGAAAATGGAGCAGATCCGGCACACATATCTGCACTATTTGCTGGATCCCCTGGCGCTAAAGTATCCCAGCACCATGAAGCGATTGACGCCGCTGCTCGATTCGGTGAAGACGGCGCCCATCGACGAAAGTTTCAAGAGCGATGTCACGCTTCTGCTCACCGAGTGTTTCATTCGAGCCATCGAAGCGCGCACAATGGGCGGCAGTAAAGCGCCTGAGACACAACGCGAGCAACTGGTGGAACAGTCCTTACAGCAAGGGTTCATCCTGACTCGATATTTTTACGATGCGCTGATCAAGTTCGAGAAGGATCCAGCGGGTCTGCGCAATGCGTACGGCGACTTGGTATCCAATATCGACCTTCGGAAGGAAGAGAAACTCGCAGCTCAGGTCCAATTTGCAAATCGGGCCGACCCGGAACTGTTACATTTGTCCCGCCCCCTAGAAGGCAAACTGCTGGTAACAGCTGAGCAGCGGCTTTCCGCGGGTGACGCCAGCACTGCGCAAAAACTGGCCCAGGAAGCTCTAGACAAAAAAAATGAGGATCCCGGCCGAGCGCTGTTCATTCTTGCGCAAGTTGCGACTATGAACCGTGATATGCAGGGCGCGCGCAATTATTTCCAGCGGGCTCTTGAGATAGCCCGAGAACCCAAGGTCGTGGCCTGGTCTCACATTTACCTGGGAAGAATATTTGATTTGCAGGAAAACCGGGAAGCAGCGGTTGACCAATATCGGGCGGCGCTTAATGCGGGCGCGTCTCTGCCGGAAGCCAAAGCGGCGGCGGAACGAGGCTTGCAACAACCATATGAGCCGCCGAGCCATCCACAATAGTACGGGGCGACACCCTAAGCATTCCGCGATCAAGATCTATCCTAAGGAGACAGTATGAAGCGAGCAGCGATGGTAGCAATGATGCTGGGTCTGGCAACCTTTGTATTTGGGGAGCCTCAAGCTTCATCCCCGCAGAAACCTGCTACGTCCCAGACCGGCGGCGCTCAGCCTGGGGCATCTCAGTCTGGCGCGGCTCAGCAAAGTCAGGGGCAGCAGCCGGGAGCTGCGCAGCCAGGGGCAGCGCCTGCGACCCCGCAAGGGAAGCGGCCACCACAAGCGAAAACGGACGCCGAGTTTGCCGCGTTCAACACCGCCATAGCCAATACGAATGATCCAGCTGCAGTGGAAAAAGCAGCAGATGATTTCGCTGCCAAATACCCGGACAGCGAACTGCGAGGCCTGTTGTACGAGGCGGCTATGCAGAGTTATCAGCGCGCCAACAATGCCGACAAAATGATGGAGATGGGGCGCAAGGTGCTGAAGATCGATCCTGATGAGCCGACTGCCCTGGTGGGTGTGGCGCAAGTGCTTGCCGAGCGCACCCGGGATACGGATTTGGATAAAGATCAACGCCTGGATGAGGCCATGAAATTAGCTCAGCGATCGCTCGTTACCGTAGACACCGATATCGCTCCCCGCCCCGACACGCCCCAGGAAAAAATCGATGCCTATAAAGGCGTTTTGCGCTCCAGTGCTTACGCCATCATGGGAACACTGGAATTCAACAAAGAAAAGTACGCGGACGCGGAGAATTTTTATCGCAAGTCGATAGATGCGTTTCCCGCTCAGCTCGATCCAGTAGTGGTTCTGCGGCTCGCACTGGCACTCGACAAACAGGGAAAGTACCCAGAAGCCTTGAAGGAAGCGAACCACGCTGTTCAATTAACTCCGGAAGGCACGACAGCTGGAGGTTTGGCTCGCCGCGAGCGCGATAGATTAGTGCAATTGACAGGCGGCACTCCTACTCCAGCTTCGAAGCCGCCCGCGAGTGCTCAGAATCCGGCTCCGCCCAAAAACTAGGCGACCGCAGTCCATTTTGCCGCATATCTGATGTGTCGGGCCGTCTCGCTCATGAAGTCACAGGAAACGTCCGCGTTGCAAGCTGTGCTGGGTCACCGTTTCGTTCGAGCGGAACTGCTGGAGCAGGCTCTCACTCACACTTCGCAGGCGCGCGAAGTGGAGGCTGCACTCGAGGGCAACCGGGTGGGGGATAACGAGCAACTCGAGTTCCTGGGAGACGCGATCCTGGGACTGATCACAAGCGAGGAACTTTTTCACCGCTTTCCGCATTTTAGAGAAGGGGAGCTGTCCAAATTACGGGCGCACCTGGTCAGCGAAAGACATCTGATCCAGGTGGCCCAGCAATTGGAAATCGGTAAGTATTTACGGCTGGGTCGAGGCGAGGAAAAGAGCGGCGGCCGCAACAAAACCGCTCTGCTGGTGGACGCTCTCGAGGCGGTTCTGGCTGCTATTTATCTGGATAGCGGACTGGAAACGGCCCGCTCGTTGGTAGTGCGGCACATCGTAACGCCGGAACTGGAGCGCATCGCTACCAGCGGCAATAGTCTTCCGTCCAACGATTACAAGTCGGCGTTGCAGGAAAAATTACAAGCCATTGGGCGTCCGCAACCATCGTATGTATTAGTGAAGGAGCAGGGCCCGGAACATAGCAAGACTTTTACTGTCGAGGTCCGCTTGCAGGCGTTGGATACCGAGAGCCGGCCCGAATTTGTCGGTCGCGCCCAGGGTTCCACGAAAAAAAACGCAGAGCAGGATGCTGCTCGACAAGTGCTCGAATATCTTGTATCGCAGGTGAACGAGTTTAATGGCCGTTCTTCAAGCAGGGGACGTTGCTAATCCGATCATAACCGAAGTGACTCCAAAGAAACCGCCGATAGATGGACTCAGCTCCATGCAATCTCTGCTGGCGACTGTGGTCATTGCTGTCTTTGTGATTACGTTCGTGGTGCAGGCTTTCCAGATACCCTCAGAATCCATGGAGAACACGTTATTGATTGGCGATTACCTGCTGGTGGACAAATTACGATACGGCGGCGGAGGGTTCTGGGATCCTCTGATGCCTTACCGGCGGGTGCGCCACGGCGATATTATCGTTTTCCGTTATCCCGTAAATCCCACCCAGCATTTTGTGAAACGTGTGGTAGGCGTTCCAGGCGACCGGGTCCGCCTGATCAATCGACGTGTGTACGTAAATGGCGTTCCTACGGACGAAGCCTATGTGCGTTTCAGTTCTCGGGTGCATGATGCTTTTCGCGACGAGTTCCCTCGCTTGAATATCCCGGTTCCCGGGCTGGAGGGGCGCTGGTGGCTGCAAATGAAGAAACTAGTGGAAGACGGCGAACTGATTGTGCCCGAAGGACATTATTTCGTGCTGGGCGATAATCGCGACGAAAGCCTGGATAGCCGCTACTGGGGCTTCGTCCCCAGGGAAAATGTGATTGGGCGTCCTCTGCTTATTTATTGGTCGGTGCGGAATATCGATCAGGACATGCCAGTCACTGCTTCTCCGGGTGATAGACTTTTCCACTTCGCTTACGCCGTCAGCCACATTTTTCAGATCACCCGTTGGGATCGCACATTTCGATTGGTCAACTAAGGAACCGTATGAATGCCCGTTCGACAGGACAAGTCGTAGTGGCAAAAAAAGAAACCCAGCAGGCTGAAAAACCACGCGAGACCACAGTGGAGTTTCTCGCCTCATTGTCAGCCGTCCTGGTGACCGGCCTGTTCATTATCACGTTCATCGTGCAGGCTTTCGAGATTCCCTCCAGTTCCATGGAAAATACCTTGCTCATCGGTGACCATGTTTTTGTCAATCGTGAGCAGTTCGCGCCAGCTACGCATTGGACTGGCCCCCTACTCCCCTACCACCAGATTCGACGTGGTGACATCGTGGTCTTCCTTTCGCCGGCGGAACCGGGGTTGTATGTAGTTAAGAGGATCATGGGTATCCCCGGGGACCGTGTTCATCTGCGCGATGGCGTGGTCTATCGCAATGGTGAAAAGTTGGATGAGCCTTATGTCATCCACAAAACTAAAGATGGTTACAATCCCTATCGCGACAATTTTCCTGCCGTGCCACCAGCGGATTTCAATAGCGTCACGCCGGAATGGCAACTGCTGATGAAGCAGCACATCCAGGGCGACGATCTGGTAGTACCTCCGGATGGTTATTTCGGCATGGGCGACAACCGCGACGTAAGCTACGACAGCCGCTATTGGGGATTCATTCCCAAGGAAAATGTGATCGGGCGACCCATGTTTGTTTATTGGTCATTCGAGACGCCGCCTAACCAATATTTACAGAAAGAAGTCAGCGAGCGGCTTAAGTTCCTGGCCCACGTCGTGATCCATTTCTTCGATGGCACGCGATGGCGGCGTACGTTCCGGATAGTTCAGTGAGTCGCAAACAAACAAGTTTCGTGCGATCGAGGGTAGGAATCGTTACTTTGATTCTTGCCCTGCTTCTGGCTCTGTTTTTGATTCGGCCCGGGGCGGGGCGATTGCGGTCGCGGATTGTTACGGCCATTGGCATGGCTCTGGGAAGGCAGGTGGACGTTTCCTCGGTTCATATCCGACTGTTGCCTCATCCCGGTTTCGATCTCGAGAACTTTGTGGTTCATGATGATCCGGCATTCAGCGCCGAACCGGTCATTCGATCTCAACAAGTCACGGCTGAACTGAGAATCAGTTCGCTCTTGCGGGGACACCTGGAGATCGCCCGCTTGAGCCTGTCCGAGCCCAGCCTCAATCTGGTTCGTGACCGTGAAGGACGCTGGAATCTCGAAAATCTACTCGAACGCGCGGCACAGATCTCGGTCGCACCTACGAAAAAAGCCAACACCGAAGCGCGTCCGGGATTCCCCTACATTGAGGCCGATCGCGGCCGCATCAATCTGAAATTAGAGCAGGAAAAAAAACTTTATGCACTGATGGATGCGGACTTCGCTCTCTGGCAGGAGTCGGAAAATGTCTGGGGTATGAGGCTGAAAGCACAACCGGTACGCATGGATTTCAACTTGAGCGACACCGGCACCGTCAACGTCGACGGTTCATGGCAGAGGGCAGTGACTCTGCGCCAGACTCCTCTTAAATTCGTCATGGAATGGACGGGAGCGCAACTGGGGCAGGTAAGTAAATTAGTTTCAGGTAAAGACAAAGGCTGGCGTGGAACCCTCAAGTTGTCGGCCACACTTTCCGGCACTCCTGCGGACCTCGAAGTTGAAACCGATACTTCGGTTCAGGACTTCCGCCGGTATGACATTCTGGGAGGAGGCGCGTTGCGTTTAGCCGCCCAGTGCAGCAGTCACTACAGTTCGGTTGATCACTCTCTGTCAAACCTCGCGTGCCATGCGCCGGTGGGTGACGGCGCTCTCTCGGTGAATGGCACTGTCGCCGGCGTCTTTGGTGCTCGTACATACGATTTGGCACTGCTCGCCAACGAGCTCCCCCTCCAATCGCTGATTGCATTGGCACGGCACGCCAAGAAAGACATTCCCGATGATCTCGTGGCTAGCGGCAAGTTGAATGGCAGTGTCAAGGTACAAGGAAAGGATGCCGGTTATGCAGAGTGGAACGGCAGCGGAGAAAGCCTGGGCGTTCGCATTGGCTCCAAAGTCAACAAGACAGAAATGGTGGTGGATCGGATCCCTTTCCAGGTCCCGCAAAACATAGAGCAGAGCAGGAGAAATGGGCGCAGGTTATTCGCACCGGCCGAACCCCAAGTGGAGATTGGTCCATTCAATCTGGCGCTCGGGAGACCATCCCCAGCGGTGGTGCGTGGTTCGATTTCACGCTCGGGATACAGTCTTCTAGTCACCGGCGGCGCTCAAGTGCAGAGACTGCTTCAGACGGCAAGGACGGCAGGCTTCCGCGCTCCTCAACTCACCGCGGATGGAGTAGCCAGAGTCGATCTGCAGATCGCCGGCGGTTGGTCCGGATTCATTGCTCCTCAGGTGACAGGGAAAGTGCAACTGCAGTCAGTCCGCGCCGAAGTGAGAGGCCTCAACGCGCCGGTAGAAATTGCTTCTGGAAACCTCTTGCTCACGCCGGAGAATGTTCAAGTACAAAACATAAACGCTTCCCTAAGTAGCAGCGCATGGCGCGGTTCCCTGCTACTGCCGCGCAATTGTGCTCTGCCCGACCGCTGCCCCGTGAGTTTTGATCTTCATGCCAGTCAGATCGACATCGATGAATTGAATCAATCGCTAAATCCCCATCCTAGGAAACAGCCTTGGTATCGTTTCTTATCAACGTCTCCGCAAACGGCGACTCCTTACCTGCTCACGCTTCATGCCACAGGGAAACTTAACGTCGATCGACTCGCGATACAGAATCTGGTCGCAACCCGGGTCTCCGCCCACGTTGAATTGGAGAGTGGGGTAGTTCGGCTGTCCGACTTGCGCGGAGATCTGCTGAGCGGCAAGCACTTGGGGGATTGGCAAGCCGATTTCTCCGTGAAACCTCCGGAATACAGCGGTAGCGGAACTCTGCAAGGGATCGACCTGCAACAACTCGCTCAAGCAATGCGTGACGAATGGGTTACAGGTATCGCCACGGCAACTTATCGCGCCAGCGCTTCCGGAGTAGACGCAGCCCAATTAATTTCATCCGCCAAAGCAAGCTTGAAGGTAGAAGTACGCGACGGATTATTCCCTCACATCGTACTTGCAGAGCGAAATGAACCGTTGCACATCCATCGGCTGGTTGGAAATCTTGTCTTGCGCGACGGCAGGTTCGAGATCCAACAAGGCAAACTAGAGACTCCCGGCGGCATCTATCAATTAAGCGGCACTGCCTCACTGACACGCACATTGGACCTGAAACTAGCACGCGCTGGCGCGCCCGGGTTCAACATTATCGGCCCACTGACTGAACCTCGTGTGGCGCCGGTAAAGGCTCAGGAAACTCAGGCCGCGCTCAAACCATGAGGCTTTTCCTAATCCTTGTGCTCGCCGCCATCACCGTTTTGACGTTGACTAACGATCCGTTAGCGCAGGTTTCTTCTTCATCGAAGTCGAGCGCCGCAGTCGCCAGCATGGAGCGGAAGTTACAGCACATTCAAAGCAATGCCAAGGTATCGCAGCCGGATCAGATGCCAACCGAATTTACTGAGCAGGAAGTCAACGCTTACTTCGCCTCAGGAGCGGTCAAGCTTCCCGCCGGCGTACAGTCGGTAATGTTCCAAGGTCAACCCGAAGTCGTGACCGCAACCGCACGGGTTGATTTTGACCAACTCAAAGCCGGACGCCGTTCTTCTAATCCGCTGTTGTCAATATTTAGCGGGATTCATGATGTCGTGGTTGCCGCGCATGTCCGCGGCGCCGGTGGGCAGGGATACGTGAATGTGGATACGGTCTCACTGGATGGCGTGGAAATACCCCGTTTCGCTCTGCAGATGTTTGTCGAAAAATATCTTCAACCAAAGTATCCCGGCGTTGGACTAGATTCGAAGTTTGCATTGCCCGACCGCATCGACACCGCAACAGTCGGATTGCACAAGCTCACGATCACGCAAAAATAGCGATTAGTGGCTAGTAGCCAGTAATTCGTGAGTACTAGCCACTAGTCACTTTTCCCAACGTACCCCGCTCCTCGCAATACTTTCCCGGGCAATGCTCCCGTCATCTTTCCTTCGTCAATCACCGGCACTCCATTCACCAGTACATACTGCATGCCCTGAGATAGCTGATTCGGGTTTTCGAAAGTCGCCACATCGCGTACGGTTGCCGGATCGAAGACTAGAATGTCGGCCCACATTCCGGCCTTCAGCACTCCACGATCGGTTAGCCGCATGCGCTGCGCCGGTAACGCCGAGAACTTCCGAATGGCTTCTTCGAGCGTAAGTTTCTTCTCCTCTCGAACATACTTCCGAAGAATGCGCGGGAACGTGCCATAGGCTCGCGGATGCGGATGCTCCTGCCCCAGAATTCCCTCGGGCGATGTGCCCGAAGAGTCGTTGTCCACGGAAACCCAAGACTGCTGAAGCGCGAGCGCAACATCAGGTTCCGACATGCCAAAGACAGCGACCTCGGTGAACGCATTGTCCTCAATCAGGAGATCGAACAATGCATCCATCGGATCCTTGCCCCAGAGCTTGGCAATCTCAGAAAGTCGTTTGCCTTGCAACGGCAGCAGCTTCGGATTCTGTACTACTCCGATCAGAACAGCCTCAGGTCCTGGGATTTCGTGCCATTCGTTATCCCAGTCATTGGATGGCGTCATCAGATCTTTACGAATACGCGCCCGCGTCGCAGGATCTTTCAGGCGTTGGACCAGCTTGGCATCACCGCCGTCATGAGCCCAGGGCGGAATGAATGCCGACATAGTGTTGAACCACGCGGGATAGGCGTAGGTATTGGCGCTGATATCCATGCCTTCAGCGCGGGCGGCGTTAATTTTCGCCACAACCTCGGGCATCCGTCCCCAGTTTTGTTTTCCTGCAACCTTGATGTGCCAGATTTCCACCGGAAGATGGCCTTCCTGTCCGATGCGAATCGCTTCATCGATGGCCGGCAGCACGGCATTGCTTTCATTGCGCATGTGAGTGGCGTAAATCCCGCCAAACTTTCCCGCTTCGATGGCGAGTGCAATCAATTCTTCTGTCCTAGCATACGGAGCCGGCGCGTATTCCAGGAAAGTCGAAACCCCAACCGCTCCTTCCTGCATTGCCTGGCGCACCAGTTGTTTCATTTGCTCAAGCTGTGCCGCAGTGGGCTGCTTATCGTCATCGCCGAGGACCATGCGGCGCACCTGCGTGGCACCTACGTAGGTGGCGAGATTAATTCCCATGCCTTGTTTTTCCAGACGGGCGAAATACTGCTGAAGCGTTCTCCAGTCCGGGGTGATGTGGTAGTGGGCATAGGCGGCGCCGTCTGCCTGAATGACGGCGTCACTCAACGGCGCTGCCGAACCACCTTCGCCCGTAATTTCGGTCGTAATGCCCTGATAAATTTTCGACGGGAGACGCGGATCGACAAGAATAGTCAACTCTGATTGCCCCAGCATGTCAATAAAGCCCGGCGCCACCACCATGCCATGTGCATCGATGGTTCGGGTTCGCGGCGCGTCTTTCAAGATCCCGATCGCAACGATCTTGCCGCCGCGAATTCCGACATCTCCCGAATACCAGGGAGACCCGGTTCCGTCGATAACGTGACCGTTGACAATCACGAGATCGAAGGGGGACGCCTGCGGCGCTGCCCAAAGATAAACCGCAAGCAACGACCCTAGTGACAGAAGGCAAACCAACAGGAGACATTTTTTAAATTTCATGGTGATTAATTTATTTTGCAATAACCGCGGCGCGAACCATCCGCTGCCGCCAGCCCAGACCTAATCCGAGCGCGCTCCACACTCCCAGGGCCAACCATTCGTATCCGCTGAAATGACCGGGAATGCCTGGCACGACCTTCATCAGAATCATAAGCAGCCCAACCATGAATCCTACAGCGGCAACCATACGCTCGCGCGGCGCTGGCCGCATTCGGAAGTAGGCAGCACAGGCTGCCATCCAACCCGCCGCCGAGGCGACTGACCCCACTTCAGAAATCGGCACCAGGATGGCATCCCCGAGGAACATGCACACCGCGGTAGCAAGCCCGATGCACACCACGGCGACGGCCGGCGTCTGATTGCGCGGATGGATCTCTGCCACACGACGATCCAGTAGCCCGCGACGTCCCATAGCGAACAGCAAGCGGCTGGAGGCGATGAAATTTCCATTGAACACTTTCAATAGCGAAAGCAGCGCCGCCGCCAGAATTACGCTGACAATCCAGCGCGACCCCATTGCTCTCTCAAAGACGACGGCAGTCATGAATTTTTCGTTAGTAAGTTCTCTCCACGGAGCAACGTAGCCCACAGCCGCGATGACGATGGTATAGAAAAGAATCCCTACAATGATCGACATTAAAATTGCCTTCGAGAATCCGCGCGCCCGAAACTGCGGGCTGCATTCTTCCGCGGCCTTGGCCACCGACTCGAACCCCGTCATATAATAGGGGACGATTTGCATCACCAGTAGGATGGATACGAATGCACCGTGTGTGAATAGAGGCGGAAAGTTTCGTGGCGAACCCTTGCTCACTCCGCAGGCAACAAATACAACGAATAGCGCGAGCGTTCCAAAAGCTGTCCAATTCTGGAAGGTCGCACTCAAGCGGATGCCGCGATAATTTAGCAGAGTCAGCAGCCCCGTTAATCCCAGCCCGATAATGACTCGCGGCAAATAGACCGGCTGTCCGCCAATACGGTAGAGCTCGATTGAATCCAGTGCGGGAAAGATGTAGCCCGCAATCTTGCCCACGGCCACTGCTTCCCACGGACACACGATAAAGTACGCGAGAACCATCATCCAACCGGTGGCGAAACTTATGGCGGGCGGAAAGACTTTTGCAGTGTAAGCAACTTCGCCGGCGGCATCCGGCATGGCCATCACCAGTCGTCCATACACATAGCCGATGGGCAATAGCAGCGCGCCGCCGATAGCAAATCCTAGAACACCGCCCAGCACTCCCCCGCGCAGCAGCCAGTCCCACATCACCACCAGCCACCCGACACCAACCATCGTGCCCCAGCCCAGGGTGAAGTAGTCGACCACGCGGAGTTTGCGCGCCAGGGTGATCAAGTTATTGGATACAGAAGTGAGATTGTGGCTAGCGTGTAAGCCGAGGCAGTTCGAAGCTGGACACTGACCACTAGCCACTAGCCACTGGTTTCTACATTCCGGGTAGTTTCATCCCTGCAAGTTTCCTGGCGAAGCTCGGTTTGCCCATCTGCTTGAACATTTTTCGCATCTGGGCGTACTGGCGCAGCAGATTATTGACCTCTTGCACGGTTCTGCCGGAACCACGGGCGATGCGCTTGCGCCGGCTGCCATTGATGACTTCGTGATGCAGGCGTTCGTGAACCGTCATCGAGTTGATGATGGCCTCGACGTGCCCGAGCTGTTTTTCGTCAACCTTGTCCGCAGCCTTCTGCAATCCTGCAAATGGCCCAATGCTGGGCAGCATTCCCATCAGACTCTGCAGCGATCCCATTTTCTTGACTTGGCGCAGCTGATCGCGAAAATCTTCCAGGGAGAAGCCATCCCCAGTCATGGCCTTGGCGGCCATCTCCTCGGCCTTCTTCTTATCTATCTGCTGTTCCGCTTTTTCGATCAGCGAGAGAATGTCGCCCATTCCGAGGATCCGCGACACAATTCGATCAGGATGGAAAGGTTCGAGCGCGTCGTATTTCTCGCCTACGCCGATGAACTTAATCGGTTGACCTGTGACCTGGCGGATAGAAAGTGCCGCGCCACCGCGCGCATCGCCGTCCATTTTTGTGAGCACAACGCCGGTCAGCGAAAGTTTTTTGTGAAATTCGTCCGCCGAGCGCACCGCATCTTGACCGGTCATGGCATCAGCCACAAACAGAATTTCCTGAGGATTCAGCAGACGTTTGAGCGACTGCATCTCCTCCATCAATTGATCGTCGATGTGTAGACGACCGGCAGTGTCCACGATGAGAACGTCGGAACCGGTGTTGATCGCTTCGCGACGCGCTTCCTTCGCGAGACGCTCCACGGTTGCCGTATTCGCCTCGCCAACCTGACCTTCGTAGATGTTGGCCTTGATCGCTTGGGCAACCACTTTAAGCTGCTCGCGGGCGGCGGGCCGATATACGTCAACAGAAACCAGCAAGGGACGGTGGCCGCCATTCTTCAGCCAGTTTGCCAACTTGCCCGAGGTGGTGGTTTTGCCGGATCCTTGCAATCCCGCCATGAGCACCACAGTTGGCGGTTGGGAGGCGAATTTCAGTTTTGCGGTGTCGCGGCCCAGGGTTTCGACCAACTCATCACGCAAAATCTTGATCACCTGGTCGCCCGGCGACAGTGCGGTCGCCACTTCCTGGCCGATCGCTTTCTCCTGGATGTGATCGATCAACTGCTTGACTACTTTGAAGTTGACGTCGGCTTCAAGTAGCGCCAGACGGATTTCCCGCAGCGCCTCCTCCATGTTTTCGGGGCTGAGGACGGCTTGTCCGCGCAGGGATTTAAACGCGCGCTGGAGTTTTTCTGAAAGATTCTCAAACATAGGTGTCAGCAGTTATTTTAGCAGCAGCGGCGACGAGTGCTCCGCCCCACGAATCAGGTACCGAAAACTTCTTTCGCAGCAATCACCGTGTTGCAGTGAATCGTTACCGTATCTTCCACGCGACGTGCGTAGCCCCCAGCGAACGTCACCATCACCGGAATGTCACGCGTCCGTGCTACCCGGAACATCAGTTCATCGCGCCGCTTGAGTCCCTCGATGGTGAGTGCCAGTCCGCCAAGCTGATCTTCGCGATAAGGGTCGGCGCCCGCAAGGTAACAAATTAGTTCTGGCTCGAACTGACGCAGGCCGGAACTGAGCGCGTTGTCCAGCCAGGCAAGATAATCGTCGTCAGCCGTACCGTCCGGCAGATTCACATCAATCGACGATGGCGGCTTCCACATCGGATAATTGTTTTGCTGATGAAGCGAAATCGTGAACACGTCGCCGGTAGTGGCACCGCGTAGATCTGCAGGGCTCGGCGTAAAGGAAGCTTTTGACGGAAGTGGATCGTTGACTTCACGCATCGCACCAAAAATGGCGGCGGTACCGTTTCCCTGGTGTACGTCACAGTCTACGGTCATTGCTCGCACGATTTTCTTGTCGCGCTGCAACCGGCGGATAGCGACCGCCACGTCATGAATCACGCAGAAACCCTCACCGTGATCGGGGAATGCGTGATGAAACCCACCGCCGATGTTAAACGCAACCTTGTCCCTCAGCGCGCTTTGGCCGGCGAGGATCGAGCCCCCCGCTGCCAGATAAAAAGCTCGTACCAATTCCGGAGAATAGGGAACCTCCATCTGGGGCTCCTCGCGTGCAGAGAGAGTTCCGGTCTTCAGCTTGTGAACGTACTCGGGCGTATGTACCAGCAGGACGTCCTCGTCGGACGCTAACGATGGCTCCAGGAAATCCGACGGCTCCGCGACCCCGGTTTCCAGCAGCCGCTGGTGAATGTAGCGATATTTCTGGGCCGGGAAGACGTGGGCCCCGATGGGAAGGTAGTAGTCATTGCTGTAGACCAATTTAAAAGGGAGCATGGCTCAAACGCCTCATAATACTCGCCTGCCAGCTGTCCCATCCCGGGCTTAATCCCTGCATCCTGTGTGGTTTGTAGAGCATCTAAAAGTTGACACAAAGTCACTCAAGTTCTATCATGTGGCTGCTGGAAAGTGAGCTGTCCGTATAACTCGTTAATTTATAAGCACTTATAATTGAGGGAGGGAGAGACTTATGGCAAAGATCATAGGAATTGACTTGGGCACGACCAACTCTGTGGTAGCGATCATGGAGGGTGGAGAACCCAAGGTCATTCCCAACGAGGAGGGTGGTCGGACCACCCCTTCCGTGGTCGGTTTTACCAAGACCGGAGAACGCCTTGTTGGACAGGTGGCCAAACGTCAAGCCATCACCAATCCGGAAAACACGATTTTCTCGATTAAGCGTTTTATGGGGCGGCGCTACGACGAAGTCAGCGAAGAAATGAAGATGGTGCCCTTCAAGGTCGTGAAGTCAGGCGACAACGTGGCCATCGTTGCCCAGGGCAAGGAGTACACCCCGCCTCAGGTCTCCGCAATGATTCTTCAGAAACTGAAGAAAGCTGCGGAAGACTACCTCGGCGAGAAGGTATCCGAAGCCGTTATCACCGTTCCGGCATATTTCAACGACGCGCAGCGTCAGGCCACCAAGGACGCAGGCAAAATCGCCGGGCTGGATGTGAAGCGCATCATTAACGAGCCGACTGCGGCCGCGCTGGCTTATGGTCTGGACAAAAAGAAAGACGAAACCATTGCGGTCTACGACTTCGGCGGCGGGACCTTCGATATCTCGATCCTCGAAGTGGGCGAAGGCGTCATCGAAGTCAAGGCCACCAACGGCGACACCCATTTGGGCGGCGACAACCTCGATCAGCGCATCGTGGATTGGCTAATCGACGAGTTCAAAAAGGACGAAGGCCTCGACCTTCGCGGCAAAGGCAATGAAATGGCGCTGCAGCGTCTGCGTGACGCGGCCGAGCGCGCCAAGATCGAACTCTCCACCACCATGGAGACCGAGATCAACCTGCCTTTTATCACCGCTGATGCCAATGGTCCCAAGCATTTGGTCAAGAAGATGACTCGGGCCAAGCTGGAGTCGATGGTGGAAGACCTGATCCAGCGCTCCGTCGGGCCCTGCAAACAATGCATGAAGGACGCGGGAGTGGACGCCAGCAAGATCAATGAAGTCGTCCTGGTCGGTGGACAGACCCGCATGCCTCGCATTCAAGCTCTGGTCAAGGAGTTGTTTGGCAAGGAACCGCACCGCGGCGTCAATCCCGACGAAGTAGTCGCGATCGGCGCAGCGATTCAGGGCGGCGTGCTTGGAGGCGAGGTGAAGGATCTTCTTCTCCTCGACGTCACTCCGCTCACGCTCTCAATCGAAACCCTGGGAGGCGTCGCCACGCCGATGATTCCGCGCAACACGACTATCCCCACCCGCAAGACGGAGACTTTCTCCACCGCGGCGGATAGTCAGACTTCCGTTGAAGTCCACGTGTTGCAGGGCGAGCGTCCGCTGGCTCGAGACAATCGTACGCTCGGCAAGTTCCACTTGACCGGTATTCCGCCCGCTCCACGCGGAGTGCCGCAGATCGAGGTTACATTTGATATCGACGCTAATGGCATCCTGAACGTGACCGCGAAAGACAATGCCACGAGCAAGGACCAGAAGATCACGATTACGTCTTCTTCCGGCCTCAGCAAAGAAGAGGTCGAGCGTATGGCCAAAGAAGCCGATGCTCACTCAGCCGAGGATAAGGCCAAACGCGAAGAGATCGAATCGCGCAATCAGCTCGACACCTTGGTTTACAGCGTCGAGAAGATGCTTCGTGAACAGGGCGACAAGATCTCGGGTTCCGAGCGCGGCGATGTCGAGAACGCAATAGCCGACGCCAAGAAAGCCCTGGAATCAAATGACAAGAGCAGCATGGACCAAGCCCGTGAGCGTTTGACTCAAGCGTCGCACAAGCTGGCTGAACAGATGTACAAAGCAGCTCAACCTCAAGGCGCGCCCGGAGCAGGACCGACGGCAGGTCCGACTCCAGGAAGCAACGGCGAAGCGCAAAAGAAAGACGAAGGAGTAATCGACGCGGAGTACGTGGACGTGGAAGACAAGAAGTAAAAAAACTCTTGTCATCCTGAGCGGAGTAGCTGCTTCGCAAAGCGAAGCAGCTACGAAGTCGAAGGACCCCATACCCGCGTGCGCCACCAGAAGCGCAAGAAGGAATTCCCAAGATGCCCCAAACGCTGCAGGCTTCTTACCGACCACGACACGAATTGATATGAACCCGAAAAAGTATTGGGTTTACATTGTCGGAAGCCTCACCGGCACACTCTACATCGGCATGACCAATAACATCGACCGACGCATAGCAGAACACAAAAGCAGGGAGTTCGAAGGATTCGCCCTTAAATATCATTGCGATCGCTTGGTGTATTACGAAAGCTTTGACGACGTTCAAAACGCAATTGATCGCGAGAAACAATTGAAAGGCTGGATTCGGGCGAAGAAGAAGAAGATCGCTCTGATTACATCGATCAACCCCACATGGCAGGACCTCGCAGAAAAATGGGGAGCGCCGATGGCGTTTGCAGCAGAGCCGATCAAGGACCGATGAGAGAACGCCTTGAGGCGTTCTTGCCCGAGTTGACAGGCATGGGGTCCTTCGGCTGCGTTGTCGTTCGCCGTCGAAAACGACAACTTCGCTCAGGATGACAGAATAAAGTTTGGCAACTCATGGCGACCGCTGCTAAAAAAGATTATTACGACTTACTTGGAGTCAAGAAGTCTGCCTCGGCGGAAGAAATCCGGAAAGCCTTTCGTAAACTTGCGCGCAAATATCATCCTGATGTTAATCCCGGGGACAAGACAGCAGAGGAGAAATTCAAGGCCATCTCCGAAGCCAACGATGTCCTGAGCGATCCCAAGAAGCGGAAGATTTACGACCAGCTCGGCTATTATTCCGACAATATCAGTCCTGAAACGGCGGATGCCTACGCCCGCGCCGGCAGTAGCGGCGGTGGCTTTCCGGGTGGTTTCCCTGGTGGCCAGCCGGGTGGAAACGCCGGAGGCCAGGGGGTGCACTTCGATTTCGGAGGCTTCGATTTCTCCGACATGTTCGAAGGCGGCGGGCGAGGAAAAAAGAATTCAAGCGGCGGCTTCCGCGACGTTTTTTCCAGCATGTTCGGCGGGCGCGGCGCGCAGGCGCAGGAAGGTCCTGAACCTGGCGACGATCTTGAATATCAAGTCAACGTACCTTTTTGGACTGCTGTTCGTGGCGGCGTAATGCGCCTCAATATCACCCGGCGCGATGTCTGCTCCAACTGTTCGGGTAAGGGCTATATCGAAGCGGCCGGTGTATGTCCGGAATGCAAAGGCAAGGGAACGATCGAGCAGACCGGCGGACGCATGAAGTTCAACGTCACCTGCCCGCGGTGTAACGGCACGGGCCGCAATATAACCACTTGCAATGTCTGTCACGGCGAGGGAACGGTCGAGCGTACCGAACCGCTCGAAGTCCGCATCAAGCCAGGAACTCGCGACGGCCAGCGCATTCGTATCCCGGGCAAGGGAAATGCGGGTGTGCGGGGAGGTCCCCCTGGCGATCTGTACGTGATCATCCGCACCGGCGATCATCCCGTCTTCCGCCGCGAGGGCGACGATATTTATTTAACGGTCCCGGTGACTGCTACAGAAGCCGCACTGGGGAGCAAGATTGAAGTGCCAACCATCGATGGTCGCACTCTGCTTAAAATCCCGCCGGGGACACAATCCGGTCAGAAGCTCCGCTTGCGGGAAAAAGGTGTCCCATCCGCAACCAAAGAGGGCACACGCGGCGATGAGATCGTTGAGATACAAGTGAATGTCCCCATGCCGCGGGATGAGCGCTCCAAAGAAATTCTGCGCGAACTTGCCCGCCTGAATCCCGAAGATCCCCGCGGGGACCTCTGGAAGAACGTTTGAAAACTTCTGAGCGGGAAGATCCATGACCAAGAGAAGATCCAAAGGCGCATACATGATCTCGGCGGTGGCCGAGATGTATGGCATTCATCCTCAGACGTTGCGTCTTTATGAACGCGAAGGTCTTCTCAAACCCTCCCGCACCGAAGGCAACACCCGTCTTTATACCGACGAGGATCTTCAGCGCCTCGAATTCATTCTTTCCCTCGCTCGCGACCTGGGAGTAAATATCTCCGGCATTGCGATCATTCTACAAATGCGCGAGCGTATGGAAGAAATGCAGCGCCAGATTCAGGATTTCGTGAAATATATCCAGGAAGAAGTTTTGTCACGTGCCAGCGTCGCCGCTGATCCTTCCCGAGGCGCCATAGTTCCGGTTCGACGCAGCATAACCCCACCAGTGCAGCCGATACGGAAAAGATAGTTCGTTTCCGAACGCCAGCCCACTGAGGCTTGATAGCTGAAAGCTGCCTTCAATCATATTTCTCATATCGAATCGATTTCCTATCCCACCCCAGCCCCTTCAGCAAGTCGCGATTGGCCTTGATCATTTTGTCCAGGCCGCAGATATACGCGATCATTTCGGCTCGACCTTGAACAATACCAGGAACGTGTTCCTGAACGTAACCGCGCAAGCCCTTCCATTCCGGACCGCCTCGGCTGAGCGTTGGCAGATAATCGAAGTTCGCATGTTCGTCAGCGAGTTGCAGAAATTCCTGGTGATAATAAATATCTTTCTCGGTGCGGCTTCCGAAAAGCAGAAAGAAACTCCGGCCCTGATGGCGGGAGGGATCGCCCAGGAGCCAGTGCAGCATGGAACGAAAGGGCGCAATACCCGTCCCGGTTGCAATGAAGATGGTGTCGCGTAATGGCGGACGCAGGATGAAATCGCCAAACGGCCCCTGACAACTGATTTCGTCGCCCTCTTTCATCTCACAGAGAAAGTTCGACATAAAGCCGTCCTGTACTCGATTGAGGCAGAGAGCGAAATGGTTATCGTCCGCGGGCGGTGAAGCGATGGAGTAAGCGCGAGTCAGTTCTTCACCATCGGGCCTTGCCTGTTTCAGCGAGAGCCACTGGCCGGCCACAAAGCCGAAGCGCAGGACTCCCTCCATTTCGAATTCCAGGTGCTTAGTCGGCTCTGACAATGGGACGGACCGCAGCAGTCGCGCGGTGTGAGTCTGGAATACGGGCATGTATCTCTTTAGATGAGTTTAAGTGACACGGCGAAGCTGGATCACATTGAGCAACGATCCCGCAGATCAGGAACTCCTACTCCACAGTCACTGATTTGGCCAAATTCCTGGGTTGATCGACATCGCAGCCACGCCGCACGGCAATGTGATACGCCAGCAATTGGAGTGGAACTATTTCCAGTATCGGCAGCAATTCTTCCGGAGCTGGAGGAATGTACAGCACGTGGTCCGCGGCCTCTTTGATTTCGTCGTCCCCTTCGGTAGCCAGTGCGATGACCTTTCCGGAGCGCGCCTTAACTTCCTTCAGGTTAGACATCGTCTTCTCATAACGCACCATCGAGAGGGGGTCTTTCGGATCGCGAGTCGCGATAATTACTACCGGCAGATTCTCATCAATCAGCGCGTTCGGCCCATGCTTCATTTCTCCCGCCGGATAGCCTTCGGCGTGAATGTAGGAAATTTCCTTCAGTTTCAACGCGCCTTCGAGCGCAATGGGATAGTGAATGCCTCGTCCTAAGAAGAGGAAATCCTGCGAGCGTAAGTACTCCTTGGCCAGGTCTTCGCAATCCTCTTCATGGGTTAGCAAATGTTCGAGCTTGCCCGGAATACGTGTCAATTCCTGAATCGCATCCTTGGCCTGTTCGGCACTGAGTGTGCCACGCAGTTGGCCCAGATAGAGCGCAAAAAGGTAGAGAGCGGTGAGCTGGGCGGTAAAAGCTTTGGTGGAGGCAACCCCGATCTCGGGACCGGCATGGGTGTATATAGTCCCCCCGGCCTCGCGCGTAATCATCGAGCCCACCACATTGCAAATCGCCACCGTCTTGGAGCCTTTAGCTTTGGCTTCTCTCTGGGCGGCAATGGTATCCGCAGTCTCGCCCGATTGAGAAATCAACATCGTAATAGCGTCGGGCCCGAGAATCGGATCGCGATACCGCCACTCGCTGGCATAGTCCACTTCAACCGGCACACGCGCCAGGCGCTCAATCATGAATTTGCCTGCCTGGGCGGCGTGCCAACTTGTCCCGCAAGCTGCAATGTTGATCTTTTTTGCGGCGCGAAATTCCGCTTCCGTGATCTCCATCTCGTCCAGGAAAACGTGCCCCGTCTCCTGTGAGACGCGCCCCAGCGTCGTGTCGCGTACCGAGCGCGGCTGCTCGTAGATTTCCTTCAGCATGAAATGCTTGAACCCGCCCTTTTCCGCCATAATCGGGTCCCAAGTGACGTGCTGAACTTGTCTTACGATCGGCTGCCCGTTGAAATCCGTGAGTTGTACGCCGTCCGGCGTAATGACCGCCAGATCGCCGTCGGCAAGAAAGAAAAGATCGCGAGTGTGGTAGAGAATTGCGGGCACATCTGACGCTACAAAATACTCATCTTTTCCGAGGCCGATAACTGCTGGGGGACCATTTCGAGCAGCGACAATCTTGTTGGGTTCATCCACCGCAATCACGGCCAGCGCGAAAACACCGCTTAGCTGTCCTACGGATTTACGCACCGCTTCTTCCAGCGACGGTCGGCTTCCATTACTGCGTTTTAAGTAATATTTCTCCACCAAATGCGCAATCACTTCTGTGTCAGTTTCGGTGGAGAATTTGTGACCTTCTTCGATCAGCTGCTTTTTCAGCAGGACGTAGTTCTCGATAATCCCGTTGTGTACGACCACAACCCGCCCGGTGCAATCACGGTGGGGATGCGCGTTTTCTTCCGTGGGACGCCCGTGCGTGGCCCAGCGGGTATGGCCGATGCCGTATGTGCCATCGAGCGGCTTGAGACGAATGACTTCTTCCAGATTGCGCAACTTGCCCTCGGCGCGCCGAATCTGCAAACCTTCGCCGTTCCCGCACACCGCAATTCCCGCTGAGTCGTAGCCCCGATACTCCAGTCGCTTCAGCCCGTCAATGATGACCGGCACCACCCGCTTCTTACCTACGTATCCGACAATCCCGCACATCTTGTATGCTCCTTATTTCGGCAGGGGACCGAAGGTTCGCAATGAAAGTAGGAAGACGCTGCGCCGCGCAAGGCAAGCACGCGAATTCCGTCACTACAGCCTGCCTGAGCAGGATAATTTTTCTCACCGAATCGGGGAGGTTCGGTTAGTCCTCTAACGAGAACCGGAATTCTTCCATGACCGGATTCGTGAGAACCTCGCGGGCAATGCGTGCGATCTCAGTCTCAGCTTCAATTCGGGTCAGCCCACCATCCAGGGTGAGCTCGAAATACTTGCCCTGTCGAACGTCCTCTAAACCCTTGTAACCCATCTTTTTGAGAGCGCTTTGGATAGTCTTGCCCTGGGGGTCCAGTACGCTCTTCTTAAGCGAAACGTACACGTATGCTTTCATGGGGGATGATGAATATTATTATACTTCAGCGCCGCCCTCTTTTAATTAAACCTCAGACCTAGCCCAGGCGTGCGAGTTGTGCCTCCAAATCCCCCAAAGCCGCTTCCAACATCTTGCGATGAAAGGGGTTCTGAGCAGTCTGAAGTTGCTGCAGCACACGTTGCCGAGACAATAACAGCCCTTGTCGTTCCTTTTGCTTGGCCACCTGTTCAGGTTCGAGCCGCACTTTGTTCGGATCCAGCTTCGTCCTTGCCTCGGCTTGTTGCTCCTCAACTGCCTTGCTCTCCCACCCTCGTGCCATGCATAAATTATAGCCAGTCCTGCTCGTCACATCATGTGCCGAAATGTCGGCACTGACTACCTGAAAGAGCATTCTTGGTAGTGTCCTATTAGGACACTACCAGCATTCTTCCATAGCTTGTGTCGGTGACGAAAGCTGGTCTAATATGCTGCTGACTAGTGTAAAGTTTTGTTTCAACTTCGGGAGTTACAGCCTGGATTTTATTACGATGGCAACTTATCATTGCTGCGATCTTGACTGAGTGTCTCTTGTTGGAGGTCCGGCGCGAGGTCGGCGAACGGGTTCCCGCTTGGGTAATAATTGAACTGGTCCCGTCGAACGAAAGCCCCCAGCGTGAACGCGGTATTGGCATTGAGCAGCCGGGTCCACGACGGAGCGATGTTGAAGGTCTTGATTTGCGACCGTTGATCTGCCGGACCAACGACGTTCCCATTGGGATCCAGCTGCTTGGCTGAGACGGGTTCTTGCCGAAACGTGGATAAGCAAACAGAACTTGCCTTCGGCAGGTTGGAAGTAGCCTTGGGACCTGCGGCATGCGCGGTCATGCAGACCGAGCATTTCAACGCGTCAGTCGCACTCGAATGGTGATGCGCGACCACCGCCACTGCCGACCATAGCGTCAGCAATAGGCACAAACACGCTATCCGTTTCCAGATTAACCGCATCAGGCTACTTCTATTGAATCTACACGCAACCAGAAGTGAATGCAACGAGAGTACCTGGTTCGGAAACTCTTTGGTGCCGGCTTGGCCTGTTGTGGGAACAATGCATCGCAGGCACTAAGAAACTTGGGCTGGATTCTATAGTCCGAACAATTCCCGCAGCCGCTTGGTCTGGGCGCGACTTACCGGAATTTCAGTCTGTTTCTTATCATCCATGCGCAGTTGATACGAACTCTTGAACCAGGGAACAACTTCCTTGATGCGATTGATATTCACCAGATAGGAGCGATGCGCTCGCCAAAAAAGATTGGGATCCAGACTGTCCAATAGCTCTTCCAAGGTACGGCAGTTCGACTGACCTTCCATGCCGTTGGGACCAGTAGTCATCACGCTGATAACGCCATCTTCGATGGAAGCGTAGCAAATATCTTTCTGGCTGATCAGGAAAAGCCGCCCCGCGGACTTCAGCAGAACTTTGGACGCTTGCGGCTTCTGCGACTCCAGCATGCGCACCAGCGTCTCTAATCTTTCCGACGAGGTTCCGCTGGTCTCAATCTTGGCCCGTGCCTTCTGCACCGACTGCGCCACTCGCTTCTTATCAAAAGGCTTGAGCAGGTAGTCGACTGCATTCACTTCAAATGCCTTCACCGCATACTGATCGAAGGCAGTAGCAAAAACAATCTTCGGCAGCGGAATCTTCTTATCGAGCAGCTTCTTGATGACTCCAAAGCCGTCCAGCCCCGGCATCTGCACATCGAGAAAAACCAGGTCAGGATTAAATTCGCGGATAAGGTTGATGGCGTCCACGCCATTTTTCCCCTGCGCCACGACATTCACATCGTCCACACTCTTCAGCAGAAATGCGAGTTCGTCTCGCGCCAACTGCTCATCATCCACAATGACGGCCGACAGAGGCATCGTTACTCCAGTCAACAAAAGTATATCGGCCTTAGGCGATGTTCTCCAGCGCCAACGCCATACCCATGCCACCGCTCACGCACAGCGTTGCCACCCCGCGCTTCGCCTTGCGCCTGCGCATTTCATGCAGCAGCGTCACCGTGATGCGTGCGCCAGTACAGCCGATGGGATGTCCCAACGCAATCGCGCCGCCATTCACATTCAGCTTCTCGTGATCGAAATGGAGTTCGCGGTCACAAGCCAGCACCTGGGCGGCAAAAGCTTCGTTCAGTTCCACAAGGTCGAAATCGTCCAGACGAAGCCGGTGCTTCTGCTCCATTTTGCGCAGCGCGGGCACCGGACCGATTCCCATGATTCGTGGATCGACTCCCGCTGAAGTCACGGCCAATATTCGAGCCAGCGGTTTGAGATTATTTTTCGCCACAAACGATTCGCCAGCGATTACTACTGCCGCAGCGCCATCCGTAATTCCGGAAGAGTTGCCCGCTGTAATCGTGCCGGACTTGGAAAAAACCGGGGACAATTTAGCTAGCTTCTCCAGGCTAGCCCCCGCGAAAAGATGTTCGTCCCGATTGAAAGTCTGTGTACCTTTCTTACTTTCCAGCATGACCGGAACCAATTCATCCTCAAAACGTCCTGACTGACTGGCCGTCGCAGCGCGACTCTGGGAGCAGAGCGCATACTGATCTTGCTCCTCGCGTGAAATTTTGTATTGATCAGCCAACACCTCAGCCGTTTCGCCCATCACCATCTTCGCCATGGGACAGAAAAATCCGTCACGATACATTCCATCCACCAGTTCCTGATGGCCCAGCCGATATCCCCAGCGTGCGCCATCCAGATAATACGGAACTCGGGACATGGACTCAGTCCCACCCGCCAGCACGCAATCCAGATTGCCAGTTGCTATCTCCCGATATCCGAGAGCGATGGATTTCATCCCTGAGGCACAAGCCTTGTTCACCGTATACGCGGGGACCTCCTGTGGAACCCCGCAGCGAATGGAAATCTGTCGTGCGGGATTAGGACCGCCTCCCGCCTGCCGAGCATTGCCGATGATGGTCTCCTCGACCCGTTCCGGACGAATCCTGGCACGCTCAATCGCGCTCTTAGCCGCCGCCACGCCCATGTCAGCTGCAGTCACCGAGGCCAGCGAGCCTCCAAACTTGCCGATAGGCGTGCGTACCGCTGAGAGAATGTAGACGTCTTGCATTCAATGCGCCGAGTCTTCAGTCTAGCATTCCCCAAGTGCCTTGTTTCTCGAGCGCGTCGAGCAACCAACGGCCCAGTCCGGAGGACGAAACAATTTAGCCCAGCGCTTCCAGCGCTGAGTGCGCAGGGGACGAATTGGCCGCGCACCCTCGCGAAAACGAGTCAACGCAGTAAACTAATGAGCGATGAATTTCATCTACGGCATCAATGCCGTCACCGAATCACTGAAAGCTCGTGGATGCTCTTTTGCATGGGTAGGGGTCGCCAAAGAACGCCACGACCTACGCTTACAGCGTGTCGTGGATGACTGCCGGCGGCAAGGAGTCGCTGTGCGCTTTGTCTCGCGTCCGGAACTCGATCGCATGGCCGGAAATAACGCCCATCAAGGCGTGGTCGCCGTCACCTCGGCCAAACAATATAACGATCTCGACGACGTAGTCGCAGCCAAGCGAGGCCAATTTTCGTTGGTGGTCGTGCTCGACGGCGTGGAAGATCCGCACAATCTGGGCGCGATTCTTCGCACCGCGGATGCTGCGGGCGCCGACGGCGTCGTGATTCCCGAGCGGAGGGCCGCGGGAGTGACTCCCACTGTGACCAAAGCCTCCGCCGGCGCCAGTGAGCATTTGCCTATCGCAAAGGTGACGAACATCGGGCGCACGTTGGAAGAATTAAAGTCCAAGAATTTGTGGATTGTTGGGCTCGATGAACGTGCGCCCCAAAACTATGATTCGCTCGATTACAAAATGGATTGCGCCATCGTGCTGGGCGCTGAAGGTAAAGGCGTGCACGAATTGGTCCGCAAGAAATGTGATTTTCTGATCTCGATCCCCATGCTGGGAAAGGTGTCATCGCTGAACGTATCGGTGGCCGCGGGAGTCATGCTCTATGAAATCGTGCGCCAGCGCCGCGAGAAAGCAACCACGGATTCGGAATGAAGTTGCTTCACGTCCTCTGTGTCCTGTGTGGTTTACTGGCTCCGGCGTCTGCCCTCGACCGCGAAGCCTTCACTTTCACCAAATACGACTTGAATGTTCGCATTGAGCCCGCACAGCAGCGGCTCGCGGTGCGCGGGCAGATTACCTTGCGCAATGATTCCAACGGTCCCCAGAAAAACGTGTCCCTCCAGATTTCCTCAACCCTGGACTGGAGGTCCATCAAACTCGGTGGCAAAGCCGTGCAGTTCGTTTCTCAGCCCTACACCTCGGACATCGATCACACCGGTGTACTCTCCGAAGCGATCATCACTCTCCCTCAGGAAATTCCTCCGAAAGGAAAAGTAGAGCTGGACATTGGCTACGAAGGCGTCATTCCGCTTGATGCCACACGCTTGACTCGAATCGGTGTGCCCGAGGAGTTAGCCGGGCACAATGATTGGGATCAGATCGGCGCATCGTCTACCGCAATTCGCGGAATTGGATATGTAGCCTGGTATCCGGTGGGCCTGCTATCTGCAAATTTGTCGGAAGGTAATAATTTGTTCGAAACCCTGGGCCGGTGGAAGACGCGTGAGGCGGCCTCAACAATGCAGATTCATTTCGGCGTGGTAGGTGACAGCGCGGGCTCTTCATCGGAACTCATCGTAAACGCTGAAGCGTGCAAGCCAGCTTCTGCTGACAATGGACACGGGCAGAACACTCTTATCGATTGTTCATTCGAACCACTCGGCGCGACGGTCCCGGCATTTGCTGTCGCAACCTACTCTGTCCTGAATCCATCGACGCTCGACGTTCACTATTTTCCTGAGCACAAACCGGCAGCAGAAAGCTATGAACTCGCGACGCAGTTAGCTATGCCCTTCGTTAAAGAATGGTTCGGCGTCTCTCGACGAAAACTAAAGATCGTAGAACTTGCTGACGCCAAAGCATCGCCATTTGAAAGCGGCAGCATGTTGCTCACACCGCTTAACAGTGACTCGCGGATCGCAGCCCTAACCGTCGTTCACCAATTGACGCACTCTGCGTTTCAGTCTCCGCGTCTCTGGATTTACGAAGGCCTCGCCCACTTTGCTCAGGCGGCTTACCTTGAGCAACAGAGCGGAAGGCGGACAGCGCTCGATTTCATGGCCCAGCATCGCACCGCGCTCATAGACGCCGAGAAAGCATTTGCCGCGGAGCGCAGCTCGAGCGCGTCCGCGAACGAGTCGCTGGTCAGCACCTCTCGCGAGGAGTTCTACCGAAGTAAGGCAATGTATGTCTGGTGGATGCTGCGCGACATGATTGGCGAAGAAACATTAAAGGAGGCGCTGGCGCTCTATCGTCCAGACCAGGACAAAGAGGCATCGTACGTGCAGCGTCTGATCGAAGCGCAATCCAAGCAAGATCTCGAATGGTTCTTCGACGACTGGGTATATCGCGACCGCGGACTACCCGACTTTCGTGTGGAATCGGCGTATCCACGTCAACTGCTGGGCGGCGGCGACGTCGTAACCATCACCATTGAAAATCTTGGCGAAGCTGGCGCCCAGGTACCTGTAACTCTACTTATGGAGGGCGGCCAAGTTACACGTCTTGTTGAAGTGCACTCGAAATCGAAGAGCGTGATGCGAATCGAGGCCGCGGGTACGCCTCAGGAAATTGTCGTCAATGACGGCAGCGTGCCGGAGAGCGACATGACAAACAATATATTTAAGATCAAACCCAACGCGAACTGATTCTGAATATTAAAATTGAAATGGCGAGCGATATTAATTTGAAATCAATGCCATCTTACCGGAGGCTTCATTGGCCTACATTCAGTTCCTCGGCGCAGCTGGAACAGTTACCGGATCCAAGCATCTCATCAACACCTCACCGGGCGATAGTGGGAAAAATGGCCTTCAAACTCTAATTGATTGTGGAATGTTTCAGGGCCCAAAGGAATGGCGCGATCGCAACTGGCAGGATTCTCCGGTGCCCGCGCGTGAAATTGATGCAGTCGTGCTCACCCACGCCCATCTCGATCACTGCGGCTGGATTCCGCGACTGGTGAAGCAAGGATTTAGGGGCCCAATTTACGCGACGTCGTCCACCATCGATCTTTGCGGAATTATTCTTCCTGATTCCGGTCACCTGCAGGAAGAAGACGCGGCGTTCTACAACAAAACCAAAAGCTCGAAGCACCACCCAGCGCTGCCGCTTTACACGTTCGAAGAGGCACAAGAGTGTTTGCAATATTTCCGCCCGTTGGGATTCGAGGAGAGCAAACAACTCTCCCCGGAGATTTCGTTCCGCTTCGTGCGCTCTGCCCACATTCTCGGTTCCTCCATGGTAGAGCTGAAACTCACCACCAATGGGCAGTCACGGCAATTGCTTTTCACCGGAGACATTGGACGAGTGCGTGACCCTGATCCAGGAAAAGTGCTTCGCTCTGGCCCAACCGAAGGTGAGATCGCGGATGTGCTAGTGATGGAATCCACTTATGGCAACCGGCAACATCCCACGAACGATCCACGTCCGGAACTGGCGGCGCTGATTCGTAAAACGGTCGAGCGCGGCGGCAGCGTCATCGTGCCGGCTTTTGCGGTGGAGCGAACCCAGAAGTTCTTGTTCATCCTTAAGCAGTTGATGGAGGCTGGGCAAATCCCACGCATTCCTATCTATTGCGACAGCCCAATGGCCATCAAGGCGGTGCAGATTTTTCTCAAACATACCGAAGAGTACAGCGAGGAGACTCGTCAGCTTATCAAGCAATATGGCTCACCCCTCAATTGGCCTGGAGTCACCTTCGCTTCAACTCCGGAGCAGTCAAAGAAGATCAATGAGAATAGGTTCCCGTTGATTATTATTTCCTCCAGCGGCATGGTGACTGGCGGACGCATCCAGCATCACCTCGCGCAACGACTTCCTGATCCAAAGAATACGGTCATCTTCATCGGATTCCAGGCGCCGGGAACGCGCGGCGCCACGATAAAAAGCGGCGCGCCTGAAGTGAAGATATTCGGCCAGATAGTCCCCATCCGGGCGCAAGTGGCCGCGTTCGAACAATTCAGCGACCACGCCGATCCGCCGGAATTGCTGCAATGGTTGCGCACTTTTCCGTGCAAGCCCGCGGTCACGTATCTCGTGCATGGGGAACCTGCCGCGTCAACGCAATTGCGCGATACCATGAAGAAGGAGTTGGGCTGGGACGTGGAGGTCGTGCAGTGGATGCAAAAAGTCGAAATCAAGTGAGAGCATCGTGAACGAAGCCGAACTGAAACAACACCTCGAAGCCGCGGAAAAAAGTCCAAAGCAGATCGCAGCAGCCGTATCTGGATTGCCCGACAAGACTCTGCGCTACAAACCAGCGCCGGACAAGTGGTGCATCCTGGAAGTACTGGGCCACCTTGCCGATATTGAAGTTGTATATGCATATCGCATTCGTCAGATGCTTGCCGACAAGAAGCCTGTGATCGCTCCCATGGACGGCGACGATTGGGCGCGCAATCTTGGCTACACTGAAACTCCGCCCGCAGAACTCGTGGCGCTCTATGGATTGAACCGGCATGCCAACCTGCGGTTACTCCGCCGCCTGAAGTCTGCAGATTTTGGAAAGGCGGCATTCCATCCCGAATTGCAACGAGAAGTGACTGTGGCAGAGATGATCGAAAAGATGTCTGGACATGGCACCGGTCATCTCCAGCAAATCGAACGGCTGAAAAAAGAATCGGCGGGAAAATAATCCACTACGTTTGCTCGACGGTCATGCGTTCGTGAAACGTACTAGGGCATCTAGTTTGCCCGCCGCGGCACCGGAGTCGATGGACTGCGCCGCGAGAGCCACCGCATCGACTAGATGATCAGCCTTGCCCGCCGCCACCAATGCGGCCGCCGCATTCAAGAGGACGACATCCCGCCGGGGTGATTTCTTTCCAGTCAGGATTTCGCGAATGATGGCGGCATTAGCGGCAGCGCCTCCTCCCGCCAGGTCTTCGATTCGTGCTCGTTTTATTCCGAATTCTTCTGGAGTCACTTCATAGGTTCGGACTGTTCCTTCGCGGACTTCCGCAATGCGTGTAGGACCAGTCACGGTGATTTCATCCAGACCATCGCTTCCATGCACCACCAGCGCACGGTGCAGACCCAACATGCTGAGGGCTTCTGCAAGTTTCTCCACCAGTTCGGCGGAATAAACTCCGACTACTTGCGCGGAGGCGTGAGCCGGATTTGTGAGCGGACCCAGAAGATTGAAGACGGTGCGCAGCCGAAGCTCGCGGCGGGTGCTCTGTACATGTTTCATCGCCGAGTGCAAGGCGGGGGCAAAAAGAAATGCGATTCCAACTTCTTTCAAACAGGCGGCAATCCGCGCCGCAGGCAACTCGATCTTCACGCCCAGAGATTCCATCACATCCGCAGAGCCGCATTTTGACGTCACGGTGCGGTTGCCGTGCTTGGCGACGCGTACGCCGGCGCCAGCGACTACGAACGCCGTTGCCGTAGAAATGTTGAAGGTTCCGCTGGCATCGCCGCCGGTGCCGCAAGTATCCACCAGCGCATCGCGGCCCGTGCCACTGACATCCACCGTAGAATTCTGAAGAGTGGTCAAAGGCGTTGCAGCCGCGCGGATCGCCTCGGCGAAACCGACGATCTCTTCCACGCTTTCACCTTTCATGTGCAGTGCGACAAGCAAGGCTGCGATTTGCGCATCCGTACATTCGCCGGCAAGAATCTGGGACATGACCTGACGGGACTCTTCACGCGAGAGTGATTCGCGATGGTTGGCGATGCGGTGGAGAGCGTCGAGGATCATGGTGTGGGTATAAGGGTAGCATTGCGGGACCATTCCTATTCCAGACATCTGCCAAAATGTCGAAACGTTCCACGTGAAACATTTGTGGTTACGAGGATGTACGTACAACATATGAATTGGAGAGTAGCCTTCATTCAGACGGTGTTTCCAAGGCAGTGTCTAGCTCTCAGTTCCCAGTTCACAGCGCAAACAAGGACCCTCTCGCAGATATCATCCGCTGCTTCGAAAAAGGCGGAGCGCGGGGGCGCCGTCGCCGGGTTTTGAGATAAAATCTAAGGTTTGCTGCCGCAGTAGTACGCCGCAAGCATGGTCCTGCCGATCCGGAATCGAATCATTATGAAGATTCATGAGTACCAAGCCAAAGGCATCCTGAAAAAGTATGCTGTGGCTGTGCCTCGCGGCGAGGTAGCCGAGACGGCCGATCAAGCCGAAGCCGCCGCGCAGCATCTCTTTGGCGCCGGAGCTTCGGCAGTAGTCGTAAAGGCACAGATTCATGCGGGTGGGCGAGGAAAGGGCGGCGGGGTAAAGATTGCAAAGTCAGTGAAGGAGGCAGTCGAGATCGCCACGAACATGTTGGGGATGAGACTGGTCACCCATCAGACCGGGCCCGAAGGCCGCATGGTGCGACGGTTGCTGATCGAAGAAACTTTGCCCATTGAAAAAGAGCTCTACCTGGGAATCGTGATTGATCGAACCGAAGCCAGGCCGGTCTTTATGGCGTCGGCGGCGGGTGGCATGGAAATCGAGCAGGTGGCGGCGGAGAATCCTGCTGCGATTCTCAAGGAATACATTGATCCGGGCTTAGGCCTGGAAGCTTTCCAGGCGCGCAAGCTGGCCTTCGCGCTGGGTCTGAAGGCGCAGCAGATCAATTCCGCGGGGCAATTCATGACCAGCTTGTACAAGGCGTTTGCGGAGACCGATAGTTCGCTGATGGAGATCAATCCATTCGTTACCTGCACGGATGGGCGGCTGTTCGCACTGGATACGAAGATTAACTTTGATGACAACGCGCTCTTCCGCCATCCGGAGATTCGCGAGCTGCGGGATATCAGCGAAGAAGATCCGCTCGAGGTGGAAGCTTCGAAGTACAACCTCAACTACATCAAGCTCGATGGAAACGTGGGCTGCATGGTGAATGGCGCCGGACTTGCGATGGCGACCATGGATATCATCAAGTACGCGGGCGGGATGCCGGCGAATTTTTTGGATGTTGGCGGTGGGGCGAATGCAGAACAGGTGACGCATGCATTCGAAATCCTGCTTAGCGACAAGAATGTGAAGGCCGTGCTGATTAATATTTTTGGCGGCATTCTGCGCGTGGATACGCTGGCGAAAGGCGTAGTCGAAGCCGCGAGCAAGACACATATTCAGTTGCCGGTTGTGTTGCGGCTGGAAGGTACGAATGTCGAGGCGGGACGCGAGATTTTGAAGCAATCGGGTTTGAATTTTATTGTGGCGGACACGATGAAGGACGCGGCTGAGAAAGTAGTCGCGGCGGCGCGAGCGTCATGAGCATTCTTGTAGATAAATCGACACGGGTAATCGTGCAGGGACTGACGGGGCGGGAAGGAACATTTCACGCTAAGACTTGCGCGGAGTACGGGACCAGGATTGTGGGTGGGGTCACACCTGGAAAAGGTGGAACCACGCATGAAGGCTGGCCCATCTTCAACAGCATGCAGGAAGCCGTAGACAAGACTGGGGCGGATGCCTCCGTCATTTTTGTTCCCCCTCCGTATGCGGCTGACGCCATCATGGAGGCCGCCGATGCCGAGGTAGAGTTGATTGTCTGCATCACCGAAGGTATTCCCACGCTGGACATGGTACGCGCATGGGAGTTCTTGCAGAACCGGCGCTCACGGCTGATCGGACCAAATTGTCCTGGAATCATTTCGCCGGGACATTGCAAAATCGGAATCATGCCGGGTCACATTCACCGCGAGGGCCCGGTGGGAATTGTTTCGCGCTCCGGCACGCTTACTTATGAAGCGGTTTATCAGCTCACCACTCGTGGCGTTGGGCAGTCGACAGCGATCGGCATTGGCGGCGATCCGATCATCGGCACTAATTTCGTGGACGCGATCGACCTGTTCAATCGGGATCCGATGACCGAGGCGGTTGTGATGATCGGCGAAATCGGCGGAAGCGCTGAAGAAGCCGCGGCCCAGTACGTGAAGACTCACATGCGGAAACCGGTGATCGGATTCATCGCCGGGCAGACGGCGCCTCCAGGACGCCGCATGGGCCATGCGGGAGCGATTATTTCCGGCGGAAAAGGAACTGCGGCGGAGAAAATCAAGGCGATGGAAGCTGCGGGCATTCATGTCGCCAGGTCTCCAGCCGACATCGGTGAGACTGTGATTGCAGCTCTGGGTGTGACTGCGAGAGCTTAATTTATACGTGGCGAAGTTGAGATCGAAAATCACGAAATCCAAATAATGAAAACCCTACAACGTACTCTTACCATCATCAAGCCGGACGCGGTGCGCAAAAACGCGGTCGGCGACATCATTGAGCAGTTCGAAAAAAACGATTTCCGCATCCTCTCCATGAAGATGCTGGAGATTTCGAAGCATCAGGCAGAGCAGTTTTACGCCGTGCATGCGAGCAAATCTTTCTTCAACTCGCTCACCAACTTCATGTCCAGCGGACCGATCGTAGTGCTGGCGTTGGAGAAGGAGAATGCCATCGCCGATCTGCGCAAGCTGATGGGCGCGACCAATCCCGCCAATGCGGAGGCGGGCACGATCCGAAAGAAATGGGCTTCGACCATCGAATTTAATGCCATCCACGGGTCCGATGCCGAAGATACAGCAAGGTTTGAGTTGAGTTTTTTCTTCGCCGGCTTCGAGCTGGCGAAATAGCTACGGCTAGGTCGTGTCGAGACCGTAGCTTTACTAGGAGCTTTCATGCCCTTGGTTCAAATCACAATGTTGACCGGCCGCACGGCCGATCAGAAACGCAAGCTGGCAACGCGTATTACCGATGCGATGGTCGAAGAAGCCGGGGCCAGGCGTGAAGCGGTTGTAATTACATTCCTCGAAGTTGAGCGCGAGAGTTACGCTTCCGGCGGAGTATTGATGGCGGATAAGGGGAAATAGATTGTCACACGTTCAGCCTAGCGGCTCATAGACGACGCCCTCGACGCGATCAGCGACGCGGGGCAATTCCTTGCGAGCGTATTGAAGAAAGTGAGCAGTGGCGCGGTGAGCTTCGAGGGCTGCGTCGTCCTTATATTGCTCGTAAATAAAAAAGCGGCGAGCCTCAGTTTTGTGGCGATGTACCTGGAAAGCCACACAGCCGGGTTCCTGTCGTGACGCTTCGGTCAGCTTGGAAAAGATACTAGTTACTTCCGCTTCTTGACCTGCCTTTGCAATCCACGTCACCGCCAGTACGACCATTACCTGCTGCTCCGTTTTAGATTTTTAGTTGTCCTTACTTTTCGTTCCGCCAAAGTTTTTAACTCATCGGCAAACTCATCCACGAAAATAGTTTGCTCTCGTCCGGGACCAGTGGAGATCATGCCGATGCGAGCTCCACTTTCTTTCTCGAGGAAAGCCAGATACTCACGGGCTGCTTTTGGCAGCTTCTCAAGCTTTGTGATCCCCAGAGTGGGAGTACGCCAGCCAGGCATTTTCGCATAGATACATTTGATCTGATCATAGACACTGGATTGCGCCGGAATTTCGGTGGTGCTGCGGCCATTGATGGTGTAAGCCATGCAAACCGGAATCTGATCGAGTTCATCGAGCACATCGAGTTTGGTCACGACCAGCCACGAGATACCGTTAATCATGCCAGCGTAGCGCAACAGTGGCAAATCGATCCATCCGCACCGCCGGGGACGTCCCGTCACTGCACCATATTCATTGCCGCGCGCACGCAACAAGTCGCCGGTGGCATCCAGCGCTTCGGTGGGGAAAGGTCCGCCGCCTACACGCGTGCAGTACGCCTTGGTGACGCCAATGACGCTATCGATTGCGTTAGGGGCAACACCGGTGCCGATCGCGGCGCCGCCGGAAGTGGCGCTGGAAGAAGTGACGAAGGGATAAGTTCCATGATCGATGTCGAGCATGGTGCCTTGCGCCCCTTCGAACATGACGGATTCGCCTTCCGCCAGAGCCTGGTTCAGGAGTGCGGCCGTGTCACTCACGAAGGGAGCAATTTGGGCCGAGGCCTGAGCATACTCTTGATACATCTTGTCGGAATCCAGCGGTTCCGAATTGAATAACGCATGCGCGATCATGTTTTTCTCGCGGCAGGCATTTTCGATATGCGTTTTCAATAATCCGAGGTCAAGGAGATCAGCAACGCGCAAGCCGCGACGGCCCATTTTGTCTTCGTAGGCAGGCCCAATGCCGCGAGAAGTGGTACCAATTTTTACTCGTCCAGGCGCGTTCTCCGAGGCCAACTCAATCATGCGGTGATAAGGCAGAATCACCTGAGCGCGGTTACTGACGAACAGATTGCCGTCCACCTTCACTCCGTTTTCACGAAGTGCCGCAACTTCCTTGAGGAAAGCCATGGGATCGAGCACGACACCGTTGCCGATCACACTGCGGCAACCGTAACGCAGCACGCCGCAAGGAACCAGTTGCAGGATGAATTTTTTGCCCTTGATGATGACCGTGTGGCCGGCATTGTGTCCTCCGGCATAGCGGGCCACGATGGAAAAGTTGTCGGAGAGCACGTCGACAATCTTGCCCTTGCCTTCGTCGCCCCATTGCGCGCCGACGATGACCGCGGTTCTCACTTTGCTCAAAAGTTCACTCCATTTACAGACTGGCGCGGCTTCGGCGTCGCTTTAAAACAGGCCTAGCCGCATTTCCCGGGTCGCACACACTGGTTGCCCGCAATAAAAACTGCGCAGTTGCTGAATGGCTGGGATGTAAGAGCAGGTGTGTACCGGAAATGATAACCTGCGGGATGGTGGATGGCAATGCGGTTTGTGGGCCAGGTCTCAGGTCGCGGGTGACAGGTCTCAGGTCTCAGACACGTTGTAGACTGAATTCAAATGCCTGAATTACCGGAAGTCGAAACCATCGCACGCGGGCTGGCGAGTCGCCTGACCGGCGATTTTATCGAGTCCGTTTGGCTGGGGTCGAAACCTGAGCCATTGAAGTCATCCGCGGCTGAGATTGCGGCCACTCTTCAATCCAGACGGATTGCGGATGTGCGTCGCATGGGAAAACATATTGTGTTCGAGTTGGTGAGTGCGCGCGAACGGCCGTCAGAACGGGCGGGTGCTAAGGCTCAGTGGATCGTGCATCTGGGGATGACGGGCAGCATGCTGGTTTGCAAGCCCGAACTGGAAATCGCAAAGCACACGCATGCAGTAGTGAAACTGGCATCTGGGCGCGAACTGCGGTTCGTGGACCCTCGCCGGTTTGGACGGTTGAGCGTGGCGCGCGATTTTGATGCCGTCGGCTGCGAACCTCTGGACGTTAAGCTCGATCGCTTTATCACGCTGTTTCATGGACGCAAGACACCTATCAAGAGTGCGCTGCTGAACCAAAAATTGTTGTGTGGAGTGGGAAATATCTACGCTGATGAATCCCTGTTCCGGGCAGGTATTCGTCCCCGGCGGCGTGCGGTATCGCTGACCAGAGAGAACCTCTGCCGTCTCTACAAGTCGGTGCAGGAGGTGCTCAAGGAAGCCATCGCGCTGGGCGGTTCGTCAGTGTCTCACTACGTTGATTCCGATGGGCAGGAAGGTTCGTTCCAATTGGAACACCGGGTTTACGGACGCGAGGGCAAGCGGTGTCTTAGTTGTAAGGCTGCCATCAAGCGGATCGTCATCGCGGGACGCAGCAGTCATTATTGTCCGAAGTGCCAGAAGTGACACTTCCGATTTCGCTTACCTATTTCCTGACGTTGCCGGCGGGACGCCGGCGCTACCTTGACGTTTAGACAGGTTTGGATTTCAAATCGGAAATCAGTTTTACCTATGTCTGACTTCTCGATTGGCGTTGATCTCGGCGGAACCAACCTTCGCATTGCTGCGGTGGATGAGCACGGAGTCCTGCTGGAGAAAGTGACATTGGGCACGCAAGTGGCTTTGGGCCGGGATCGTGTGATCCACGACATGTGTGAAGCGATCCGGCATCTCGCGCACAAGTATGAGGGTTCAGGGGCGCTGCAAGGTATCGGCATCGGCGTGCCCGGAATCATCGACATGAAGACGGGTACGTTGCGCGAGTCGCCTAATTTGCCGGGATGGGCGGAATCTCCGGTGCGAGCACAAATCGAGCAAATGCTGGGCGCACGAGTGATTCTGGAAAACGATGCCAACGCCGCGGCGTTTGGCGAGAATTGGTTGGGGGCGGCCCGCAACGTGGAAGACATGGCCATGTTGACGCTCGGCACCGGGGTGGGTGGAGGCATCGTGCTGGGGCGCGCGATATGGCATGGGATGACCGGCATGGCGGGCGAGTTTGGACATATCACCGTGGAGCCCGAGGGTGTGCAGTGCGGGTGCGGAAATCGGGGATGCTTGGAGCAGTACGCTTCCGCCACGGCAGTGGTGCGCATGGCGCGCGAGGCAATCGAGCAGCATATCGCGCCAGGACTTTCGCATGCCGCCAGTGCGAATCCGGAGTTCAGCGCTAAGGCGGTGTACAACCTGGCCATCCAGGGAGATGAGGAAGCCAAGAAAATCTTTCGCCGCGTGGGGCGCGCGTTGGGAATCGTGATTGCAGATCTGGTGAACGCTCTCAATCTTCCGATGTATGTGGTTGGCGGCGGGGTGTCGAGCGCCTGGGAAGGGTTTTCACCCGCCATCTTTGATGAGTTGAAGAAGCGGTCGATGGTGTACGCGGCGACCGCTCCGCCTTCAGTTGCTGGCGAGGAGCAAGGAGCGTCGGCCCAAGTGGAGCCGGGCGGGCCGACGAGGACGATCGTCACTCGGGCGCTGCTGGGTAGCGATGCGGGATTGTATGGCGCGGCGAGGTTGCCGATGATCGCGGCCGGGATGATTTCTGATATCCATCCAGCCGGCGCGACGATGAGAAAAATTATTTAGCGGCGGACTTCAAGCGTGTGACTTCCTGAGGCGTCAGACGGCGAAATTCTCCTGGGTGGACATCCAACTCCAGCGGTCCGTAGCGGACACGTTTGATTTTTTCCACGTGATGTCCGATCTCTTCAAACATTTTGCGGATCTGGCGATTCCGTCCCTCAATCAACGTGACCTCATACCAGGGATTGTTGGCTTCGCGAATCAGACGAACCTTGGCGGGCGCGGTCTTTACTCTCCTACCGCCGGGAACAGCGATGAAGAGACCGGAACGCAGGCGCGAAAGACCTTCGACGGAAGGCGTGCCGGCAACTTTCACCATGTAGGTCTTTGGCACATGCGAAGCGGCTTTCATCAGGCGGTTGGCGAATTCACCGTCGTTGGTGAGCAGCAGCAGGCCTTCACTTGCATAATCGAGGCGTCCGACGGGATAGACGCGCGCGCCCACGCCTCGTAAAAGATCCATCACTGTGGGGCGGCGCTCGGGATCGCTGAGAGTGGTGACGTATCCCTTGGGTTTATTCATGACTAGATAAACGTGCCGCTCGGCGCCATGCAGAAGCTTGCCGTTTACTCGGATGTGATCATGCTCGGCATCGGCCTTGCTCCCCAGTTCGGTTACAACCTTCCCATTTACGGAGACGAGTCCGCCGGTAATTAGCTGCTCGGCCTTGCGGCGCGAAGCAATTCCGGCGGCGGCAATGATTTTCTGCAGACGTTCGGCGGGCATGGGTTATGAACCTTCGGACAGGTATTGTGCCGCGCGCGATTCAGGCAGCGGGATCATTTTCACCGCGATTGCGTTGGGCGGCTTCGGCCATCTCGTCTTCGCCGGCTTTTGGAGGCTGGATATTTGACTGCTCGTCGGCTTCGCTGAGCGTAGAGTCGGGCGGAGTGGAATCGTCCGCAGGCGAATCGGAGCGTTGATCGTCCACAGGGAGCAGATCGCTCTGAAAAGATTCGGCCACCAGCTTTTCAAATTCCTCCATACTTGGTAGTTCGGTGACGTCTTTGAGGCCAAAGCGCAGCAGGAATTCTTTTGTGCTCCGGTAAAGGATGGGACGTCCGACGACTGCTTTTCGGCCTGCGGTCGTGATCAGCTTGCGGTCGAGGAGAGTGCCAATGACGCCGCTGGAATCCACGCCCCGAATTTCGTTGATCTCAGGGACCGTGACAGGCTGTTTGTAGGCAATAACGGCCAGAGTTTCCAGTGCGGGCAGCGAGAGGCGGATTGGGGGCTTCAGACTCTTAGCGAACATGCGCACCACATCGTGGTGCTCAGGCTTGGTGGACATGCGATATCCGCCCGCGACTTGACGGATTTCGACGCCGTGATCGGCGGCGCTGTAATCCGCAACCAGATCGTCCAGAGTTGCTCGGACACGGGATTTGGCCTCGGCCTCGTCGCTTGCACCGTCGTTGATGACCGATTCTTTTACCAGTTGAAAAATATGGTCGAGCGTGATCGGCGTTTCCGCCGCGTAGATGATGGCTTCGAGTTTGGCTTTTAGACTCATGCTGTGATTAGGACTCGTCCTGGGTTTCGATGTCCCAGCACTGAAGCGCTGGGCTAAGTTGTTTCGCGCCTTCGGCGCTGCTCTAATTGGCCCCGGCTACGGCCACTGGCTACCAGTCACCGGCCACTGATTTCCTATCTCCAGTCGTCGTGAACTGCCACCTGCTCGGCCATGATGGCTTCGAAGCCGGTGTGTTTGCGGACCAGGATTTCACCAAACAGGCGGTCTTGGCGCAATTGGATGGCTTGCAGGCGCACTAATTCCAGCAATGCAAGGAACATGCAAACCAGTGCTTGCCGCGAATTCACGTTGCGCAGCAACTGCTTCAGGCGAATCGGGCGGTCTTCCAGGGACAGTCGCCGCTGCAAATACTCAATCATCTGGCCGACGTTAACGGTTTCCTCGTCAACCTGAAGCATGGGACGCGAGCGGGCGCGTTCCATGATCTGCTGAAAGGTTTTTACCAGGTCAATCACGTCGGCGGCGATTTCGGGATCTGTGCCTTCGGCGTCTTTGAAATCCTTGAGAGCTGGGTTGGACCACACGGCGTCTTCGATTTGCTGCTTCTGCATCAGCATTTGCGCCGCGGACTTGAATTTTTCATGTTCTAGCAGCCGGTTGACTAGTTCGGCGCGGGGATCGTCTTCGGCCTCGGCAGCGGCATCTGGGTCTCGCGGCAGAAGCATCTTCGACTTGATGTGGATCAACACCGCAGCCATGTAAATAAAGTCTGCCGCAATGTTCACATCCAGTTCGCGCAATTTTTCGACGTAGGCAAGATACTGCGCGGTGATTCTGGCGATCGGGATGTCGTAGATATCGATGTCCTGCTTGCGGATCAAGTCAAGCAGCAAATCGAGTGGACCCTCGTAAACATCGCCGACGGTGACCGCGAAAGGAGAATCGCTTTCCCGTGCATTCGATTGCTGCGCGGCAGGCGGCGCAGGGGTCGGCACAGACGGCGGGTTGTCCGATACGAGCTTCAGATTTTCAGCCATGTTCACTGCTTCCGATTCGTTATCGCCTCGAATCACCCTAGAGCTTCGTATTCCAAAGACATATTCATCGCGGCCCGAACCTCATCCATGGTAGCGGTAGCGACCTTACGAGCGCGGGCGGAGCCTGCTTCCAGAATATCCCAGGCGAGGCGTGGATTTTCCTCATATTTTCTCCGGCGCTCCTGCATGGGATTCAGAATGCTAACTAGGGCATCGGCGGCCCAACTTTTGCACTCAATGCATCCGATGGCCGCCGAACGGCAGCCCACATCAACTTTGGCAATGGTGGCCCGGTCGCTGAAAATCTTGTGCAGGTCCCCAACGGGGCAGATATCGGGATTGCCCGGATCGGTCCTGCGCACACGGGCGGGGTCGGTGACCATGGTCTTCAATTTCTGCCGCACCACCGGCTCCGGATCGGTCAGCAGGATGGTGTTTCCGTAGGATTTCGACATCTTGCGCCCATCGGTTCCGGGCAGTTTCGCCGCTGGAGTCAGCAGCGGCTGCGGTTCAGGGAAAACGTAAGAACGCTTGCCGCTGTAAAACATGTTGAAGCGGCGCGCAATTTCGCGAGTCAATTCGACGTGGGGCACTTGATCTTCACCCACGGGAACGAAGTCGCCTTTATAAATCAGAATGTCGGCAGCTTGCAGCACCGGGTATCCGAGGAAGCCATAGGTGCCGAGATCTTTTTCGCTGATGTTTTCCCGCTGCTCCTTATACGTAGGGACACGCTCAAGCCAGCCCAGCGGAGTGATCATGGAAAGCAGAAGATGCAATTCGGCATGCTGTGGCACATGCGACTGGATAAACATGGTGCAGTGGTCGGGATCGAGTCCGGCTGCTAGCCAGTCGAGTAGAACCTCGAGCGAATTTTGTTTGATCCGCGAAGTATCGGCGTAGTCCGTGGTCAGTGCGTGCCAGTCGGCCACGAAGAAGAAGCATTCATACTGTTCCTGCATGCGTACCCAGTTGTCCAGGGCGCCGACAAAATTCCCCAGATGCAGTTTGCCCGTAGAGCGCATACCGCTGAGCACGCGTTTGCGATGATTGGAACGAGAAGACATCACATTCTCATCAACAGAGAATTGAATAACCCCAGGACGGGGAAGATCAACCGCCCCAGGAAGTTCCCACCGAAGTAGACCAGCGCCAGCAGTGCAAACCAGCCCATCGTGTCATAGACGCGGCGAATTGGCTCGGGCAGCAAATGCCGCAGCACGTGGCTGCCGTCGAGGGGGGGAACCGGAATCAGATTAAAAACGCCCAAGACTATGTTGATCACCATCAACTCATATGCGAGCAGACTGATAGGCATGAGCACCGAGTTGGTTTGCGCGGCGAGCACATCCAGGTTATTGGTCAGATATGCCCAAGGCATGTTTTGCACGATGCCGTGCCCGATTTGTGAGGTAAACGAAATAGCAGCCAGAATCAGAACCGCGCCGCTGGCTACTGTAAAGTTGCTGATTGGTCCGACCACAGAGGTGAGGATGTCATCCAGCACCGGTCGGCGAAAGTTGCGCGGATCGACCGGTGTCGGCTTAGCCCATCCCAATACGGGGATGTGGGTAAACATCGCGACCAGCGGCAGCAGAATCGTTCCCAGAGGATCAATGTGCTTTATCGGATTCAGACTAATGCGGCCGAGCATGCGCGCGGTCGGATCGCCGCAACGGTTGGCCATCCAAGCATGCGCGGATTCGTGAAAGCTGATCGCAAACAAAAACACGATCAGCTTGAACAGAATGTCTACATGTTGCAGGGTCATGCCAATTTGGCTCCGATACTACCATGCAGGGCGGGCACCCGGGTGCGGAGACGGCGATGAGGCGCACCCACTCAGGCGTTATTGCTTTTGCATGGCCTTACGCACTTCCTCGGGCGCGATGGTTTTTACCTTCACAGGTTTGGCGGGAATACCAGCAGCTACCGTGAAGGGATCGACATTTTTGGATGCGACGCCCATCGATCCGAGCATGCCATGTTCTCCGACTTTTACGCCGCTCAGCACCGTAGCGTGATAAGTGATGCGAGCCTTAGGGCCAATCTCCGTCTTGTGATTGCTGATGATCATACCGTCATTGAGATCGTGGGCGTGCGAATATATGTTGGCATAGTCAGAGACGGAACTGCCTTCATGAATGATGATTTCGCCGCGGTCGTCGAGTAGCACGTACTTGTGAATGGTGCAATTGTCTTCTACGGTCAAGTTGTAGCCGAAGGAAAACTCGACGCCGTGGAAAATCTTCACGTTCTTGCCGCAAAACTTGAAGACGTGGCGGGCGAGAGTGGCGCGCATGCGAAATCCCAGCCAATGGTTGAGGCCAACCGGGGAGCGGTCGTACATCATCCAGAACCAGATGAGCGGTTTGCGCTCGGCGTATTTCGAAGCATCCACGTCACCGTAGTATTCCGGCTCAAGGGTGGCGTTGCGCGGGTCAAAAGTGTGAACCAGCGCCTGTGCTGCCAAAGGGCCAGCGGCATCCGGAGGTGAATAAGGGCGTCCAAGATAGAGTTGGTGCAACGCGTCTCGCACCACCAGGCAGCGGTGCTCCGGATCGCGATTCATGAACTCCTGATCCAGGCGGTCGATCCACGACAGGAAGGTCTGCTCTGCTTCTGCCGTCGGAGTCAGAGGGCGATATTCGTATCGGGGCATAGCGGCCTCGCTAGTTTAGGGGAGAAAGTTAAAACATAGCACAGGCTGTCCGAGGGCATTTCGCAATCCTTAAGATCCTTCGCTTTGCTCAGGATTTTGGCAGCGGGCTCGGTTCTTAGCGTGCTTGAGCAACCGACCGAAGGGGAGGTGTCCGCTTAACGTGCGATCCTTCGGCTTCGCTCAGGATTTCGGCAACGGGCTCCCGCTTCGCTCACGTCCGCTAGGCGCCTCAACTTGCCAATCCCCGTAAATTCTGCAAAAATAACAGTTTGCCTTATCCCTCCAGAAGGAATTAGGAAAGGAATTTAAGCTGAGTGTTAATGATTCGTCTATCGCGCACGGGTGCGCGAAAACAGCCGCAGTATCGGGTGGTGGTCATCGAGAAGGAGCGGGCGCGCAATGGCCGGCCGGTCGAGGTGGTAGGAACGTACAATCCACGCACCAATCCTGCCAGCATCGATCTTAAACGCGAGCGCATTGATTATTGGGTATCGAAGGGCGCCAGGATGTCGGACCGGGTCAGCAAAATTTACTCCAAGCCGGCCTCGCCGAGTGCCCCGCCCGCCGCCTGATCCGCAGATCGCAATCTTATCCCGTCGGGAATCCGCTATGAACGAGCAAGCTGGGGACATGCGCGCTTTGATTGAGCAGATTGCAAAAGCACTGGTCGATGAACCGGACCAAGTCTCGGTCAATCAAATTGACGCCAGCCAGGGCAGCGTACTCGAACTGAAGGTGGCGCCAAACGACTTAGGCAAGGTCATCGGCAAGCAGGGACGCACGGCCCGCGCCATGCGCAATTTGTTAGGCGCGACGGGGATGAAGTTTAATAAGCGGTTCACGCTGGAGATTCTGGAATAGCCGACGAGTTCATTACTCTCGCCCGCGTGCTCAAGACACAAGGTCGCCGCGGCGAAGTTGCCATCGAAGTGCATAGTGACGTGCCGGATCGTTTTTCCCAAGGCATGAAACTTTGGGCCCTCGAAGAAGGTGGCAGCCGGCGCGAGTTGCAGATTGAAGAACTCTGGCCGCACAAAGGGCACTTGGTTCTGAAGTTCGCGGGGGTGGGCTCGATTTCAGACGCGGAGACCCTTGTGGGTTGTGAATTACAAGTTCCAGCGACTGAACGTGCCGCACTTGAGCCGGGTTGGAACTATGTCAGCGATCTGATCGGATGCATTGTTATTTCCGGGGATCGTGAGGTGGGCACGATTCGGAATGTGCAGTTCGGGGCCGGCGAAGCGCCGCTGCTGATCGTAAGCGCGCCACCGAAAGAATATGAGATTCCCTACGCTGAAGCTTATCTTCAAAGTGTGGATCTCAAGAATCGACGGATTCAGATGCTCTTGCCTGAGGGGATGTTGGAAGTGAATTCACCTCTGACAGCGGAGGAAAAGCGGGAGCAAGAAGGGCGAAAACGCTAACCACAGAGGACGCAGAGGGACACGGAGGAAGAAAATCTCATCGATCTCCGGTCCTTTTTGGGTTAGAGAATTTTTAGATCCGCGATGAAGGTCGATATCTTAACGATCTTTCCCGATTTCTTTCGCGGACCTCTGGATTTCGGCATTGTCCGACGGGCTCGGGAAGTTGGATTGGTAGATGTCGAAATCCACGATTTGCGGGCGTTTGCGCACGACCGGCACCGCACTGTGGATGACCGCCCATTTGGCGGCGGCGAGGGCATGGTCCTGAAGCCGGAACCGATCTTTGAATGTTTGGAAGCGCTCAGGGTGCGGTCGTGGGAAGATCGCATCGCCGGCGGAACGGAGCAAAGCGTGGTGCTGCTCTCGGCGCAAGGTAAACGCTTCGACCAGGCCGCGGCCAAGCAACTTGCGGGGCTGCAACGGATCGTTCTGATTTGCGGACGCTACGAAGGGGTCGATGAGCGAGTCCGGGAATATCTGGCGGACCGTGAGTTGTCCATCGGAGACTACGTGCTCAGTGGCGGCGAACTGGGGGCAGCGGTGATTCTGGACACAATGACGCGGCTGATTCCAGGAGCGCTCGGAAATGAAGCCTCGTCGCAACAGGAATCATTTACTGCGCAGGTTGATTTCCAGGCTGCGGATGGACCGACTTCCACTTGCGCTTCAGGCGGATTGCTAGATTACCCGCACTACACGCGACCTGCGGATTTTCGGGGCATGACAGTGCCGGAAGTGCTGGTTTCAGGCAATCACGAAGATATCCGGCGCTGGCGGCGGCGCACGGCGCTTGAAAAAACTGTGCGGAACCGCCCCGATCTTCTGCAGCAGATCGTGCTGAGCGACGAAGATAAAGAATTGTTGGCCCAGGTTACGGGCAAAGACATATAGAAACGAAGGGAAATCATCATGTCGAATCTGATTATCGAAAAACTCCTGGCTAAGACATTGCGCACCGATCTCCCCAACTTTGTTCCGGGCGATAGCGTTCGCGTGCATGTGAAGATCAAAGAAGGTGACAAGGAACGATTGCAAGCATTTGAAGGCGTCGTGATTGCGCGCACGCGTGGTCCGCAAGCCAGCTTTACGGTAAGAAAGATAAGCTTTGGCCATGGTGTGGAGCGCATATTTCCCATCAACTCCAAAGTGATTGATCGGATCGATTTGCTGCGTTCGTCGAAGGTTCGCCGCGCAAAACTATATTATTTGCGTACTCTGAGGGGCAAAGCGGCTCGCCTCAAAGACGTGGAGCGAGAGCATGCTGCGGCGGAGGCTGTTGGGAAGTCTTAGAATTTTAGAACGAGATGACGGCAGACTTGGCTTTAGGTTTCTCTTCTTCTCTCTGTTCGGACAGCTTGCGCAATAGATATTGCAGGACCTCCCGGTCGCCTTTGCGAATTTCGCGAAACTCGACCCCCAATCCCACCTCTGCGGCGTGCCGGACTTGTCCTTTCACGCTGAGATCGTAGTTGGAGACATTCAACACTAGTTTCAGATCCGTGCCTGGCAGCACAGCTTGCTTGGTCTTAATGAGGCAGCCGCCCTCAGACAAATTCTTCAGGTCCGCCTCGGTATGGGTCGAGTCTGGGCCACGCTTCAGCAACTCCGCCACGCCTTCGGCTGAAAAGCGTTGCTGACGCCTGCGGTTGCCGCTTTCCACCGGCGAACTGTAATTCATACGCAAAATTCCGTTATCCCTTTGGAGCGGGTCGTAGACTTCTTCCATATCACGCAGTTCGGTTTCCCACATCAGACGTTCGGATTCAACGCACTGGATTCCAACCTGACCGTGCAATTCGGAGTTCGCTTCGCCTACCCAGATAACACGACAGAAAGCGCGGTTGCGTCCGCGCTCGACAGCGATGACTTCTCCGGTCGCCTTGACGCAGCGCAACCCGGTGATCCTGGCGCCACGCGAGGATATGTCATAGGTGCAGGCCATTTCCAGGGATGGTTTGTTCTCGCTGTCCCAATAAGTGACACGAATGGGTAGAGCGACGTGGATGCGCTTGCTACTGCGATCCGGCGGTTTGTTGGAGAGATCTTCTGGCACTATGCACGTTCGCGGACGGACAAATCCTTGGGTGAAAATAACAAGTGACCGAATTGGGGTCAAAGTACGGTGGTAACCGCACCCGTTGTTACCTTGTGCGGAGGCTTCCAAGCTGACGGTGCCAGAACACATTTTCAGTAAGATTTCGCCATTTTCCACAGTTGCATCGCAAACTGGACTGGGCGAAGATGCACTTATCTCCAGTTCGTGGCCACTAAAGCAAAACTCGCACCCGAAAAGAAACTTTCTGCATCCGCAGCAAAACTTCGTCTGCTCAAAAGGCTGCGATGTACGCTCCGATACGAAAATAAAGCATGGGAGTGCGGAGCTCGTTTGGTCGCAGGAGTAGATGAAGTAGGACGTGGCTCTCTGTTTGGGCCAGTCGTCGCGGCTGCCGTGATTCTCGATCCAGCATATAGAGTCCGCGGACTGCGTGATTCGAAGCTGCTGCTGCCGGAGCGGCGGGAGATATTAGCTGAGCGTATTCGCCAGCACGCTATTGCGTGGGCCGTTGCTGCGGTGGATGCAGCCCGCATTGATCAGATCAATATTTATCAGGCCTCACGAGTGGCCATGCTGGAGGCAGTGACTCGGCTCCAGCCCAGGGCGGACCATCTGCTGATCGATGCCTTGCGGCTGGACTGCGATCTGCCGCAAAGGGCCATTATTCATGGTGACGCGCTTTCCGCTTCTATCGCTGCCGCTTCCATCCTGGCTAAAGTTGAGCGTGATCGCATGGTCAGGGAATGGGATCCTGTATTTCCGGTTTACCGGCTAGCTTCGAATAAGGGATACAGCACTCCTTACCATCTCGCCGCTCTGCGCCAGCATGGGCCTTCTCCTTTGCATCGCCAATCGTTTGCTCCGGTTTGGAATGCTCCCGTGCCGCAGGAGGTGCTGGCATTTATGCTGGGGGAGGATCCGGAAGAGTCTGCCCGCGAACTTGAGGAGCAGGCAGTTTAGAGCTGTCGTCGTCTCTCCATTACAATCGCTGCATGCCTCTGCGGTTGATGGTCATCACGGCACATCCTGACGACGAAGCGGGCGGCTTCGGCGGCGTGCTGCGTCTGTATCGTGAGCGCCAGGTGGAGACTTGTGTCGTATGTCTCACGCCGGGACAGGCAGCCAGCAATCGTGGCGGGACAAAGAGCGATCAGGAACTAGCGGCCATTCGCCGAAAAGAATTTGCTGCGGCGTGCGAGATTTTGAAAGTCAATCGCGGAAGTGTGCTTGACTATCCCGACGGCCAGCTTTATCGCCAGGATTCCTATAAGGTGGTTTGCGAGCTGAGCCGGCACTTGCGCGAATTTCGTCCTCAAGTACTACTCACCTTTGGACCGGAAGGAGGCCTTACGGGTCACACCGACCATTCCATGGTTTCAGTATTCGCGACACTTGCTTTTCATTGGGCAGGCCGCGCGAATCGTTATCCTGACCAATTGCAAGGCGGGATCACGCCGCACCACGCTCAGAAATTGTATTACGCTACCGCTAACTTCACTCTGTCTGACAGGCAGCCAATCCTGCTCTCTTTTCCCACCGCCAGCATCGATATTGGGGATTTCCTGGAGGCCAAGATTGCGGCATTCAAGGCCCATGCCAGCCAGTCGCCTCTCTGGCCGCGTTTTGAAGAGAATATACGCAAGGGGGCGCGGCAGGAAATGTTTCACCTGGCGGTCTCGAGTTCCAGGTCAAGTGCGCAGGAGACAGATCTGTTTGCGGGCGTTAGCGAAAACTAGTGCGACCGCTCTCAACGTGGCTTGATGATCTCGCTCAGCCTGTCGGGCTTTGAATCATCACGGACCAAGTGTGGATACTTCTCCCCACCGTGATAGTCGAGCTTGTAAGTTTTGTAATAATCTGTGTTTTCCACGATCAGTTCCAGGGGCTGAGAGCTGGTTTTTCCCGCCTTCATCGCATCCCGCAAAACTTCCGTCGTGAGCCGTCGTCCATTTACTGCGACGACTTTCATTCCCGGGCCGATACCCGCCGTGGCTGCGAGCATGCCTTCAATGGTGTCAATGATGGAACCGTCGTCACGCAACAACAGCCCGATCGAGTAGGAAGCATCAATGTGGTTGTGTTCTTCTTCGCTGGTCTTCACAACGTTTGAACGGGTATCGTCATAGACGACCTTCCAGCCGCTGTTCGCGACTCCTCCCAATGGGGCTCCCGGGCCGTGGTTGGTCAGGCGCTCGGTCCAAAAGCCGCGCCAGTCATAGGCGGCGACCTGGTTAAGCGCATTTACGACATCATCAAAGGTGTAGGTTTTGACCTCGGGAGGTCCACTCTGTCCGCCGTGAAAGAGGTGACAAAAGTCGTCCACCGATTTCTTGCCTTGAGTCTGCTGACGAATGATCGTATCCACCCATAGCCAGTTCAGGACATCTTCGTCGTAATAATCCAAAGGACGGCGCCATGATGCCCATTGCTGAGGGGCTCCCTGCATTGCGGGCACGCCGTCGGCCGTGTCCTGCAAATTGCGCCAGACGCGGCCTGGCCGGTGATCCAAATCGGCTGCAATCGTTGCCAACTCGTCCCGAGCTTCTTCCGGCGTGCGCAGTCCACTACGCGCAGTCAGCACATCACCCAGATAGGAAGTCAATCCTTCGTACACCCAGAGCAAATCGGTCTGCATCGGCTTCTCGTAATCCGGCGTGGTGAGGTCTGCCGGCCGGCGATATTTTCCGTTCCACGAATGCACATATTCATGGGGTAGAAGCCCAGCCGAAAGAAGCCGTTTGCCTGGGTTCACCATGCCGCGCTCGTCCACCCGGCTGTCATTCGATTCGTGATGTTCGAGGCCGAAATGAGCAACATGGTCGCTCAGGCTGTATACAAAGTGATATTCACGATAATGATGAGCGCCAAATAACTTTTCAGCCTGGTCGATCAGGTTCTTATAGTGATCGAGGACTTCTTGCGGCGCGTCGAGAGCAGCGGCGCTGTCCGCAGCGATATCCATCTCGCGAAGCGGATTCTGTGCCAGCGGCACTACTCGCATGAATTCGCCGGTGATTACTGGCGAATCCACCAGCGTGGTCAGTGACACAGGCTTGAACTTGATCTCGCCTGCCGCTTGCGACGCAACCGGCAACGGGGTGCCGAATTTCCATCCTGCCGGAAGACGGAGAGTTGCTTCGTAGGTGAGCTCGTCCGAAGTCCATCCCGCGGGATAAAGCAGCATGGTGTTCCAACTTATTACGGACATTTTGTCCGTCGCCGACCGCCCACCGGTGTAGAGGCCTTCTGCGCCCGCGGGGGAAAGGAAGTCCAGCGATGCATCCACACTGGCAGCTCCAGTCGGCGCTTCTACGTGGATCGTCCAGCCATCGAGCAGGTCACGCCGCCACTTCAGAATCTGACCGTTGGCAGTGAACTTCAGTCCCGCAAGATCCTGGATGGGCCCGGTTGGCCCATGCTCGCCGGGAATCCATTTCGGATAATAGAGAGTGAGCGCGCCACCTGTCACAGGAATTGTCATGCGTGCGTGAAAGATCTTGCGAGGTGCCTCCGTGGCGTCTAGCGCGATTGTGATGTGCGGAGCTGGTCCGGCCGCGAAGATAGGAACTGTTAGTGTGAGCAAAAACAGAAGGCAGGACAGCACACGACACCGGGACGTAGTCATCGAAGACGCTCCTGCAGAGATTCATCGCACAAGATGCAAGCGAGGCTCACGAATATATCAGCAGCAAGCGATTGCAGTCACGCGGGAGAAAAAGCTTCACTTGGCACTTAGCAATTTGCACTTAGCAACTTCCCCAGACACCAAGAGGCTAATTGCTAAGTTCCAAGTGCTGTCTTTGCCAGTGCTATCATTTCTCGATGCCTGCCCATCTCCATCGCGGAAAATTCATCACCTTTGAGGGGCTGGATGGTTGCGGCAAGAGCACGCAAGCGGAGAAACTTGCAGCAGTGTTGCGCGAACAAGGGTTCCAGGTGCTGGTAACGCGTGAGCCGGGAGGTACCGCGACTGGAGAGAAAATCCGCCACTTGCTGCTGGATACTTCAACTGCGGGGCTTTCGCTATTTGCCGAACTGGCGCTGATGTTCGCTTCACGGGCGCAGCACATTGAGGAAGTGATCCAACCGGCTCTCGCTCAAGGTCAGGTAGTGCTCTGTGATCGCTTCACTGATTCCACGGAGGCATACCAAGGCGGCGGACGCAAGTTGGGCAGCGAACCGGTTCTGGCGCTTCATCGTATTTTGTGCGGCGATCTGAAACCCGAGCTCACGATCCTGATGGATTCCGACGTCACCGCCAGCGTTGAACGCGCCCGTCGGCGCAATCGGAGGCGTGACCCGACTGGGCGCGGAGAAAATGAAAATCGCTTCGAGCAAGAAAGCCGCGCCTTCTTCGGCCGTGTGCGAAACACATATCTGGCGATTGCCGCCCGGGAACCGGGGCGTGTTGTTTTAGTAGACGCACGCGGTAGCGCAGACCAGACTCACGCACAAATCGTGAAGGTGGTCAGACGCAAGTTGAAGCTGGCCGCGAAGACGGCATGAAAACCCAGCACTCAGCATTCAGCATTCAGCCCGCAAAGTTCAGGTCGCTGGACGGTGCTCTTCAATGTGCTTGCGAGTATGCTGAGAGCTGATCAAATGTGTTGTTGCTGAGTGCTGAGTGCTGAATGCTGAGTGCTGAATGCTCACGCAGATTGCTGAGTGCGCCGACTTTATGGGCTTCTCCGACTTCTACGGTAACTCCGACGTCATTCATCGCCTGCGCGATATGTTGGCGCGGAATCGCTTTCCCCACGCGGTGATCCTGGCGGGCCCGGCGGGTTCCGGGAAATATACGCTTTCGCTGATGCTGGCAAGGGCGATGAATTGCCTGGCGCCGATCTTTACCGACAACCTGCCGGATTTCTGCGGCAAGTGTTCGAATTGTGTTCGCATCGCCCAGGCAGAGGATCTTGAAACTCGATTTACTGAAGCCGTTGAAGCACGCGAAGGGCTGCGTGAAAGCGACAAGAAAGAAACGCGCCTCTTTGTGCAGACTCATCCCGACGTACTGGTGATTCCGCCCGATCCGCCCCAGATGATGATTAAAGTAGACCAAGTGCGCCGTGTGATTGAGACCATTTATTTTCGTCCTGGAGAGGCGAAAGAACGGGTTTATATCTTTGCCGATTCTGCGTTCATGAAAGAAGCGGCGAACTCGCTACTCAAAGTACTGGAAGAGCCGCCCGAATTCGCCACCATTTTTCTGTTGGCGGATAACCCCGGTGAACTGCTACCGACAATCCGCTCGCGTTCGATGATCTGCTCGCTGGCTGCTCTTCCCGCGCAAGAGGTCGAGGAGTATTTGGCCCGACATCGTCCTGATTGGAACTCGAAACAACGCGCCCTGGTAGCGCGTCTCTGCGAGGGGGCCATCGGACGCGCGCGTAGTTTTGACCTCGCTGCCTACACTGCGGCCCGGGCGCATGCTCTGACGATTCTTGGCTCCGCGTTGCGCACC
>Ga0070698_100000005_pt1 | contig 131348 bp, 96 predicted proteins | sample KBSK1502metaG_FD_65477 | JGI IMG/M metagenome (GOLD analysis project Ga0070698, IMG submission 65477) | Corn, switchgrass and miscanthus rhizosphere microbial communities from Kellogg Biological Station, Michigan, USA - KBS K1-50-2 metaG | ecosystem: Host-associated > Plants > Roots >... | reverse complement strand
GTTGCGGCGAAGGAAATCAAGCTAACACTGCGCAAGCCAATATGACAACTTCGGTCGAGAACGAAACCCAAATCCAGGACGGCGAGCCCGGCGATCGGCGAACGATTCGTCGACTGGCGCAGCGCCTGCTCCGCTTGAGTTTCGTGCGCGAGCTTTTGATAATCCTCGCCTTCTGTCTTCTGACATCGGCGATGACCTGGCCCTACGTCAGCCGTTTGAAGGACGCCGTGTCAGGCCGCAACGATCCGTACTTAACTTCTTACGTTCTCTGGTGGGACTACCACGCGACGTTCAATGAACCGCGGAACCTCTTCCACCCGCAGATTTTCTATCCCTACCCTTATGCACTCGCTTTCAGCGAGCATTGCTACGGAATATCCCTGCTTTTCTTTCCGCTGTTTGCGCTGGGATTCAAGCCTTTGACGGCGCACGCGGTCGCGATCTTTTTTGGTTTTGCCTTGTCGGGCTACGCGGCTTTCCGGCTCGCGCGCACACTCACCGGCTCGGATGGCGCGGCCTGGGTCACGGGCATCATGTTCGCGTTCGTGCCGTATCACTTCAACATGCTGGGGCAGTTGATGTACCAGTTTGCGATCTGGGTTCCGCTTTTGCTTGAAGCGCTCATACTCTTTACGCGAGATCGAAGCCGAAAGCACGCAGCCTGGCTCGGCATGACTTTTTTCCTGTTGGGACTATCGACCACGTCGTGGTTCCTGCTGTCGATGATACCTTTGGCGCTGACAGCCGCGATTTTGCTGACGCGTTACGATTTATGGCGCAACCGTGAATTCTGGGTTCGCAGCGCAGTCGCACTCGGCGCGGCCTCAATCGGTTTGCTGCCCTTCATGCTGCCCTACTTTATCGCGTCCAGGATGTATGGCTTCAAGCGTCGCGCCGATGAGGTGCGGGCGCATTCGGCGATGCCGATCAATTGGCTGGTAGCCGACGTTCATAACCGTCTCTGGAACGGAATGGGAGAAAAACTGTCTGAAGCTTCCAGGTTCCAGATGTTCCCGGGACTACTGGCGCTGATATTGCCATTGACTGAAGTGATGCTGGGCGGATCACGAAGAAAGAGTTCTCAAGTACGTGATGATCAGCCCACCGGTGTGAAGAAATGGCTTAAGCCACTCGATTGTGTGATCGTCGTTGCTTTTGCTCTTTCAATAGCGGCGTTTGGCTTTAGTAGCAGCGAGACGCCCTATGATTCCTTCTTTCATTACGTAACTTCTGAGCGCGCGCTCGCGCTGCTTTGGATCGCCATCATCGTGCGGCTGTGCCTGGCCTATCCAAAAATTCTGCGGCGCGGTGAAGGACGAAACCTGATCGACACGATTCGCTCAGATCGGCGCTCCGACGCGTTCTGGATCGGATTGATGCTGACTGTGATTGGTTTCTTTTATTCCCTCGGATGGAATTTCTTCTTTTACCGTTTTCTTTATGACGTCATGCCGGGTTTCAAGAGCATGCGCGCACCGATGCGTGGCGCCTTGTTCGCGTGTCTGGGGCTGGCTCTGCTTTCAGGCCTGGGAGCGATGCGGATCGCTGAACATGTCGGGCGGCAAAGAAAGCACTGGAGGTCGGTCGCCTACGCGGTCGTTTGCCTCTTGCTGCTTTTTGAACTGAACGCCGTGCCATTATTTTTTATCCGCGGAGAGGTTAACCCGGACGCGGTCACGCTGCGGCTCAAAGGAATGCAGATGCGCGGCGGCGTAGCTTACCTGCCTTTCAGCCTTGACCTGAACCACCAGTACACTCTGCGCGCTGCGGATCATCTGCAGCCGATTATTTCCGCGACCTCCAGTTTCAATCCTCCTTACTTCGAACAAATTGAAAAGTTGACGGGCGGCGGAACAATTTCCCTGCAACTCATGGATTTATATGAAACGATTCCGGCGTCGTATTTGGTCGTCGAGAATCAACTGATCGCACCGGAGCGGCAGGCTGACTTCAACTCGTTCGTGGCCGCGGCGCTAAAAACCGGCCGGCTGCGATTCATCAACCGCTTTGATGGACACAACGACCTTTATGCCGTGACTAAGACCGAACCGGAAACCAAAAGCGAAGCGCCAACTCCGCCCGAGCTAAAGGTCCGCGAATGGGCCGCAATGATCGACGAAGATCCCAAGTTGATAGTGAGATATCAACGTTGGACGCAGGAGCTCTATCGACTTCATCTGGCCACATCCGGTGAAATGCCGCGCTATGCCGAGTTCATGGATGACGTGAAAACCGTCGGGCACGGAGTGGTGGCCGGCGTCGAAGAGCAGGAGCAGCAGTTTCAGAATAACTTCCGGCAGTTCGTTGAGGAGTGGACCCGTCGCGCCGAGTTTATGAAACTCTATGACCGGATGGATGGCGGGCAATACGTCGATCGTCTCTGTCAGAACGCCGGAATCAACTTGAATTCCCTCGAGCGCGACGCTCTCATCAAGGGGCTGGCGAACGCATCGGAAACCCGCGCGTCCGTGTTATTAAAGATCGTCTCGAACCAACGCTTCGTCGAGAAGGAAAACTCCCACGCGATCGTGCTGCTGCATTACTTTGCCTACCTTAAGCGCAATCCTGATGACCCGCCCGATCGCAACCTCGACGGCTTCAATTACTGGGTGTCAGACATGGACCACAATCACGATCTCGGCAAGCTGGCAAGCGCGTTCAAGGCTTCGGGTGAGTATAAAGGCCATTGAAGTATGGTGCAGATAGCATTTGGCCAATGTTCGCGAGTAAACGGCCAATGCCACCTAACGGTTGAGTTGACGCGGCGGCGCGAATTCAATCAAGCATCGCCGGACCAGTCGTGATGCGAAACACGCTCTCGCCGCTCGCGTCCAACGATTTGTTATGCGTCGTCGTTGAGTCCAAGCTTGCTCAGAAGTTCCTTAAGATTCGCCTTAGCGGTGTCTAGCGAAACATCGGTCGCCTCTTTCAAAGGCTCAATCGAATGAAGGCCTGCATGAATGATGCCCAAAACTCCAAGAGCCGACCGAATGAATTTTCTACGCGGGGAAACCGTGTTTTCATAGAGGTCATGATAAAGCTCATCGCAACGCGACGCTACGGCGGCGTCGTTGAAATCAAGCGGCGTCGATACATGGCCAAATTGATTGCGAATTTTGCGAATTAGATGAAGATCTCGGCGAGCGTTTACACCGATTAGACCAAGTAAGTAGGTCATGTCGATGCGTGACGAGAATGAACCAAGAGGCCCAGATTGCCTCAAGATTTCAGTTTGAACCGCGTCGTTGTTAACGAAATACTTGCGCAAGAGTTTCTCTAGCTCTGCGTCAAGATAGGCCGCGGCCATAAGCGCGCAGCCTCGATCAGTTTCAGCATTTAGTGATTGACGAAAGTCAAATACTTCGTCGAATCGCAAGAACTCAGCGCCCGGAAAGCCTTCAAAACGATTATCTTTGGACATGGTAGAGACGCATAACGGTTGAGTTGACGCGGCGGCGCGAATTCAATCAAGCATCGCCGGAACAGTCATCTTACGAAACACGCTCCCGCCGCTCGCGTCCAACGATTTGTTCGGCACCGCTTAGAGACAATTGCGCTTTCGTGAGATTTCATTTTGCCTTTAAGTCGCAGGCCTAAATACGCTGCCGAAGCAAGAATACCGGCAACGAATAGCCAAATTAGCCCCTTCGTGGCGAACCGCTTTAACCGAAACCACCGGTCGCGTTCTTTGTATGATTGGAGACGTTTCAATTCGTCGGTGGCTTGGAGCGCGCAAGCCCAAAAATAATATCGACGGGCGTCTGCATACAAGCAAGCGATGCCTGAAAGAGCTGCGACCGCCATTGATATCACAGCAAACAAGACAACCAATCGTTGAGCGAGAGAAAGCGGAGGGTCCGCTTTTCCTGTGAGCGCCAGAAAAAAGAGACCAACTCCGCCGATGGCCAGAGAAATAAGAAGCCTGTAAAGTTCCGAACCCGCCGCTCGAGCGCGATCATGCAAAAGCTGAGGGAAGCCTTGGCCTCGTGTATCTTCCCGGTCTTGGACTTCAGTTTTCATAACTGGAGCGCCGAGCTACTAATTATCCATCACGTCCGCGCTATCATACTTCGTGCTGCGGTATTATGCATCGCCATGCTGGAAAGAAGCTGCCGGACCGGAGTGAGCGATCTTCGCCAGCCGCCTTTGCCTCAAAAGTCATTTTCAGTACCCAGGGTACGGAACCGCTTGCAGTAGCAAGCGGGTATTTTGTTGAAAACAACCCGGTCGCTACCGCGACCGGTTCCGTACCCAGGTTGCTTACCAGACCTTTGCGGCAAATCCCGGCCGGCCAAGGATTCATCCTGAGCGATCTGAGTGAGACGCGGAGATCTCTGCCGCGCAGGGGTTCGGTGGGACGGCCGACATCAATCTACCGCCTTCGCCCGCGAACAAACGGAAAGTCCCGAGCCCCATTTTCTGCAAACGAAACCGGAGCGAAATGCCAAGCACCCCCAGACCGTACCGCACGCTGCGCGCAAAGTTGATTGAAGAGGCTTCGTCAAAATATCTCGTCGGGCAGGATATCTCGCCAATCTTGAATTTGAAGAAGATAATCTGCGCCAGCATCTCGTTATCGAAAACAAAATCGTTGGTGTTCTCTTCCAGAGGCAACTGTTCCAGGACCTCTCGAGAAAAAGCTCTGAAGCCGGTGTGATATTCGGAAAGTTTCTGTCCGGTCAAGAGATTTTGGAAGGCCGTCAGAAAACGATTGGAAATATATTTGTAGAGCGGCATCCCTCCTTCCAACGCGCCATTGCCCAGAATCCTTGAAGCGATGACCGCATCGTATTCTCCAAACGCGATCATTCCCGCCAGCGGCGTCACGAGTTTGGGTGAATACTGGTAATCAGGATGAACCATCACGACGATGTCGGCGCCGCGCTCGAGCGCTTCCCGGTAGCAGGTTTTCTGGTTCTTGCCATAGCCCATGTTCTGTTCGTGTATGAAAGTGGTCACGCCCAGATTGCGCGATACCTCGACCGTTGTATCTGCGCTGGCATCGTCAACCAGCAGCACTTCGTCGACGATGTCGAAAGGTAGATCTTGATAAGTCCGCTCTAAAGTTTTGGCGGCGTTATAAGCGGGCATGACTACAATTATTTTTTTGCCGTTAAGCATACAAGTGAGTCAGAACCATCTGCGGTAGCGGGTGGTTGACTATTCGTTAATGGCTCTTTGGCTCTGGATCAACCGCCCGCTACCGCAGGGCGGTTACGGACCAGCTCCGCTGATTAACTTTTCTACTACATGCGCCCAGGAGAGATTCAGCGACTTCAACTTTTCCAATCCGCGCTCACCCATTTTGCGTGCCCGCGCCCGGCCGGCATAGAGCGAGTCCAAACAATCAGCGATAGCCTGCGGGTCAGGATCCGTAATTAAGCCCGTCTCTTCCTGCTCGACCAACTCGGCCGCGCCGCCGCCGTCGTTGGGAACTACTACCGGCTTGCCTGACAACATCGCTTCTAACGTTACATAGCCGTAGTCTTCGTCAAACGGCAGATAACAAACGCCCAAAGAGTTCGCGTACAACTCAACCAATTCATCGTCATTCACGAAACCGCGCAAAGTCACGCGGTCGCCCACGCCTCTGGTCTTGATCAAATCTTCGTAATGCTCCACGTCAGCAGAATTACCGGCGAGGATCAGCTTCAGGGGCGTGCGCACCAGGCGCATCGCTTCGATCAAAAGTTCCTGGCGCTTCTGTGGCTCGAGGCGGCTCGGATAAAAAATGTATTCACCCTGCTCACCGGTCCTCAGTCGATCGGCCAGCGGCGGCGGATGATACAGCGGCTCGCTTTCGATCTTGTTGTAGTGCTTGAGTCTTTGGGCGACGGCTATTGAATTGGCAAACACTTTGCGAGCTTCAGGTATGAATCGTTCGTCGCAGTGCTTGATCCATTCGCGGATGCGAACGCCTTCCGGGTAAGTCGAAAGATCGTCGAACGGCGTGCCCCAGAGATTATAAGCAGAGCGATGCTGGTGCAGGATCCACAGGACCTTCCTTTCATGCGCGACCAGGTAAGCAGGAAACTTCATCCCGATTACCAGATCGACCGGCTGTCCGTTGGCCGCACTTAGATCGAGCATACGCCAGGCCATGGCGCTGCGCATGATCTCTGTCGGCGGGTACCATTTGAAAGGGAGCGCCACAATCTCGGCTTTGTATCCGGCGGCAACCAGCGCGCGACGCAAACCCTCGACGTGCGATTCAGCGCCGCCCGTGGTGAAGGGGACTTGCGTGGTGCAAATTAGGATGTTCCGGATCAAGTTAGTAGTTAGTAGTTAGTCGTTAGTGGACAGTGGACAGTGGTCAGTCGTTCGTAAGCAGTCACTCTGATGCGAACCAACTCCTGACCACTGCTCACTGATCACTGCTCACTGATCACTGACTATCTCAATATTGCACACAGCGATCGACAATTCCCGATCGTCGCGGGTTGCGTCGTTTGCCGGACGTGGCTTCCAGGTGCGATCGGATCGAAGCTCAAGTTCGAAGGTCGCATCAGCGGCCAGCGACGCGGGAACCGGCACTCGCAGATTCAGCCACGAATGACGGAAGAGCGAGAAGTACGACAGTCGCTCGCCGTTCAGCAGCACTTCGAGGGTGAGCGGGCGCTCGCGAATATCCGGCACGTGCGTAGTCAGGTCGAAAGCGATTTCCGAAACGCCGGCTGACTTAAACCTTACTCGTCCCCGTTCGCCCATCCACCGCGCGACCGGAGGCAGTAAGTTTGGTTCATACCAGCCATCGTCAAAGGTGACTTCGCTATTTCGATCCAAGCAAAGTAACGAATCCGCGCGCTGATGCCCGGCAAAGAGCGCGCTGCGATCCGGATGCTCGTTATAGAAAGGTCCGAGTGGCGCATCTGACGCTTTCAGGAAAACGTACAGCCCCGCCTTTGGCAGTTGGATACCGAGATCGGAAACTCTGCGGAAGACATAGCCCATCGCCATATCGAAAGCACGACGCTCCTTAAAAGACAGACCGCGAAGATAGTCGAGAAAATCTTCTTCAAACTTCAGCCCATACTGATCTGCCTGCTTGAGAAACTCTTCGCTGCTCAAGCAAAGTGTATAACGCGGTTCGAAAGCGACGTGCTGAAAGAACCGCAGAAAGCGTGTGGCGTGCTCCTGTTCTTCTTCCAGCCCCACATGGCCGTCGACTTCGATGAACCGGCGCAGTTCCGCGGGGCTCATCTCGTCATAGTCTTTTTGCGAGCTGCGATCAGTACACTCGATGCCATGCATGGTCACGCCGCCGGGTCGGAGTACCCGTTTTACTTCGCCCAGCACCGCGTCTTTCTCTTCAAAACCTACGTGCCCTAAAACGTCGAGGCTGACGACATAATCAAATTCGGCATCAGCAAAAGGAAGGTGGGAGAGTTCCGCGGTCATGGCGAAGTCGTAACCATTGCGGCGCGCGGCCAGCACGCACTCGGGCGATACATCGACACCCGTCAACACCACGCCCTTGCGCTTCAAAAGCGCCAGCATGCCCGCCCCACAACCCAGATCGAGCACCGACGATCCGGCGCGCACGTTGTCGTAAACCCACATGGTGCGAGCGAAGCGCATGTCAAAACGATCGAGTGCTTTGAAGTAGCGGGCGTCCAGAACTTCATCAGAAACAAACCTGGTGCGATAGAACTCGGCCAGGTCGGTGATGCCGGCGCGCGTGTAGAGATCGGTTTTCGGTGGAGTTGACATAAGAAGAAGTGGCACAGATTTTAATCTGTGATTGCTCGCATGGGATAATCACAGACTAAAGTCTGTGCCACTAATCGTCCTGCGACAGAGCCTTTTCCAACTCATCAAGCCGCGACTGAATCAGGCGACGGCCACGGTCTTCGCTGATCGCCGCTTCGCTTGCTTCGAGAGAGAGTTGCTTGAAACAAACTCTCTGCTCTTCGCGCAGTTGCTGGTCACTCTCGCGTAACTCGCCGGCTAGTTCGGCGAGTCTCGACGTAATGTCCGCGCGCGTCTGCTCCGTCTCCTTCATTATTGCCGCAGCAGTTTCGGCCGTCCGGGCTGCCATCGCGGAGTTGTGCGCCTCAAGGGCAGCGTGGTGTGTTTCCAGGTTGGCTGCACGCTTCCTGAGTTCAGCAGTCAGGGCCTCGATGTCGGCCGCCAAAGCTCGATCACTGCTTGCGAGTCTTTCACGTGAGGCCTCTGCTTCCTTGCGCAACTCGGCCAGTTCCTGCCGGTATGCGGCGAGCGCGTGCAGCGTCTCAGACAGCGCGTGATGAACGGCTGAGTTGAAGTTGACTTGCTCCCAGGTGAACCAGCGAGTCATGGACTTTAGCCGGGCCTTGATCCAGAGTTCGAGCCTCGCTGCCGTTCCTTTGCGATTGCTGTACAGTGGCGGCAGCCGGTCCCACGCCCGCGCGGTCGCAGTCAAGTGAGCAGACAGACGGTTCAGCGATTCACCTTTGCCGGCGCCGTTTGCTGAGTTCGGATGAACCAGCGAAGCTGGCGCCGGCTCCCGAGCAGGATCGAGTCTTAGGGGAGCGTTGGCTGGCTCGTGCTCTTTGCGCACGCGCTCGCGAATTTCATTCAGGATGCTTTCGACTTCGTTAACCATGCTTCACGTTTGGACTGTTTCGTGTAACTCGGGTTGAGCGCCTGATGCAGTCCGACTGGCCACACGCCGAACGCTGGCGCTGGCATTGAGATTGGCGATGCCTTCAGTCATCGCGTTGCTGGTCACCCGGAAAAAACGCGCACCGTCAATCCAATCAAAAGCCTCGCCATTGAGGCTGTGCACTGCGCAAGTGATCGAATAGTCATCGACACCCAGCCAGCAGTTGAAGGAAAAAACTACCTCGAGCAGCTCGCCGCGCCGCACGCGGCCAAACTCGATCTGCTGCTCTTTAGTGTTGGTGCCATAGGCGCTGATCCCGTGACGATTGCGAATCAAAAAGCCAATGACCGGATCGTCAAGATCATTATTGACGCGCACCAGCGCGCGCATCGTCAATTGCTCGCCCGTCTCGACAGTTTCTACCCGGCGCTGGGCAACGTCCGCCAGGTCCGCAGCCAGGATTTCGGCGCGGCCATCCCCGTGGCGGTAAGTGTAACTCAGCGGCGCCAGACTTTTAGTCTCATCGATTGCGGGTTCGCCGGCGGTCGCAGCAGAGTCCACTTCGAAAGAGCGTTCGCGCTCCATGATGATCTTCTGATAGTGATTGAGCACGTCGAGCGGCCGTCCATCCGAAACGATGCTCCCGGCATTCAAAAGGATCGCCCGCGAGCAAAGGGCGCGCACCGCCGCCAGGTCATGCGAGACAAACAGCACGGTGGTGCCTGCCTCCTGCAAATCCTTGATGCGACGCAGACAACGATGCTGAAAGACCGCGTCGCCAACGGCGAGCGCTTCATCGACGACCAGGATGTCGGGTTCGACGCTGGCGGCAATGGCAAACGCCAGCCGCACGTACATCCCGCTGGAATAAGTTTTCACGGGCTGATAAAGAAACTCGCCGATCTCTGCGAAGCGTTCGATCTGAGGAAACAGCGCATCCGTCGCGCGCCGCGAGAGTCCCAACAGAGAAGCGTTCATGTAAATATTCTCGACGCCGGTGAACTCCGGATCGAAACCGGCGCCCAATTCCAGGAGCGCGGCTATCCGGCCCTGGTGCCAAACGTCGCCGTGGGTCGGCTCTAATGTGCCCGAGATAATTTGCAGGAGAGTCGACTTGCCGCAACCGTTGGGACCGACGATACCGACAGTCACACCTTGATCGAGTTCAAAGCTCACCTCTCGCAGGGCCCAGAATTCCTTGTGCCGGCGCAAGCGGCCGCGCGTCAGCGACTCTTTCAGCCGATCGGCTGGACGCGAATAGGTCCGGTATTGCTTTGAAACACACTCTACGCGGAGGACCGTAGTCATGCGTTGAAATGTAGCAGATGTCGGGAGAGGGAAGCCAGAGAAGGTGGCCTGCGGTAGTGGGGTAAAGGTGCGGCAACATTACCCCACTACCTGGCCTGCGGCCGGTGTCTTGATGCAGGGCTGATGGAGCGATGACGATCTGAGGTCACTACCGGAGCGTTAGCGACCGCGTTCCCAGCGCCTTTGGCGCTACGTTGGCGAAAAAAGATGAGAGGCGTTGCGGCCTCTCATCCAGGATGTAATGAAGCGGGCTCCGTCTTACGCTGGTCCGAATCTCTGCCGGTACTCCGACGAGAGGAGGAACGACTTCACCATGTCAGATGTAACAAAGTTGCCGTTCGCGGCGTTCAGCTTGTTGAGCCAGAAGTTATAACCGGCGGTGTCGGGATCGCGACGCAGATAGCCGAAGTATTCCATCAGCACAAAAGCTCGGGTGAACTCATTGTTAGAGAATTCTTCGGATTCAGCCACTTTGCGTAATACCGTGGCGCGAGTTTCCGTCGCTCCGGTAAGACCAGCCACGAGCGCATCGCGGAAGGCTGTTTCCGCCGGGAAGTTGCCGCGTATCTCTCCACCACCGAATTGTGTCGTATGGAAGTTTATGTACGCGTGTCCCGTGCGCAGGTTGGTCAATTGAGCTGCCAGGGTAGTGCCATTGCCCTCGGGCGCGTCCCATTTGCCGCTGAAGTTGCCACCAACGCCGCTACTAAACGGTGTGGCCACCGCATCGTTGGGATTGTTGTCATTGAATGGTGCGCCAAAGAAACCCCAGACTACCGGACCATTGACGCCCGGGGCGACAGAGGCGCCGGCATGAATGTGTGCATTGACCAAATTGTCGTTGGTGTCGGTGGTCTGCGATCCGCCGACGTCGATGTTGTTAATCGTGGCCGTGAACGTCATGGCCGTTTGCGCGGCATTGAATTGGAACTTTGCCGTGCCGAAAGACGCCGGCCGCGCGCCGCCCCCCGATAAGGTAGGTACGGTCGGCGGAACCTCCTGACCATTAGTCAGACTTACGACGAACAATCTCTGGTTAGGCGGATCGATGCCGGCGCTAGCCAATAAAGCATCGACATACTGGGCGTTAGTCATGGCGCCAAACTTATCGATAAATTCGGGCCGGTTCACAAAGTCGTTGAAGTAAGCCTGCTTGTTGGCTTCGAGTTGAGCATCAGCGCCGACTGCGCCGACGACGAAGTCTTTTTGCAGTGCCTGGACATCCTTCTCGAACGTGCCGTACAAGACAGGCACGGAAGCTCCACTGAAAGCACTCGGAAGGTTGCCGAACGCTGCCTTGTTGGCCAGGTAAGAAAGCATGCCGGTATTCTGAAATTCAATCGACAAAAAGAAGGCGGCGCTGACGTTTACGCGCTTGGCCGCGATGCAATTCGCGTCCGCGCCACACGACGTTATCTGATTCGTCCAAAAATTGAATCCGGACGTGTCGGGTTCGCGATTGAGAAAATCAAGATACTGCTGGCGCACGAAGAAATTCGCGTCGTCAATCGGATTGGTCGTCGGTGGTACCGCATCGTTATCGGTGATTGTTAGAGTTGACTGGTTCGGGCTGCCCAATCCCACCCCGGCTCCCGTTGGATTCGATAGTGCCAGATTGACCGTCTCATTCCCCTCGACAAAGGTATCGTTGACGATCAGGATGCGCACGGTCTTGCTGGTTTCACCCGGATTAAAGGTCACCTTCGCAACCGCGATTTCATAATCGCTCTTTTGCGATGCGTGCCCTGGTTGCGAAAAGTCAAGCGTATTAACGTTGACAGTGGCAGTGCCGGACGCATCACCCGCACGAGTGACACTGACATCGATATGCCCGTTACCCTCACCGATTCCGAATGTGTCGGTGGCGAATTGCACCAGCGACGTGGCCGAAGCAGTCGTCGCGTTCAGCTTGCCGAATAGTCCATGTTCCTCGTCAGCGATGCCGGCCGCGAAGTAAAGCGTGTTCGGGTCGCCACCGTTACCACCATTGCCGAATTGAAGTCCCCACAACTGATCGTTGACGATGGCGTTTCCCGACTCATCCTTTAGCGTGCCGATGAAGGTGCCGGTCGATGTGAAGGCATTGATAATTCCATTGTCGGAAAAATTTCCGACCAGCAGCGCATTGCCGAAAAGAGTGCCGAAGTTTGGGCTGGCGGGCGCGATCGCGAGGCCCCACGGAGCGTCGAGCGGGACGATTGGAGCAACTGCACTGCCGTCGATGGCGAAACTAGCATCGCGGACGCCGTCCCGATCGAATCTGCGCACATAGCCCTTGCCGACTCCGTTCTCGACGAATGGTGGGGACGCTTGCGGCTTGGCATAGGTCACGTATAGCCGGCCACCGAGGTTCTGGATGTTGAAGACATTGAAGCCTGCCGGAACCGTCGGATCGAGGAACCCTCCAGTGACGACGATCGGAGTAAACGAGCTGTCGAACACATCTATTTTGTTGTGAGCGGAGTCGGCTGCATAGAGGCGGTCGCCGCCGGCATTGGCGACCAGCGCCAGTCCCGTGTAAGTGTTGGCAGGATTACTGACAACTGTTTTGGCGGTCGTTCCTTGTGCGCCGGCCCAGGCTGTGATGCTGCCTGTGATCGAGTCGAATAGGAAAGCTGCCTTGACCGGGCTGCCGCCACCTGTGGGGACGAAGTTGAAACTACCGGCCGCAGTGCCCGTCGTGCTCACGGTTCCCGTGGGCAAAATGTCCGGTATCGTAATCGTTTGCGGACTGGCGTTCAGCAGAAACGGATTGCCCGAGACATCACCTTTGAGAAGCTCGGTCGTGCTGGTGCGGTTGTTAACGACCCACATGGGACTGCTTGCGGTAGCCGAAATGCCCCACGGGTTTACCAGCAGCGGATCCAAAATTGACGCCAGGCCCGGCACGTCTGAAACAAGATTCGTTTGGCGATAAGCCTGTCCCGCTGGAATCGATGGAATGGACGGCGTATCCACATTGCCCTGTTGAGCAGTTACCGGTCCTGAGAATTGTGACGGTAGAAAAGCTATAGTTAATAGTCCGGTCAATGCCAGGCCGGCGAAGATACGCGCACGATGTGCGACGAGGCGATCCTTGAACATTTCCAATCCTCCCGATTCGTTGAATAGAAGAATCTGCCGTCCTCTATTGACACGAGAACTGGACGACATCTGAAAAGGGTTAGCTTAAAAGCAGGGGATAGCGGTCACTCTAATTCTCGGTAGCGATTGCTGTCAAGCAATTTTCATAACCGGGCGAATAGTGCATTCTCCAGAAGACGCCTGGGTTTGGCCAAAGGAGTGTTGTTGGTCGTGGTGGCTTCACGTTATGTCGCGGCGTCAGTACAATACTGGGCCTGACACGCCTTGTTTCTTTGCTTCATCTTTTGGTGTGCCCCTGTAGCTCAACGGTTAGAGCAGCAGACTCATAATCTGTTGGTTCGGGGTTCGAATCCCTGCGGGGGCACCAATGATCTTGGCGCAGGAAGCGTGCGAGAGAGATTGTAACTTGAACCAATACTTTGCCGCCGCGGCAACTTAATGCTTTCAGTGGCCTCCGGCAGTTATTGCTTCCACTTCAAACATCCCGATCGTTCCTCAGAAACGGGGAGTTCTCGCCTCCTACTCATACAGTTCTCAGTAAGAATCGCTCGATCCTCCATTCAAGCCTTCTGGTTACTGGACAGTCGCTCCGACGCCTGGGCCTTTCGGCAAGATGATCGCCTGGGTTGTGGATGGAGGTGTTCTTGATTTGACAGTATTGATTGTCGAGTACATATGTAACAATTCTTGACAAATAAGACTATTTGCGACATAAGAAACTGCTGAAAGTCAGCTCTGTGTTCCCGACTTGCTCACGACCACTCGCGTAAGTTAATCGCGCTTCTCCTTGGCCTGTATCGACCTCTCCAGGTGAATAGTTATGCTGGAACAAAATTTTCCCTTCACTGCCTCGGAAATCTTGTCGCGTGGCCTACCAATTGAGGTGACTCCCACTCCCGATGCGCCGCTCCAGCCGCTCTCTGTGATCACAGTCGTGCGGCGCGAAGACCTACTGTTTCTGGCCTTTCAATTCGTCAACCTGGGGCGCAGGCTGCTGCCGTCGGGCGACGCCCAGCTTGAGCGGCTACTGCCGGGCACGGCCTTCATCATCGTCCACTTTCCGCAGCAGAGCATCGCGGAGGAGGCGATCTTTCAAGCAGTCTCGTTCGAGCCCAAGACGCCGCCCCCCGTCTCTGATGAATTTCCGTCCGGCGCGGCTCAAGCGCGCGTGAGCGGCCTCAGCCGGTTGGCCTTCGTCATGCCACCCAACCTGAAATCAATTCCCTTCAAGTTCGCCGACCTGATGGCGTGGCATAGGTGGTCGCCGAGTCTAGCCGGGACGAGTAACCTTAAATCGCCCGACTTACTTGTGACGGCGATTGAAGCCCCATACCGGCTGATCATTTCGCCTGTCGAGGGCGATTTCATCTGGCGTCACAGAGTAGAGATCGCCAAGACCGATGACCGCTTCGAACTTTGGCACACACGGCTGAGTTTGCCGCAAGTGCACGTCGGGTTGGGAATGGCGCAACCTCTTGAGGCGCGCGCCATCTGGGCGCGTGACCTTGTTACTAAAAGCCTGCCAAAGCCGAGTAACCCGTTTCCGACCTCGCTCACGCCGGACCAACGTACCGAACTGGTTCTACTCACCTCGTTGCCCAAGGAAGCGGCAAAGGGGTTCACGCCCTCGCCGGTCACCGTCGAGCAGTTGATGCTGACGCCGCTCGGCGCTTACCTGCACCTGCACGGCAAGTGGAACTTGTCGAAGGGCTCGCAGATGAAGGTCAGCGAGTGGCGACACCGTGCCACGTTGGGGCGCGATCATTACGTGCGCATCGTCGAAGAGGGCGCGCTCTTTCCCTTCGGTCATCGCGCCGCGCTCATCACGATCACAGAGCGACGCTTCATGCCGAAAGGCGCGTTCCTCATTCAGCAAATGTTCATCGTCGTTCGCGAACCACTCAGGGATCTGAAACTCGACGACGCGGTGATGACCAGCGATGGCCATCGCGCCGGACTGCTTCAGCCCTTCCAAAGAGTGCGTTTGACAACGCTCTCGACGCCGTCCATAGACGGCCCCGAAGGCATTGCGAATAGTGGCGCGAACGCTTTTTGGATCAAGGTGGCCGGGCAGGAGCACCGGTTCCATTACGTCGGCGAAGACTGGGCCGGGCAGACATGCGAGTTCGTCGCGCCCGCGATCTTCGTGAGTAACGCGGTCGCGCCAGCCAACACGGCGGCGACCAGTGGGCTGGAACCCATCATTAAAGGATATAACAACGCCAAAGAGTCGCTGCGCCGCGTCGCGCTGGCGGGTCGGCACGTCGCATTCGCCGCGCCGGGCAACGCCGGAACAATAGACACTTCTTACGAGACGGCGAGCCTCACATTCGGGGCTGTGCCCACTGCGTCCTCGAGCGTCAAGCCGCCGCTGCCTTTCCATCCCGCGATGCAGCGAGCCGAGGTGCGCATCGCCGCCGTCGAGCACATGACGGGTGCGGCTGCCGCGAGCACGATTCAATACTTTGAAGACTACCTGAAGAACGGCCTTCAGGGCGGCGAAGTGTTCGCCGAATTGATCGGCGCGGGACCGAAACTTAACTTCGACGGTCAGGCGCAACGCTCCGGCGGATTGTTCACGCCCAACTTCAGCGTCAGCGGCCTCTCACGCAAGCAAGGCGCGGTCGGCGGAGACTTAAAGAAATTCAACGGCAACACGTTCTCGCCTCAGTCGTTCTTTACCGGTCTCGATCCCAAACTGCTCGGCAACATCAGCCTGACCCAGGCTGGTAGCGATTCCAAACTGCTCGGCAACATCAGCCTTACCGAGTTGCTCGCGGAGGGCGACATGGGGTCTGCGCCGCGTCTCGTCACTGCGCCGATCTATGACGGAACGGCTGATGCGCCCGTCGCGTTCGAGACCACATTCGATTGGACGCCGCTGGTCAAACTAGACGGCACGGGGATACTCAAGTTCAAGGAGCAGAACGCTCTGCACTTGTCGGTCAAGCTGCGCACAAGCTTATCAAGCTTAAAAGGGGAAGAACCGGTCTTCGACATTAAGGGCGAACTAACCAACTTTTATCTGGAGTTCGTCAACGCGATCCAAATCAATTTCGAGTCGCTCAGTTTCAAGCAACTCGCCGGGGAAAAGATGGATGTCAGCGCGACACTCGAAACGACGCCGGTGACCTTCCGCGGGGCGCTCGCATTCTTTAATAACCTGACTGCTTTCATTGAGGCGGCAGGCTTCGTCGATCCGCCGAGCCTCGACGTGGATGCGTCGGGCGCACGCCTCGGTTATACGCTCGCGCTGCCCGACCTGACGCTCGGCTCTTACGCGCTGCAAAACATCAAACTCTCGTCCGCGCTCAATATCCCCTTCTCCAATCAACCCGTGCGTTTCCGCTTCGCTTTCGCCGAGCGCCACGATCCCTTTCTCGTCACCGTCTCGGCCGTCGCGGGCGGCGGCTTCCTCGGTATCGGCGTCGGCGCGGACGGCATCGAGTCTATCGAAGCCTCGCTCGAATTCGGCGGCAACATCGCAATCAACCTGGGCGTCGCGAGCGGCGGCGTCTCGATCATGGGCGGCTTCTACATCGGCTCGACGGCGGACAATCTGAGCTTCAGCGCATACATCCGCGCGTGCGGCTCGGTTGAGGTGCTGGGACTGATCTGCGTTTCGATAGAGTTCTACCTAAGTCTCGACTACTCGAAGCCGAAGCCTCATGGGCAGGCGCGGCTAGTGGGCACGGCCACGGTGACGGTCGAGGTCGAGGTCGTGTTCTTCAGCAAGTCTGTGGAGGTCACGATGCAGCGCACACTGCTCGGCTCGGCCGGCGACCCGACCTTCACGCAGATGATGAACCGGCAGCAGTGGAAGGCATACCGTCAAGCCTTTGCCTGAGCCCGACCACGCCCACTTTGAGAACGGAGCACACCACCCCCATGCCGACATTCAAGCAGACCCTCATGTTCGTCGCCCTGCCCAACGGGATCATCCCGGGCAAATCCGCCACAGCCCCGCAGAGCCTGCGCCTGTCCGTCTTCATCTCGCCGCGCCTCGTCACCGGCGCATGGAGGCCGAAACTCGATCTCTTTCCCGATTTCGGCAATTGGACGCAGGTCGTGCAAGGCATGAAGTTCGCCGTCCGATTCAAGGGCATCCAAAATCTGGTGGTGCCGGCTGAGTTCGATCCGCAGACCCTCGATACGCGGCTGTGGCCTGCGATCTTTAGACCGCGGGTCGTCGCCGTCCGGCCTTATGAGTATAGTGGTCACGACAAGCAGCTCGTCTTCTCGAACCAGACCACCGCGCTTTACAAACTCATCCGCGATCTCTATCAAGATCTCGCGGCCACATCCCTCACGACGGATGCCAGACCGCATCTGCCATCGGCGCGCTTCCTCATCGGGCAACCCGATCCCAAAGCGCGCCAGTCGCCGATCGCACACCATCTCGGCTCGCTGGTGCTGTCGAAGCTTGCAGTCCGCGGCGAAAACACGGTTACGCCCTCACTCGACGTTTGGCGGCAGGCGGAGCTTGCCGCTGGGAGACGGCTGCAAGGCGAGGGATTCGCGCCCTTGCTGCCCGGCGAAAACACGCTTGCGCCCCTGCTCGAACTCTTCAAGCTGGCGTTGAAAGACCCAAAGGTTGCGCAGCAAGTGAACCCGCTCATGGAGTCGCCGCTCAAAGATTTTCTGCACCTGCTCGTCTTTCATGCGCCGCGCAGCCGGCAGGAAGTAGACGCCGTCCCGCGCGGGGTTCCAGAGCCCGTGCCCGATTTCCACGATATGCTGTCGCACCTGAGTGAGTATCCGGTGCTCATGCGCCGGCTTGGTCTGGTCGTCGATCTCTCCGTTCCGATCTCGAATGTGCTCCGCAATCAACTCAGACAAGGCGGCGCGATCAACGTCGTGCTGCCGAACTTCAAGCCTCAACTGAATGGCCCCGGCGGGAAGATCGAGACGCGCATCGTCACGCCGCTCACGATGTGGGCCGGAGACTTTCGCGCGAGGGATCGAGCGAACTCCGATAGCTCAGGCGGCATGTTGCTGTTCAATGACGCGGAGCGGTTTCAGCCGGTGCAGGTAGACGTGGACGGCGCAGCACTCAAGCTGTTCTACTTTGCGAACAATATCCAGCAGTCGCTCGACAAAGGATCGACTGACACGCCATCAGAGACGGGCGCGCCCCCGTTGCGCACGGGCGGCATCGCGGTCGTTCACCAATCTCGCACCAAAGGCTTTAGCGCGCGTATGCAGAACGCGACCGCGTTCAACAAACAGCTTGAGTCGGCCACGGCGGACGATCTCACCGGCGGCCTTACTTTTGCCGCCAACGATCTCGAGCGTGGTTATCGCGTTGACGTGCGCGAGATCAATGACACGACCGCGCTGCCGTGGCGCTCGCTGTGCCAGCGTCGCGGCAGCTATAGATTTCCGACGCAGACGGGGCAGCACTTCACCCTCAAGCAAACGCTCCTCTCGAAAGATAACTTTGTGCCGGACGAGAGCACGGTCACGACTGCGCCGACTTCGGGGCCACCGCCGCCGGCCGTTGCTGGGCAACCCCAGCCGCCAGCTGATCTCTACCTGCAAGAGTCGCTGTTTCGCTGGGATGGTTGGAGTCTGGCCGTGCGCCGACCCGGCCTCGCGCTGGCCGCGGACGAGGGGAAGCAAACGCACGTCACCGACACCACGCCGACGATGGAGCCGCTTGACGCTGGACAGAAGACCTATGGCATGGATGTCAGCTTCGACATCGCGCCGAATACGCTGCCGCGCCTGCGCTTTGGTCATACTTATCAGTTGCGCGCCCGCACCGTTGATCTCGCGGGCAATAGCCGCGCGTTCGACGACGACTCCCCGCCCGCGCGTAACGCGGCGACGCCCCCATTGCTCTATCAGCGCTTCGAGCCGGTGGCGGCGCCGCTCGTGTTGATGGGCCACGAGCAAACGGACGGCGAATCGTTGGAGCGCGTCGTCGTGCGCAGCTTCGTGCAGGCGCAGTTAAGCCAGCGGTCTGTGCTGTCCGTCAGGCACGTGCTGCCGCCCAGAGTTTCGCAGCAGATGGCCGAACTGCACGGCATGTTCGACGGGCTCACGGACGACCAAGCCTACGATCTGATTGCGTCGCTCGACCCGGAGGCACTCGACCCTTCGGTGGGCGCCAACGTGAAATTGTTACCCGTCAAGCAAGCGGGACCCCTCAAAGTGAATTACCTGCCCGATCCCTTAGCCAAGTTTGTGCGCCTATGTTTCATTCGAAACGACGGCAACGTGGTGAAGAATGAGGTCATGCCTTGTTATGGCGTCGGCGACAAGTGGCCGCGCGCGCAGTCCTTCATCTTAGCCGTGCAGCCGGGCGTACCCGGCGTGCAAACAGAGATCAAGGTAAATGCGGCGCAACGAGTCGTAGCTGTGAGGCTGCCGCCAGCCGAGACGCTTACCGTTCGTCTCAGCATAGACTTACTGCCGGAAGAACTTGAGAAGTTAATGGGAGTCTATCGTTGGTTGCTGCAAAGGGCGGAGGCGACGAACGATAAAACGCTGGTGCAGAATTTCAAGACAATGTATTCGCTGTACGGTTCATGGCTGCTCAGCCCGGCGCGCGAGTTGCTGCTCGTACACGCCGTGCAACAGCCGCTGCTGGTGCCGAAGATCACTCAGATGAGCGCTCAGCGCGACCTCGTGGGCCAGACGAAAGCAACGCTCGCGGGGCGGATCGATCTCCACAACAAGAGCACGATTAAAGTCGATCTGCTGGCGCGTTGGGACGAGTACACAGGCACAGGATCGACGCCCGATAAGCCGACGACCGGGCGCGCGCACGTCTGTGAGCTTCCGGTTACGGCTGAAGACCAGATTGGTGTCCAATTCAAGGCGCAGGGGCAGGAGTTCGGCGACACCAAGCACCGCAATGTCCGCTACTTAGCGGAGGCTACAACGCGCTTCCGCGAATACTTTCTCACGCAGATTCCAGCGAGCGGGGACGACCCGCCCAAACCGCCGTTCGCCCTCTCGGTTACATCATCTGACCCCGGCACGTCGCTCGTACCGGCGCGGCAAAACGTACTTAGCACGGCACGTCCCGCTGCGCCGAAAGTGCAATACGTCGTGCCGACGTTTCGTTGGGAGCGACGGGAATACGGCGGGGGCATCGCGGTCTCTTCCGTGCGGCGCGGCGGCGGGTTGCGCGTCTATCTCGATGGCCCCTGGTACTCTTCGGGTGAAGGCGAACAATTAGGCGTGGTGTTGGCAGGGCAACCGCTTGACGGACTCGCGTCACTCGTGCCACTCGTGACGCAGTGGGGGCGCGATCCCATCCGCGACACGCCCGCGCCAGCCACCCAGATCTGGCCGGCCAATTTTAGACTGCTCGCAAAATCCGATTTGAAGCTGTCTCTCGAAGAAATGCCTGACAGCAACGTGGTGGTCGCGGTCGCCGGTCATGAGGTCAAGTTCGACAGCCATGGCGCGGCTGCGGGTCTCGGCGCACGCTGGTACTGCGACATGGAGGTGGCCGAGTTGGCCGATCCGAAGAGCGTCAGCGGGAACGCTTTGCAGTTGACCGACGTGCCCTCCTACTTCCCCTTCATCCAGCTCGCGCTCGCGCGCTATCAACCCGACTCCATCCCGGGCGTCGAGTTATCGCGCGTCGTGCGCACAGACTTCATCCAGTTGACGCCGGATCGGATCGCCGTATTTATCTTTAGTGACAAAGAGCTGTTAGTGTCGGTCAACACAAACGACTTCACGGCGACGCTGACAATCGGTGCGCGGCAGGTCAAGCTAGAGCCGAACACTGACAACTTGCCCGCCATCGAGGCCGCGCTCAACGCCCTGCCACTGCCGAACTTCAGGCGTCCCGCGAATAAGTTCGTCGCCATCTACGTCACCGGACGCTCGACATTTCAACAATTCAAGCTAGGCCACGAGACAGTCTGGATGATGCCCAATGCCGTCGCGGTCGCTCTGCAACGCGCCACCTCGGCGACGAAGAAGTCCGAGCTTGACTGGATGCCTGTTAAGCTCCCTGGTGAACAGCCAGACTTCAAATGGATGTCGTTGCTTTGGGACCCTAAATCAAAGCCCGAGGTCATGCAATGGGTCGGGCAGATTCCACTGCCCGACGACGTGGCGACCGGCAACTATCGCATCGTGCTGAACGAGGCCGAGACGATGAAGGCCGATATCATTGATGCGCAGAGCGGGCGGTGCGACGTCAACAACAAAACGCTGGATGTGCCCCGCGTCGTCTACCTGGATACGCTTGAGTGCTGAGCGTCGTTGGTTCTGGTGCACACAGTGGTAAAGAACGGGAACGAATAGGAAAGAATAGGAAATGCTCGAAAACTCCTGGTGGCTACAACCATATCAAAGGCAAAGATTTGAGTTTTTGCCAGGATGGTGATTCGTCTTAAGAAGATGTTCTCAAGCTGAGTGTATTGACCTCGGCTATATTCATTTAAACTTACGGCAAGGGTCAACTTCCAATTTGCACTTCCGGCAACGTCAGGTTCCAAATTTGGGAGATCGCCGAGAGTAGCAGGTGCGAAAAGCTTGAGTTTTCAAAGACTCGCGGCAAGGAATTGCTTCCAGTCGCGGGCAAGGAATCTCTTCAAGTGTCAGAGATCAGTCGGGCCCTATAGAAGGACGAGGACAGAATCATGATGAGTAAATGGCGTCTCGCTGGTGCACCATTACTACTGGGACTCTGCGTTGTGAGGGCTGTTGCCTGCTCCTGTGCTGGCCCTGGAATCCCATGCCAGGACTATGGAAGAGCTTCCGCGGTTTTCATTGGTACCGCAATCGCTGTTAGAACGGTTGAGCGAACTACTGATCGCGATGGGAACGGAATCGACTATTGGCCCAGGACATTCAAGTTCTCTGTCGAACAATCGTTTCTGGGAATTCAGTCCACGGAGGTAGAAGTATCGACCGGCTTGGGTGGAGGTGATTGTGGTTATGGCTTCAAGCTGGGCAGCCGCTACGTCGTTTACGCCTACCAGTCCTCTAAGGCTAATCGCCTGACGACGAGCATTTGCAGTCGTACAAAGCCCTTCGATGACGCAACTGAGGACGTCGAGTTCCTTCGCACTCTTGGATCGCGGAACCCGGGCGTGACCATCGCCGGCGAGGTGAAGCTTGGACGGCAAAACGTTGCCAAGGGCGATTCTACTGTTGTTGGACCTCTGGCGAACATCGGGTTGGTTATTGAAGGAGAAGGCGAGCGCCGGGAGATTCAAACCGATGACGAGGGCCGATACACCCTGACCGGTCTTTCCCCCGGCAAGTTTAAGATCACCCTGCTGCTGCCGGATGAGTTGTTTACCCACAGGCCGGAACAAGAAATAACGGTTGCTAATCGCGGCTGCGCGGTAGTGAACTATAGCGTCGTTGACAATGGACGGTTAAGCGGCAGAGTTTTAGACCCCGAGGGCCAGCCGGCTGCTGGTGTTCTGCTGGCGGTCGTCGAAGCCGGCGACGTTGATCCGATAAAACATTACAACCGGCTTGAGCGAGCAGACGATCAGGGACATTATAGTTTTTCAGCGTTACCGCCTGGCCACTTCTTGCTGGCGCTAAATCTAAACCGGTTTCCACAACCGAACGATCCGACGAATGCCTACCCACGCACTTATTATCCCGGAGTCATGGACCCATCGAAGGCCGAAGTTATTATTTTGGGCGCAGGTGAAAAAGTCCGCATGAGCGATCTGCTACTTCCCACCCGCCGCGCGCCCAGCATTGTTAGCGGCAAGGTTGTGTGGGCTGACGGCACGCCGGTCGCAAACGCAGGAATTAATTTCCGGGAAGTAACCTATGATGACCCTCAAATTAACAACGGCATGCAAGCCGACGAGCTGGGTTACTTCACGATTAAGGGCTATGTCGGACAGGTCTTCGTAATCGAGGCCCGCAGTAACCGGCCGTATTCTGGCGACTGGCGGCGGTTCGAACCAATGGAACGAGTTGAACCCGTTCGAATAGTTCTTAGTAATCCGACTGAACTGCTAAAGATAGCTATTACCAAGCTGAGATAATTCAAGCATGAGGTAGCGCTTTGAAGGCGATGGCGCGATTATGGCGCGATGGCCTCCCTTTACCTGGCATTACCGGGCACTAGACAACTCAGATGACACACGGAAAGAGATCCTGCGTTGTGTTGAATCGCGGAGATCCTGTCCGCCAGCGCGCGCGGAGCGCTTAGTTCCGATCAGAAACAACCAAACGCAGCAGAGAGTTTTGACTTCAGTTTTTCCCGTTGCGCGTTCAGTGCGGACAAGAGATCCGCGATCTACTCTACGGGTTATTGCGGCGTGGCGCTCTCGCCAAAACGTTTCGCGAGGGAGTTTAGATAACCATCCAACGTTGCGGTATATCCGAACACATAGCGCGCCATGAATCGAAAAAGCACATTCGAAACTTCGCCATCTTCGGTGATTGTTACGCGTGTGCCGCCGTTCTCAGCGGTGAACAAGTAGGTCCACTTGCCTGAGTAACCGAGGTCCGTATCGAGGATTCTGGTAACCATCCGTTGCGGCGGAATGTCTTCGGCAAGTTCGAAATTGATCTTTCCGTGCTTGCTTTCTTCACGAAAGCGGACAGGCTGGCCTGGGCGTGCGTCAACGTCGATGCGTTTCACATCTGATCGCCAGGCGGGTGCCGAGGCAAAGTCACGAACCGCGGCGTAAACCTGCTGCGGGGGTTGATGGAGGAAGATCGAGCGCGAGGCGCTGTGGTTTTTCGGCAAACGCGAACCGATCAAAGCGACGATGCCGGCGAGCAGAACTATGCCCGCGACGACTCCGATCACGATAAAGAGAATTAGTCTCATTGGGGGTCTCCTCGGCGCAGGTTAACAACTTGCGCTACATCTTACGTGCGGCCTGAGCGAGCAATGCCAGACCGCGCAAAGCCTGTCCCCTTTCGTCCGCTGCGAGCTTGCCGAGCATCGTTCGCACGCGCCCGGCATCCAGCACCGAGGTGGCTGAGATTGCTTCCGCGCCGCGCGAAGTCAGACGCAGTTCGCGCTTCCGCCGATCTTTTTCGTTTGGCTCGTTCGTTAGATATCCAAGCTTTGCCAAACGCGCGAGGGCAGCCGAAAGCGTCGACGGCGCTACGCCCAGATGCCCGGCCAGCGCGCGTGGACTCAACCCAAACTCGCGATCGAGGTGGACTAAAATCGACGCGTCCTGCGACGACACGCGCCATTTGGTCGATACCGCGCGCACGTGATCGGTGTGACAAGCAACGAAAATCTGTGGATACAGCCGCTGTACTTCGTAAACATCATCATCGGTCATTGGATGACGATTATAGAAACTGAGAATCGTTCGTCAAATCGAACGACCTTGATACCAGCGCTTCGCCAGAAAGAGTCACACTTAATTGAGTTAATGTAATCCGGATATCTGCTATTCACGCTATCTGCTTGCAATAATTGCTATTACGGCTAGTGAAAAAAGCACTTGCAGCACGCCTGTGTTCCGTGCATAATCCCTGCGATTTTTCACTTTTTCTGCCAGCCTCAGGCAGTTGGAGTCCTCGCAATTCGGCTCACGGCTGGCCGAACACTCATTAAGGAACTCACAGATGAAAACGAAAATACGCCTCCAGACAGTCGCTTGGAGCGGTGTAGGATGTGGCATTGTGGCGCTGATGAGTGTTGGCGTGGGGTATGCACCGTGTGCGGTAGGTGCGGCTGGGGCCTCGTTTACCTCTTGCACTCTTACTGCGATCTTTGGGTGAAGCGTCATGAGATACCTTTGGTTAGCAGTGATGTTTCTGGTAGCTGTTGCCGGTGCCTTTGTCGGGCACTTCTTTGGACTCTCGCGAGATGCCACAGCTATTCTGACCATGATTCCAGCGTTCCTGGTGCTGTTTCCATTTGCGAAGCAGTTTGCGCCCCAACTGAGGTTTTCAGTTTGGGTGATCGCCGACTTAATGGGTGTGTTGGTCACTTGGTTGCTTCATCGCGCTTTTCCGTAGGGCCCCGATCTCTTGAAAGGCTTGGAAGAGCGCACTTGGAATCGAAGGCGGCGAGGCCCCAGGCTCGCCGCTTTTGTCTTTTCAATACTCAAACCTCATTCTTGTTTTGAAACACTGGGGAGCGCGTTGAGCGCTGGCGGACAGGATGTCCGCGCTTCATTGGATGTTTGTCGTGCTAACATTCAGTAAACGCGGAAAGGACGAAAGGGAATGGCTGCCGACAAAATCATTCGCATAGGGATCATCGGCGCTGGTTTTGCGCGCTCGACTCAGATTCCCGGCTTCAAGGCTTGCGCCGGCGCGCGCCTTGTTGCCATCGCCAGCGCTCGGCGTGAACACGCTGAAGAAGTCGCGCGGGAATTCGAAATCGAGCATGTCGAAAGCAACTGGCGGGCGCTCGTCGAGCGTGACGATATTGATCTGGTCAGCATCGTTACACCCGTGGCGACTCACTGCGAGATGGCGTTGGCCGCGCTGGATCGAGGCAAAGCCGTGCTCTGCGAAAAACCTATGGCCATGAACGCTGTCGAAGCCAGGCGCATGACTGAACGCGCGCGTGATGCCGGCGTGCTGGCGCTGATCGATCACGAGCTGCGATTTCTGCCGGGCTACCTGAAACTCCGCGAACTGATGCGTCGCGGCGACATCGGTAAAGTGCGGCACGCGAAGCTGACTTTTAGTGCCGACTCTCGCGCGGACGTTAATCGTCCCTGGAACTGGTGGTCGGATATAAAGCAGGGTGGCGGCGCCCTGGGCGCGATCGGATCGCACGTGATCGACAGTTGGCATTGGTTGTTGGGGGCGGAGATTCAGGAAGTGATCGCGAGTCTGGCAACGCACATCCGCGAACGCAAAGATCAAAGCGGGAACCTCCGCGAAGTTACGACGGATGATGAAACGAATTTGCTCGTGCGATTCGCTGACGGTGAATTTACTGAAGGCGCGACGGGCAATGCGTCGATGTCCCTGGTTGAGCCAGGCAAGCCTGAGCATCGCCTTGAGTTGTTCGGAACGAAGGGAGCGCTGATGATCGACGCCGGCGAACTGTGGCAGTCAGCCGTTGGCGAGGGCGCCTGGCGTCGCGTGGAAACTGATCGCGGTGAATTGGTTCCGGGAATGGCTGATCTGGTTTGGGCGCGCGGCTTTACTGTTTTTTCAAAACGAATTGTCGCTGCCTTGCGGGAAGGCCGCACGACCGTCGAAGGCGCGGCTACCTTTGCTGACGGCTATCGCACTCAACTCGTGCTGGATGCCGCGCGGCGAGCGGATGAGAGCGGTTGTTGGGCGGCGTCAGGACCGCCTGCGGTAGCGGGCGGGTGATTCATCGCTAGTCCTTTGCGTTAGGGCAAGCCGGCTCAATTATCAGAATTTCAACCGCGCTACCGCAGGCGGTTACGGACAATTCGTTCCTTGTTGTTTCGTTGTCCGCGGTCTAAACGGAAACCCGGGAGGTGAAATATGGACGATGACGTGAAAAAGATCCGTGAGTTGATTGATGCCTGGGCTAGCGCGACCGCAGCTGGTGAGGTCGGAAGGTTACGTGCGCTGATGGACGAGGATGCCGTCTTTCTGGTCCCCGGCAGACCGCCGATTCGCGGATGGAACGAGTTCCTTTCAAACTCCAGGGAAACTTTTCAGCAAACTCGCATCGAAGCGACCAGCGACATTCAGGAGATCAAAGTCGCCGGCAACCTGGCCTACTGCTGGAACAACCTGGACGTGACCATCAAACCGAGAAGACGCGGTGAGGAAGTGCGGCGCACCGGCCCTGTGCTGACCATCTTTCGCAAGCAAGGTGACGGGAATTGGGTCCTCAGTCGTGACGCGAATCTGCTGGTTGGGCAGCCAAGGGACGATGAATAGCGGGACTGATTAGCAACTACTGCTTCGTTGCTTTCTCGGTTCCGGTCTGATCGCTGCCGTAGCCGCCCCAGATTCCATCCAGCCCGTCGGAGCTGATCTCGTACGCGACGAACCCGCAGCGCTTGCCGCCAATTCCCACGGCCACGTTGTTGCCTTGCTTGATGCCCACGCCGTCGGTGTTATTGCTCCAAACAAATCGGTAGAGGTTCCCGGCGGGCTCGACGGTAAGCTTCGCCTTGTATTCTTTGCCGTCGGGATTTTTTCCCGTCGCGTCGTAATCTCCCGCGAGTCCTGAACTGCTGGTGCGCGTCGCCTTTTCGGTGCCGGCTTCGTTCACTCCCCAGTAACCCCATCTGCCGTCGAGCGCGCCATCGCCGGTGATCTCATAGTCGACTACGCCACAGCCTTTGCCATTAGCGCCGTTGGCGAACGAGACCGCGACGACGTTACCGTTGGCCACTCCCACGCCGTCGTACTGCGTGCCGGCGTTCCAACGAAATTGATAGACATCACCCTGGCGAATGACTTCGAGCGTGCCTTTGTAATTGCCGCCACCGGGATTACTGCCCGCTACGTTATACTTGCCCGCAATATCCGGAGGCGTCGCAGGCACGCTGGCGTTGCTGGGCGAAGTGGTCGTGCTGCTGCTCTTGTCAGTTGGCGAATTCGTTTTGTTGGTCGTTGAAGAGGTAGAGGTGCCGCTGGATTTGCAGCCGATCAGACAAGCGAAGAGCAAAGCCAGGCCGAGCGTGGTGTGATGCCGGGATCGTAAAGTCATCGTCGTCTCCTTGTTTGGTTTTGCCGGAATGAGCGGCGCTTATATAGGCCAGGTATGAGGTTCTTGTCAATGATGTGGGCAGTGTGATACTGGTTCGTGCCGATGAGCGAGCTTCTTCGTCTTAGTTGAGCAACAAACTGAAGGGACCCAACTCAAGTGCCAACCTGTAGTAATGCCCGCGAAGCGGTTACGAAACTCAGCCCAGGATTGCCGCGCCCCGCGGCTATTCTGGATAACAGGACTAACGAATCACAACCCGAACGGGGTTGAGTCAGCTTGTTAGTAAGGACTCATGAGATTACGGTTCACCGCTTCGCGGTACAAATCAGCATTTCCTGAATGCCGAACATAGTTTCCAACGTGAACAGCCATACCAGGAGATCGAGTCGCGGCGTGCGCGCGGGCGTCGACACGGGCGGCACGTTTACTGATTTTGTCTTTGAGTTCGGCGGCAAGCTGCGAATTTTCAAAATCGCTTCAACCCCCGACGATCCTTCGCGCGCGATAACCGAAGGCTTGCGGCGCATCGCCGCCAAAACCGACGTCGCCTTAATCGATATCGAGGTGGTGCACGGAACGACGGTGGGAACCAACGCTCTGCTGCAACGGCGTGGCGCGCGCGTCGCTCTGGTGACGACCGCGGGCTTTGAAGACGTGATCGAGATCGGACGGCAGGCGCGGCCCGAGCTTTACAACCTGAATGCGATTAAGCCGCGACCTCTGGTCCCCAGCGAGTTGAGGTTCGGTGTTAACGAACGCGTGGCGGCCTCAGGCGAGGTACTTGAATCTCTTCGCGAAGATGATCTGGAAAAGCTTCGCGAAAGACTCAGGCGGTCACGGTGTGAGTCGATCGCTGTGTCGCTGCTGTTCTCGTTCGCTCATCCGCACCACGAGCAAAAAATCGCACGCGCGCTTGAATCGCTGGTCATGCCGCTTTCGATCTCACATCAAATCCTGCCCGAATATCGAGAATACGAGCGCACTTCTACCGTCACCGTTAATTCTTACCTACAGCCCCTGATGGGCCGGTATCTCAATCGTTTGACGAGCGCGGGGTCGGAAGCCCAAACAAAGAAGAAAGCACAGAGTTCGGCTTTGCGTTTGCGGGTGATGCAATCCTCCGGCGGAAGCATATCCGCCGCTGCGGCCGCGCTCGAACCGGTGCGCACGATTTTGTCAGGCCCAGCCGGCGGCGTAGTGGGAGCTTTACTTGCGTCTCGAGCAGCCGGCTTTGAAAACATCATTACGTTTGACATGGGTGGGACGTCGACTGATGTGGCTCTGTGTGATCGCGAAGGGATGCGTTTGACGAATGAAGCAATCGTCGCCGGCGTGCCCATCGCGGTGCCGATGATGGACATCCACACCGTGGGCGCCGGCGGCGGATCCATCGCGCGCGTCGATGAAGGCGGCTCACTGCGTGTTGGTCCGGAATCCGCGGGCGCCGATCCCGGTCCGGCATGTTATGGGCGGTCGTTTTTGCCGACCGTCACGGATGCGCACATGGTGCTCGGCCACTTTCCGGGAGCGGGTTTGCTGGGCGGTGAATTCAAACTCGATGAAACGCGCGCTCGCGCGGCCCTGAAGAAACTTGCCGGCGAAATGACTGCGGCGGCGCGACGCAAGGTGAACATGTTTGAAGCGGCGCACGGCGTGCTTGCGGTGGTGAACACAAACATGGAGCGAGCCCTGCGATTCGTCTCGGTCGAGCGAGGTAACGATCCACGCGAATTTACCTTGGTGCCATTCGGTGGCGCGGGCGGGTTACACGCGGTTGCGCTCGCGGGCGCGTTGCGCATTCCGCGCATACTCGTGCCGGCTTCCCCCGGCGCACTTTCGGCGAACGGCGTTTTGACTGCTGACGTGGTTAAAGATCAAAGCCGCACGGTGATGTTGGAAGCAACGCCCGATGTCGCAGCAAAGTTGGCGCGAATATTTCGCGAGATCGAAAAGCAGGCTCGCGCTGATCTGCGTCGCGAAGGCTTTGCGGAAGACAGGCAGCGGCACGGAAGGTCTCTGGCGGTACGCTATAAGGGCCAATCGTTCGAACTTCAGATCAAGCAAACCAGCGGGAACATTGCTGCTGCATGTCATCGCGCTCATCAGTCGCGGTACGGCTATGCTCAGGAAAACAACGTGGTGGAGATCGTCAGTGCGCGGGTGCGATCGATCGGGTTAGTGGAGCAGCTAAGAACGGTGCGGGTGAAAAGCAAGAAGTCGCAAGACTTTGCCAAACCACAGGAAATGATCGAGGCGTTCTTCGAGCGAAAGAAGATGCGCGGAGCAGTTTACCGCCGAGAGGATCTCGCGGCAGGTGCGCGTTTGCGGGTGCCTTGTATAGTTACTGAGTATTCGGCGACAACTCTGATTCCTGAGGATTGCAAGGCGCGCCTTGATTCGCTGGGTAACATGATTATTGAAGTTGGACAGACGGGGCAGTAGCCCGACCGTCAGGGAGGGTTCAGTTACACAACCGCGAGCGGTAGCGAGCGGATCCGGCATTCAACTCGCGAGCGCAGGAGTTCTTATTTTTTTGGCTGGTTGAGCGCACGACCCGGTCGCTACCGCTCCCGGTTCTGTACCGGGGATTCTGACTGAGAAACGATTCGATGAAGACCTTCGATCCAACCACACTGGAAATCTATCGCGCGCTCTACACTTCGGTCGCGGAAGAGATGGGCGTCGCGCTCCGGCGCACTTCGTTTTCTCCAAACATCAAAGAGCGCCGTGACTATTCCTGCGCGGTTTTCGATGCCAAAGGACGGGTCATCGCGCAAGGTGATCACATGCCGGTGCACCTCGGCTCAATGCCGATGGCGGTTGCGGCAGCGCTCAGGGAAGTTGAGATCGGGCCGGGCGATGTGGTCGCGCTTAATGATCCGTTTGCCGGCGGTACGCATTTGCCGGACGTGACGCTCATCGCGTCAGTGGTCAGTGACAAAAAAAAGCAACTGCCCACTGCCCACCGCCCACTGCCCACTCTCTTTTACGTTGCCAATCGCGCGCACCACGCCGACATCGGCGGTGCGACGCCGGGCTCGATGGGACTGGCCACCGATGTCTATGGTGAAGGAGTGCGCATTCCGCCGATTCACATTGTGCGCGGCGGCGAGATTTGTGCCGACGTAATGAAGTTGATCCTGGCGAACGTGCGCAGCAGCAAAGAGCGCCAGGCTGATTTCGAAGCTCAGATCGGCTCGCTCAAAACCGGCGCCGCGCGTTTGCTCGAGATTGTCGAACGCCGCGGGATAAAAGAAGCGAGCGAATACGCTGCGCACCTGATCTCTTACTCATCGCGCATGATGCGCCGCGCGATTGCCGCGATCCCGGACGGTGCCTACAGCGCCGAAGATGCGCTCGACGACGATGGAATCACCGCCGGAGAAATTCCGATTCGGGTGTGCGTGGCCATCAAAGGCGATCGCGCCCGCGTAGATTTCACGGGCAGCGCTCCGCAGGTTGCCGGCGCGCTGAACGCGGTTGAATCGATCACCGTTTCAGCAGTTTCGTATGTGTTCAGGTGTCTGGTGGACAGTGACGTGCCCGCCAGCGCCGGCCTGATGGAACCGATTGAAGTCATCGCACCGGAAGGAACGATCGTGAATGCAGCTCATCCGGCATCGGTCGCCGGTGGCAACGTCGAAACGTCGCAAAGGATAGTCGACACCGTGTTCAAAGCCCTCGCTCGCGCTATTCCCAAACGAATTCCAGCTGCGAGCCAGGGCACGATGAACAACCTCACGATCGGCGGGATTGATCCACGCACCGGGGCGGAGTTTTCCTACTATGAAACTGTTGCCGGCGGCATGGGCGCGCGGCCGGAGCTGGACGGCATGAATGCGACTCACACGCATATGACGAACAGTTTGAATACGCCGGCGGAGGCGCTCGAGTACTCTTACCCACTACGGGTGCGCGAGTATCGCATTCGCAAAAACTCCGGCGGGAAGGGAAGACACAAGGGCGGCGACGGTTCAGTGCGCGAGATCGAGGTCCTGGCCACAGCGCGGATGTCTTTGTTATCGGATCGTCGCAAGCGCGCGCCGTACGGACTGCAAGGTGGCGATGACGGAGCTCTCGGCCGCGCCTTCATCATTCGCGCCGATGGAAGTAAGCAGAAGCTTTCTTCCAAGGGAAGTTGGGACTTGCAAGCCGGCGATCGCGTGCGCATTGAAACGCCTGGCGGCGGCGGTTTTGGAAAGTCTAACCGTCAGCATTGATCTTTTTGCGCCTTTCGCTTTTCTTGGCGCCTTGGCGTGAAATAGACTTGCACTATTGGTTTCACGCAAAGGCGCTAAGAAAAGTCGTAAGGCGCGAAGAGAGAATTGAGCGAATGCTCAGTTGTAACCTTTAAGAGAGCGACAACTCGACCGCGTTTTGGGAAATGAATCGGTTTGAATTAGACTGCATCGACGATCCGAACGAATCTATTTTGAAAGAGATAATCCGAAGAGCCCATGAATAGTTCAGCGACGATGACCCGCATTAATGAACCAGAAGATATCGAAGTCCAGAACCGCAGCGAACATCCCGGCCTGGCGCGCCGCAGCGCCGGCTGGATCGAAGTGATCGCCGGCTCGATGTTCTCAGGCAAGTCGGAAGAACTGATTCGCCGTTTGCGTCGCGCCAAGATCGCGCGCCAAAAGGTCCAGGTGTTCAAGCCCGAGATCGACGAACGCTATTCCCGGGACCACATCGTCTCGCACTCAGAGATGACCCACGAATCCACGAACGTGCGCACTGCCGCGGATATCCGCGCCAACATCCAACCCGAAACCGAAGTCGTAGGCATAGACGAAGCCCAGTTTTTTGATAACGAACTGGTCAAAGTCGTCAACGATCTGGCCGAACAGGGCATGCGAGTGATCGTTGCTGGTCTGGATCAGGACTATACCGGCAAGCCCTGGGAGCCGATGCCGCAACTGCTCGCCGTCGCCGAGTACATCACCAAGACGCACGCCATCTGCATGAAGTGCGGCCAGCCCGCCAACTACACCCAACGCACTTTTGAATCCGAAGAGCGCGTCGCCGTCGGTGGTGAAGGCATGTACGAAGCCCGCTGCCGCCAGTGCTTCGTGCCGCATGCGGATGCGCCGACGGTGCATGAGGAATAGGTTGAGGCCGCTGGATTTGAATGAATCAACAGGTTGCTGATCTCACCCGACAGCTTCTCCTTGAGACAACTTATCACTCGATTCAAATAGTAAACGGGCGTTGAGCCAGAAACGCTGGGTTGGGTTGTGGAGCAGCGGTGAGCACGGGCTCCTGTGGCCGGCCAGCAAGCTGTTGCTTGATGGCTTTGACGAACCCTTCATAGTCCTGGGAACCTGTGTTCCAGACGCTAAGTAGTGCCTGGGTGAACGCCCCGTGCTGAGGACCATCGGCTGCTTGCTGGAACTCTTTGCACGCGCCGATCAGGAGGAGGCTGGCACTCAGAGGAGGGGCAGGGCCTGAGGGAAGACTGTCACGCAACGCTGCATAAAACTCTGGCAGACTGTTAAAGTGTAGCTGATTTTCTCCCTCTGGAATGGTGCGCGGAACCTCGATCTTAACTACTTCCTGCGCGACCTTACTTGCGATCTCCCGGCTAAAAGGAGAAAAAAGGGAAACGCCGATACCGTGTAAGGCTTCGACGAAAAGAAAGATGCCACCGCTATAGCAACTGTCAGAGATGGCCAGAACGCGCACCCCCGCTTTGAATTGTGGCCAAAGCTGTCGCCTGAAAACGTTATCGATCAGGATGCGATCATGGAGCACGAGGCACTCATCCTTGTAGTCCACTTCATCTATATCGTCGGTGCCGTGGCGCGTTCCGTGACCAGCGAACGTGAAGAGAAAGATGTCGCCGTCCAACAATTGAGAGGCGGCTGATTCTATCTCAGTAATCACCCGGTCGAAAGTAGCCTCTTCGCTGAGAATCGGGCCCGGTGAAATGAACCCTGATGCCTGCGCGATATCAAACATTGCACGGGCGTCATTTTCACACCCTCTCAGGTCGGGGACGCTTATGCCGGGGGCGTTAACCCTGTTTACGCCTACGTGGACGGAAATACCCTTCGCCATGTCTGCTCCTGTGTCTCCGCGAAATTAGGGACGTTACCAGAGCCGAGGTTCATTTGAAAATGCGGCTTTCTCTGGCGCCCGCTCTTGGACCAATCAAACTCAACGATTGATGAGAACACACATGCATAGAGTCCTCGGTGTGCCTCTTTCTCCTTCCACCGCTTCCGGAATTTCAACCTCGAGCGCGAATTGATCGTTCGTGGGAATGGAAGGAAGTATCTTGTAGTATTCGGCGAACTCATCGTGCTTGATCGCCTCTTCCGGATCCACATAGAGTGGGTCGTTGAGGATGTAGACTTCGTAGCTGGAACCTTCCGGCGGTTCACCTAGTTCCAGGACCTGGGGCAGACCCATCTGTAGCCACCTTATCCTTAAACGATCGTCTCCTTTCAGGGAGATGCTGACGCCGATGAGATTTGCAAAAGAAGCCAAATCCGGCAATGCGGCGTTGCCCTTCTTGAGTTTGATTGTTAAATCCTTAGACGTCTCTTCGGCCGTATAGAAAGTTCCGTCATTAAAGAAGATACTGGGTCGTCCGCCCTTCGGGTCGACCTCGAGGGAAGTATCGTGGTGGAATTGCGGGCTGGCCAGATCGAGGGCCAGTTCGAGAGTTTCCTCGCCTTTCGGTCCGGGCGCGCCGTTGTACATTCCGAGGCCCTTTGGTGATCCGGCAATGAATTGTAGCCCGAAGGTGGGCTCTTCACTCGGCAAGAAATCGAGCGGGCCAAAGTGTCTCATCAAAATTGCGTCCGGCTTACCTATTCGCTTCTCTCGGACCTCGACTGATAGTTCGTGGTCAAGTGCGGCGCGGTTGACGAACACTTCGCAGGTTTCTCCCTGGGCATCTGGCTGGATGATCATAAGACCAGAAAGAAAGATCCTCACGGCTGGATTCTCCGGCAACGTATCGGTCGTTTTGAACGGCATGGTAAATTTCTCCTTCTATCACTAGATGTAGTTTTCCCCCGTTTTGTTACTGGCAGTTCATCGCTCTTAATACGACGAGCTTCCGCCTATTGCCTGGAACGATGCCCAATAGTATGGATTTCGAAAACGTAAGTCGTCGCCTCGGGCCAAATCCATCTGGGCTTGCTTTAGCGCCTTCGCTACCGGGAGAGCATCACGAATCCTGTGCTTGTGAAAACTAGTCATCAACTCCGCTGAAGCTTCCGAGTCGACGGGCCACAGGCTTGCGACGACCACGGGAACTTGAGCAACCAGGAACGGGCGGGCAATGCTGACAGCTCCCTCACCGCCATACTGTTGTTCTATTCCGGTCTGGCAGGCGGACAGGACGACCAGACGCAGGCGCCTGAGATTCATCGTGTAAATCTCGTAGGCTTGCAAGAAGCCGTCTGAGTCCTGATGGCCCGTTGTGATTGAGCGTCTTGGTACCAGCGGAAACCCAGACAGCATTTCGGAATGCTCGTTTTTTACGTAGTGCATGGCCAGGTGGATCACGTCCGCGCTCGCGATCTCGGTCCTGACTATTGCTTCCTTGGCCTCATCGCCTACGAGTAATCGATGTCTCGGGTAAAATGCGGCGACGGCTTTAGCCTCTCGAGCGGCTGACGGCAGATCGGGAAGCGAATCGAAAGCAGCGCGACTAAAGCGCGGGTTACCAACGCTGACGATTCGTTCATCGAATGCTCCCGCTTTTCTCTCGGCCAAGGCCGAAAGATCGGCGAACAGACTGGAGCTGGGAGCTCTGCCGATGTCGTAATCTTCGATCAGATACCTGTTCGTCGCTGGAGAGATGAGCGCATTGTAGGGAAGATAGTGAAGTATCTTGTCCGGCACCACGCATAGAAACTTCGATTTATCCAGGAAAGGCTCGACGGGCGCAATCAAGACACGATACAGGTCCTGGCCCGGGCCCGGTTGGCCGGCGGTGCCGCTTTTTGGTGGGGTATTAACGGCCGCCAAATAAGTGTGCACTTTCTCCCCCAACAGCTCGGCCCCGACGCCAACTTCTTGATAGTGGATCTCTGATCTGGACACCACCCACATAAGCAGCCTATCGTCCAGGACCGCGTACTGGAGAATCTGCGCTCCGTCCGGAATCTTCCTTTGAACTTCGTCGAGAGACATGGAGATGGTGACGGTAGGGGTTTTGAGGTCTGGCCCGTAGCTCTTCCTCAGGACCACGGTGCCTCTTCGGACCTCATCCAGTAGAGACCGCGCCCGACTCGCTTCTGAATACTCGAAGGCCTTGACCGGATTTTTCATCCTGACGAACTCGTATTGAATCGCCAGGTCATAGACGCTTTGCTCGACGTCGAAGAAACTGGTTCGCTCGCTCTCGGCGGTTATCTTCGAGCGGTACAACTCGGAGAGACCCAGGACGGTGCGCAGCTCTTCGCCTACCGCACCGTTGTCGGTGCCGGCAATATAGCAGAGGAGCTTACCTTTGTGAGCCACGTAGCTGTAATAGTCGAGATGCAAACTGCCGTAGAGCTGGATGCTCTTGTCATATGCCTCTATAGCTTGTTCGCACTGACCTGCCTGGCGGCGTATGTTCCCTAGTTGCAGTGAGGCGTTCGCCATGATCTCGAGTCCGCCAGCCTCCAAAATGCTCTTGCCCGTCTCGAATGCTTTGGTCGCTTCATTCAACGCCTCCGGGTACATCTTCAAGGTGGCGTATGCGGAACCGATGTAGCCGTACGAGCGCGAAATGATCAGGGGCCTCCCCATTTCCAATGCGACGGCCAACGCTTCCTTGTCGTAGAAAATCTCTGCTTCGTGCAGTTGCATTGAACTCATGTTGAAAGCCATCTGCACCAGGATCCCCCATCTTTGCATCGGCTCTGCGCGGATCTCGCTGGCCAGGGCCAATCCTCTACTGAGGTAACCCAATGATCTTTCGGTACGGTTCAGCGATTGATTTACATCGGCGAGCTGGGCCAGGCATTTCAAGATGCCATTAGGGTCGCCGGCCCGCTCGAACCTGGCTAATGCCTGATCACTGTACTCGATGGCTTTTGAGTACTCGTTGGCGCTCGCGCTGGCATGGGCCAGGCCGTAAAGACACTGAGCGAAGAGCCAGCGGTAGTCGCTGGCCTCGCAGGTGGTTGACAGATGTTGTAAGGCGGAGTGGGCCTTTTTCAGATCATTGAGGAGTATGTAACAGTGGCCCAAACGGTAGTCGACTAGCGCCGTCCCGGCAGGGTCGGCGGCCTTTCCATATGACAGCTTCGCAGCGGTGTACTCGCTGATAGCTTCGCTGAACTTGGATTGCGTAAAGAGGGCGTAACCGGCCTTCATGTGTTTGCGCGCACCTGCCAGCAGCGATCGGATCTCTGGTGTCGCTCGCCCGTAGTGTGTAACCAGGTCGGCAGTATAGCGATCTTCATTTCTTTGCAATTCCAGCTTTGCCACGTACCACAAACCCTGTAAGGCGTCGCTGGACTCGGTGGACTCTTTGGTAGCGCCCGGTTCAAACAACGAATCGAGCAACGTGTTAGTCAATTCGTTCCCCGCCGACGTATAGCTTTGACTGAGCACGTCCCAGGCTGCGTTGTCGTTCCCGGCCGTCCGCGCTTCCAGAAAACTTTTGAGCGCATCACGAGTGTTCCACGACGTCCGGCGACTAGTTTCTTCCAACAGTTTGAGATTACGTCTGGCTTCGTCGGCCCAAAGCGAGCTGGCATCCCTTTGGAGATATTCTCTCCAGGCAGTTGCCGCCTGCTGCGAGGGCATCATGTATTGAGAAACCAGCGCGCGATTGAAGAGTGCTTCAAGGAGCGAGCCATCCAGTTCAAGAGCCTTTCTGAAATGCTCAAGACTTCGGGCGAAAGTCTCGAGTTCCTTGCCCTTGTCTGGGTCTGAACTTTCCATTTTTCCTTCTTCCAGCAGAGCGACGCCCATATCGCAGTAAATCTTTGCGTTCTTCGGATCTAGTTCGAGTGCGGACTTGAATTGATCAATGGCTTTGTCAAACTGACGCTCAGCAAGGTAATACTTGCCAAGAGCGTGGTGTGACGAGGCGTTGGGATTTTCCGCAACTGCATTGAGCAGGAGCCTGGCTGCGCGGTCGCGTTGCACATAGTCAACTCTTGCCGGTCCCCCCCTTTGGTTCGCGAAAGGCGCATAACTGAAGTCCGACACACGCGCTTCGAACGGTCTCTCGTCGCGAAAGGCTGATTGCAGGGCAGCCAATCCCTTGTTTAGATCGGCGTCACGAGACGACACTCGCCAAATGTAAAAACCACCGCCGGCAAGCAGCAGGACGGATGCCGCTATTGCCAGGTAAGGTTTGAACCAGCCCTGCTTGCGCGCTTTGTCGTCCTCGCGCAAGTCATACTTACGCTCTTTCAAGGCCAGTGCGAATTTCAACTTATCTCGCCGCTCACTGGACTTGAAAAAATGATCTTCCACTTGCTTCCGCTCGGCCCCTTCAAACTTGTCTGCGATGTAGTCGTCGGTGATTTCGTTGACGACGATGTCAAACTCCTCAGCGAAGCCGGGTTCGGTGAGCAGACGTACCTCGATCTGCTCTTCCTCGGCCTCGGCAAGTTGGCCAAGCAGATATTGTCTTAATTTATGCTCTTCTGCCTGGACCATGGCTGACACTCCTGGGGAAGGCACCGCCATCTATTATGCTTCCCGGGACAGGTTTTGTTTGCTTCCTGAGAGTTTTCATGCATTGCCGGACACACTTCTCCAGGTCGCTTCTGATGTGAAGCGCACGAAGACGCAAGGCCCCAGGCGTAATATTGAGTTCCTCGGCCATGATCTTGTGCTGCTCGATTTTGTCGTGTCCTTCATAGACGTGATAATCATGGATCAGTTCAAGTTTTTCGCGCGCCAGGAATTGCACACACCTCTTCAGGCATTCAGATTCGTCACTCTGGTTAGTAGTTCGGATCGAGGCGACCGGACTCTCATCCGTTGCGATTTCTTTTCGTCGATAAGCTTCACGAGCCACATTGCGCGCGACCCCGTGAAAGTAGCGCGCCGGATCCCCGACGTAACTATCTCTGATTTCCGGCAATCGCTTGGTTACTCGCGCGATGGTCTCATCGGCCAGGTCCTCTGCGTCGCTAAACCCCTTGGCTACGAAGATTCTGATCAGCCCCGCGCGGATAGTTTCATACTTCCGCGCCGCGATGTCGCGGTCGGAATCCAACCAGGCAAGCAAGTCATCGAATGGTGTGTCAGCCAACTAATTCCTCGTCAATACATCCGCAATTCTCTCGTAGATTCGTGCGCGAGTCGGATTCGAACTGAGGTCGGCCCGTGAGTACAGCGAGAAATTATCTCAGAGCCACCTCAATAGCAAGGTTTTTATCTAAATCGCTGCCAAGCTGTGGAGTCCAAGCTCAGCTCAGCCCAAGAAGTCATTTCGCCACGCAAGAACATTCCCACCCCACGTTCTAATCACACAAAGGCATCCGCAGCTCTAATCGCGGAAGCGTCAGTTTTGGTTTCATGCTGTGTGGAGAGATCTCCCCGGGCTAGCGCACGGCAAATGTTGTCAGACAGCTAACTTGAAGGGAGAAAAGTGATGAAGACGAATTGGATTAGTTTGATGGCCGGGTTGGTGTTCTTGATCGCGATGCCGCTCGGCATTGTGGGCGCCTGGGGTGTTCACCAGGGACAGATAGCGCAGGGCAAGGATGAATACCGGCTGGAAGGGCCATTCACGCAGGGCAACCTCACGGTGTTCCTGATTCATGGTAAAGACAGGATTAAGGGACAGACCTTCATAACGTTGCAGGAGGCCCTGGTGCAGAAGAAAGTGATTGTGCGCGAAACGCGTTCGGTCAATGAACTCTCGATCGAAAACATTTCCAGCGAAGAGGTCTATGTACAGTCAGGCGACATCGTGAAAGGCGGCCAGCAGGATCGCATGATGGCAGTTGATCTGATTCTGCCGCCGCGTTCGGGAAAGATTCCGATTTCTGCGTTCTGTGTCGAGAACGGACGTTGGAGTAAACGTGGCAGCGAAGAAGTAACTGTCTTTAATTCTTCAGCGAACGTTATTGCCGGCCGCGAATTGAAGCTGGCTGCGAAGACCGCCGAATCACAGGGCGAAGTCTGGCGGCAGGTGGCCGTGGCCCAGGACAAGCTCAGCGCCAACACCGGCACTCGGGTCAACGGCGCGGCGTCGCCGACAAGTTTCCAGTTGGCCCTGGAAAACAAACAGGTGCAGGCGAGTGCTGACAGCTATATCAAAGCTCTCGGCGGTATCGTCAATGGCAAGCCTGATGTGATCGGCTATGTGTTTGCTATCAATGGCAAGATTAACAGTGCGGACGTTTATGCTTCCAACTCGCTCTTCAAGAAGCTTTGGCCCAAGCTCTTGCAGGCGAGCGCGATCGAAGCAGTAGCTGACCTGCGGCGCGGCGAAAAATTCGAAGCACCGGCCGCGGATGCGGTGAAGGGCTTTCTCGATGATTCGCCGAAGGGTGCGGACGAGAAGCAAAAGGACGTTTCGTCTCGCGTGCAAATGGTGACGCGCGAGTCGAAGGAAAACGTGTTCTTCGAGACACGCGACCGCGCGAAGGCCGACACCTGGGTGCATCGGAATTACATCAAGAAGAACTAGCCGGAGCGCAAAGAGCAAAGGGCAAAGCGCAAAGGGCAAAGTGCACAGAGCAAAGGGCAAAGAGCGAAGAGAGCAGAGCTCTTCGCTCTTCTGCCTTTTAGCACTTCAGGGTTCGCGAGAAGTTTGTAATTTTGCGGCTTAGCATGTCGCAATCCGTCAACAGTCCGTCTATCTCAGCGGAATCAAGGAGGCCGAGATGCTCAAACACCATCAACATGGACGCATCTTCGAACAGAGAGCGCCTGGCAATGTTCAAATACTGCTTGAATTCCTGTGGGTGGGTGCTGCCAGAGCCCTCGGCAATGTTATTAGTCAAAGAGAGTCCTGCCGCTCTCAATTGCTCGGCATAACGATAGAGTCGTCGGTGGTCTAGCCCCTCGGCTAGCTTATGGAACCTTACTGCTAAGCCTCTAGCAATTTGCCAAATCTCTAAATCTTCAAACCGAAAATGCGGTCTCATCGCTTTGCTCTTAGCGCTTAGCCCTTTGCTCTTTACTTGACGAGTTTCGTTGAATAGAGAATCGCGTAAAGCTCATCCTGGTGCTTCGGGAAGTTCGCGGAGTCCGTCGACAGAATCATCGTCACCAGTTGAGTATTTCCGGCGTAGGTGCGGTAAGCCTGCCATTCAAGCCGACGAATGTCGCCAGGCATTTCCTGTTTTGATTCGCGGAACCCAACGCCCCGTACGCCGTCGAGTTCGAGCCACCTTACTTCATCGTACTTGCCGATCTTCTGGTTTGTCTTGGCGGCTTCATACATGGCCTTGATGCTGACGTCCGTCAGCTTTTCCATCTGCGGCATTACCGATATTTGGACAATGAGAAATGCGCCGTCGCCTGAGTAATTGAACGATTCGTTGCGAACGTCCTGTTTCTTCCAATTCGCCGGCAACGTCCAGGTCACTCCCTGCTGATCCCATTTAATCGTCTGGCCGTTGGCCAAAGTCGCCGTCTGGGCAGCAGTCGGATTCGCTTGTTCAACCGGATCATCTCCGAATTTCGACTTGTCGCCCGACGAGCTCGAAGACGAATTTGAATTCGAGTTACCGCTCTTCTTGAATTTGTCGGTCAGGTTACAGGCCGCAACGGCGAACACGAGCGCGACTATCAGGAAAATGTGTTTCATCGGGTTACCATTACTTTGAAGTCAAAAGGCAAAGGCCTTTTACGCTAACCGGGCGTGGGTGTCAAATGATTTTGGCATCAGTGGCACAGACTAAAGGAAGCTGTGATTAAGATCGGGTATCGAGAGCATCATCCAAAAAACCGGATCGCGGACATCCTGTCCGCCAGCGGGCGAAGCACGGTCCAGACTTTGCTGAACGAATCCTTAGGGACGTTGTTCGCGCTGTGCGCTCAGGCGGACAAGATGTCCGCGATCCGTTTCTGCAGATGGAAGAACTTGTTCAGAGTTTCCTTTAGTCTGCGATGTCAACGGACGAATCACAGGCTGAAGCCTGTGCCACCTAAGCAGCGCTTTTCCCCTCGCAGTCATGCACGTGCTATCCTTGGTTTCGAAACCCCCGCCAGTTTGTCGAACGGTCGTGACCCGCAGAGGATCAGGATAATAGAGGTTAACTATGCTCAGAACCCGAGTTTCTCGAAACACATCGATGTTAGCGCTGGCGCTGGGAGTGTTGCTCCTGCTTTCAAGCAATGCCTGTCAGCCGATGCCGAATTCGAATGCGAATTCAAATGCGAACGCCAACGCAAATTCGAACGCAAATGCGAATTCCAATGGCGCGAACACTAATTCGAATTCTGACAGCGGCAACCCGGGCGTTGCGATCAATACGCGCGAGCCGGACAAATATAGCGCGACGCTGACTTTCAGCATTGAGACTGAAGGCGGCGACAAGGCCATTGGTATTCCCTCGCTCGCCGTGCAGGTGGCGCGCAATGGCGATGATCGCCGGGTTGAATTCAAATTGCCCGACGGCTCGCCGCTAATCTATCTCGACCATAACAACCGGCATTACGTGATCCTGCCCGCGCGAAAGCAATATGCCGAGCTGACGCAGGAGGCTACCGGCATGCAGTTCCACAAACTGCTCACACCGGGTCAACTGGTTGAGAGTTTGAAGAGCATCAAAGGAGTCGAGCGCGCCGGCGAAGGTCCGATGGACGGCCGGAGTGCAGAAAAATATCGCTACAGCACATCGACAAACACGAACACCAAAGCCGGCGAAGTAAAAGCCGAAGCATTTATCTACGTCGACAAAGAAACCGGGCTGCCACTGCGCGCAGAGATGCTGGCAGAGAGCTCAGGCGACGTTAAGGGAGTCAAGGCCGCACGAGTAGTCGCAGAAATGCGTGACATTAAAACCGATGTCGCGACGACGCTTTTCGAAACTCCCGCCGGATACGAACAGGTAGCGCCGGAGAAGATACGCCAGCAAATCGATGCCCTGACGAATGCAGTGGCGGCCATCATAAAGGCGATGCTTGCCAGCTCGTCCAGCGCATCACCATCGCCCCTGGCAACCGTCAAACCATAATTCCTGATGACCAGATACCTTCTGATACTACTTGCCGGGTTGTTGCTGGGCGCGGGCGCGACCGCATATTTTCTGGGCGCTTCAAAGGGACAGCCTTTGCCGGGCGTTCCTTTAAGACCACCCGACGCTAATGCCGACAACACTGGAACAGTCGTAGTGACGATCGACGAAAAGTTTTTCGACTCGCTGCTGGGAACGATCTTCAACCAGCTCGGACCGCCGCAACTCAAACTCTCCCAAACCCAGGAGCAGTTGCCGCTCCATCCGGTTGCATTTCAAACCACATGCAGCGATCTCCTCGTGCTTAATCCGGAAGGCAGAAACGTGAAAACCGGAGTGCGTCTTACCGGCGGCAAAATTACTGCGCCCCTGGCTTTCAGCGGCAGCTATAGCGTGTTGACGAAGTGCGTGCAGTTCAAGGGCACGGGCAAGGCAACTGTCGATCTCTCGTTCGAGCAATCGCGGCAGATGGTCTTTGGACAATTGAACGTCGAGGACGTGACCCTCGACGACGTGCCGCCAATTATCAGCGCGTTGGTCACAGCGTTCGTGCGCAAGACGATTGCCGAAAAGCTAAACCCGTTCGAAGTGCTGCCGATTTCACAGTTGACGCTTTCACTCAAGGTTGAGGCGAGCGGCGGATCGGTCAAGGCCCAGGTCAAAGACGTGCGCGATGAAGTTCAGGAAGGGGTGCTGAAGCTCTATCTCACTTATGACTTCAGCGGCGAGAAGAAGTAACGATTCTTGGTTTAGAGTTCAAGCTTTAGCTTGTGTTCGGCAAAGCAGTAAGCCCGGTTATGGTCTGATCAAATAGAAGTGACCCTTTCAAAAAAGCGCCCTCTTGCCTGGCTCCATAGGAGCCAAATGTTTATAGCTTTGACATTTCGCTCCCACGGAGCTGGGACAGGACTTGGGCCCTGCTATAAACATTTCGCCTCTGCGAGGCGAGGAACGCCGCCGCCGGTTAGTGACTTGTTGAAAACACCAACCTAAAGGTTGAACTCTAAACTCAAAAACCGCCGCCTTTCTTGAGCCCTTCCCAAGGCTGCAAAAAAACTTCTCCCAGGCATGAAATGTTTTGCTCTCTAACCCCATTCACCCAGCGAAGAAAGGGAAATGCCCTCCTGTCACAGGAGGCGCTCAAATGGAGGACAATATGAAGAAACTTTTTGCGTTAGTACTTCTTTCGCTGACAATCGCGGCTTGTGAGCCCGGCACCAACGAAAACAACTCAAACGCGAAGCCGAGTACGCCGGCCGCGTCAACGCCGGTTCCGGCTGTGCCACCGGCGGCGACTGATCCGAGCCCGACGGTCAAACCGCAGCTCAAGGCGGGAGACAAGGTTAAGGTCACTATCAACGGATCCGCTACTGACGCAACAGTCGTCAGCGTGGACGAAAAGGCCGGCAAGGTGACGGTCAAGGTTCAGGGACAGAAGGAAGACAAGACGGTCGCTATTACCGACGCGGTTAAGCAATAACAGCAACTTGGTTTGGAGTTCCGCCTTCAGGCGGCCCATTATGAGAAAATAAATGCCCGCCTAAAGGCGGAACTCCAAACTCCAAAGATATGTTGCCCGCAAGAAAGCTTCATACGATCAGGCAGGAAGAATTCGATCGACTGCTAAGTTGGCTCGACCCTGAGCCCGAACGCGCCGGCCTGATCTATGAAAAAATTCGTTGGCGCCTGGTTGCGATTCTGGCTTCGCGCGGTTGCGCCACGCCGGAAGAATTGGCGGATGAAACGATCGATCGGGTCGCGCGCAGAGTGGCCGACATCCAGGCCTCGTATGTCGGCGACAAAGCCATTTACTTTCTGGGTGTCATGAACAACGTGCATCACGAATACTTGAAACGACCCTTGATGCCAAGGCCCCCGGAACCTGACAACGATGTCGAGACAAGAGAAAAAACTCATCTTTGTTTGGACAAGTGTCTGGACAAGCTGACGCCTAAGTCTCGTCGGATGATCGAGCAATACTACGCCGAGAACAAACGAGCGAAGATCGATCTGCGCAAGCGCATCGCGGCTGAACTTGGGATCGGGCTCAGCACCTTGAGACTGCGCGCGTTGCGCATCAGAGACAAGCTGCAAATTTGCATTCAGCAGTGTTTGCAAAGGGAAGCATTGTGATGGCTGATAAGCACGACCACTTGCATGAAAGCGGATCCGGAGAAGTTTCTGATGAGACGATACGCCGGTTTCTGCTCGGCCGTTTAAGCGCGTCAGAGCAGCCCGCGTTCGAGCAGCGATTGTTTGCGGAAGACAGTCTTGACAACCGCGTGCGTCTGGCTGAGTTGGAGCTGGCGGACGACTACGCTTATGGTCGACTGAGTGACGCCGAGCGCGCGCTGTGCGAAAAAAAGTTTTTGGTGAGCGCGGAGCGCCGGCGCAAGGTTGAAGTGTCAAGCATCTTGCGCGAGCGCTTCGCGGCTACACCAGTATTTAAGACTACGCTCGTCCAGAGATTGCGGGTCCGCCCTGCTTTCACTCGTCCCGTCTGGCGATACGCGTTTGCAGTTGTGATCCTTCTGATACTGGCAGGAACCGCCGTGCTGGTGATCAAGGAGCCGCGCTTTGTTGAGCGAATTACGAGGAAGATCGTGCCCAGACGCTCAACTCCGCGTAGTGCGACGCGCGAAGCTGGCCATCCGGCCAATACCTCCAGCCCTGAACATCAAACAGAGTCCACACCCATGCCGGTTCACGATCAGGCGCTTTCGTCATCGGTGAGGATTGCGTCTGTGTCCGCCGCGCCGTCTGACAGCAATGTGCCGTCAATCACTCTCCCCCAGGGTGACGATGCCATCGTGCGAGTGCAACTTGCCGCAAAGCCCGATGCGGGGGTCACCTATCGAGCCGAACTCTTAACCGCCGACGGGCAGTCCGTCTTTAGCGCTGAGCCGCTGAAGGTTGCGGACAACGATGCCTCGCTGATCAATTTCGATGTTCCGGCGAAAGTTCTCAAGATCGGAAACTATCAGATTAAGCTGGGTTGGGATAACGCGGGAGCGAAAGAAAATGTCGGCAGCTTCTATTTCCGAGTGCAATAGATAATGTTTTCGGAGTACCGACTTGAGTCGAGTTCCTTCTGTCAGAACCGGTCTAGCGGGCGGTTGATTTAGCTGAAAGAGTAATATTCAAGTTCAACCGCCCGCTACCGCAGGTGGTTCTGACAAAAGGCCAACTAAAGTTGGTTCTCTAAACCGATGGGCTTACCTTAGGCCTCGACCATATAACATAATTCTGAAATACATACTTCCACGGCACGATGAGCGCCACAAACGGCGCGCCAATAAACACGTGAGCCATTTCGTCGGCAGGTGAGCCTGCGAGCGCGTTTGCCCGCCACAAAGGATAGGCGACTACAATAACCCAGAGAGTCTTGTAGAAGATCATAAAGATCACGATCGGCAGCCATCTCAGCGGTCGCAGCAGTCCGAAGATCGACAGTGTCGGATATGCCGCCCAGACGCAGAATGCTACGGCCCTGGTGTGGTCCCAGGGTCCCTGGTGATTAATGATCGTCTGCCACGTTTGAATGCCGACACCAATAAACATCAGGAAATAGAGCAGTCTTAAAAGGTAAATGTTTATCGGCCGGACGCCTTCGTATTTGTCGTAGTTCGGGGTGAAGATGTATTTGATGAATCGCATACGCGTGGGTTTACGTGCGCGATGGGAAAAGAGTTCCGGATGTTTCTGCTGCTTCTGAGACTTCCTACTTCACCCGGCTCTTGCGACGTTTCAGAAAATCAATCAGGACAAATTGTGAGAGATTCGACGGGTTGGCAAAGTATGCCTTGCCATTGGTCATGGCAGTCATCTGCTTGACGAATTCAACCAGGTAATAGTCGCTGGCGAGCATCAAGGTATTGATCATGATCCCGGCCTTGCGGCACGCCTGCACTTCGCGAAAGGTAGCCTCCATCACGTACGGATCGCCGCCCATCGAGTTCTTGTAGAGCCTTCTGCTCTGGAGCGCCCGCATCTCTGCCTGCGGTTCGCGGGCATCCCTGCCCGCGGTTGCGTTCTGGCCGGCAGGATGCCGGCGAACCGCCCGCAGAGATGCGGGCGCTCCAACAGATGCACCCTCCACAAAGCATGCGGTTGGTTTTCCGTCGGTTACCATCACGATCTGCTTCATGTCTTTTCGCTGCGCTTGCAGAATGCGGCGCGCCAGGCGCAGACCTTCCGCGGTGTTCGTGTGATAAGGACCAACCTGCGTGGTCGCGAGTTTTGCCAGGGGCAACTCTTCCGCGCTGTCGTGGAACAAAACGATCTTCAACGAATCGCCCGGATACTGTGTCCGGATCAAATGACCGAGCGCGAGCGCAACCTTCTTGGCCGGTGTAAACCGATCTTCGCCATAAAGAATCATCGAGTGCGAACAATCAAGCATCACCACGGTTGCGCACGACGATTGATAGTCGCATTGATGTACGTGCAGGTCGCGGTATTCCAGATTTAGCGGAACCGAAAGGCCTTCGCGTTGAATAGCCGACAGCAGGGTCGCGTTCACATCCAGGTTGATCGTGTCGCCAAATTCATAAGGCTTGCTGGCGGACTCGGCTTCGACGCCGGTAGCCAGGTGCATCGTGTCGTGACGGCCGAGCGAACTCTTGCCGAAACTTCCAAGCAAACTACGCAGCGTCTTATAACCGAGGAAGTCCAGTCCCTTTTCAGTAACTTCAAACCTGATATTGCGCGGCAACGGCTCATCGATCTGGCCTTGACCTTCTCCATGTCTCAGCTCGCGCCGCTGCTGTTTTGGTTCTTCATGCAGAGTAAGATAGCCCTCTTCAACCAGACGCTCGATCAGTTGATTGAGCATTTCCTGAAGTTGGGAGCCTTCGTACTTGCCTTCGTTCTCGTCGAGCATCTGCTGAATCTGACGCTCGCTAAGCATTCCCTGATCAATCAGCGCCTGCAAGAGCGCGCGCCGTAACGCATCAAGCGACGTGTCCCGCGGCACACGCTCGCGCGTCCAATAGTAATCGTCGTCGAAGCCGGAAGAGAGCAGGGAATCAGACAGACCCTCCATCAAGTCGCCCAAATCGAGCGACCAGACATCAAGGCCATTGAATTTTCCGTAGCGAGTGAAACGCATTTTTATTAGCCGCGGATTAACGCGGATATTCGCGGATAAGACCGTAAAAAGGAAACAACGGGAACAAAATAATAGTCGGAACTTTAGTCATTCGGCTTGAGGAGAGCAGCGATTGAAATCTCCGTAAGTTGATTAACCCGCTTGCGTGAATTATCAAATGCGAGTCTTCTGAACTCTGGCTTAACGCCGAAGTTGAACAGCAGCCCAACTTCTATCTCAGTTGCTCGAAGGTAATTGAGAATCTGAGCCTCGTGAGATGAGTCGAGGGCGCGCGCTGCTTTGAGTTCCAAAAGTACCAACTGGTTAACAAGAACGTCCGCCACGAAGTCACCTACCCTGTGCCCTCGAAACCACACTGGAACTTGAATCTGCCGTCTCACATCGAGACCTTTCGCATTAAGCGCTATTTCAAAAGCTTTTTCGTAAACCGACTCCAGGAACCCATGTCCGAGTTCGTTGTAGACTTCGAAGAAGACGCCGATAATCGTCTCCGTCAGTTCCTTATGTTTTAATCCGCGTGCATCCGCGTGCATCCGCGTTCATCTGCGGCCAATTCCTTAGCTGTATTTCCCACTCTCTGTGAGATCATCATAGATCATTCCACGCCGATCCTTCTTCGCCTTCGTCACCGCCGTATAGCCACCCTCTTCATTCCGGCTGATCTTGTTGGCGGCGTAGAGACCTTCCAGCGCGAATTCGCACGCGGCGACAGTCTGGGCTTTGTCCTCGCGATTGAAATCAAAAGGAATCAGCGCTGTGTCCAGCAGGTCGGGAACTGATTCGAGCAGCAGTGTGCATTCTTCTGCCGATGCGGTGTCCGCCAGACGCAGGTTGTTTCCTTCATCAAACCAACGGATCGTGCCCGCAAAGTCGATGCCGACAAAATAGCCTTCGAAGAGTTCGCCGGCTGCGCGCTTGATTAGATCCTTGGCGATGCGATTGGCGCCGATCTGTTCGCCTTCGTATTCCAGTTCCATCTTGCCGGTCATCGAAGGGACGGCGGCGTAGATGTCGGAGATGCGCGGAGCGATCTGCTCTTCGCCGGTTAACAGTGCGCGGCGCTCAGCGTTGGATACGGCTGACTCCAAGACGCTGATGGGCAGTCGCTGAGAAACTCCCGAGTGTTTGTCTATTCTCTGATCGTCGCGCGCTTCGAAAGCAATCTGTTCAATCACCTCGCGAATGAAATCCGCAATCACCAAACGATCCTGAAAGCCATTGCGTTCGGTCCATGCTTCCTGTCGCGTGATCTGAACTCCGAGGTCGATCTCTTTCGGATAGTGCGTCAGGATTTCGGCGCCGATGCGATCCTTTAGCGGCGAAATGATCTTGCCACGCGCGGTGTAGTCTTCCGGATTTGCCGAGAAGACCAACATCACGTCCAGAGGCAGACGCACGGGGTAACCCTTAATCTGCACGTCGCCTTCCTGCATGATGTTGAAGAGTCCCACCTGAATCTTACCGGCCAAATCGGGCAGTTCGTTAATCGCGAAGATGCCGCGATTGGCACGCGGCAAAAGGCCATAGTGAATCGTCAACTCGTCGCTTAAAAGATGTCCACCCTTCGCCGCCTTGATCGGATCGACGTCGCCGATGATGTCGGCGATAGTCACATCAGGCGTAGCGAGTTTTTCGACAAAGCGCGCGTCGCCAGAGACCCAGGCGACGTGTGCTGAGTCGCCATGCAACTCAATCATCTGTCGCCCGTAAGCGCTAATTGGAGCAAAGGGATTGTCATTGACTTCCGAACCCGCAAGGATCGGAATCTGATCGTCCAGAAGGTTGGTTAACTGGCGGATAATCCGGCTCTTCGCCTGTCCGCGCAGCCCCAGGAGAATCAGGTTATGACGCGCCAAAATCGCATTGATAAGTTGCGGGACGGCGGTTTCGTCGTATCCAACGATCCCTGGAAAAAGTTTCGCGCGCGCTTGTAGTTTGCGAATGAGGTTCGCGCGCATCTCGTCTTTGACTGAGACGCATTCATAGCCAGTCTCTTTCAGTTCGCCTAAAGTCCTTGCTCGTTCCATGGACACAATTCTAACCGCAAAGGACGCAAAGTTCGAAGCTAACGATCATATGCGAGGCTCCGTAGGAGCCAAATGTTTATAGCGCCGCCGAGTGGTTTGTTCCTGCACTCCTTTAGGAGTGCAACATAGAAACGTTCCGCACTTACGGAGCTGCGGTATGGGGACCAGCTCAGGCTATAAACATGTCGCCTCTACGAGGCGAGGAGCGGATGGAGTCAAGACCTAATCAGACGTTCTTGGAATCTGTACTAGTTTGCACCTGGTTGTTTCCGTGGGCTTGATAGTTTCCGTCGTGAGTTCGCACTACGAACCCCGCAGCTTCTAACTTCTCGAGATGCGCCAGCACTGCGCGCTCAGCCATGGCATGCGCCTTAGTCGACACGTCCGCGTAAACGCGAGCAACAATTTCTTTGGGAGTTGACGCGCCTTCGCGCACAGCCGCCAAAATCTTTTCTTCGCGATCGAGACGATGCGAGATGTACTCGTCGATCTTCTTGTACGGATTCGCGATCGCCGGCCCGTGTCCGCCAAACAACACCGACAGGTTAGGCAGCGCGCGCATCCGGCGAAGCGAATCGAGATACTCGCTCATATTACCTTCCGGCGGATCGATCAGGACCGACCCGTATCCGACGATGTTATCGCCGGAAATCAGCGCGCCCGTTCGCTCATCGAAAAAGCAGAGATGCCCGCGTGCGTGTCCCGGCGTGTAGAGCGCGTGCAACTTGATTGAAGGTTCGTTATCCAACTCGATCCGATCGTTATCTTGAATGTGGCGATCGACACTGACCTGGCCTTTTAATGATTCGGCCGTCAAGCGATGAGCGGCGACCGGAACTCGCGCACCGTGTTTCCGCTCAAGATGATCATTCAAAGCCTGGACACCGGCGACGTGATCCGGATGCAAGTGCGTGAGAATGATCTCGCGCACCTTTCTTCCGGGAGCAACAAGATCATCTACGCAACCCGCCAGCGCAGTCTGTTCGTCTTCGTAAGGCGAGCCGGGATCGATCACCAGCATCTCGCGCGAGTTGTAAATCAGATAACAGTTAGTATGGGTCGCGGGCGGCTTGGTCGGAGTGCGCACGGGAAAACAGATGTACCTGGGATGAAACTCGATCCGACGGGTGGGCTGGCGATGAGCCTGCGGCACTGAAAGAAATCGTTCAACCAGATCATTCGTGAGCCCGCCTGCCAGCGTCTTCAGCGCGTGCAACACCGGAGGCACCACGATAATTTCACTTCGCTCCCATTTTGCGTAAGCGTCGCGCGCGCGAATCCACTCACCACTCTCGAGTTCAGAATCCTCCGTGATGTTTGGTTGCTGCTTTGCCGGACAAGTGGCCAGAAAAAACCAGGTATCAAAACGCCTGGGCGCAAAAGGCGGCGTCACCCAACGCCCCGCAAAAGTGAAATGGACCGCGTCGAGATGCAGTCCATAAAGGTTAAGCAGCTCTGGCCAGCTCAGGCGTTTTGATTCGAGATCGTCGAGCAGCGAAGCGCGCTGGCCGATTGTCAAAGTCTGCGAGCCGCGAGCGAGCAGCACACCTGTTTCTTCGAACAGTTCGCGCGCGGCGCAACTGATCATCGCGGCTGTCTCAAGGTCGGTGCAGTTTTCGACGCGAGTTTCATCGTCGCTGGTTTCGCGTTGGCCGCCGGGAAAAGCATAGAAGCCGCCCAGGAAAGCGAGTTTGGTGCTGCGCTTTGCCCAAAAGACTTCGGGATCAGTTGGATCGGTGTCGGGCCGAAGAAGGATAACGGCGGCGGCGTCTTTGGGTATGGGAGCAGAACTCATTTTATTGCTGGGAGCGCCGGACGTCCCGTCCGCATTATGCGCTTCATTGCGCAACCCTGGTTGAACTGAACGGCATGTGTGCCTTTCGGCGCGGAGCGGACGAGCTGTCCGCGCTCCCAGCATCGGCAGCATTTTGATTTCAAACAGGCTACTGATGTAACTACCTGCGGCTGCAATGCTTCAGACACCAGCGGTACCTTCGGGCACAATCTCTTCTTTTGGCCTGGTCATCACCGGCGGACCTTAGGCATCGTCGGTATTGGGCCCGGCATCTCCAGCCGCAGCGATCGCCCCGGCGGGACTCGGTCTGAGGCGCCATGGTGGTTGACGAATTCGAGTTCTGACCTAACACAGCAGATCCTGAAACGGATATCTGTGGCACAACAGCAAGCAGAACCACTAACAGTGACAAGCGAATCATATTCTTTCTCATCTTCTATCTCCTCTCTGAGGTTAAGCTCGCCACGTATGCCTTCAAAAAGTAGAGGCCCACAGCAGCAAGCGGAGTGAGTAGCTTCTCTATAATGCCAAAGAACTAAACGCTTGATTCAACTTCATCGACACCTTATGACCAGCGGAATCTCTCGCCATCATTGCTCGTCCAGGGATTGCCGCGCATGTGATAACCGCCTTCTTCCCAAAAGCCCGGCTGATCTTCGGCGAGGAAACGCACGCCTTTGACCCACTTCGCGGACTTCCAGGCGTAGAGTTGCGGAATGATCAGACGAACCGGGCCACCATGTTCAGCCGGTATGGGCGCACCGTCATGCAGGAAAGCGAAGAGAGAATCTTCTTTAAGAAAGTATTCTATGGGAACGTTCGTGGTCCAGCCGTAATCGTAAGCCAAAGCCAGAACGAACTTCGCTTCCGGTTTGACCGAGGCGAGACTGGCTATCTCGCTGGTCGAGACCCCGGTCCAAACATTATCAAGCCGCGTCCAACGCGTTACACAATGAAAGTCGGAATAAACTTTCACCGGTGGCAACTGCATAAACTCGTCCAAAGAAAATTTCAGAGGTTTGTCGACCAGACCGTCAACTTCAAACTGCCACGTCGCCAGATCAACCGGCGGCGCGCCGTGAGCGTCGAGCACCGGCCATTTCCTGGTGCGTGTCTGTCCGGGCGGAATTCGATTTTCGCGCCGCGTGTCCGGGCTAATAATGATTCCCGGATCCGTGACCGCTTCCGGCTTGCGTGGATTGTCGTGCTGGTATTTCGGGTCTTTGATTAGGCCGTCAAGAAAACTCATCTGTCCGATCTTTCTGGTGGCGTTGCATAGACTTCAGTCTGTGATTAATCGGCTTCGGAATCAGACTGAAAGAATCTCTGAGCAAGCGGCACTGTGGCGTCCCTCGCCTCGTAGAGGCGAAATGTTTATAGCCGCGGCTTAAGCCCTATATCCCAGCTCCGGAGGAGCGAAATGTTTTGTAAGTTGCGCTCCTACGGAGCGCGGAAAACAAACTACCCTGGAGCTGTAAACATTTGGCTCCGATGGAGCCGCACAAAACGGCCTCTTTGAAAGAATACTTTTGAAATTCGTTTGAGCTTCCTCAGGCCATTTCATTTGCCTTGCGCTTTAAGCAGCGAATCAATCAGCGATTGTTCCTTCTCGACCAACGTGCGCAGGGCCTGGCGAAAGATGCGCTGCGCCAGCGAGCGATCTCGCAGCAGCAGCGTGCGCAGTGTTTCGTCGCTCCACTCGAGCACGGTGGCATTCTCTTTGGCCCGTACTGATGCCGATCGCGGAATGCCGCAAAGCAATGCCAGTTCTCCGAGTATTGTTCCGGGCTGGGCTTCAGTCAGGATCAAATCCTGGCCGCCGCGTTCTACAAAGACTTCGAGTTTGCCGGTTAAGACCAGCAAGGCAAAATCGGCCGCGTCGCCTTCTTTCAACAACACATCACCGGCTGCGTGCTCTTTGACTTCACCTGCGTCGAGTAACCGCTGGGCGCCGTTTTCGGTGTAACCCTTGAACAAGGGAAAGCCGGTAATCAGTTCAGCGTATTTTTCATTCATAGTGTTTTATGGATTGCGCCGGCAAAGCAAAGCGGCGACAGCGCTTTGGTTCGGAGTTCCGCCTTCAGGCGAATTTGGTCTCGATCGTGAGTCCACTTAAACGCGGAACTCCGAACGATCAAAGCGGTGTCGCGCTGCGCTTTGCCACCGCACTCCAAATAGTCTTTACTTCTCGCGCTTACCAACATTTCGTTCCGCGAGCTTCATCAATTCTTCGGGCATCCATTTGCCCACGCCCTTCGCGGTCGCGGCGGCGACGCCTTTCGAACGATCGTGCCAATGGTCGCGTGTGCCTTCGCCTCCGCGCTGGCTTTCATAGTTTTCGGTCTGTTCCAGCGAAAGGATAATGCCCTGTGCAATGCCCGGCCAGTCATGCTGTTGGATGCCGCGCAAAACCAGCGGCAGGCCAGCGGTCCAATCTTCTTCGGGCGCCCGCGCATCCTGTTCCGGAATCGTCAAATTATAAGTCGGCGGAAACGGACCGTCAGAGAATTCACGCACCAGTTGCGCCGCAACTTCTTTGTACGAAGCTTTTGCATTCTCGCCGCGAATAGCCTGGGCGCGACGAAAAAGGTCTGCGACGGTTGGGCCCGTTTTTGTCTCAGTCAAAATCCTCTCCTTACCAGCAGATGAGATGGAGATAAGTTACACGCGGCGTCAGCTAAGTACAACCTCCGCGCTCCGTAGGAGCGCAATCTTTATAGTTCACGAAAAGCCCCTTACATTGTTTCGCGAGAAGGCGTGCGTGTCGCACGTCTGCTCGCGAAACGGAGTTGCTCACGAGGAGGCTGGTGCTATAAATATTTGGCTCCTACGGAGCCAGGATTGTGGTCGCTATCCTATATTCGATCAAGCTGTTTTCGGGTGAAGGAATCTTCGACGTTGCCCGTGTTCAGGGTTGAGGAGGGTTCAAACAGGAGGACTTCGCATTCTTCTTCGGCGAATGGCCGGTGCTCGACACCGCGGGGCACGATGACCAGTTCGCCGGCTTCGATCCATTCCTCGTGCTCGCGGCCGTCTCCGCGATAGTCCATGCGAAACCGGCCCTTCACGACCAGGAACAGCTCGTCTTCGTTTTCGTGATGATGCCAGGTAAACGGTCCCTGAAATTTGACGAGCTTCAACAGTTGACCATTGAGTTCGCCGGCGATACGCGGATTCCAGTGATCGTTGATCAACGAGAGTTTTTGCGCGAGATCGATCTTGTGCATCTTTTTGTGGAGTGCGCCGGCAGAGCGTAGCGGCGACGGCGCTTTGGTTCGGAGTTCCGCCTTTCAGGCGGGCTTGGTTTCAGGAGAGGGCCGCCTAAAAGGCCGCAACTCCGAACGATCCAAAGCGGTGTCGCGCTGCGCTTGCCACCGCCCTCCAAATTATTTCGCTAAACCCATCTGCCACAGCATGAACGCGTAATCGAACGCGGTTTCGTGAATCGCGTCGTAGCGTCCCGAGGCGCCGCCGTGGCCCGCTCCCATATTGGTTTTAAGCAGCAGCGGATGGTGATCGGTTTTCAGTTCGCGGATTTTGGCGACGAACTTAGCGCCTTCCCAATAGGGCACCTGGCTATCGTTCAGCGAGACTTTCACTAGCATGGCCGGATAGTTCGCCTGGTGAACGTTGTCATAGGGCGAATACTTCTTCATGTAATCGTAAGCCGGCTTCTCGTTCGGGTTGCCCCATTCGATGTATTCGCTGGTGGTCAAAGGCAGAGAGGCGTCGAGCATCGTATTGAGCACATCGACGAAAGGCACCTGGGCCACGACTGCTTTGAATAAATCAGGCCGCATGTTGGTGACAGCACCCATTAACAACCCACCGGCGCTGCCTCCCTGAATCACCAACCGGTCGCTCGAGGTGTACTTCTGCTTAACCATGTGTTCGGCGCAGGCGATGAAGTCGGTAAAGGTATTCATCTTGTTCATCATGCGGCCGGCTTCGCGCCAGGGTTCGCCCAACTCGCCGCCGCCGCGAATGTGCGCGATGACATAGATGACGCCACGATCGAGCAAAGCCAAACGGGCGGCTGAAAAAGTCGGCGAGATCGGAATGCCGTACGACCCGTATGCGTAGAGCAACATCGGCGCCGTTCCATCCAACTTTACGTTGCGCCGGTAGACTACGGACATGGGGATCCTGGTGCCGTCGGAGGCGACGGCGAACGCGCGTTCGGATTTGTAATTCGCTTTATCAAAACCGCCCGGGACTTCGATCTGTTTCAGCAAGGTGGCTTCGCGCGTGTCCATGTTGTAGCCAAAGATCGAACTCGGCGTGACCAGGGACTGATAGTTGTAACGCAGGACGTTCGCGTCGAATTCATGGTTTACGCTCAAGCCAGCGGCATAGACTGGTTCCGGAAACTGTATGCGGTGACGCTTGAGTGTTTTGAACTCGATGATCTCGATTTGCTGCAACCCGTTTTCCCATTCCGACAAAACGGCGTGGTCCTTGAACAGATCGACCCCGTCGACCTTGATGGCCGGCCGGTGCGCTACAAACTCTTTCCAGTTCTTCTCCGACGGATCGGAAACGGGCGCCGCGACCACGCGAAAGTTCTTGGCGCCCTTATTCGTCCGAATGTAGAAAAGATCGCCGCGATGCTCGACGTCGTATTCGTGATCGGGCTGACGCGCGATAATCGTCTTCCATTCGGCGTTAGGGTTGTCAGCGGGGATATAACGAAACTCAGTAGAAGTCTTGCTGAACGCGCCCAGCATGATCACGGCCTTGTCTCTCGATCGCTGGACGCCGATGTCGAAGAGTTCGTCCTTCTCTTCATAAACCAGTTCGTACTTGTCGGTTCCCAAAACATGGCGAAACAGTTTATCGTTGCGCTTGGTCACCGCGTCCTCGGTGACGTAGAAAATAGTCTTGCCGTCGGTGGCCCAGGCGATGTCATCGACGCGTTCGATCTTCTCGGGCAGCATTTCACCCGTGGTCAGATTCTTAATCTGCAAAGTGTACTGTCGATAACCGGTGTTGTCGGTGGAATAGGCCAGCAGCGTGCCGTCGTCACTGGGGGTAAAACTGCCGATGGCCATGAACTTCTGGCCTTTGGCCATCTCATTTAAATCAAGCAGGGTTTCGTCTTTCGCTTTCGCGTTGCCGGCTGCGGCGCGGCCATAGATCGGATACTGTTTCCCCTCTTCGGTGCGCGTGTAGTAGTAATAGTTACCCCAACGATAGGGCACGTTCGTGTCAGTCTGTTTGATGTGACTGAGGATTTCGTTGTAGAGCTTGTCCTGCAACGTCTCGGTCGGCCTCATCAGGGCCGCGGTGTACGCGTTCTCGGCTTCCAGATGAGCAATGACTGCCGGGTTCGTTTTTTCGCGCAGCCAGAAATAGTTGTCCACCAGCCGGTCACCGTTGATCTCGGTAATCTTCGGTTTCTTTTCGGTGGGCGGGGGTTGCAGCATCATCGATGAATTTCCATCCTGGGCAGAGGCGTTAATAAACGCCAGGGTTGAAATCAATAAGAGCGAAACGAACAGTAGGGATTTGTTGATTTTCATTGCGCATCTCCTGGCGAAAATTAGTGGCACAGACTTAAGTCTGTGGATTCTATTCACGAAATCACAGACTGAAGTCTGTGCCACTCAACTTTTTTTGACGAGCGCACGGCTCATCAGTCGTGGACCGTTCAACCACGAAGCGGATCGCCCCAACCTGACTGTACATATTTTCCGTCTTTGACGATGCAGGGAACCGTCGGATCACCGCCTGAAAACTTGAGCATCTCCTGGCGCAGCTCGCGATGGGTTTGGGCGTCATGATCAATGAAGGTGATGCCCTTTGAGTTGTAATAGTCGCGCGCTTGCTGACAGTAAGGACAGCCAGGCTTAGTGTAAATAACCAGTGCCAATCGATTACCTCCGTCGGTGAGATTTAGTTTAGCAGTTAGGCGGGAAGTTGCGAAGCAAGCATTTGGAGTGCGGTGGCAGAGCGAAGCGGCGACACCGCTTTGGATCAATTCGAAGCCAAGCACTTATTGGTGGTCTCCGATCCAAAGCGCCGTCGTCGCTGCGCTCTGCCGGCACACTCCAAAGAAAAAAAGGGACGAGCGTGCCTCAACACTCGTCCCTGGCAGCATGACCAAGTAGGTTATCCGGATCAGCCCCTGCGGGTTGAAACTTTAGTCATGCTGATCTGTTGGCCTCTCAGAGGCGGCCCATGTCTCGTTACTCGGGTGGTTCCCGCCGGTCTTCCCGAAGGTCGCGCACATCAGCCCGGCGGTCGCGACGATCCTTTCTCAGGTCACGTTTGTCCGTACGGATGTCCCGCGTGTCGCCGGCGACCTCTCTGCGATCCTCACGCAGTTCCTGTTTTGACGCGCCTTCTTTCCTGTCCTCGCGAAGGTCGCGAACATCGGCCCGGCGCTCCCGTTCATCCGTCCGCATGTCCCGACGGTCGTGGCGAATATCGCGAGTATCGCGTCTTATGTCGCGGCGATCGCGATGCAGGTCTCCACCTTTCGGTCCGACCGCCCCGGCAACTCCGCAGAACGTTGCGATCGTAATCGACAACACCAAACCACGAAATATTAACGTTCTCATTTTCAATTCCTCCTGAAGTTTTATTCGGCCCTCGGCCTGCGCAAGATCCGCAAGCCTCAGGTCCGCCTCCGAAGAGGCAGGAGGAGAGAGAACGCTGATGCGACTATGCGTGTCGAAATCCGCGTTATCTTTCGCGGCGAACCCCCTTACCAATGTGTTTAGACGCAGAGTTATTGCCGCTGGACGAGATTTTTGAAGGTGGCGCGAAAGTAATCTGAGAAGAGAGCAAATCGCCGGCAGCGCGGCCCGCCTTCCTGACCTCGAGCCGAATCGCATTGAGTAGCTGTTTCCACATTGAAAGGCTTTCGGGGTTGGAGCTATCGATCAATGAGAGATTCTCTCAGGTGGGAAGGCGGGCTTGCCCCCGCTGCTTCGCGGAAAGCCGTTGAAAGATGAAACACAGACTGAAGTCTGTGCTACTTAAGAATCTGGCGCAGGCTTGGCTTCTCCGCTAAGATGCACTCCATGTCGGACAAGAAAGGAAAAGTTCGCGGCCTGAGTCGCCGGCAGTTCCTGCAGCGCGGCGCTCTGGCTGCCGCTGCCGTTTCGGTGCTGCCCGGTAAAACACTCGGCAGTGCCTTAATCCATCTCAGCGGACCACCAAAGCGAGTGTTGATTCTGGGCGCAGGTTTGGCGGGCATGGTGGCCGGATATGAATTGTCTCAACTCGGACATAACGTGACGATACTCGAAGCCCGCATGCGCCCGGGTGGACGCGTGCACACCTTGCGTGAACCTTTCTCTGACGGGTTGTATGCGGAAGCCGGCGCCGCGCGCATTCCTCCCGATCACGATCTGACGCTCAAGTACCTCAAGCTTTTCGACGTGCCGCTCGAACCGATGTATCCCACGCGTTTGTCGACGGTGCGTCTGGATGGCGGACCCAGGCGGCTGATCGGCATGGAAGGTTTCACCGAAGCTCTGGGCAGGAATTTTGGTAGCGAGTTAGGCGGCGATCCTGCGCGCTGGTCCAAGATCAAAGGCGGCTCAGATATGTTTCCGAAAGCTTTCGCGCAGCGTCTGGCCGACAAGATTTACTACGGCGCGCCGGTGGTACGAATCGAACAGGACGCCCACAGCGTGCGCGCGGTTTTTCTTCACGGCGGCAAGCCGCAAACGATGAGCGCCGATCGCCTGCTGTGCACGATTCCGTTTTCGGTGCTGCGCCAGATTGAGCTGCCCGCAAGTTTGTCCCAGGTGAAGCAAGACATTATTCGCAAACAGCAGTATGACGGCGTGTCGCGCGTCTATCTGCAAGCGAAGAAGAGATCGTGGGAAGAGAAGGGAATGAGCGGTTTTGCTTTTACCAGCGAAGCGGTGGAAATCTGGCAGCCGACGTGGAGCCAGCCGGGCCCGCGCGGCATCCTGATGACTTATGCAAGGCCGGGCCAGGCTGAGCGCATCGCTGGTTTGAAGGAAGCCGATCGAATTAGTTCGACGCTGGTTCAACTCGACGACATCTTTCCCGGCCTGCGCGAGAACTTCGAAGGCGGCACGTCAAAAGTTTGGATGGAAGACGAGTGGTCGCGCGGCGCCTGGTCTTTCGTTAACCCGAGAGACTTTGTCCGGATCTCCGCGCCGGAAGGTAGAATCCATTTTGCCGGCGAACACCTTTCCGCGTGGTCATCCTGGATGCAGGGCGCTTTGTGGTCGGGGTTGCGGGCGGTGAAAGAGATTAACGAGGCGACTTAGAGGCTAAGAGTTGACAAAGCGGTTGACGAAATTACACGAAATGACTCGAAGTGGAGCCATCTTGGCGTTCTTGTTATTGTTTTGTGGATCGTAGTGCAAAGCTAAGGCCTATCGCTGGATGGCGGTGTGGCTACTCCTGATCCTTCAGTGTTCTTCCGGATCAATGTGATGAAGGAGTGCTCGTTGTTTGTTACCGCCATGAGATTCAACGTCTGCCCATCTTGTGAGAGGTAGGCGTAGCCTTCGCTTTCTTTGACATAATACAGTTCTCTATCAACGGCATAGTACGTCATCTTGTGGAAAGTTAGCCTTGCAGCCTGCTTACACACATCTCCTTCAATCTTTTTCTTTTTTCCAGAGGTAATCCACTCACCCAAGACCTTCCCGTCTCTTTGAACGATTTCGATCACTGTTCCGTCATGGAATAGCCATTCTCCCGCGAAGCTCAGTTCAGTCTTTGGAACAAAGTAGGCGTCTGCGTAAGAGCGAAGAAACCGCTGCTGCTGGATCGCTGAGTCTAAAATCGTCTCTTCTTTTTTGTTCTCGTCGGTCTCTTGCTGTCCGAGGTTGGCTAGCGATCGTCCTACGTTCTGATGGACGTCCTTTTCTTGCGCGGCCCTTTGAAGGATCTCCCGCGCCTCGTCTGCGAAGCCAGATCCAAAATACTTGTTGGCTAAATTAGATGAAGAGAGCGTGTTCTTAAGGTTCGCGGCTGCTTTGTATGACGTGACTGCGTGAATAGGCATTTCAAGATTGCCATACGCCACCCCTGCATTATTCAGACAGGCCCGATCCTGAGGATCGAATCGCAACCGCGCTTTATAATGCAACAATGATAAACCAGGCATTGAGATCTGACCGTAGGAGTAACCCGCGTCAAACAAAGATTGCTGATTAGATGGGTTTGATTCGAGTGCTTTTTCGAGCGCCAACGCTTGAAGTTCACGCTTATCTTCCTTTTGGTATAGCGCAGCGAGTCCGAGATAGAGATCGGCTAAGTTGTTAGGGTCAACTGATCGATCTAGTTGAGAAAGGATTTTTGAATATGCATCTTCACGATTGCCCGATGCGAAAAGGCTGTTAGCTAAGAAAAGGGTGTCCTTCGTGTGGTCTTCTTCATCGTTTGAACTCGCAATCGCTAATTCGAACTCCTGTACAGCACGGGGAAGTTGATTTGCAAACTCGTAACACAACCCAAGCGCACGATGTGCAAGCACCGCAGCTTCCGGTTTTTTTGCCAAGTCTTCCAATTTTTTTATAGCTTCAGAAGTGCCAAGCCGGAACTTAACATACAGATAATAGATTTCGAACTTACGTCGGTTCTCGGCGTTTGCTTCGGCTTCTTGCATGCGTTGGTAGATCTCATCAACGCCTGGAACATCTCTGGTTTCCAAAGCGTTATCTAGCTCTGCTACCCAATCCTCGGCGGACTTAGGAGCGGAAGGCAATGGCCTTTCCGGAGATGAAGGCACGGTAGCAGTCGACTGAGTAGTCGATTGATCTGTGCTTGTTACAAACGTGGTTGGATCTGACCTCCCTGCAATTTCACGCGATTCTTCGGCGACTTGTTGACTCTTACTTCTTACACCGCTTAGAGCAATGCCCGGAGGCCAACTCTTGAGCTCAAGAGTGTCAGCGGTTTCGAACTTGTCAAGAATGTTGTTTGCAACTCTTCGGATGGGCCTATTTAGTATTAGAGCCAGAGTTAATGCCAACAGAACCAAGGCTAGCGGCCAAAGGCTCCCGATTGCAGTAATCATTTCTGGCCGAAGAGGTTCGGACGTAGCTACCGAAGATGGCGATGGCGAAACCGTCGGAGAATTGTTGGGTTGAATGGACGCATGGTCACCTCCAGGAGTAGGAGACTGAGCGTTTACACCTGTGCTCAACTGCAAGACTAGTATCAGAACCAATAGCCAACACTTGGAGGAGCGCATAGGGAGTCCCCTTACGGAATTCGAGTAATCCAAATCAACATTCCCAACGGATGAGCCGAGTGTGCCATTCATTTTCTCAGCTATAGCGCAATATTACCAGCGTAAGGTAGAACCCGGCAGTTAATCCACCGCATCTCGAAATCCTCTCGCACTGACCTTCATAAGTCGGATAGAATGCGCGGTCGAAACGATGGAACAGCAAATCCATTTTTGCACCACCGATGACGACGTGCGCATCGCCTACGCCACGGTAGGCGAAGGGCCGCCGCTCGTGAAGGCGGCGAACTGGCTTAGCCATCTGGAATTCGATTGGCGCAGTCCAGTCTGGCGTCACTTGCTGGCCGAGTTCGCGCGCGACCATACCTTCATCCGCTACGACGAGCGCGGCAATGGCCTGTCTGATTGGAACGTCTCGGATCTCTCATTCGACGCGTGGGTCGAAGACCTCGAGGCAGTAATCGCAGCCGCCAAACTGGATCGTTTTCCGTTGCTGGGAATTTCTCAGGGCGGTGCGGTGGCGATCGCTTACGCGGTTCGTCATCCGGAAAAAGTTTCCCATCTGATTCTGTACGGCGCGTACGCGCGCGGTTGGGCGCAGCGAGATTCGCCCGAGGAGATCGAGCAAAGGCAGGCAGCGCTGACGCTCGTCAGATTAGGCTGGGGCAAAGACAATCCGGCGTTCCGGCAACTGTGGACTTCGCTCTATGCACCCGATGCGACACCGGAGCAGGCGCAATCGTTCAATGACCTGCAACGCATTTCGACGTCGCCGGAAAATGCCGTCAAGCTGCTGAGAATCATGGGCGACATCGAGGTCATGGCTTTTTTGCCGCAGGTGAAAGTTCCCACCCTCGTGCTGCACTGTCGCGACGAAGCGGGCGTCCCATTCGAAGAAGGCCGCCGAATCGCGGCGACAATTCCGGGCGCGAGGTTCGTGCCGATCGAGGGCCGGAATCATTTGTTGCTTGAAGGCGATCCCTCCTGGAGCATGTTCGTCAAAGAAGTGCGAGCCTTTCTGGGAACTGAAGTGACCTCGGCGCTGAAGCAATCGTCGGGTTCCGGTAAGTTGGCGAAACCTGATTTGAAGCGAAGCGATCTTCCGGATCGCTACACGATCATCTCTTTTCTGGGTGTAGGCGGCATGGGCGAAGTTTACCTGGCCGAAGACAGAAAGCTGGGCCGCAAAGTTGCGCTCAAGACCCTGCCCGCTGAATTCACTAATGACAAGGAACGTCTGCGCCGCTTTCAGCAGGAGGCCCGCGCGGCCTCGGCGCTCAATCATCCGAATCTGCTGACCATTCACGAAATCGGCGCTGAGAGTGGCGCGCATTTTATCGCCGCCGAATACATCGACGGGGAAACTCTCCGAACCCGCATCAAGCGTGGCCGAATGTCTATCGATGAAGCTCTGGACGTAGCGCAGCAAGCAGCATTCGCACTGACCGCGGCCCACGGCGCAGGGATTGTGCATCGCGACATCAAGCCGGAAAACATCATGGTGCGCACGGACGGCATCGTGAAAGTGCTCGATTTTGGTTTGGCGAAACTTTTGGAAGACCATGCGCGCGAAATGGTCGATCAGGAAGCCGACACTCGCGCGCTGGTGCTGACTGATCCAGGTCGAGTACTGGGCACTCCGCAATACATGTCACCTGAGCAGGCGCGCGGACTCGACCTCGATGCGCGCACGGATATTTGGAGTCTGGGCGTCGTGCTCTACGAAATGATTGCGGGACGCGCGCCGTTTCACGGCGAGACCAAGAGCCACACAGTGGTCTCGATTCTGGAAACCGAGCCCCCGCCGCTTAACACGTTCGCGCCGCAGACACCGCCCGAACTGCAACGCATCGTTCGTAAAGCCCTGACCAAGGATCGCGATAGTCGCTATCAGACCGCGCGCGACTTGATGATCGATCTGAAGAGCTTGCGGCGTGATCTCGATATTCAATCTGAGATCAGCCGCTCCAGCGCGCCCGGCCTCCACGCCACCGACATTGACATTACCAAGCAGGACGTCGCGACCAGTAACGCAGACGCTGGTGTATCCGAGCAGCCGACGAGTCCTGGCGAAGCGGGGCCGACCCCAGGTGAAGATCAGCCCGGTGAAGGATCGATCCGCTACCGCGTGGCGGCCATGATCGCGATGTTGCTGCTGGCACTCGCAGCGCTGGGCATTTGGTATTTCGGCCGTTAAGAAAACCGCTCGGTAACTTTAGCGAGATCGGTGTTATCCCCGGTGGCACATCGCGTCGAGATTATATTAAGCTCAGTCGCTTAGTTTGACAGGAAGGACTGAATCCGAAAATGGCGCTGATTGCAGCCAATGAATTAAAACGAAAGTTATTGATTGGGGTCGAAGGACAGCCCTATGTGGTGCTCGAGGTCTTCTTTGCTTCGCCGACGGCCCGCGGTGCGGCCACGATGGTGCGCACAAAGTTGCGCCACTTGCTGACAGGCGCGGTCATGGAAAAAAGTTTCCGCTCGAGCGAGAAGTTTGAAGAACCGGATGTAGAGTTGGTGCCCGCGTCTTTTCTTTACAGTGACGCGCACGGGTTTCATTTCATGGATGAGAAAAGTTACGAACAGTTTGCGTTCAGCGCCGAAGACGTTGAGCCGGATCGTGGTTATTTGAAAGAAGGTGTCTCGCTACAGGTTCTGAAATATAACGGCGCGCCGGTTTCGTTGCAGCTGCCGCAGTACGTCGAGCTGGAAGTTGCGTCAACCGAATTGGGTATGCGCGGCGATACGGCCGCCGGGGGCGCGAGCAAGCAAGCGACCCTCGAGACCGGCCTTGCGGTACGCGTGCCGCTCTTTATTAAGGAAGGTGAAGTCGTGCGCGTTAATACGCAGACTGGCGAGGTGGCCGGGAGAGCTTGAGTGTCAGAAGCCCGACGGTGAAGGAGGGCCAGCCGCGTCTAACCTTTATTCACCCCGTTCGGCGGCAGGGCACGCTGCCGTATTGTCCGTCGTGACACCACGCCGGAAACTTCTGCGCAGCAAGCCAAACTCGAACACGAAAGCTAAGATGAAAAGGAGCAAACATGTCACTGACAAATGTTGCCGGCAGGAATTTCGGAATGATTCTTTTGGGCCTTTGGTTGATTCTCACCGGACTACTACCGCTGTTGAGCATTAAAGTTACCCCGACCGTCACGACCGGGTTGGCCGTACTGGGAATTGTCGCGGGCATTTTGATTCTGCTACGGCGTTAAGCTGGGATCAGCAGCCCGACCGTCAGGGAGGGCCTCTTGGCTGCCGAGCCCTTCCTTGCGGTCGGGCTTTTGACACGCCGTGCCGAAACACATGAAGACCACATACCGACTTCGCTTTGGGTTTCTCCTGCTCACATTTTTTGCAGGCAGCGCCACATTTCTCGATTGGAACCCGGTTCAATCACAAAGCAAGCAACCTGCCGCCGCTTATTACCCAGCGCCCGGCGATCGCTGGCAGCATCGCCGTCCCGAAGACGCTGGCCTGGATCCTGCCCTGCTGGAACAAGCTGTCGCGTACGCCAAGACGCAAGGAAGCACGATCCCCGCTGACTTCTCTACTCAGGTTGAAACGTTCGGCCGCGTGCTTGGGCCCTTGCCAAAATCTCGCGGCGAGACTAACGGCATCATCATTCGACATGGCTACATTGTCGCGGAATGGGGAGACACGAACTTTATCTCTCCGACCTACAGCGCGGCGAAGAGTTTTCTTTCCACCCTGGTTGGTCTGGCTGTCGATCGCGGAATGATCAAGAGCGTGCACGATCCAATGAAGCAGTACGCGACTGATGGCGGTTACTACTCGCCACACAATGCGAAGATCACCTGGGAAAATCATTTACAGCAAACCAGCGAATGGGAAGGAACGATGTGGGGGAAGAACAGCAACTTCCTCGGCATCGAAGAATTCGGCAGGGGCCAACGTCGCCCACGCGAGATAAAGGAGCCGGGCAGCTACTGGGAGTACAACGACGTGCGCATCAATCGCATGTCGCTCACGCTGCTGGAAGTTTGGCAGAAGCCTCTGCCGCAGGTGCTGAAAAACGAAATCATGGATCGCATCGGCGCTTCCAACAGCTGGCAATACCACGGCTACTTCAATTCGCAGGTCACAATCAACGGCAAGCAGATGGATTCGGTGAGCGGCGGCACGCGCTGGGGCGGTGGCCTCTGGATCAGCGCGCGCGACGAAGCCCGCTTCGGTTATCTGATTCTGCGCAAAGGGAAGTGGAAGGATCGTCAGATCGTTTCTGAGAGCTGGATCAAGAAGGCCACGACCCCGGCAGCGATCGGGCCGGACTATGGATATCTTTGGTGGCTCAACACGGCGAAGAAGCAATACCCGAGCGCGCCCGCGACAAGTTTTGCCGCGCTCGGCGCCGGTTCAAACACAATCTGGATCGATCCGGAACACGATTTGGTAGTTGTGTGGCGCTGGCACCAGGACCGGAGCGCCGATGAGTTTTTCAAGAGAATCCTGACAGCGATTAAAGCAAACTAGCATAGCAGGAGACAGAGCGATCTCAATCGAATCGGCTCGCCTGCAACCCCTAACCAATTAAACCTAGCCTCACCTGAACCAACTCGGATAGAATCCCCAGCGAATTTCTGATCTTAAAGTAGCACAGGCTTCTGGAAACTCTGCGCAAGTTACCAGCTACTGGTTGGGTGTTCCTCGCCTCGTAGAGGCGAAATGTTTATAGCAGCGATCAAGGCTTTATTGTGCCGCCCCCCTAAGGGCGAATTTTGCGTATCTTACGCTCCTACGGAGCGCGGGAAACAGTCTAAGGATGGAACTATAAATATTTGGCTCCTACGGAGCCAGGCGAGGCTGTGCTCAAGGTTGTTTGGTTTCTCAGAGGTCCCGTCAGTAAGTGGATTATCGTCGTCGTTAATCTGACCGCAGATAAAATCACAGACTGCAAGTCTGTGCCACCGCAAAGCAAATGAGTCTTGCGTCAGGTACAAAACTCGGCCGTTATGAAATCCGCTCCCGGATCGGCGCAGGCGGAATGGGTGACGTTTACCTGGCGCACGATACTAAACTCGATCGCAAAGTCGCGTTGAAGGTGCTGCGTGCGGATGTCGCTGCCAATCGCAGTCGCATGAATCGCTTCGTGCAGGAAGCCAGGGCGGCTTCCGGTTTGAATCATCCCAACATCATTACCATCCACGAGATTGACGAAACGGATTCAGGTCATTTCATCGCGACGGAGTTCATCGATGGTGAAACGTTGCGCGAACGCATGCGGAGAGCCCCGCTGAATCTCGGCGAAGTGATCGAGGTGGCAATTCAGATCGCCAGTGCGCTGACGGCGGCTCACGAGGCCGGCATCGTCCATCGCGATATCAAACCTGAGAACATCATGATTCGTCTTGATGGGATCGTGAAGGTTTTGGATTTCGGCCTCGCGAAACTTACAGATCCTTTGCCGGCTCGTGATGTGGACACGGAAGCGGTGACCTCCGCTCCCCTGAAGACTGAGCCTGGGACGGTGATGGGAACGACGATCTATATGTCGCCCGAACAGGCGCGCGGACTGGAAGTGGACGCGCGCACGGACATCTTCAGCCTTGGTGGTTTGATTTACGAGATGGTCGCGCGGCGTCGGCCGTTCGCAGGCTCGAACACCATCGACATTCTGGCGTCGATTCTGAGCGACAAAGGACCGCCGCCACTTGCGCGGTACGCGCCTCAGGCGCCGCCCGAGTTCGAGCGCATTGTCGAGAAGGCGCTGGCCAAGAAACTGGACGAACGATATCAGTCAGCGAAGGAACTGCTGATTGACCTGCGGCATTTGAAAAAGCGTTTGGAGATTGACGCGGAGCTGGGGCGAACCACGCCGCCGGAAAAGTTTGTTTTGTCAGAACCGCCTGCGGTAGCGGGCGGGCCAACCGCCGAAGAAAGCTCGCCCGCTGCCGCAGGCGGTTCTGACTCCAGTGCACAGTACCTCGTCAACCAGGTTAAGCTTCATAAGCGTGTCGCAATAATGACGCTCGCCGTGCTCGTGCTGGCGATGGTCGTGGCAGTTTTCTGGTACCTAAGACACACGCCCGGCGCTTCGCTGACCGAGAAGGACACCATCGTCCTTGCCGACTTCGTTAATAACACGGGCGACCCGGTATTCGACGGCACACTGAAGCAGGCACTTGCCGTGCAACTCGAGCAATCACCTTTCTTGAATATCTTCCCGGACCAACGTGTGCGCGAGGCGCTGCGCTTCATGAATCGCTCGTCTGACGAGCGAGTGACGAAAGAGATCGCGCGCGAGATATGTGTGCGGCAAGGATTGAAAGCATTTCTCGCCGGCTCAATTTCAAATATTGGCAGGCACTACGTCATCACGCTGGAGGCAGTAAACGCACAAACGGGCGACACGATTGCCCTGCAACAAGCAGAAGCGGAGAGCAAAGAGCAGGTGCTTTCCGGGCTGGGCAATGCGGCTACGAAGCTCCGCGAGAAGCTGGGCGAATCATTGGCTTCTGTGCAAAAGTATGATGCGCCAATTTATCAGGCTACCACCTCATCGCTTGAGGCCCTCAAAGTTTACTCAATGGGCGTTGAACAACAACTCAAGGGTAAGTATCTCGAAGCCGTTCCTCTCTTCAAACGCGCTACTGAAATGGATCCTAATTTCGCGCGTGCCTATGCTGCGATGTCATCAATGTACTACAACAGCAGGCAGTACGATCTGGCCGCTGAAGCCTCGCGTAAAGCATACGAGTTGCGAGATCGAGTCAGCGAATATGAAAGACTGCGTATCACTCAGGTCTATTACGATAACGTCACTGGGGAAACGCAGAAGTATCTGGAAACCCTGGAAAGTTGGAAGCACACCTATCCGCACGATGGCGCACCGCACAACAATTTGGCTGTTAAATACAACGACCTTGGTCAATTCGACAAAGCCGCCGAAGAAGCACGCGAAGCGATTCGCCTAAATCCCAGCTCGGCTTCTGGCTATGCTCTTTTGGCTGCCGCCTTAGTAGGACTCAATCGCCTCGACGAGGCCAGGAATATAATCAGCCAGGCCCTGTCGCAGAAGCTCGACAACTTAAGAATGCATCAAAACCTTTATCGGATCGCTTTTGTCCAGGGCGATTTGGCGGCGATGAAGCAAGAGATCGAATGGGCGAAGGGAAAGCCTGAGGAGTATGCTGCGCAAAGTTGGCAAGCCGACGCTGCGGCGTTTTCCGGGCAGTTGCGGAAAGCGAAAGAATTTTCAACCAGCGCCTTTGAGCTGGCACAGCGACGTGATTTGAAAGAGGTGGCAGCGCAGATCGCTGCGGGAACGGCTGTGCGGGACGCGCAATTCGGTGATTGCAGCCGGGTGAAGAGCCAGACCGCGAACGCGCTGGACCTGGCCCGTGGCCAGCTTACGCTCGCATTGGCAGCCAATGCGCTGGCTATCTGCGGTGAATTCGGCCAGGCAAAATCCATCATTGACGAATTGGGCCAGCGTTTTCCGACAGACACCTTGCTTAATCAGGAGCGGATACCACTGATTCAGGCCCACCTTGAGATGCGCCGAGGCAATCCAGCTTCTGCCCTTCAATTGTTGGAGGCGACCAGGCCCTACGGAGCATACCTTCTTTTTCCGATTGCTTACCTTCGCGGTCAGGTATATTTGACCCAACAAAAAGGAGCCGACGCCGCGACTCAATTCCAGGAGATAACCGACCACCGCGGCTGGTCGGCGCTCTCCTACTTTTATCCGCTCGCGCACGTCGGCCTCGCGCGCGCGGCCGTGCTGCAAGGCGACACGGCAAAAGCGCGCCAGGCTTATCAGGATTTCTTTGCGCTGTGGAAAGACGCTGACGCGGACCTGCCCGTTCTGATCGAAGCAAAGAAAGAGTACGAAAAGCTAAAGTGAATTTGACCGGCGATGAGTCTGCTCCCCGGCACAAAACTCGGCCGCTATGAAATCCGCTCGCAGATTGGCGCGGGCGGAATGGGCGAGGTTTACCTGGCGCAAGACAAGAAGCTGAATCGCAAAGTCGCGATCAAGATTCTTCCTGCTGATGTTTCTTCCAATCGGGATCGCATGTACCGATTCGAACGCGAGGCAAAAGCTGCCGCCGCGCTGAATCATCCTAACATCGCGCATATCTACGAGATCAGCGAAGCAGATGGTGTGCACTTCATCGCGATGGAGTTCATCGACGGCCAAACGCTGCGCGACTTGATTCGCGACGGCCAGGCCGATCTCGCGAAGCTCCTTCGTTACTTACAGCATGCGGCGGAAGGTTTGGCCAAAGCTCATGCGGCGGGAATCGTGCATCGCGATCTAAAGCCCGACAATGTCATGGTTACGCGCGATGGTCACGCGAAGGTGCTGGATTTCGGTCTGGCGAAACTGGTCGAGCCACAGCCATCTTTAGAAAGCGGCAGCAGTGAGGTGGCCACGGCGATCCTGCCGCAGCATTCCAAGCCCGGCATGATTCTCGGCACGGTCGGCTACATGTCTCCCGAGCAGGCGCAGGGTAAAACGGATGAGATAGATCAGCGTTCGGACATCTTCTCATTCGGCTGCATTCTCTTCGAGGCAATCACGGGGCAGAGGGCTTTCGAAGGCAAGGATGCAATTGACTCTCTCAACAAAATCATTCGCGAACCAGTGGCGCCGGTAAGCGACCTCAATCCTTTAGCCCCGGCCGATCTGCAACGCGTTGTCCGTCGTTGTCTCGCCAAAGATCCCGACCAGCGCTATCAAACAATCAAGGAAGTGGCGATCGAGCTGAAGGAAGTACGCAGCGAACTGCGCTCCGGAGTAGATACGACTGTAGCGCCCCCACCATCGGAAAAGTTCGGCGGACCTTCAGACGGATCCGTATCGAGCACGCAGAGCTCGCCGGCAGAAGGCGGTCCTCCCAGCACGCGCGCCTCAAGCGCCGAATATTTGGTCGCCGGAATCGGCCAGCACAAACTTGCCGTGACGATTGCCGGCGTTGTGCTCGTCGCCATCGCGATTGGGCTCTACTATTATGAGCATGCGCGCGGTACTGAAGTTGCGATCGAATCAATTGCGGTCCTGCCTTTTGTGAATCAAAACAATGATCCGGCCGTTGAATATCTCTCTGACGGATTGACGGAAAGCATTATTAACAGCCTCACTCAGCTTCCGAACTTGCGAGTGATCGCGCGCAGCTCTGTCTTTCGCTACAAGGGCAAAGAGACTGATCCGTTGGCCATCGGCAAAGAGCTGGGTGTGCGAGCTGTGCTCGTGGGGCGCATTATGCAGCGTGGCGACGATCTCACCATCAGTACTGAGTTGGTGGATGTGCGCGACAACAAGCAAGTTTGGGGTGAACAGTACCAGCGGAAGGCCTCAGACCTGATGTCGCTGCAACGTGATATCGCCGGTCAGATCGCGAATAATCTGCGGTTGAAAATCTCTGGCGAAGAGCACAATCGCATGACGAAGCATTACACGGAAAACGCGGAAGCTTATCAGCTTTATTTGCAGGGGCGCTTCTATTGGAACAAGCGCACGGCAGAGAGTTATCAAAAGGCGATTGATTATTTCCGGCAGGCTATCGAAAAAGATCCAAATTACGCGCTCGCCTACACGGGACTCGCCGATTGCTACAGCTTTCTCAGCAGTCAGGGAATCCGTCCACCGCGCGATGTTTTTCCACTCGCGAAAGAAGCGGCTCTCAAAGCGATTGAGATTGACAGCTCGCTATCCGAAGCCCACACGTCGCTGGCTTACGTCAAACTTTATTACGATTGGGACTGGGCCGGCGCAGAAAGCGAATACAAGCAGGCGATCGCCCTGAACCCGAATTACCCGACTCCGCATCACGGCTACGCCTATCTCTTGATCTCATCAGGCAGAACTGAGGACGCGATTGCGGAGATAAAAAAAGCGGAAGCGATCGATCCGCTTTCGCTGGTTTTCCAGACGGATCATGGAGAGTATTACTATTTTGCGCGGCGCCCTGATGAAGCGATCGCCCAACTTCGAAAGGCCATCGACATGGATCCGAGCTTTGTGCGGGCGCATTGGTTGTTGGGCCGCGCGCTGATTCAAAAAGGCCGGTGCGACGAAGGGATTGATCAAGCCGTGAAAGCCCAAAGGATGGCGACGGCGATCGAGGCGTTAGGGTGGCTCGCGCAGGAGTACGCGGCATGCGGGCGCACGTCCGAAGCTCAAAAGGCGATGAATGAGCTGTTGGAACTGTCAAAGGATCATTATGTTTCACCGCACTGGTTCTCGGCGGTGCAGGCGAGTCTGGGCAACAAAGATGAGGCGTTTAAGTGGCTCGACCAGGCCCTTGATGGGCGCTTTGGTCCGCTCATCTATCTCAAAGTGAATCCGATCTGGGACCCGCTACGTTCGGACCCGCGCTTTGCGGAACGGCTGCGGCGCGTGGGATTGTCGCAGTAGCGCGACGCGCTTGCAGAACTGAATAAGGCCTTATGGGCCGCTCTGAAATTCGCCTCACGCCGGGGGCGAATTTCTACCTGACATAAGCCTCGGCAGTTATCCGCCAGCCTGCACTTCAGCGCCCGGCGGCTCGAGATTCGCGGTGTGCCGCGCAACTATCTGCCAGCGACCGTCGCGTTTCAGCCGAACATTCGTGATGCAACCTCGCATTGATGAGCCTTGACGCGGGTCTCGTTTTGCGATAAAAGCCACGAAGCGTTCTGCAAGAAACTTGGCTAAAGGAGTTCCCCCATGAAGAAACGTCTCGCGATCTTTGGTCTTCTTTTGGTAGCCGTGTTTTTCAGTTGGCAGCCTGGCGCGAAGCCGATTTCGCATTCAAGTCCGGGTGCGCCGCTTCTGAAATTGCGTGCCCATCCTAAGGCTGCGACTTCGATGGGAGCCTCGGCGGAGGCCCTACGCAGTCTAGCGATACACCGTGAAGATTTATGTCCGGACGGTTACTACAACTGTGGTGGTTGTTGTGTTCCATACGAATGCCAGTCCTACCCATGATGGCGCCAAATAGTTGTCGCGCGGTTGCGAGCAAGAAAGAGCGCCGCAAAGTCAACGATCGGTTAAGGCGATCATTGCTCATCTCTGTGACGGATTGAAAGACATCGACTGCGCCGACCGTTCCCGCGCAATCGCTGTTGCTTACGTTACCCAGCCTCGGTTGATTCCAATTTACTCCCGATAGTAACCGAGGTTTTCCTGCCGCCGGCGGGTAAGAACAATCTGTGTGACGTCCTGCTTGAGATCGGAGCGCTTCGTGATTATCTGGGCGCTGCCAGTCAGGCGGATCGGGAAACAGACTTCTCAAAAACCAATTTGACTCCCTGTCGCCTTAGCGGGATAGACGATCGTCTATCACAGCCGTCACAGTGAATCAAATCCGGAGGAATCCATGCCACGCTTGATTGCCACTGCCATACTCGCATTTGTATTTGTCGGTGCGGCTGCCGCCCAGGAACGGACTAAGTTTACGGTGGGCACCGCCATAGCGGCGCGAGGGCAGAAGGCGACCGGCACAATTGAAGTCCCGGCCGGCAGCGACGCCGCGTTGAGCATTCCGGTCGCGGTCCTTCACGGCGCGAAGCCCGGGCCCGTGCTGGCGCTCGTGGCCGGCTCGCACGGGACGGAATACACTTCGATCATCGCGCTGGAAAAGTTGATCGGTATGCTCAACCCGGCCGAAATCTCCGGCACCGTGATCGTCGTGCCGCTCATCAATATCCAGTCATTCGAACAAAAGGTGCCGCACCTCAATCCAGTCGATCGCAAGAGCATGAATCGATGGTATCCCGGCAAGATGGATGGCACTCAGACCGACCGCGCTTCATTTCTGATCACCAAACAGGTTGTCGAGCAATGCGATCATTTGATCGATCTGCACGGCGGCGATCTGGATGAAAGCCTGCGGCCTTACAGCTATTGGACAAAGACCGGCAACGAAAAGCAGGATCAGATTTCGAGAGAGATGGTGCTGGCCTTTGGTCTCGATCACATCATCATCTCGGCCGACCGGCCCAAAGACCCACAAGCTTCGCGTTATCTGGAAAACACTGCGACCACGCGCGGCAAACCATCGATTACGGCCGAGGCCGGATACGCCGGCACGGTGGAAACGGACGATCTGAATGCGCTGATCAATGGCTGCCTCGGCGTGATGCGTTATCTGAAGATGCTGCCGGGTCAGCCGGCCGTAATCGAACACCCAGTCTGGATCGAAAAAGTCGTGACGATAGCCAGCGAACAAACTGGAATGTTCTATCCGCTCGTCAAACGCGGGACTTATGTCGAGCAGGGAATGAAGATGGGCTACGTGACCGACTATTTAGGCAACGTTGTCTTTGAGGCACGAGCTCCGGTGGCTGGTGTCGTGCTTTATGTTTGCGCGGTGCCTTCGATGACGAAGGGAGCGACGATTGCGAACATTGGGGTGGTATCGCGATAAGTTGAAGTGGTTACAGAATTCTGTAAGCTTCTTCCTTGCCCCACAAGAAGTGGAAGAGAAAGATCCGATCGAAATAGACGCCATCACCGTCAAGCACAGTCGACGCGAAGTCCGCAGCTTCCTTCAAGCCAAAATTTGGAGCGTCAAAAGGTGTGTTATAGGCAAAGGCTTTGAAGTCGTAGTGGACGAGCAAGTAGACTTCATCCAGACCGACGTGCTTTTGTAGGTCTTTGTACTTCTCGTCGCGCCTGTGAGCAAAAAGAGCTTCCTTCAGGGTCTCCAGCATCTCATTAGGAGAATACGCGCCGCCCGGAGATGGAAAGTGAATCCAGCCCGTTTCGAAGCGTGGTCGCGGCGCGCAGTGCACGCCCTGCAAGTATCTCTCGAGAATCGGAAAACGCGTAAAGTCCGTTACGTCGTGACTGCATTCTCTCAATCCGAACTTCTCGGACCAATTGTGATCAACTTGTTCAATCAGCGCGAATATTTGCTCTCGGAAATCTGCGGTGTCGGCAGAGTCAAATCTGACTTCTTTCGCGGAGAGCCAAACGTGACCTATATGTTGCGTCTCGTTCGGCGGCTGCTCACCGAGTGCTTTCAGAATGTTGTCCCGGATTCTCTCCTGTTTTCGAGCTTCCGCGATCTGATCTCGATTTACCCAACTCTTGAGTTCGACGCCTATCATTTTCCCGGAAGCAGTGCGGGCGATGATATCCGGGCGTTTGTCAAAAGGTTCAGGCGGAGGAGGAAGGTCGCGTTTGGCGTACCATTCGTCAACCACATCCCATTCTTTGATCGGCTCGCCGGCAAAGGCAGGGAACACTCTGAGAAATGACTCAAAAATTAGTTTCTCGTTCTGCGCCATCTTAGCTGGAACGGTTTGTAGTCGCTTGACGATCTCGATTTTTTCTTCCAAAGGCAGTCTTGCGAGGCGCCGGCGGCGTTCCTCTTTGGCGCGGAAGATATCGTCTACCGTGATCTTGTTTGGATCGAATATTTCGCTGCTCATTAATCCTCCAAATCGTAACGCGTGGCAAACTCCCTCCACTTCTCCGCTAAGCCGTGGCGACGAATGATGTCGCGAAAGACATTCATGTCCATTTGTTCCGATTCCAGCAGAGCCACTACTCGGGTAAGGTCCTTAAGCCTGCCTGAACGAAGTAGTTCAGCAGCGAGATGTTCTACAGAAAAAAACGATGTATAGACCCCTGCAAACGCGACGCGGTCCGCTTGTGTTACTGCTTCTTCCTGGACCGACTCGCAAGCAAAAACAAATTGCACCAGCCAGCCTTCTATTCGAACGTATTCCCTTTCGGGATAGTAGCCGAGTTCCTCAAGGTACGAGTAAATCCCTCCGAACGATATCAAGCCACTCTCGCCAACAACAACCGGTGATAGAAAAACGTCAATGTCGTCCGTTAGGTATGGCTCCAAATAGCGAATCGCGGCGATCCCCCCGCCGATCGCGAATTTCTCGATTACGCCATCGGCTTGCATGCGATTGAGCACTTCAATTACCTTTTCCATCGGGCTCGCTTCAGGACGCTTTCTGACTGACGATAAACTCAAATCAGTTTATCATCCCTCTATTGACGCTGGTAGGAATCGCGCAAAACACTGATGGGGCCGCTCAAGCAAATGTTCAATGTACTAATTGGCTTCGTATGCGTCGTTGCTGCATGCAGCCTGGCATCCGCCCAATACATCTCTGCCGACACCTACACTCGCTACGAATTGCTGGCGCCGGATACTCACCAATTCAAAATCTATTACGAAGTCACCGAGACGCGCGCGGGAGCGCGTTATCACTTCAATCAGATCCGCGAAGGCAGCGAGGCGTCGGATGAATCGGTCGTCGATCTGGCGAGCGGCCAGCCCCTGAAATTCGAAGTCGTGACGGGAGCTCAAGCGAAAACTGATTCGCCTGATGAAACCTTCACTCCGACGGCTCATTACATAAAGGTGCACCTGGCTCATCCGGTTCCGACGCGCGGCGAATATCGTCTGGCGATCATCAAGACCTATAAGGACGACAAGAGCTATTACACCGAAGGCGATCAGATTATATTCAAGCGGCCGCTGGGGATACCACGCGACAGCATCGTCTTGCCCGCCGGGTACGAAATCGTTTCGTGTTCGGTGGCAACGCAGGTGCTGATGGAAGCGGACGGCCGCTTGAAACTTGCGTTTGTTAATCCGGGTAGTGGCGGGCAACTGGAGGTAACGATTAAGGCGAAGAAGTTGAAGTTTGTGCCACCTGCGGTAGCGGGTGGGCCGGAGCAAAGGAAGGTCCAACATTGAAGGGACGACGAACGCTCTTCGTTCTTATCTCAGTTCTCTTTTGTCTCAACGGGGCCCGCCCGCTACCGCAGGCGGTTCTGACAAGCGCCGCGCAGAATCAAAGTCCGCTCACCGAACGCGCCTACCAGGATCGCGAGATTCTCTATGAACTTCAGGCGCCTGAATCTCACGCGTTTCGCATCACACACGATTACACGGTTCGCAAAGTGGGCGAGAAATATTATTTCAACGTCGTCCGCGCCGGCAGTCATGTGTCTGATCCGGAGAGCATCGATCTGGATACCGGCGGCAAATTGAAGTGCGAAATCATCAGCGGCAAGCAGGCCACTGAACGCAAGCTGCCAATCACTGATCCAATCAAAGACGACAGTGAGATCGTTGTGACGCATCTCGTGCGCGCGGTTGGGCCCGGGACGACGAACAGGATTCGCTTGAAGGAAACGTATGCTGACGCGAAGAGTTATTACCTCGACCGTAAGGAACTGGTTTGGGATCGAAGTTTCGGGCGTCTGCGCAACACTGTGGTGCTGCCGCCGGGTTGGTATCTTAACGGGCTGGCCTCGCCGGGAACGATTCAGACACTGCCCGACGGTCGCGTTTCCGTCTATGTCGTCAATCCTCGCAACGATGATATTCGCGTCTATCTTCGCGCTCGTCGTCGAGGCTGACAAGCTACCGCTCGCGGTTTCGGTAACAGGTTCACTCTTGACTCAACCGCGGTTTTGGCATAGAAGCACATCACACGTTTTATCAAAGTTTCGGTTCTAAGGAGTCTCTCGCTCATGAAGAAGATTCTCGCGCTCGTTTCTCTTTTGTTGGTCGCGGCCGCGTGCACCAACCAGCCAACTACCAACACGCCGGCCAACTCAAATGCAAACATGACGGCGTCAAAACCGTCCCCTCCGTCCGAAGCCGACATCATCGCCAAGGAAAAGGCGGCCTGGGACACGATCAAGAAGAAAGACTATGACGCGTTCGGAAGTATGCTGGCCAGCGATTACATCGAGGTCACAGACGAAGGAGTCTTTGACAAGGCCGGCATCGTCGCCGACATTAAGGATTTTGAATTAACCGACGCCACGTTTTCCGATTGGAAGATGTTGCCGATTGACAACGATGCGGCAATTATCACTTACAACACCACCCTCAAGGCCACCTACAAAGGGAAGGAAGTGCCGCCGGGTCCCTATCACTCGGCCGGCGCGTGGGTCAATCGTGATGGAAAATGGCTGGCGCTCTTTTATCAGCAGACTCCGGTGAAGACCATGCCGCCGCCGCCAGCCGGCGCGGCCACGCCTGAAAAGTCTGCTGCCAGTCCGGCTGCCAGGATGGCTGACGCCGGTTCGGATCCCATCGCGAACGAAAAGATCGTTTGGGATGCTTTCAAGAGTAAGAACTACGACGCTTTCGCGGCGTTGCTGGATCCGGCATTTGTCGAGATCGAATCGACCGGCGTCTATGACAAAGCAGGATCGGTTAAAGGCGCCAGCAGTTTTGACGCTTCCGAGTTTGAGTTGTCTGAGTGGAAGGCCGTCAAGCTGGATAACGACGCCGCCCTGGTAACGTACCTGGTGATGCCGAAGGATCCGAAGGGTGATCAGGAACGCCACACGACCATTTGGGCAAATCGCGGCGGCAAATGGGTGGGACTCTTGCACATTGGCACGCCGGTAATGAAGCCAATGTCGAACACCGAGATGAAGAAGATGTAGAGGGGCGACAGGCACGGCGCCGTTAGGAGCCGAATACTTATAGTTACGCTCCACTCGCTGGCATGATCGCGACCTCATCACACTGCATCTGGTAACACAGCCTTGAAGCCGAAGGACCTGCCGACGATCTGATCGGCTCAAAGCGGTGTCGCGCTTGCCGCCGCACTCCAAATCAAGACATTCTGGTAAGGCTTTCGAGTTCTTCAAGCGTCCGCGGCCAGTCCTTGCCGAGCAGACGCGAGAGGGCGCGATCGGCCAGCAGCTTGCCGCCTGTCTGGCAGTTGGGACAGTAATTCGTTTCGTTCGACGCGTAACGAATGCGCTGGATCTTTGCGCCGCAGCGGGGGCACGGCTGACCGTACTTGCCGTGCACGGCCATCTCAGGCCGGAAGGCTGTGACCTTTTCAGGGAAGGGAATGGAGTGACTCGCGGAGACCTCCCTCACGGTTCGGCTGCTGCCCAGCGTTCGCAAGTTAGCAGCTTGCGCTACCTCAGCGCGCAAGAGTTCAATCCATTTCGTCAATGTCGTGCGAGTTGATTCGAAGAGACGTTTGATTTCTTCGGGCGTGAGCTTCTGGGTTAACTTCACTGGAGACAATCGCGCCTGCCAAAGAATTTCGTCTGAGTAAGCATTGCCGACGCCACTGAACAGGCGTGGGTCTGTGAGCGCGCGCTTCATCGTGTGGTTGGCAGATTGAAGGACCTTCGTAAAGCCTTCCAGATCGGTCTCGAATATTTCCAGCCCTCCCGGATCGAGTTGGTCAAGGCCCGCTTCGCCTTCAACCAGATGCAGAGAAGCTCGCCTTTGCGATCCGGCTTCAGTCAAAGAGAGGGTTCCGTTGCTGAATTGGAACGCCGCGAGGCCCAGCTTCTTCGGAGACTTTGAGAGCTTTGCCTTCCCGGTTTGCGTCGCCAGATCGATCCAGTGCAGCCTGCCCGCAATCATTAAATGCAGCACCAACCATTGATCGCCTTCAAGGCCAATGCAGATACGCTTTCCCACGCGACGCAGGTGAATAACTTTCCTGCCTTCCACACTCTTGATCGGCGGTATTGCTGTCCGCAGGAGAAATGGCGACGCAAGCTGTACTCGTTCCAGCGTCTGATCAAGGATGCGCTGCGATAATGCTTCGATGTAGAGGGTGATATCCGGGAGTTCGGGCATGGCTTTGTTATCAGGCTCGGTTTGGAGTTCCTCCTTCAGGCGGCCCAAATGCCTGCTGGTAAGACCGCCTAAAGGCGGAACTCCGAACGGCGCTCATGGAATTAATAACAACTTACCCATGGTCTTTCGACCTTCGAGATCGCGATGCGCTGGCCCGGCTTCGGCCAGCGGATACGCTTTGTGAATGCGCAGTTTTAGATCACTGCGGACGATCATTCCCAGAACATCACTCGAGCGTTGTTCCAGCTCTTCGCGGGTTGCGACATAGTGTTGCAGGCTGGGTCGCGTGACGAACAACGATCCATGTTTGGTCAGCTCCAACAGATCGAAGGGCGGGACAGCACCACTGGCGCCGCCAAAAAGAACCAGGTACCCGCGTGGCCGCAGAACCTTCAGATCTTTTTCAAAAGTAGTTTTCCCCACGCCGTCATAAACTACGTGCACGCCCTTGTTGTCAGTCAGTTGTTTGATTTCCGTCTCGAAGTCATGAGTCGTATAGATGATCACTTCATCGGCGCCGGCATCGCGGGCGAGTGCGGCCTTCTCTTCAGAACCCGCCGTGCCGATGACGCGCGCGCCGAGCAGCTTGCACATCTGCACCAGGAGCAAGCCGACGCCTCCCGCAGCCGCATGAACCAGTGCCGTTTCGCCGGACTTTACCGGGTAGGTGCTGTGACTGAGATAGTGAGCGGTCATGCCCTGAAGCATCGCGGCGGCGGCCTGCTTGAAATCGAGTTGATCGGGAATCCTGACCAGACGATCAGCGGGCACGGCTGCGTACTCGGCATAACTTCCCAGCGCGCCGGTGTAGGCGACCCGATCGTCAATACTTACCGTTTTTACTTCTGTGCCAACCGCCGTGACTACGCCGGCGGCTTCCTGTCCGTTAACGAAAGGCAGAGGCGCCGGGTAACGGCCTTCGCGGAAGTAGACGTCGATGAAGTTCACGCCCGCAGCTTTGATCTGGACCACTGCTTCGTTGGGTTTAGGTTCGGGAATGGGAAGGTCGACTAATTCGAGTACTTCGGGGCCGCCGGTTTGGGATACTTGAATGGCTTTCATCATGGTCAATCGTATCAGAAGCCCGACCGTTAGGGAGGGCCACTCGCGCTATCGTGCACGATAAATAATAAGAAGAGAGGCGCATCTCTTTGTTTTGCATGCGGCGATGATACGGCGTGAACCGAAGAATAAGAAATAAACGCAAAGGACGCTAAGGTTCACGCAAAGGTACGCAGAGGGAAATGCTTTGCGTCCCTTTGCGGCACCCTCCGCGTCCCTTTGCGTTAATCTGATCTAAGCAAGCTACCGGATTCATTCACTTTGATTCCCCCCTGTTTTGCTACTGAACACTCATACTTGCCTCACTTTCGTACGTCACATTGACCCCGGAAATAGAGGCAAAAAATAGCAACGATCGTAATCAAATCTCCATCTTAGTCCCGGTCCTCGATTGCAAGTTCTTCACGTTCTTTGTAAATCGGTTCCACCATGCGCAGCTGAAGTTGGAAATATTAATTTGATGACCCTGGGTCATCGCTCACATGGAGAACTACTGAATGAAGTTTCCCCGGAATTTACTGCACTTGCGGTCTGCCAAATTCGCACCCTTTGCCGTTATCTCACTTTTCTTTTTGACAAACTTTACGGGATTCTTCTTCAGTCCCGTATTTGCACCTGCCAACGCCGCCACTCCAATTGAAATAGAAACGATCCCCGCGGACATTCCGCGCTCGGGTGATTGTGATCTCGATTGGATCATTTTTCGCGCCGGCGAGCGCGAAGGCGTCGACCCACGATTCATTCATGCGGTCATCCAACAGGAATCGAAATATGATCCCGACGCGACGTCGCCCGCGGGCGCCCGCGGCCTGATGCAATTGATGCCGGCCACGGCGAAACGATTTGATTGCAGCGATCTGAAAGACGAGGCATGCAACGTCGAAGCCGGAACGAAATACCTCGCCTGGTTGTTGAAGAGATTCAACGGCGACGTGAAGCTGGCCCTCGCCGGCTACAACGCCGGTGAAGGAGCCGTGGACAGGTACGATGGGGTTCCGCCTTATCCGGAGACTCAGAACTACGTCAACAAGATCGTCGCGAACTACGGAAAGACTTACCACCCCATCCTCGAGCCTGAGGAGGCGAAAGTCGCGTTTCATCTGAAGTCAGAACCACCTGCGATAGCGGGTGTTTGATCTCTGCGAGTTAAACCGCCCGCTACCGCGACCGGTCAGGCTTTTCCGGACCTCACGGCGTCGGGCGCGCATCCGGCGGATGCATCTGGTAATTCGACGGGGGCTCAGCGCCCAGCAGGTAGCGGACGAAATAGTCCCACCGGCGGCGCGTCATGTAATTGCTGGCAGCGCCGTATCCATGCCGCTGATTGGGGAGCATTAGCAGATCGAAGTCTTTGTTCGCCTTGATGAGTGCGTCGACAACCAGCAGGGTATTATACGGTGGCACATTGTCGTCCATCGTGCCGTGCGCCAGCAGCAAATGCCCCTTCAGGTTCTTGGCGAGATTCTGATTTGCCTGGTCGTCATAGTTTGTACCGGCGACCAGTCCCTGATACATCTCGCCCCAGTCGTCTTCGTATTCGCGATTGTCGTGGTTGCCCGATTCAGAAATGCCGACCTTGAAAAAGTCCGGATAACGAAACATCGCGTCGGCAGTTGCGTAGCCGCCGCCCGAATGGCCATAGATGCCGGCGCGGTCGATGTCGATCCAAGGATAAGTCGCGGCGAGTTGCTTCATGCCGCTGACCTGATCCGGCAGCGTGTTATCACCCATGTTGCCGTAGTAAAAGTCGTGAAAACTTTTTGACCGCAGCGGGTTCCCCATCCCCTCGATCTCGACCACGATGAAGCCGAGTTCGGCCAGCGCCTGACAGTCTCCGCGCGCCGGCGAGAACGACCAACTGCCCACACTTCCGCCCTGGGGCCCCGGATAGATGTGATTAACGATCGGATACTTCTTATTCGGATCGAGGTTCGTTGGCTTGAACATCAGACCATACAGATCGGTTTTTCCGTCGCGCGCTTTAACGGTAATCGGGACCGGCGGTTTCCATCCCGTGGCCAGCAGTTTGGAGGTATCCGTCTGCTCGAGAGTGGTAATTGATTTCCCGCTTTCGTCTCGCAGAACTGCCACTGGAGCTACGTCTGGTTTTGAATAGTTGTCAACAAAGAAGCGGCCCGAAGGTGCGAGCGCAACCTCATGATTTCCATCGTCTGGAGTGAGTAGCGAGAGGTTTGCGCCGTCGAAGCCGATTCTGTACAGATGCTTGAAGTAGGGATTGCGACCCGGTTCACGACCCACGGCGAGAAAGTAAATCAGGCGATTCTTTCCATCCACGCGCAGCACGTCCGTCACGGCCCAGTCGCCCCTGGTTATCTGGTTCTTCAGCCGCCCGGTCACCGAGTCGTACAGGTAAAGATGACCCCAGTTATCGCGCTCTGAAAACCAGATCACTTCATGCGCGGCCGGCAGGTAACGCCAATTCCACTGGTTCTGGCCCGACTCAAAGTGGGTTGCCACTTTTTCGGCGAGCACGTCACGCACCGCGCCGGTCAAGTCGGCGATACGCAACTGCGCCTCCTTGTGATCGCGCGAGACTGAAACGAACGCGAACTCGGCGGAGTCAGGACTCCATTCAGCGTCGGCCAATTCTGTTCCGCGACAGGCAATGTTGTCACAGACCGTCGAACGATGCTGATCCGGCGGCATCTTCAGCCGGACGACCCGGGCTTGATCGACGTCGATGATGACGCGTTGAATCATGGCCACGATCGCGTCGCCCGCCAAAGGGTACTTCCAGGCTTGCAGCGTCGGATGGCCAACTTTGGTTTCGACCAGGTACATCTCGCCGACTTTGCGCTGGTCCTGCTGAAAGGTGGCTATCTTCTTCGAATCGGGAGACCAAAGCAGGATCGCGCGATCGCTGTGCACCCAACCCGCGTTGTCGGTCGCATAGCCAAAGTCTTTCACTCCGTCGGTGGTCAGTTGCGCTTCTTTGCCGCTGGCAACATCGCGAACCCACAGATTGAAATCGCGTATGAAGGCGGCGCGCTTCTTATCTGGCGACAACGCCTCGATGGCCGGGCCCGTGGCTCCCTGTCTGCCGGCGCGGGGCGTGCTGGAACCTGGGTCGGCTTCGGCCGCGCACTGATTGGCTTGCAGATCACACTTCCATCGCCGCTGCCGGATATTGAATGAGATCGCTTTCATATCGGCGGAGAAATCAAATTGAGTGAACGGCAAATGCCGCGCGTCGTAGGTAGCACCCGCGACTGCCGAAAGGGCAGCCGCGACCTTCGCATGATCGAAAGCCGCCTCGCGAGTCCCTTTCGCGGGATCGACCAGTAGAAACTCACTGCCATCCGCGGTCGTCACGCGATACCAAAAGCGATCATCCGGCATCCAGGCCGGACGCACTCCGGACCGGAAGACCAGCGGCGCGGTGTTATAGCCCAGGGACTTTTCAGCACGGGCGTAATCGGCTGCGGTGAGCACCCGAGGTTGGTCGGCGACGGGCTGCTGTGCAAAACCTGAAACCGTAAAGAACAGGCTCGTCGCAAGCACCGCAAATTTTGGCAGCATGGTTTTGTTCATATGTGGCTCCGATTGGTAATTCTCAAGTTGAAGAACAGGCGTTCAGAGTACTGAGTTCAGTCGGGCTTTCACGGAGCGCGGACATCCTTGTTCGCCAGCGTGCGCAGCACGCTCATTACCTTCGCAGAGGAGGCACGTTCGCGCTACGCGCTCAGGCGGACAGGATGTCCGCGATCCGCAAAAAAGCCCGACTAAAGTCGGTACTCTAAACACCTGTAAACCAAGACACTACTACCCGATTTGATTATTCGTTGCGCGGCCGCGGCGTCATCGCATCGGGCCTTCAGTAACGGCGGATGGCGCCGGCCCCAGCAGTCGAAGAACCTCCGCTCGAACAGCATCCAGTTCCTTCTTCAACACTTCATACCGTTCGATCGCATCATGTCCGATTTTTTGATCGACGTTCGCCGTCATTCCGGCCAGGTAGGTTATTTGCGCCTGTAGCCCGGGCTTGCTGTAGCGCACCGGCTCGGTGATCAGCTGCGCCGCAATCGCGTTCACGGCGGCCGTCTTGTTGGGGTCAGCTCCCGGCGCGCTCCGCAGTTTTGTTTGCGCCTCGCGAATGCGGGTGACTAGTTGGTTGACGCTGGTCACGAGTGCGCGCGTGCGCATGTTGTGTTCGAATTGCTCCTGTAAATCGGCGAGGGTCACGCCATCTTCGGCAATGCGCGGATCGATCAGGACGTTAAAGTTTTCAGTCAATACCGCCGCGCCGAGCTTCAGGCGGGCCTGGTATCTTCCCGGCGGAACGATCACTCCGTCCTGATTGCGCACGTCCCACACCATGCGATTGAGTCCCGCGACTTTTGTTGGGCGTGGCGGCGGCGTTCTCCGGTTAGTTGGCGCGTCGGGATCTTCCGGCTCGGTACCACCCGTTCCGGCCGCTCCAGCACCGCCACGGCTACCGCGAGCAGGCGCGTCGCTGTTGTAGGAATTAACTAATGACCCTTTGCTATCAAGAATCTCGATCGTCACCGGACCCCCCGGAGCAGCGGGAAGATAGTAGTCAATCGCAGGACCAAGGACGGTTGGGTTAACTCGAGTTCGGTAGCCGTCGCGTGGATGAAACAGATGAACATCCGATGTCGACAACTGCGGCGTGATTTGGTGGAGCGAGCTGATGTTGTCCAAAATCCAAAACGCGCGGCCCTGGGTCGAGACAACCAGATCCTTGTGATGCACCTTGATGTCGGTGACCGGAACATTTGGCAGATTCAATTGAAATGATTGCCAGTGCGCGCCATTGTCGAACGAAAGAAAGATGCCGAATTCCGTGCCGGCGTAAAGCAATCCTTCGCGGTCAGGATCTTCGCGAACTACGCGCGTCGGCCAATCTGCCGGAATTCCGTTCTTGCCATCAGTCAGTCGCGTCCATGTCTTGCCGTAATTGTCCGTGCGATAGAGGTACGGCTGATAGTCACCCAGCAGCCAACGGTACACGGCGTAGTAAGCCGATCCTTTGCGATGGGGTGACGGCTCAATGTATTGGACGCGGCCTCCTGAGGGAAGATCTTTTGGCGTGACGTTGGTCCAGGTCTTTCCGTTATCGCGCGTGACGTAGAACGGTCCGTCGTTGGCGCCCGTCCAGATTACGCCCTTCTCCAAAGGCGATTCGGCGATCGCGTACAGTGTGCTGTAAAACTCTTCACCGGTGACGTCACGTGTGATTGGCTCGCCGCTCGCGCCCTGGCAACACGCCGGCTTAGCAGTCAAGTCGGGTGAAATCCTTTCCCACGTCAGTCCTTTGTCACGTGTGCGATGCAGATATTGGGATCCGTAATAGAGCACGTCCGGATCATGCGGCGACGTGGCCATCGGCGAGACGCGTTGCATGCGATAAATCAGATCGCTGGCCGGATTGCCATACAGCGATTGCGCGCCCACCCAATAATTTTTTTCCTGTCCGGTCCTGAGATTCATCACGCCGTACTGGCCTTTGCATGATCCGTAGACGATTTCCGGATTCCTTGGGTGCGGCATGATCGGCCCGGTCTCGCAACCGGGACCCGGTCGCCAGTCCTCTCGGCCGGCGGCGTCGGGCTGGCTCGAGATGATGATTGTCGAGTTGTCCTGCTGCGCGCCGTAGAGTTTGTAAGGGAACTGGTTGTCCAACCACACGCCATAGATCTCGGCCGTCGGTTGATTCATCTGGGATGACCAGGTACGGCCTCCGTCGGTAGAGACGTTGGCGCCGCCGTCGTTTGACTGAATCATGGTCTGGCCGTCTTTCGGATTGATCCAGATGTCGTGATTGTCGCCATGTGGAGTGCGAAAGATCGTGAACGTCTTGCCGCCGTCGATTGATTTGAAAAATGATTCGGCGCCGGCATAGACAACATCGGCATTCGTGGGATCAGCGCCCAGAGCAACGTAATAAAAAGGACGCTGGATCAGACTCGCTTGCGAGTTAATCAGCGACCATGTCTCGCCTGAGTCTTCAGATCGATAGAGCCCACCACCCGGCTTTGCTTCCACCAGCGCATAGATGCGCTTAGGATTCGCGGCAGTGACAGCGAGGTTTGCCTTGCCAATCAATTCCTTCGGCAGGCCCACGGTCTTCTTCGTGAAGTGTTCACCGCCATCGGTGCTCTGGTAAAAGCCGCCGTCGCGAGAGCCGCTGATGATCGTCCATGGCTTGCGTTCGAGACGGGACATCCAGGCATAGACGACGTTGGGATCGCCCGGCTGAATCTCCAGATCCATCGCACCTAACTGATCGGATAAGAACAGAACCTTGCGCCACGTCTGCCCTCCATCCGTAGTCTTGAAAACGCCGCGTTCGGAGTTCGACTTGAAAGCGTCGCCCTGCGCCGCAACCCAGACTATGTTCGGATTCGTCGGGTGGATGCGCACCGATCCAAACTGGCCGGCGTGGTAGAGTCCGATGAACTTCCAGGTTTGTCCGCCATCGGTCGTCTTGTACATGCCACGTCCCGTCGAGACGTTGCTGCGCACGTCATCAGAGCCGGTGCCGAGATAGATGACGTTCGGATCAGAGTCGGCCACCGCGACGCATCCAGTCGAGCCCAGGGGAACTTTTCCGTCCGTAATGGGAACCCACGTTGCCCCGCCGTCAGTGGTGCGAAACAGTCCACCGCTCGCGACGCCCATGTAAAATGTTTTCGGTTGCGAGGGAACACCCGTCACAGTCGTAACGCGCCCGCCTCGCGATGGTCCCACGAGGCGATACCTAAGTCCGTTTATGAGTGCCGGGTCCACGCCGGGCATCATTTGCGCGCCCGTTCGCGACTGAGCGTAAATTCGCGGCCAGGAAGAAAGGGCCGGCGTGAGAATTGAGAAGCCAATCAATGAAAACACGATCCGTCGCAGCATGTGTCGTCTCCAATCCCGGGAACTGAGAAATGCCTTGCGATAATTTATTTGCTCAGCGGCGCCGCTATTCTACATTAACTGCTTCGATCCAACCGTGTCAGAAGCCCGCGCGTAAGGCAGGACCTACTACAGAGGTTGTTCGACCGTCAGAAAGCCACAAAGATTCTCGCTGATTTGTTCGTCACGAGCCCTGGCGAGGTGGTGGCCCTCCCTCACGGTCGGACTTCCGACTCGTCCGCTAAAGCGACGCGCTGGTTGCACCAGCACAGAATTAACTAGCCCCTGGTCTCACGGGTCTAGCGCAGAGTGCGTTGCCTGGACTATAATCTGCGCTCCTTATGAATTGATCATCCGTTTCTCATTCGTTCAAAATTTTGTTGGAAACTGTCCGATCCGGAGGTTGGTATGTCAGAAGTCAAATGTCGAATCCTGTGTGTGGACGATCATGAAGACACACCTGAGATGCTTAAGCTCCTGCTCTCACAGTCGGACTACGAGGTTCATCCCGCGCACAACATTGAAGAGGCGATGGAACTTGCCAGAACACTCGAGTTCGATCTGTACGTGTTGGATAAGCGTCTTCCCGACGGCACGGGTCTGGAACTATGCACAATGCTGAATGAGCTTACACCTGGTGTGCCCTGCATCTTTTACACGGGCGACGCCTACGAGGTTCATCGTATTGAAGCTATGGCGGCTGGGGCTGATGCTTATGTGCCCAAGCCTGATGTGGAAGCCCTCATTGAGACAGTTCATAGACTGCTTTCTGAGCGAGCCTGCGCTACTTAGGCGGTCAAGCTATGTCGATCGCGCGTGGTGCTGCGCAGAATTAACTTGGACCTTTCTTTGTCCGGCTTGCACAAAAAACACCTTTTCGTTCACTGTTAAGGAGACTACTCTTGATGTTCCCCTCTATCCGTTCGATCACGACTGCAACGCGATTAATCCTGCTTGCCTTAATGATGCTGGTAGTGCCGCTTTCGGTTTGGGCACAGGCGGACCGGGCAGCTCAACCGCAGACGTCGCCCGAGCCCGCAAAACCTGAGCCGACGAAGACGCCTGGGCAACCAACTGCTGAAGATGAAAACCGGCCGCGCGATCCGATGTCGACACCGACTTTCAACGGATTGAGATTGCGATCGATCGGCCCCGCCTTCACCTCGGGCCGCGTGATTGGTTTCGCAGTCGATCCAAATAATTCTGCGCGCTACTTTGTCGCCTCGGCTTCGGGCGGCGTTTGGAAAACGGTAAACAACGGAGCGACCTGGACGCCGGTCTTTGATCGAGAGGGTTCGTATTCGATCGGTTGCATCGCCCTCGACCCGAAAAATCCGCTGACGGTTTGGGTGGGCACGGGCGAGAACAACAGCCAGCGCAGCGTTTCATACGGCAACGGTCTCTATCGTTCGGATGACGGCGGGAAGACCTGGAAGAACGTGGGACTGAAAACATCCGAGCACATCGGCCGCATCGCCATCGATCCGAAAGACTCTAGTATCGTTTACGTGGCCGCGCAGGGACCGCTGTGGGGACCGGGCGGAGATCGCGGTCTCTTCAAGACCACCGATAACGGCAAGACCTGGAAGAACATTCTCAACATCAGTGAGAACACTGGCGTCACGGACGTCGTCATCGATCCACAAAATCCGGAAACAGTTTATGCGGCCTCTTATCAGCGCCGGCGTCATATGTTCACGTTGATCGACGGCGGACCTGAGAGTGCTATCTACAAGTCGACAGATGCGGGTGCGACCTGGAACAAGGTTAGAGCCGGTTTGCCGGCAACTGAGATGGGCCGCATCGGTCTGGCGATCTCGCCGGTCGATTCGAATGTTGTTTACGCGACGGTGGAAGCTGCTGATCGAAAGGGCGGCATCTTTCGTTCAAACGATCGCGGCGGCAGTTGGGAGCGACGCAACGAGTTCGATGCCACGGCGATGTACTACGCGCGCATCGTCGCCGACCCAAAAGATGTCGATCGAATTTACCTGATGAATGTTTTCCTGATGGTGTCCGATGACGGCGGCCGAACTGTGCGGCGGTTGGGTGAGAAATCAAAGCACGTCGACAATCATGACATCTGGATCGACCCCAGGAATACCGATCATTATCTGGTCGGATGTGACGGCGGCGTTTATGAAAGTCATGACCGCGGAGCGAATTGGGAATTCAAACGCAACCTGCCGGTGACCCAGTTCTATGACATCACAACCGACAACGCCAAGCCTTTCTATAACGTCTATGGCGGCGCGCAGGACAACTTTGCCTTCGGCGGTCCGTCGCGGACGCGCAACGCATCCGGGATCGTTAACAGCGACTGGTTTGTAACTCAGGGCGGCGATGGGTTCCGCACCCAGGTTGATCCGGAAGATCCAAATACGATCTATGCCGAACTACAAAACGGATCGCTCGTGCGTTTTGACAGAGTCAGCGGCGAGCGCATGGGTATTCAACCGCAGGTGGGCCGCAACGAAGACCCGCTGCGCTGGAATTGGGATTCGCCGATCATCATCAGTCCGCATTCGCACACACGACTTTACTTTGCCGCCGATAAATTGTTTCAGAGCGACGACCGCGGCGACACCTGGAAGGTCATCAGCGGTCAGCTTTCGCGCGCTATTGATCGCGACAAGCTGCCAGTCATGGGCAAGATTTGGAGTATCGATGCCGTCGCCAAGAATGCTTCCACGGCTTTCTTTGGCAACGCTTCGGCGCTGGCTGAATCGCCTAAGAAGGAAGGACTTATCTATGTCGGTACGGATGATGGCTTGATTCAAATTACTGAGGATGGCGGCAAGAACTGGCGCCGGGTCGAGAAGCTTCCAGAGGCTCCTGAACTGGCTTACGTAAGCCGCATCATTGCTTCCAATCACGAGGCCGACACGGTCTATGTCGCGATCGAGAACCATCAGAACGCGGACTTCAAGCCTTATCTTTTCAAGAGCACGGATGCCGGGCGCACCTGGATTTCGATTAAGAGTAACCTGCCGGCGAATGGTTCGGTGTGGGCGATTGCCGAAGATCACGTCAATCCGAATCTGCTTTTCGTCGGCAACGAGTTTGGCCTCTACTTCTCGATCGACGGCGGACAAAAATGGATTCAGATGAGGAGCGGCTTACCGACTATTCAAGTGCGCGACCTCGCAATTCAGAAACGCGAGAACGATCTGGTGGTCGGCACTTTCGGTCGCGGCATTTACATTCTGGATAACTACACGCCTTTGCGTCTGCTGAAGCCTGAGATGCTCAAACAGGACGGCCTGCTGTTTCCCGTCAAGGACGCGCTGATGTACATCCAGGCCCAACCATTGGGCGGACGCGGCAAGAGTTTTCAGGGCGAATCCTTCTACACAGCCGAGAATCCGCCGTTCGGCGCGACCTTCACTTACTATTTGAAGGAAGAACTGAAAACCAGGAAGACGAGACGGCAGGAAGCCGAACGCGATGCGCAGCGGAAGAACACCGCAGTTGTTCTGCCTAACTCAACCGACCTGCGCGCCGAAGAAGAAGAGGAAGCGCCGGCGGTTGTTTTCACCATCAGTGACGCGTCCGGTCGCGTCGTGCGCCGCTTGACCGGTCCCGTCACCGCGGGCATGCAGCGCGTCACCTGGGATTTGCGTTATCCCGCGCCATCCCTGCCACCGCCACCAAATCCCGATGGCGAGGATCCTTTCAACGAAGGACCAGCCGGCCCGCTGGTGATGCCGGGCACTTACAAGGTCAGCATGGCGAAGAGAGTCGACGGCGTGATCACCTCGCTGGGCCAGGCGCAGGAGTTTCAAGTGATTGTCGAAGGACAAGAGCGAATGCCGCCCGCCGATCGAGCGAACCTGGTGGAATTTCAACAGAGAGTGGCGAGATTGCAGCGGGCGGTGCAGGGTGCAACGGCAACTGCCAGTGCCTTGAAGCCGAGACTGGCAGCGATCAAACGCGCCTTGCTCGAGACGCCATCGGCTCCGGAAAAACTTTTGAGCGATGCCGCAGCTCTGGACAAACGCACGAACGAGATTTTGCGCGCGTTAGTAGGCGATCAGGCTTTGCGGCAACGCAACATGAACTTGCCGCCTTCGATTGCTGAGCGGGTCGGTGACATCGTCGGTTCGCAGCGCATGTCCACGTCCCGGCCCACGCAGACGCAAATCGATCAGTACGGGCATGCAGCGCAGGAATTCGAAAGCGCGCTCAATCAATTGCGGCAACTAATCGAAGGCGATCTCGCTCGTCTGGAAAAACAGATGGAAGCCGCCGGCGCTCCCTGGACGCCGGGTCGCATTCCGGAATGGAAGGATCAGTAAAAGGTTTGGAGGACCGCCTTCAGGCGGAACTTGAAGGAACCTTGTTGACGCCGCCTGAAGGCGGAACTCCGAACACGCCGTCTCGCACATTCCCTGTCCTTTTGGGAGAGGGCTGGGGGTGAGGGTTTGAGCGCGGAATCCAGTGTGAAACTCAAGTCGTCTTCGCCAAACACGACGACAACTTAAGGAGGCCTCATCAAGTTTTCACTTCTGACTGCGGCATTCGTCGCCTCGTAGAGGCGAAATGTTATAGCAGCGGTTCAGTTCGTATCCCGGCTCCATAGGAGCGAAATGTCCAATACGTTGCGCTCCTACGGAGCGCGGGAAACAACTAAGCACCGGAGCTATAAACATTTGGCTCCTACGGAGCCAGGCAAGAGCGGTCCGTCAAAAGGTCCTGTGGACTTGTTCACAGCACTTAAGAATATTTCGACCTACGCTTCGCGCCCTCATCCCGGCCCTTCTCCTAAAGAGAGAAGGGAGAATTACTGCTTCACTTCGATCGACGAGAGCGGTCGTGTCTGCAGACCAAACGCCTGCGGGTTCTCGCCGATGATTGCGGCGGCGAACCAGCGCGGCACGTAGTAGACGCTCTCTCGGCGAAAACTCTTATCCAGCTTATCGCGTTGCTCAGTTAGGGCGCAGATGCTACAGGCGCGATTTTGATCGTTGACCAGTGCTGCTAAATCGCGCTCGACGTTGTTGCCGCCACGGTTGTAAACCAGCAGCGCGAGCACCTCTTTCATCGGATCTGAACCGAACTGATTGATTGAGTCCGCGATGTAGCGCGCGGCCGCGTCGGCAGATTTCTCGACGTCAAGTAAATCCTCAGGGCTCAGGCCATAATGCTCGCCTGTCTGTGGCACAAACTGAAACATGCCGACGGCGCCCATTGCGTTTGGCGATTCCAGGTTCCGGTATTCGGACTCAACCATGGGCAGGTAGAGTCCGATTAGCGGCGCCACGTTGTGGGTCTTAAAAATTCTACTTAGCATGGGGGCAAGTCCCTGGCCACGCTCAAATGCAAATCGCGCATCGCCTCTACCCGGGACATCGCCGGCATTATTTCCGATCCGTTGCGCATAGAAATCAACCGACTTCTGCAACTCGATTTCAAACGCGGGCGTGAACTGATAGTCCTTTCCGGAAATCCTCCGGGAAATTTCGTGGGCCTTGTCAGCGACGAACCTTCGGCGTTGGGTCAGAGACATGTCCTGATACAACCCGCCTGATTGCCTAGTTACCGCACTGGACAGGCGCGTAGACGCGGACAAGGAAATTATTAACGTAAGCGAAAAGAGCAGGATTCTATTGAGTCTCATTAGCATGTACCTTCGGCTTTCTCAATTTTGGTGCGGCCGGCCAAAATGGCCTCATTCTGATCAGCGAGATTAGATTAGCGAAGTGTTCATGAGCCTGAGACGGTAAGCGAGAAGTCGAAGCCAGACTGTTCATCTCAAGGAAACAATTTGCCTGCAAAGAGAAACTGTTTTGATTTCCAGTCTCTTCAGAAATTTGAGCATGACAATGGTGCTAGAATCTCACCAGCACTGAGAGACGCGAATGACCACGCTTGAGGCTGACAACTTAACGGGATTGCTGTTTGAGTGGCGACAGGGCAACCAGGACGCGCTCAAAGAGCTGACACCCCTGGTGTATGACGAGTTGCGGCGCATCGCCCATCGTTACGTGCAGCGCGAGCGAAACGGTCACACGCTGGGGACGACTGCGCTGGTTAACGAAGCGTATCTGCGCCTCGCCGGACAGAAGAAAATCGAATGGCAAAATCGGTCGCACTTCTTTGCAGTCACCGCCAAGGTCATGCGGCACATCCTGATCGATCACGCGCGACGGCGGCATTTCGCAAAGCATGGCGGTGAGTTGCAGCGGGTTTCATTCGCAGAGGCCGAGACAATGTCGCAGGAACGCGCCGGTGAACTGGTGGCGTTGGACGAGGCGCTGGATGAATTGGCGCAGCTCGATTTGCGGAAGAGTCGCGTGGTGGAGCTGCGCTACTTTGGCGGTCTTGGTTTGGAAGAGACTGCCGAGGTTTTGGAAATTTCAATGATGACGGTGCGTCGCGATTGGCGCGCCGCGAAGGCCTGGCTGTATAGAAGGATGAAGGCGGAATAAAACATTTTCGATTGCCGATTGCCGATTGCCAATTGGCGATTGCCGATTTTGTCTGACGGAGGTGAAATTGGCCGCGAGGAATAAGCAAACAGGTTCAGATTCGCAATCAAGAAACAAAATCAATCGGCAATCGGCAATCGACAATTGGCAATGTTCCCATGACTCCTGAACGATGGCAACAGGTCGAGGAAGTCTTGCAGGCAGCGCTTGATCGCGCGCCTGGCGAGCGGGCTGCGTTTCTGGATCAAGCGTGCGCCGGCGATGCTGAGTTACAGACTGAAGCGAGTTCGCTGGTCGACGCTTACGATTCCGCCGCAGATTTTATCGAAGAGCCGGCAATCGCGCAGGATGCGCGTGTCATTCTGGGGGACCAGTCGCTCGAACCCGTTGGTCAGGAGATCGGCCCTTACAAAATCATCGAACGTCTCGGCAGCGGCGGCATGGGTGAAGTCTATCTGGCACAGGACGCGAGACTGAATCGTCTCGTGGCATTGAAGGTACTGCCGGCGTACTTTGTTTCGGATGACAGTCGCCTGCGCCGGTTTCAGAGAGAAGCGCGCGCCGCTTCAGCGCTAAACCATCCAAACATACTTACAATTCATGAAGTTGGAGAGCTGGATGGCGTTCACTTCATCGCCACGGAGTTTATCGACGGCCAGACGATCCGCGAATTGATTGCCGGCGATATTTTGTCGCTCACGGACATCGTGGAAATTGGGGCGCAGGTAGCTGCGGCACTTTCCGCGGCGCACGCGGCAGGTATCGTGCATCGTGATATCAAACCGGAAAACATAATGCGGCGCGGTGACGGTATCGTAAAGGTCCTCGACTTTGGTATCGCCAAACTTTTAGAGCCGACGCCACCTGACGTGCCGAGCCTCAACAGAACGCAAACTGAGATCGGCGCCGTGCTCGGAACAGTTGGCTACATGTCGCCCGAGCAGGCGCGCGGCCTGGCGGTTGATGAGCGCACGGACATCTGGAGTTTAGGAGTCGTGCTGTATGAAATGCTGGCCCATCGCGCTCCCTTCACCGGCGCCACGCGCATGGACACGATGGTGGCAATCCTCGAGCGTGAACCGGCGCCCCTTTCTCCGCTCAGCGAAGATCCAAAGCTGCAACCACTTTGGACAATCGTCAAGAAGGCTCTGCACAAAGATGAAGCAGAACGCTACCAGAGTGCCGGCGAGGTGCTCTCTGATCTAACTGCCGTAAGACAGGAACTCGATGCAGTAGAAATCTCAAGACAGGAAGTTGTGCTCAATTCAACGCGCGAGCCGCGGAAGGTAGATGTCCGTGACGTTTCGCTTTCGCTAGCTCGCGAGAAGATAGAGTCGACGCCCAGCGCGACTCGCGAATTAAATGGCTATCGTCGCTATGGTTTGTTGGCTCTTGGCCTTGTTTTGCTCGCCGCGGTCGTACTGGGCGTATTTCGCTATCAGAGTTCGCAAACAAAAGTTGCGACCGCGCCTGCGTCTCCGATAGCGAACAAGCTATACACGCAGATGAGTGAAGCCGAACAACTTCAATTTGTCGATGAGCAGGAGCAGCGCGTCTCGGCGATGATGGGCGAACGTCCGGCGAAACTCAACGAGGAAGCACTGCGAGCAATTAAAGTGCGCGTAGACCGTTACGCTGAACGACAGAACCTCACTCCGGACCAGGGAAATCTGAATGTGCTTTACGCGCGCGCGGTGCCGCTCGTCCCTTTGATCGCGCGCTCCTTTGCCGCGCGAAGGATTCCAATTGTCATTGGAGTTTATCTGCCCATGATAGAGTCGGCATATAATCCGTGTTATGAAAATAGTTGGGGCGCCAAAGGCTTGTTTCAAATGATGCCCGCCACTGCCAAAATTTATGGTGTGGCCCACGCGGACATGTGCGATGTCGAGAAGATGACACCCGCGGCCGCGCATTACATCGCCGATCGCATGGCCGAACTTGGTGAGGATTCCCAAAGCATGACGCTGGTGCTGCTCAGTTACAATCGCGGGGTGTCCGGAGTTTTGGATCCGCTGCGACGGCTGAGAGATAAAGAAAACTACGAAAGAAACTTCTGGACGCTCTACGCCCACCGCGACGAGATGGACGAGGGGTTTCGCAACGAAAGCGCCGGCTATGTGCCGCAGTTTTTTGCCGCCGCGATTGTGGGCGAGAACCCGCAGAACTTTGCTCTGAGCACCCCGGCGCTTTCAACTTTGGTAAGGGAAGATCGCTAGTGGAGCAGTTTGATAATAGCCGGGCTTCAGACGAGTCGTATGACAACGACGCACTGGTTACAGAACCGGGAGCGGTTGCGACCGGGCGCGAACATTTAACTGCATTCCGGAGAACTCTTCCTCACCAAATTCAAAGCCCCGGGTTGAATGTAGGAACCGGTCGCTACCGCTCGCGGTTCTGTAACCTCTGGCCCACGCTGCTCAGTGCCAACCTGAGATGGTCTGATGACAGCAGTCGACTGCACATCTCAGGTGAATCTGATGATCGATGTTACAATGCAGAATGCAGTCATGAATCCGAAGAATAATTCAGAACCTGAAGACGAGATGCGCGACGAGTACGACTTCAGCGGCGGCGTGCGCGGCAAGTTCTATAACGAGTATATGAAGGGCACGAACGTTGTGTTGCCCGACGCGGACGTTCTTCCGCAACTCTGAGGCGGTTAACCAAGCATTACGAACTCTCATAACTCTTTCGAACAGTTCGCCTCAATCAAGATAAAGACGATGAAATGCGATTCGAATACTACAGCGACGCAATAGCCGGCGTGCCAAAGCTCTCCGTCGACGGCACGGTCTCGAATGCAATTCATTTTTCACACTGGAAGGGAAATGAAACGCCGCAGTCGGTTAAGGCCGACACTTCAACTGAGATTGCGCTCAACCTGGTGGCCGCGCCGGATCGTGATGAGCTGACACAGGGGATCGATCTGGTTACGAACAATCACTTTGATACTGATGGAGTGTTGTCAGTATGGACTGTGCTAACGGGTGAGCGAGCGCTCGAGTTGCGTGACAAGCTGATTGCTGCTGCCGAAGCCGGCGATTTTTCAGAGATGAGCACGCAGGCAGGCGTGCGCGCGAGCATAGTCATCCAGGGATCGGAATCGCCAATCGACGAGGATGCAGGATCGCCCCTGGCGCAGCAACTCGCGGGCGAGCCGGTGAGCGATGATGCGCGGGCTTACGAACTGGTTTTGCCGCATGTCGAACGTGTTCTGACTCACACGAATGATTACGCAACGCTGTGGTGTGACCCATGGAACCGGATTGCCCTGGCGCTGGACAGTTTTGCTAAGGGCCGATCGCGAGTTGACGAGGACCGCGAAGCGAAGATTTCCCTGGTCACTCTGGCGCCCGAGATTTTTAGTTCTTCCGGGTTCAAGCCGACACGTCACTGTGCACCGTTCACAGCCATTTCGCATCACGCTCGCGGCGAGGTCTTCCTGATAGCGACGCCTTTTGACGGCGGCTGGGCGTATCGCATCGACTATCCTTACTACTCCTGGGCCGAGACTATCGTGCGGCCACGCATCGAGCGGCGCGATTTTAGCTCGCTGGTTGACACGCTTAACGGAATGGAAAAAAGCGCGGCCGGCCGTTGGCGGGTGGATACTTCCGAATTGGCCTCGGCGATGAAATTTTCTGCGCCGGAGGGAAACCTCGCGGCTTCTGGTCTCTCACTCGACGTGGTTGCTTCTCAGCTTAGAAACACCTTGCTCAAAACGACTATTGCTCAACCTGCGATAGCGAGCGCCCCGTGATGCTGGGAGCACGGTCGGCCCGTCCGCATTCACAACCACAGTCGCGCTTGCGCTGAGTGCGGACGAGCCGTCCGCGCTCCCAGCAATAACAACTCTCTATCTTCGCGCCTTACGTGTCAGCTTTGCGCCTTTGCGTGAACTAAAGAAGGGTCGGTTCGGAATTTCACGCAAAGGCGCAAAGAAAAAATCGAAAGGCGCGCGCCAAGGCTGAGTCTCCTCACGATGTTAGACAAACCAAAATTTTCCGGACAAAATTCGATGCGTGCGCGCTCACCGAGACATCCTGGTTGGTCCAGCCGGTTGGTCTTATGCCGACTGGCGCGGCAAGGTTTATCCCGCGGGCGCCGGCACGAAGTTTGATACGCTGGCACTGGTGGCGAAATACTTTGATACTGCCGAAATCAACAGCAGCTTCTACCATCCGCCCACACCCGAGACGGCCAGGTCCTGGCTAAAACGCGTCGCGCATAATCCGAATTTCATCTTCACGGCAAAGCTGCATAAAGTCTTCACGCACAAACGCGACAAGCTCGCGAGCAAAGACGAGGGTGCTTTTCGCGAGGGCCTTAGTCCGCTGAAAGAGGCAGGAAAGCTGGGCGCGGTGCTGATGCAGTTTCCCTGGTCGTTCAAAAACGATCGCGCAGAGCGTGCTTATCTCAATCAACTCGTCGAACGCTTCCAGGATTTTCCTTTAGTGGTCGAGCTGCGGCATGAATCCTGGAATCATCCACGGATACTGCAAACGCTGGAAGATTTGGGAGTGGGCTTGTGCGACATCGACCAGCCGCAGTTTGCGAACTCGATCAAGCCATCGGCGGAAGTTACTTCGCCGGTTGGCTATGTTCGTTTGCACGGGCGCAACTATCAGAACTGGTTTCGCGCCGAAGCGAATGTGGTCGAGCGCTATGACTATCTGTACTCGCGCGACGAGTTGGAGCCGTGGGTCGAGCGCATCAAACAAGTTGCAGATAAAGCGAAGCAGACCTACGTGATCACCAACAACCATGCGCGAGGCCAGAGCCTGGTGAATGCTTTTGAAGTGCTGGCGCTGCTGGAAGAGCAGAGTTTGCCCGGACCCGCGAAGTTGATTGAGAGTTATCCGCGGCTGGGCGAGTCAGTCGATCCGGACGATGATTCGCCGCAGGGAAATCTTTTCTAGTCTCTGTGGTTCTCCGTGGCTCTCTGTGCCTCTATGGTAAACCCATCCGGAACAAATACTCACCACAGAGACACAGAGGAACACAGAGATTGCACAGAGTTTCGCCTATCGAGCCAGGGGGAAGATCGGTTCGATATCCACCGGCACATCTTTCAACTTATCGAATGCGCTTTTCATCTGCGGCCGAATCACCGCGTACTTATCCAAAAGCGCCTTCGCCTTTTCGTATGAACCCTCGGCTTCGATGGTCAGTAGTTCATGCGTAAGCTTGCGCACGGCGTCTCTGACTTTCGTCTCGTCGACGCTGAACGTGCCGTTGCGCGCATTGAACTTGATGGCGCCTGCGTCGGTGAGATAGTTGAATTGCATGGCCACACCGCGTCCATGCGCTTCGGTGATGCCGAACCGCACCGAACGAAACATGCTGGCGAGATTTGTCGTGTACAACGTGTGCTGCATGCTCTTTTCGATCACGCCCTTGTCGAGCAAATACTGGAGCGCCCACAGGCCGGTCATGTCTGCCTTGGCTTCCTCGATCGCCGAGTACTGGTCCTTTAACTGCAAACGCACGGTGGTCGCGCGGCCGTCGACGTTGATGTTGTGTGGCCCCAGGCCGTGCATCAGCTCGTGCATCAGGATGTGCGTAAAGAAGGCGTCGAACGCCAGGTCTCTCTGCTGCGAAGGATCGAGCACGACGCGCGAGATCGGAATCAGAGTCTTGTTGAACTTTGCATCCTGCACGTTCTTCAACATGATCCGCTTCGAGCCTTTTTCTTTTACGACGCGCTCGTCGTTCGGCAGGTTGAAAGCCGCCGTTTGCACGCCGCTGTTTCCTTCGCCGGAACTGAATACTTCGTTGACGACGCGAATTGGCGACGCCGAACCCAGCTTCGGGTTGCGATACTGCGGATCGATGGGCAGGTTGTTTTCGATTTCCTGAAGGTATTGGCTGAACTTCTTCAGCTTGGCCGATTCGGCCTCGTCTCGCAGGGTGACGTACGCTTCGAACGCGGCCTTGTAGCCGAACAATTCATCCTCATATGTCTCGTACGGCCCGATCGTGACATCGATCGGAGCATCGAGATCCATCCACGCGACATCGCTCTCGTAATAGTCGTTCGAAGCAAATGCAGCGGCGCGTTTGGTCAGAAAGTCTTTCAGAGTGTTGTTGGTAGTCAGAGCGGCGGCCTCGCGCAAAAGCTTTGCGGCAGGTTCGAGGAACTCGCGATACTCTTCACTGTAAGGCACGGTTTTCAACTTGCCATTTGCGTCACGACGAATGGCATAAAAGTATCCCGTGGCCTTTTCTTTTTCTTCCGGAGACAGAGTATTCACCCAGGCATTGAACTCGTCCTTGGTCATGTCGTCCGGATAAAAGTTGGCCTGGGGCGGTCGTGGCGGAACGCCTTCAATGAACGGTTCGTTGCCGTCGAGTTGCGACCATGGGCCTTTATTGATCATGAAATAGTGAAGGCGCAGACGGCCCAAGGGAGTCTTGTCGGCTTGCAGCTTTTGCAGCAACGCTTCGTTGCCACTCCAAATCTGACGGAGGTAAAGCCGATCATAGAGTTTGGCGGCCGCGACAATCTTCATCAACGCCTTCCGGTCGTTCGGCGAAAGGCGGGCCGTGTTCGCCGTCAGGATCGTAGGCGCGAAGCGACGAATCTTTGCGGCCAGTGGGTTATCGATCGACGCGCGTTGAGTCCTCTGTGGGTAGACAAGGGCTGACATGTTTAGCATCAGCGCAAAGCAAACAATCTTCTTCCACACTTTCATTGTCGATCTCTTTCTGGGTTGGTTAGTCTGGCCGGTAAAGGATTTGAGCATCTTAAGGCTCAAATATTTTCGATAAGGGGCAACTGAAACCGGAGAGCAAAGGGGAAGTAACGCTCTCGTCGTTTCTTAGAATCGCGGCAAATTCCAAACTCTGTGTAGCGAGCCGGTAAATCTCGACTGAGCGATTTTCCGAGTCGACGATCCAGTATTCTTTGACGCCGTGCTTTGCGTAAAGTTGACGCTTGGCTACTCGATCACGGGAGATGTTTTCGCGTCCCGGTGAAAGAATTTCGATGACGATGTCCGGGGCCGCCTCCAGTTGTTCGTTCGCGATAATCTCTTCGCCACGCGCGTGAGTGTAAAAGACCAGATCGGGAATGACACCGCTGTACCGGCTCAGAATCAGACCGGGAGTCGCTACAACTCTGCCGACGGGATTCTCTGACAGGTAATTCCAGGACTGACCGAAAAGATTTCCAGACACAATTTGATGTGGCAGACCGGGTGCGCGCGACACGAAAAGTTCTCCTTCGATGACCTCGTAGCGGTTGCCGTCCTCGGGCATTGCATCGAGGTCGTCAACGGTCATCAGTGGTTCGATTGTGGCGGCCATAGAGAAACTCCAAAAGGATGATCGTAATACTACAACAAAGGGACGTGGTGTCAGAAGCCCGGCCGTCAGGGAGGGCATTGTCGGCCCGCCGGCGCTCCCTCACGGCCGGGCTTCTGACGCGATCATGTTCGGCCTTTCAAAATCTTTACGAACGACCCGGTCTGCAATTCTGCCAGCGTCAAACCCGAAAGTCGCAGGGCTTCTTCTTTGGTAATCGCGCCGCAGTTAATCGCGCGCAGGAAATAATTGAGCAGGCCTTGTCCCGTCGCGGCGTCGTCAAAAACATCGCCGACCAAAGTGGCTTTCGCGGCCTTCTCAACAAAGTTGCGCAAGCGTTCGGAAGCAGCGTCCAAACTTTCGAGAAAGAATGAATAGACCGCGGCATAGCGTGTCGGCAGTTGTGCCGGGTGCAGATCCCAACCCTGGTAGAAACCGCCCACCAGCGAATGCATCACGTGATCGTAATGCAGTTTCCAGGCGCGATGAATAACCGCGCGGTTCTCTTCAATCTGATCCGTCGTCAATGACGAACCCTCCGCCGCGCGATGCGGCCCCACCGGCATGATGTTGGTGGCGCCATCCGACAACCAGATGCCCGTGCCCGCGAACGAAACCTGCATCATGTGCTTAGCGAAGTCACACGCGGGATGCATCATGTGCTGGTGCGCCGCGGTGATGCTGCAACTCGCGGTGTAGTCGTAAGTGCCGAAGTGGGCCGCGGTGCAACGGCCGCGTGCAGCCCTCAATAACGACGGAAGATTGATTCGGCCTTCACTGTTGATGATCGACTGGGTCGTCTCAATCATCATTTCCATTTTCAGACTGCCGGCCGGAAGGCCCGTTCGCTCTTCGAGCAGATCAAACAGATCCGCCAACGCCGATACCTGTTCGGGTGTCGTAATCTTTGGCAGGGTGACGACGAAATTATCGGGCAGCCGGCCAGAGCTCTCGGCCACCACGGTCGAGACAAAAATATCCAGCGTGCGCATGCTCCGGGCGCGCAGCTCTTCGTTGAAAGGCTTAATGCGGATGCCGATGAACGGAGGCAGCGAGCCGGCCGCGAGGCCACGCGCTACTTCAAGTGCGGCCGCTTCGGCGTGGCCATCTTCTTCCGCGTCCGGCCGATTGCCGTAACCATCCTCGAAATCGATCCGGAAATCCTCGACCGGTTCGCGGCTCAACTTTTCTTTGACCCGGGCGTGAATCGTATACGCCATCCAAGCGGTCTTGTTCTCTCGCCTCACTGCTTCCGGCTCGTCCTTGAGTCGTTGACTGAGGCCGGTTGCATAACCCAGCACGTCGGGTAATTCGCTCGCGCGCGGCAATCCGATGGCCCGCGCAAAGACCACGAAGTCTGAAGCGTTTTCAGCAAACGAACGCTCGGCGACTTGTCCCAGGCGTTGGGCCGTGTCGGCGCGAAATAAATGCGCGCCGCCATAAACCGTATGCACAGGTTGTCGCCGTCCCGTTTCGCCGGGATAGTTTTCCGTGAGCGCGTTGTTAGACGCGCGCAGGATTTCGTCGATTTGTTCAAGGGAAGATGCGGACAAAGAGATTTTCATTAGGCTTCTTCTGAAGAAAGTTGTTTTCGACTTGTCGCTGACTTTATTACCAAACTCAGTTGTGTAGCAACTCCGTGCGGCTGGTTTCGACAGCAACCCACTCTCCTGACTCCAGGAACGTACTCTCTCGTTTAAAATCTCCGCGCCTCCTCCGCTTGCTCGGCGTCTCTGCGGTGAACGCTATCTCTCATGCACCGCAGAGAGGCAGAGCTCGCGGAGCTCACGCAGAGAAGAACTGAATTTAAGATCATACCTTCAAGAAGAATCAGTTGACGAAGATTCCTTGACTGCCTACAATTCCTTTGCCCCGTTGTGACCGCGCTTCAGCGTAGGGTTTCATCTCGAAGTCACGAAAATAAATCCCTCCGGAAGAGAATATTTCAATCATGAAAGCAGTCTTACGTTCCAAACAGTCACGGGCGAGGCGGTTCAGCGGGCGATTATCTGGTCAAGTCGCGTACTTTCGATCCCGAATCCACCTGCCGATCTTTTTAACTTTGATCGGGGTGGCGCTGGTGGCTGGCCCGGGATCTTATTCTTTGCCCGCGGGAGCTCAATCCCAAGCACGTTACCAGCAGGATCTCGAGCAGGTGTTTAGCCGGCACGAAGACCTGACACTCGACCCGCACGCCGCGGTGGAGCGGGTAAGGGAATCGGGCCGGCTGTCACTGGTTACCGCGACTCACGATTTTGAAATTCAATTAAGGCCGAACGATTTGCGCGCGGCCAGGTATCGCGCCGAAGAAGTTGACGGCGGCGTGACGCGCGCAGTGCCTATGCCGGCAGTCAACACCTACAAGGGGAGTGTCGAAGGAGTAACGGGGACGGACGCGCGATTCACACTGGACGGCGACCAGGTCGAGGGAATGATCATCACCCCGCAGGATTCTTACTTTGTCGAAGCCGCCCGCAAGTATTCTGCTGCGGCTGGAGCCAACGACTATTTACTTTACAAGGCTTCCGACGTGCGGCCCGAGATAACCCGTTCGTGTGGCACTCTGGATGAAGAGATCGCTCGCGGCGCAAAGGAGATGGCGCCCAGCATCGCGTCGAACACAGTTTCGCCTGACGTCTTTTCGCCAATGAAAGTCGTGGAGATCGCAACTGAAGCGGATGGGGAATACACCCAGGCGCTGGGCGGCTCGGCAAATGCCAACAACGACATTCTCAGTGTGATGAATGGCGTTCAGGCAATTTATCAGCGCGACATTGGTCTGACATTCAGTGTGGTGTTTCAGCACACCTGGACTGATCCAAATACTGATCCATACGGCGCCAGTGGCGATGCCGGCAGAGTCCTGCAGGAGTTCACTGATGTGTGGAACAGAGACTTTACGGCCACGCCGCGTGATGTCGCGCATCTTTGGACCGGCCGGCCCCTCGGAGGCCCGGCGGGTGTCGCCTGGACGGGCGTCGTTTGCCTTAGTCCGACGTTCTCCTACGGGCTCTCTGATCGGGAAACAGTCGCGCCCTTCAGGTTTGGGATTCCGGCTCACGAGATCGGACACAACTTCAACGCCACTCACTGCGATGGTCAGGCCAACTGCGACAACACGATCATGGTGGCGACGTCGAACCAGAATAACACTTCCACCTTCTGTCAATTTTCAATTAATGAGATCACTAACTTCGTCAATGCCAACTCGAGTTGTCTCAGCAATGCTCCCGGCAATCCGATCGATGATCCAGACTTTTTCGTGAAGCAGCAGTATCTCGATTTTCTTAATCGGACCGCTGACGCGGGCGGCTTGGCCTTCTGGAAAAACGAAATTATTTCCTGCGGCAGTAACCAGACGTGCATCGACGGTAAGCGTGTAAATGTTTCGGCGGCATTCTTCATTTCGATCGAATTCCAACAGACAGGCTATCTGGTCGAACGCCTCTATAAGACCGCCTATGGTGATGCAACTGGCAACTCGACGTTTGGCGGCAGCCACACACTCAAAGTTCCGATCGTTCGCTTCAGCGAGTTTCTGCCCGACACTCAAACGATTGGTCAGGGTGTGATCGTGGGACAGGGAAACTGGCAACAGCAACTCGAGGACAACAAAAACGCTTTCTGCAACACGTTCGTGACCCGCGGGCGATTTACCACCAAGTATCTACCCGCGCCGGCCGCGGCAGACCCACTCTTTGTGCAGACGCTTAACAACAACGCCGGCAATCCGCTGCCGGCGGGCGAGGTGGCGACCCTAAGCGCGGAATACGCGAGCGGCGCCAAAACCCGCGCTCAGGTCATTCGGCAGATCGCCGAACATCAGAACCTGGTCAACGCTGAATTCAACAAAGCGTTCGTGTTGATGCAGTTCTTCGGTTACCTGCGAAGAAACCCTGACGACGCGCCGGACATCGACTACAGCGGCTATGACTTCTGGCTGACCAAGCTGAACAGTTTTACTCAACCTGGTGACGACGTGCTGGTGCGGGTACAGAAAGCCGACATGGTAAAGGCCTTCATCGTTTCCTCCGAATACCGGAAGCGCTTCGGCACACCTTAGGTTAGAGCCTACTTGATCACGTTTCAGGATTTTGATAATAGGGAAGGCCCGCCCGCTATCGACAGGAGGTTGCGGACAAAAGCGGCCACCAATACGGTGGCCGTTCTTGTTTTACGACTTTCGCTTGAATGAGTTTCTTAGTTCGCAGCTAAGCTGGCCCCGGGATAGCTCTCCCCGAGTTTTGCCGCATCACCTTCAGCCAGAGTGTTCACCAACTCCTGATGAAAATAGTCGTGTCGCGCAGCAACCGGCGGCGCTACTCGCTTGTCATACATCTGTCGCGAGCGATCGATGTCCTCTCTCAGGCGATCGTAAATATCGCTGCGGCTGCGGCCTTCCCTGACTTTTGGTTCGTTGTAGAGTTTGATTTCAGAAACCAGGAGGCGAGCAAAGCGGCGCGCGTCGTTGTGCAGTCGCCGCTCTTCTTCGCCAACCTCGATGGGAAGTTCCGGTTCGCTCACGCCGTAGCGGCGCGAGCTGCCGAGCGGCGCAGCATATTGCGAAGCAAAGCTGGGCGCGGCGGGGGCCGGCGGCGGCGTTTCAACTGTCGGCTCGATGGCCGGCTTCTCGGTAACTTGAGTGGTATCAGCGGTAGATCGAAAGTCGGCTGAACTGGGCGGCTCAGCCTGAGTCTCCGCTTCGACGGCAACCGCTTCGACAGCCGGCTCGGCTGTCTCTTCAGCAACTGCTTCCGCCGCGGCCGAAACTGGAGGTTCCTCAACGGCAGGTTCGGCGGCAACTTCAGTTTCCGGCTCGACAGGAACTGCTTCAGCCGCTGGCTGGGCCATTACTTCAATCGATTGCGGTTCGACTTCTGGAGTGTAAGTTGGCCCGGCTGCAACCGGCGGAGCTTCGATGGGAGTCGCAGGCGCGGCCGTTTCGGACTCGGCCGCGGAAGCAACTGCTCCAGATTCAGATGGCTTCTCAGGAACACGCGGCGCCGCTGCGATATTAACCGCCATCGCGGCAACGCGGGCCAGCAACGCGAGTGCATCGACATTCAACGAGTTCGGATCGCTCGAGACCGAATCGGCGTAGAGAATGGCCACAACTCTGCCGCGCACGACGAGCGGCACTGCCGCGACCGTCTGCGGATTGCCGCCAAGCTGATCGATCAAAAGACTGTCATCCGAATCGGCTTCGGGCGCGCCGGTCCATGTCGATTGCGTCCGGGCCGCACGGCCGAGCATCGTGTTTGCGACGAGCGATAAAGAGACTCCGCCGATCATTTCAAGATTGGTAGGATCGCTGGCCTCGCATTCGCGCCAGCCGATCGCCTGATCGTTTCTGACGACAAAGAGCGCAGCCCTTTCGGCAAACTGGGCCGCGGCCGTCAAGAGTGAGCTCAGAATATCGGCATGCTTCTGTTGGCCTTCGATCTCTTCAACTGACCGCCTGATAGTAGCAATCTCAACCGAGGGTTGCGGCCGCTCCGGCGCTGCACCGCTAAGTTGTTGCGCTCGGGCAGACTGCAAGTGCGCAAAGATGGCCGCTGACAAGGGAGATGCATCCAGCGATTCGGTGGCCGCGCTTTCGCGCGCGCGCCGTAACGCCTCGTCGAAATCACTCTGCAAACGAGAAAGCTGCTCGTCAATGGCGCCCAGACGCTTGCTCAGATAGCTCTCGATGGCTTGCTGCAAGCTATGTTCTAATTCTTCGCTCACCGGACTTAGTGTCCTCCGATCAGATTGTCCAGAAGTGGCACAGACTTTCGGCCTGGGTCACTGAATTCGATTATGGAGGTCGCGTTGAAAGCTAGTCAAGAACTCTTTTTGGCGGGCATCGTTCACTTTTCGTTCCCAGTCTCATTAACGCCGCAGCTTTAGCCCGGTGAACTAGCGTGTCAGAAGCCCGCGCGTAAGCAAGGGCGACGCTCATGTCACTCGGCTCTAGTGGTGCAATATCTCTTCGTCGCGAATGCCTGCGGGTCGGGCCCTCCGTAACGGTCGCGCTTCTGACCACACTTCGATCTAAGGTGTCGAGGTCCGGTGAAACTCGACTCCGGAAAAAATCAATCGTGCGGCTCGTCCATTTACCACCGCCCCGAAACTCAAACGCTCGGGCGACCAGTCTTCGGCGCCCACGCGAAAAACGCCATGGTCCAACAGTGTCAGAGGTGCGCCGTCAACGGTCAACTTTCCCTTGCGGACAAAGATCCGCGTGCTGCCAAGCCAGGGGCTGTCGTTCCGATAGTGACCGGCGAAGGCGTCCCACTCTGCTGGATAGTCGAAAGTTTTCGGGCCCGTGTAACGCTCACCGATGAACCAGCGCGGGCCGTGAAATGCTTCCATCACCACGTTGTGGTCGCGGGCGAACTCTAAAGCGAACATTTGGAAATCAGGGTGCTTGACTATAAAGCGATCGCCACCCGCGGGTTCCAGTGCGACCTTCTGAGTTCCGGCCGATAGCCATAGCTTGCCGCCTTCCGCTGCGAGCACCAGTTTCGTTCCGTCGCTAGAGGCAAATGTTCCGGAGAAATCAACCGCGTTCGAAACCTGGTCAGGATGCGTTGAAGTTGAAGGCGCGGCGGGCAGCTCTTTTCCTTCTCTTGTCGCACGCAACAAATCGAGTGCGTACTTCGCGACTACGTTCGGCCGGTAACCGGCAAGGTTCGCGTTGACGGATGCGAACACGCCGCAGCCGCTTGAAAGATCGACGTGCATCGCCGAACTGAACGCGACCATGCCGCCGGTGTGGCGCAACAAGGCGCCGCCCGGGCTCGGGTTCGTCCAGAGGCCGTAACCATAACTCGCATCCTCGCCCCGGAACGGCGCCTTGATAACCGGCGTTTCGATCAACTTGAAAGTTTCTTCGCTGATGAGCCGCCGGGGGGTTAAGCCTTGCCTCGCGCTGGGCGGACGGCTGTCCTGAACATCTCTCCCACGATTCAGCAGCATCGTCATGTACGCGCCCATATCCTTTGCTGTTGACGCAATGCTGCCGGCGCCTTCCGCAACTTCGAGCCACGTTGCTTCGGTCAACGGTCCGCGCAAAGGGAATGGCTGGTCGTCGAACATGGGAACGTAACCAATCGCCACGCGTGGTCGAATGGCGTTGGTGATGATAGGTTCGCTGGACGACATACCCAGAGGATCGAGCACGCGCCGGCGCAGCACGGCCGCTAAAGGTTGTCGATCGATCGCTTCGAGCACCAGGCCCAACAAGTCATAACCAATATTCGAATAAGCAAAGTGCTGACCCGGAGCAAAGCCGGTCCAGAGCGGCTGGTCGGTTCTCATCAATTCGAGCATTACGCCATCGGGCAGACCTGATGTATGACTGAGAAGATGATGACCCGTGATCGGCGCAAACTTTGAATCAATTTTAAGCCACGGAAGGTAAGTCGTAATCGGCTCACCCGGATCGAACTTTCCCTCTTCGCGCATTTGCAAAAGAGAGAGGGCCACGAACGATTTCGAGATCGAGCCGATTTCGAACAGCGTATTTTGCTGCACCTTTAAGCCCGCCTTCATGTCCTCCAAACCGTGGGCCGACGCGCGCAGCAAGCCAAGACGCGTTACCAGGGCCAGGGTCATTCCCGGCGCTCCGACGTCGCGCAAGTGTGCTGCGATGAATTCATCCAGCCTGGCGAACGCGGGTTGAAAACGCGGGTCATCGTTCGCGGCCGGCGGCAGCGCCAAGGCGAGCACACTTTCGGGACTGAAGGCCCTCAATGCCGCGAATCCGAGCCCGGTTTTGATTCCGCCGGTCAGCAATGTTCTGCGGCTGATGTGCTTTGACATGTCGGTTCTCCGCGCCGATTCAGATTTGTTTTTATTCAGAGTACCGGCTTCAGTCGGGCTTTCCTGGTTGAGATAGAGGCCAACTAGAGTTAGTACTCTGAACGGCGGACACTTCAAACAGGCAGCCCTTTGCGCGCGATCGTCGTCATCACTTCGCAAAACCGATCGAGTTCTTTCAAAGTCGTGTACAGATTTGGCGTGATGCGCAGCCCCTGAAACTCCTCGTGAATAATCGGCGTCGTGTAGATCTTGTGCTGACCAAACAGATAGCTGCCGATCTTCGCTGAGTCGATGCCTTCGATTTGCACGTTGGCGATGGCGCACATCTGCTGCGGGTCTAATGAAGTATTAAAACGCACGTTGGGAATGTCTTTTAACTTGTCCATCCAATAGCGCGAAAGATAACGCAAGCGCGCTTCTTTACGGCGGCCGCCAATACCGTTGTGAAAGAGTATCGCTTCGCCAATGGCCAGTTTCGGAGCGGCTGAGTGAGTGCCGATCTCTTCGAACTTGCGAATGTCTGACTTTTGCTTTTCCTCAGCCGCGAACAACGGCCACACCCTGGCGATCTTATCGCGCTTGATATAGAGCAGTCCCGTGCCCTTGGGCGCATACAGCCATTTATGAAGTGAAGTGCCGAAGTAGTCACAGTTCAGGTCGGACTGTTTGAAATAGAATTGGGCAAATGAATGCGCGCCGTCGACGATAGTTTCGACGCCCCGAGCCCGGGCCATTTCGCAGACTGCTTTAACCGGCGTGATTTGGCCGGTGATGTTGATCTGGTGCGCGATTTGAAGCAGACGCGTGCGCGGCGTAATCGCTCGTGCAAACGCGCTGGTGATCTCTTGAATGTTCTTTGGCGGAATCGGAATCTTGATCAAGTTCAGCTTGATGCCTTCGCGTTGTTCGCGTTGCCTGATCGTCGTGAGCATCCGGCCATAGTCCTGGGTGGTAGTCAGGATCTCGTCGCCAGATTTCAGATCTAGACCCAGCAGCAGCGTCTCGAGAGATTCAGAGGCGTTACGCGTGATAGCAATCTCTTCCCGATCACAGCCAAACAGTTCGGCCAGGCCGGTGCGAATTGTTTCCGACTGCGGCTCGAGAAGCTGCCACATCGTGTAAGCCGTCGCGTCTTCCTGCTGCCAGATGTAACGGACCAGCGCTTCAGTGACGATGCGCGGGCTGGGCGAAACGCCGCCGTTGTTCAGATTGATCATGCCGCGCGTGACCGTGAATGCCTGCTGGATCTCAAACCAGAAATCTTCATCCATCGCGGCCTGTTCCGGGGTGAGGTGCGCGACAGTTTTCGTTGCGGCCTGAATGTTACTAAGCAGCGAGGCGATGGTTGATGAAGTTAAGGCAGCAAGGCCCAGGCCTTTGCCGGTCTGCGAAAGAAAGTTGCGGCGGTCGAGTGCGGCTGGTTTCATATTGAACCTCGTTCCAGAGTGGCACAGACTTCAGTCTGTGATTTCAAGCGTCGTCAAATCTCCTGTTAGGAAAAATCACATACTGAAGTCTGTGCCACTTATGCCGGCAGCTCGACTTCATACCCGGCCTCGATCCACGCTTTGGTGCCGCCGGTCACGTTGAGCAGGTGTTTGAAACCAAGTTGCTGAAGGATGCTGGCGCCGGCGCTGGAGCGATAGCCGCCAGCGCAGATGACCGCCGTTTGCGCGTTTGGTTTCAGATTCAAATGCGGGAGCATGTCGCGCAGTTTTGCCAGCGGCGCGCTCGCTGCGTGGGGCGCGTGCCCACTCTCGTACTCTGCCGGGCGGCGCACGTCGATAACCTGGAGTCCGGGTTGGGTATCGATCAACGATTTCAATTCAGCCACGCTGATTTGCGGAACCATGCCGAGTTCAAAACCAGCTTCTTCCCAAGCCTTCATCCCGCCTCCCAAATATCCCTGAACATTTTCCAGGCCGACTCGCGCCAGTCGCAGCCGAGCCTCCGCAACTCTTGCATCAGTGTCGGCGACGATCACAATCGAAGCAGTCAGCGGAATCAGCGAACCGGCCCACGACGCAAATTGTCCGCCGAGTCCGATGTTGAGCGCACCGGGAACATGACCCGCGCCGAATTGCGCCGCGTCGCGCACGTCGAGAATCACCGAACTGTGCTGTCTAAGTTTGCGAACTTCCGCCGCCGGCAGCGGCGCGGCCGGCGCCAAGCCGTCGAGCGATTCGGCGCCGGTGCGATTGATCTCGGCGTCGCGGGAAAAGTAAGCCGGCGCTTCCGCCAGATCGGTTGTCATCAACCTGATGAATTCATCTCTGGTCATTGGCTGCAGCGCATAATTGAACTTGCGCTGCTCGCCTATAGTCGAAGAAGTTTCAGTGGAGAGATTTCTGCCGCACATCGAGCCGGCACCGTGCGCGGGAAAGACCTCAACCGCATCGTCGAGTTGCAGAAGTTTTTCGTGCAGGCTGTCGTACATCATTCCCGCCATCATCTGCGACGTGTAGCCCTTCGCGCCCGCAAGATCGGGACGGCCCACGTCGCCGATGAACAACGTGTCACCCGTCAGGACTTTTTGCGGTTGGTCTGAGACTTCAGGGTCGCACACCAGCACACAGATGCCTTCAGGAGTATGGCCGGGAGTTTCCAGAATGCGCAGCTTCACTCGACCCAGGTCCAGCTCGTCACCATTCTTGACGGCGCGATGCGGGATCGTAGCTTTCGCTTTCTCGCCGAAAATAATTTGCGCACCGGTACGCGCCGCCAGTTCGCGATGCCCGCTAACGAAATCCGCGTGCAGGTGCGTTTCGATGACGTACTTGATCCTGAGATTCTGCGCGGCGGCTTCGGCCAAATACTGATCGACGTCGCGCTGCGGATCGACGACGGCGGCTTCGCCATCCGATCCAATCAGATAAGAAGCATGAGCCAGACAGTTGAGATAGAACTGCTTGAAGTGCATCGCACCTATCCATTCGAAAACGGTGGAGTTGTCGGCAGGATTCTCTCGCAAAATCTGGCAGGCGGCAAGGCTGTGGGTCTAATCCCTGTCGTAATTGCTCGGCTCGTCCGATTCGTCGGGTAAGTGAATCTCCAGTGTGCGTTCCGCGATCATAAGAAAGACGCGAATCCTGGCGTCTGCGCGGTTTATTCCTTCCGCGTCCCTCTTCGCACGATCAAAATCGAACATCGCCAATGTCGCCAGAGTCTCTGAAAGTTGGTTGGCGCCATCGGCCACCGGATTATTATCAGACATGATCAGTTCGCTGTCATTGTAGTATTGCTGACCAAAACCATTCATCGTCACGGCAGCGGCGCTAATCTCGTTAAATTGTTCGATCAGCGGCTCGACGATTTGAAACGAGCGATTAACGTCGTGTGGCGCGAATGCGCGGCTAATCGCCAGCAAGGTCTCCATCTGTTCGCCATCATCTGCGCGCGGAGACGTCGTGACCAGGCTCCTTGCCTGTTCGAGGTATTGCACCGCCAGCGATTTCTTAACGCCGGGGCCAATATGACTGAGAACTTGATCGATCAGGTTCGTGCGCTCCGCCGGCGGTATTTTGCTGACCAACTTCAAGGCTTCGTCGAATCTTCCTTTTTCGGCTGCTGTGGTAACTGCCTGGTCCCGTAGCACCGACAGGGCCTGTTTCCGTTGGGCGGCGTTACTGATCCGGTCAGCGACTATCTGGCGGGCGCGTGGAATGTCACCGGTGATCGCGACTCTATTCGCGACCTGCTGATAGAGGTAATCTCGCACCGGCGGCGGCGCCTGCGCCACCGATTCCAATGCAGTTTCGATCGGCTCCGTGGTGGCGGCCGCTTGATATCGCCGCCAGTCCGAGCCGGGCTGAATTGCTGACCCAATTAATTCGCTGATCCTCTTTTCGACTGCAACTGCCCGATCTGCTGCATACGCTTTGACTTCCGTGTCCATTTGCCTGATGAAAGCGGCCAGAGTGCGCGCGTTGCCGTATTCCGGGGCATAAGGGCTGTCTCCAGAGGGTGAATAAGACAGCACGTCAGAAATCATTTTCAGAAACAAGTCTCGACACTCTTCGTCGGAGAGCAAGGGCTGTGGGTTGGCGTCGCCGTCCTGCGTCACGCCTTTGGGTTCCGTTCGAACGATCCGTAAGAGACTGGACGAAAGGTAACCAGCGTCCAGGTTTTTTATCAAATCCTGTCCTTCTACCTTTTTTGCCATGTCGTGAGCGAGTCGCTTGGCCAGCTCTCGATCCTTTGCAGCCAAACGCGCCAATGTTTGGATCAGCAAGGCAGACGAGCTACGCTTGAGCATCTCCTCAGCTAACTCGAACGCCCGTTTTGGGTCGGCGGTCACAACCTGGTTTACCAGCGAAGATTCCAGCCGCAGCTCCGAATCGTTCATTCCCGGTTGATTCATAAACTCAGTGGGCATGCGTGTGGACTGGAGGAACTTCAACGCGGCTTCGGGATTGTGCGGAGCCAAAGCGCTAATGACTTGTTGGCGGAGCGTCATTGCCAGCTGGTCATCCCCGTCGCGTTCTCGAACAGTGTTGTCTGCGATAACCTGCGACACGGTTTCCATCGCCTGCGCCATCAGATTCGAGGCCTCTTTTTCATTCGATGGCCACAGCAATTGCGCCGCTTTGATCCGCATTGCGACTCGCGTTTCAGGCAGTCGAAACTGGTCCAGATTCCTGGCGGTTTCGATTAGCAACGCCAGGCCCTTGGCCTTTCGCGCGCCATCGTTCTTTCGGGCCTCCAACTCTTCTTCGGTGGCTTTCCGCAATTCGACGAGCTTGATTTCGTATGCTCCGGGCGTCGCATCATTAGCCAACGCCCCGACTTCAACGCGGTAAGTGCCCGCAAATTCAGAGACAATCTGTACGTCTTCGACACCCTTGGCTCCGGTCGGACTGTCGAACTCACGTAGCAACTTGCCGTCCGGCACGAACACGCGGACGACGACATCGATATCACGCTGATCGACTGCGAGTTGAACAAATTGATCTTTTTTCAGGCTGATGGTGTAGCTGTGCGTCTGTCCGCCGGACAGTTTTCTTTCGATCGGAGTGCCCAGCTGAAGAGATGTAGCCGTGCCCTGGGCGAAGGTATTCGGCGCAACCAACAAGAGCAACAGGGAGAGAAGAAAACTGACTCGGCGCATGATCAGCTCCTTTGCTGTGTGATAGCGGATTGAGTCTTGCTCGGTATACCCCGAACGTATGACACCAAAACGGTGTCGATAGTTCCTTAAGATATCTCAGAGGGGGTGCACACCAACGTGGGTTGCCTCGTCGGGCGGGGACGCAAAGTTCGGTGTTACGCTGTAGTGTCACCGCTCGGCAGTTTGTAGAACTCGCGCGCAGGTTTCAGCGGTCGCAGCATCCAGTAAGGCCGGCGTGTGCCATCCGGCGAATGTTGGTCGGCAGGGCGAGTCATCCGCAGCCATTTCCGATAAACCTCACGAGACTTCTCAGTGTCGACATGAATGTCGCCATAGCTGTCGCCAGGTTCAGCTTTGCGCACGCGCACGGCCTGATGCCAGCAGTGCATTCCCGAAATCGGATCGGGATGCACGGGGAAAGTGAGATTCTGATGCACGCCGACGTCGCTCCACCAGATGCGCAAAGTGTCCGGGTCGCTGGACTCGTATGGCCCGGCCCCGCGTTCGCGTTTCATTCCCCAGGCATCGCCCGCATGATCGAGTCTGACCGTCGCCATCAACTGTTTCTGCCCATTCTCATGCGTCTTCCAACGGCCCATGTGATGACTGCATGCGACGATGCCGGGCTTGATGCCTTCGGTGACCCAGGCCTTCACGACAAAATAACCAATCTCAGTTTCAACTCGAACGAGATCGCCGGTGCGCACACCCAAAGTCGCCGCGTGCGAAGGATGCAGCCACAGCGGATTCGTGTGCGCAATTTCATTTAGCCACTTCGCGTTGGCGCTGCGGGTGTGAATTTGAATCGGCAGGCGAAATGTCGAGATCAAAATAGTCTGATCGGGTTTGAGGTTGTCCGGATGAACATGACTCCTGATGTAAGTTGGAAGCGCGTATTCGTGCCAACCCCATTCAGCGAGGGTTCGGGAAAAGAATTCGAGCTTCCCGCTCGGGGTGGGGAAGCCACGCCGAATTTCGCCATCGACTTTCACGCCAACCAGTCGACGACCTTCCGCATCTCCATCAGGACTCGGGATCGGCACCACATTTGGCGAAGCAGGTTTTGCGGCGCGAGTGAACACGCGACCCATTTGATCTTCGCGAATGTCTTCCAACTCAGCCCTCGGTACGGTCTCTTCATAGATCGCGCCGACTTTGCGGCTGATCTCAAACGATCCATAACGCCGCATGAATTCCAGAGGCGTCAAGTTTTCTGCCGCAGCCTTTTCAGGCAGACCCGGTACTGAGTTCTCAAAAATGAAGCTGTAGTATTCATCAACACCGAGTCTGGTCCCCGGACTCTTTTTCGATTCCACGAACTGTCTAATCCCAAGCGAGCCATCGCGGTCGATGCGCCAGGTTAACTCCATCCAGAATTCATTCTCTTCCCAAACCTCGCCGGGATTTACTGCGCGTGTGTCACTGATGTCTTCGCCGTCACGCTGGCGCGCGGCGCGCATCACCGGTTGACGAAAGCCGAGCCACTGCGAATCGTGTGTCTCGTACGAATGCAGATCATGCCGCTCAGGTCCGAGCCCCATCGGCAGAATGTAATCCGCAAAGTATGTCGTCTCGTTCCACACCGGAGTTAACGCGACGTGACATCCGATCAGCTTCTCGTCCGTCAGGGCCTCGATCCAAGAGAAGCCATCAGGATTCGTCCACACCGGGTTATAGACGCGCGTGAAGTAAGTATCGAGTTTGCCGCGTCCGTCCTGCAACAGGTGAGGCAGCAGAAAAGACATCTCGTGCATGGCCAGCGGGAACTCACGCGGCCAGGTCTTTTCGTTCCACATCTTCGGATGCGGCGGCGAGTAGATTGGCTTGGGCACAAACTTGTTCCAGGCATTTGGAAACACTCCGCCTTCGGTCGCTACGGCGCCGAGGAGGCAGTTGAGCATGAACAGAGTGCGTGCCACCGACCAGCCATGACTGATTCCGGAAGTTGCGCTGCGCCAGTTGTGACTGGAGAAACGCGTGCCCGCGGTCGAGACAAGCTTCGCGATCTCTTCCAGAGTTTTCGCGTCTACGCCGGATTCATTCGCGGCGAACTCGAACGTGTATTCACCATAAAGTTGTTTGAGGATGCTCTCAAATTCTTCAAAGCTTCGTTTCTGTTCGTTGTCCGGTGAAGCAGGGCTTTCGGCCTCGCGCCGTAGGCGCGAAATGTTTATAGACTCCGCACTCCCCTTATTAGGCTCGCCATCTATAAACATTTCGCCGCTACGCGGCTGCTCTTCTGTCTCTGACCTCTGACCTCTGACCCCCGACCTCTGTTCCAAATATTCTTCCCAATTCCACCAGCGCCGCACAAATTCGCGATTGTAAAGATTGTTCTGAATCAAGTAATTCGCGATAGATAACAGGATTGCCGCTTCCGATCCGGGATAGGGAGAGATGTAGTGATCGGCATGTGTCGCCGTGTTGGAAAGACGGGTGTCAAAGACGATTAGTTTGGCCCCGCTCGTTTTGCCATCGATGACACGTTGCGCGTGCGGATTGAAGTAGTGGCCGGATTCCAGATGAGCGCTGATCAGCAGGATGACTTTCGCATTCGCGTGATCGGGACTGGGACGATCCAGACCCATCCACAACTGGTAACCTTCGCGCGCGCCCGATGAACAAATGTTGGTGTGTGAGTTGTGACCGTCGACTCCCCATGCCGCCAGGATGCGTTCTGTAAAACCATCTTCACCCGGCCGCCCGACGTGATACATGATCTCGTCACGGCGATCCTCGACGATAGCTTTGCGAATGCGCGCGGCAACTGTGTCGAGCACTTCATCCCAACCGACGCGTTCCCATTTTCCTTCGCCACGTTTGCCCGCGCGCTTCAACGGATAAAGAATCCGATCAGGATCGGTGATTTGATTCAGCGTCGCCGGACCTTTCGCGCAATTACGCCCACGCGATCCCGGATTCTCAGGATTGCCCTCGAACTTCTGAATCTGGTGAGTATCTCTATCGATGTAAGCCAGCAGCCCACACGCCGACTCGCAGTTGAAACAGGTCGTCGGCACTAGTGAATATCGCCGCTCCTTACGTCGCGGCCAGGCCTGCGAATCCAACTCAGTCCAATCGTCCCAGCGTTCCTTGGGCGGGAACGCTGCGAGATGGATACGCGAAGGACCGGGATAGAAGGTGCTCTTATTATTTCCGTTATTATCCATCGGCATTTGCTGCTTGGACCTCTTGTCGAGCTGGGAAAGTCCATATGTTCTGCGCGAGTTGGCTCATCGCTTCTTGACGAGCATTAATATTGACTTCGTTCCATTCGCCATGCAACGTTAGATTTCCCAGTCGATTAATTGTTGCTGCATGGTTTGGCCATCGTTCACCAGCCGCCGGAGTCTGAGGATAAACGTGCTCCACCTGAACGCGATTTGGCGGTGCAACATCGAGTTCGCGAGTAGCCCTCATCGCGTGTTCGAGGTTCTTTAATAGGTAGCGCGCCGATGCTCTTCGAGATACCGATGCAACGGCAAAGTCCGCGGTAAAACGGTCGTCGTTGGGCGAAACTCGACGCAATGCATCGACCGCCGCTTCGAAATCGAGATTCTCGCGAAGGGTTTTCGCTACGGTGTAAATGACACTTTCGAGCTTACTACTTTCCAATCCTCCAATCGTATTGTGTCTGACGAACGCAGTAATCAGAGCCGTGACCAGGTTCTTGACGTTCGCAACCTCGCCAGTCTCGTACGCGCTCAACACGGCGGGATATAGAACGCTGGCACCCAATTCTTTGATATCAGTTAAGAATGTACTTAGCTCTTCGTCGCTATCGTCGTGTCCGGCCACAATGTCCCGGTAGATTAGGGAGGAATCCCTTAGCTGCCTTGAGAACGCGAGACTATCAGTGTTGTCGGTGACGATTTTTGACTTTATCTCTTTGTAAAGAGCTTGAGCCTTTACGTCACCTTCTCGAGAAAGCCAGAAGTGTCTGAGAAACGCTTTTAGCGTTGTGTCTCCTTCGATTTCCAATATCTCACGCCAAAGATCAATAATCTCCTCTCGACTGTCGTCGATTGCACGACGAAGCAAGAAATTTCGAAGTAGATCGGGAGTCGATAGTCCAATTCCCCGGTCGTTCAACGTTTCAAACACCGCGGCAGCATTGTCTTCATCCTCGGAAATGACTGCTACAGTCGAAACATGTCCGATCAGCACTTGGAGCACTCGAAGTGCCCATTGGTGAGAAACCTCGGGGTTAGCCAAGCTTTCATACTTGTGCTCAAAGGTTTCTGTGAAAAAATTTCGTACTCTCCTAATCAAGCGATGCGATTCAATAGTCGGCACCGGCTCGACATACGCTGCGTCGCGATTCTCGAGAATTTCACGTCGGAAGAAATCGCGGTCGTACCGATTCAGAGTGAGTTTAAAAGTGTTCCGGTTTTGAGCATCATCAAAGTCTGTTAGGTATCTAGTGGAAACTCGTGTTGCAGCATCATGGTTGTAGCGGGCTAGATAGTCTCTTATCACTGAAATCAAAATCGCGGATGTAGCCAATCTCTGCTGTCCGTCAAGCAAGAGGTGAGAGACATTGTTGTCAACTATTACGATTGACCCAAGAAAATATTCTTGGTCCAAGATATTGTCGCCGGGGTATGACCCGTCGAAGTTAGATATGTCTTGCCAAAACGTTTCTGCTTCCGAGGTCGTCCAGCTAAAATTTCGCTGCCATTCCGGCACGACGATCGGTGGATTCGTCATGCTCAACAACTCGCCAATCGTTCTTTTTGCCGGTGTGTACTTGTGCGCCATCTCAAATCTCTCCACATCAGAAGTAACGATCTATCGAATCTCATTACTCCTGTTACTCAAACAACCTCCGCAACTCCGAAATCCGCGCCAGATAATGATCGTCGTGCTCGGTACAGAACCGCGAGCGGTAGCGAGCGGATGCAGGCATTCAACTCGCGAGTCTTTGAGGTCTTGTTTCGCGCAATTCCACGTTGAGTTCTTGACCCGGTCGCTACCGCTCCCGGTTCTGTAACTTCTCTTAGATCGAGACCCACAGGAGCGAACGCTAGGCTGCGACTTGTTCATAGGAAAACCGCGGAATGTCTGCACGCTGACTGGCGTGTTCGACCGTGATGCCAAGGATATTGCCGCTCTGATCGAGATCCAACACAGTGTTCTCGTCCAGATCCTTCGATTCGGCTACTTCGGCTGTTTTGAACTCGATATAGAGCGTGTCAGTATCCTGAAAGTATTTGATGTTCATGGTGTAAATGATCGGTCAAAGAAAGCGTTGTGAACAGTCTGTCCGTCGGGAAGAAGGATTACGCGCAAATACCTGTTCCCCATTTCTGCGATTGGTGCCCACCGGCGAATGCGACCGTCCTTCTGGATCCTCTCCTTTGCCGGATGATCGATGACGCGCTGAATCCACTCGACTTGAATAATAGCGCGGTCGGGCCGGGCACGCATTGCCTCAAAGTACTGAGTAGTTTTCACTGCGGCATTCTAGTCGAGCCGCCGACTCTTGCGATCTCCGGCGATCAAGTCGGTGCTGTCGCTATGCTGTCGTCCTTCAAGACTGCGCCGGATTTCCGCCGCTCTCCGCAGGGATTTCTTCATCGTCTCGTTTCGATGATGATCGGTAACTGTGTCGCGGCTCATTCTTCCTGAGTTGTTGGGCTTTTGTGCCATGTGGTTTCACTTCGGATTAGTTCTTGTCGGGCGCGTGGAAGGTATGCCAGTAAACGTCGCCCTGTTTCATGGCTCGCCCCAATACTGTTCGTCTTCCCACTCTGCGATTTCTTCGGGCCGCTGCGGACTGTTTGCATAGGCCTTTGCGTCTCGAATTTCCAATTCGATTATCTTGCGTTGTCGTAGAGCGCGTTCAAGAGCCAGCTTAAAAACATCAGAATGCGTCACCTGCAAAGCGCTGGTTGCCTGTTGCACCTCAGCCAGCAACGATTCGTCTCGACAATTGAATGGTTTCCAAGCGTCAGTCTAACATGCGTTGTCAATCGAATGTAGGTAATGGTTCTTGCTACGTCGTCCTGTCCACTCTCGATCATATCGTTCGATCAATCCGCAAACAACCGCTTCATCTCCGAAATCCGCGCCAGGTGATGATCGTCGTGCTCGGCGATGAAGAAGACTAGGTCGATAACGCGAATCCTTACGTTCAGGCGCGGGTGCAGGGCCGTCTGTTGCACGAACGCTTCATCATAAGCATCCAGTCGCCGCACGAACGCCGTTCTCTCTTTGCGAAATTCTGAGACGATATTCTCGATCGTGTTTGCATTGTGATTTGCCTCGTGCGTCTTGCGATTCTCCATGTCGGCGGCGGTGAGCCCGTCGCGTGCACTTTCGAAATCATCGAGGCGGCTCATCCCCAGCGCTTCAAGATCGAGCAGGTGCCCGGCGTGCTCCTGAATCGACCACTTGTCGCCGTCGCGACGCGTCAATATTTCTCGCGGCAAAGGCAGCGTAAGGTCTACGAGTCGCGCTGGAGTTCCGCGCACGCGCTCAACGACGTTCGGATACATTCCCACCGGAAGTCCAAACGAGAATTGCCGCTTAATCCATTCAGTGCGCTCTACCATGGTCTTAAATCTTCAGGCTCAGTAGCGATAATGCTTCAAGCTAACAGCGAACATCGGAGCAATTTGGTACCGAGCCGTGAGCGGAAGCGAGCGGATGTCGCCACTGAACTCTGGCGAGCTCTCCCGGCCTTGCAAATCCAGTCGAGAGGTTGCATCCGGTCGCTACCACCACCCCACGCGGGCTGCCCGCATGGGAACCCCGGTCCGCTCCCGGTTCTGTACCGTCCGCTGAACGCATTGCATCAGCGAGCATCAATCAAAGTGAGCGGCAGGCTCGCTTAACTTACTTCTTAAACATATCCGGGTTGTCTGTTTCGATTTTCTTTGCCTGACCGGCGAGATCATCAGCTTCCTTGATCAGCTTGTCGAGCTTCTCGGTATTAGCATTTGCCCGGGCGATGAAGCTGGCTCGGCTCTCGCTGTCGATCAAAGCTTGCGGCGTGCCTTTGGCGGCCTCGACCAGTTCCGCGCGCTTGTTATATTCCTTCGCCTTGACGCCAAGGTATTCTTTGAATTTGTCGCTGACCTTCAGCCTGCTGGCTTCGTCATACTTCCTGGCCGCTTCTTTGCACTTGTCCTCGGCCTTGTCGTATGCCGCGATGGCTTCTTTGGCGAGAGTCCGCGCCTCAGCCAGTTCGGATACATCCGTGTGCAGCATTTTCTGCTTCTTGTCTTCGGCGTCTGCGTAAAACTTCTTGCCTTCCTCGACTGCCGCGTTTCCCTGGTCGCCAATCTCGTTGGCCTTCTTCGTCTCATCTCCGCTGCTGCAAGCCAGGACTGCGGCGAGCAACAGGAACAAGGCCAGCCATGCACTCGAATGACGTTGGTTAATCATTTTTGGGTTCATCTTTTGGGGCTCCTATTCTTATCCAGTTTTTAAAATTCTTGTCTCAAAGTAATGATTGGTGACCTCTACGAAGACGATCACCGCAATCCTTCAACATGTCAGTTAACGCTCCGGCTTCACGCCAGCGGCACTGACTGTCCTGCCTGCACATACGCGTGTTCGAACAGCATCAATCCGATTAAGGCCAACGGCGCGCCGCCAATCCCGATCGAAGTGCTCACGTAGCCCAGGATTGCCAGGCCCGGCAGCAATCCACCAAGGATCGACAGTACGACACCAATCCAAAACTCGCTGCGGTAACGACCGTGAACCATCTCCCAGATCGCCAGACGCGCGTGCGCGGTTGGATGCGTAAGCGAAACTTCGCCCCAGATCATCAGCACGTGCAACAGGCTGGCGACGGCGAGTATCCAGAGCGAAGCGAGAACAGTCGCGGGCACGGCATGGATGAATGTCAGAGTCGCAGGCGTTCCCTCGAACCAGACGGCGATGGGCAAGAGCACCGCGGCGCCGAGCAGCATCGCCTGAACGAGCAGATGAGGCGGCAACAACGGATTCTGCCAGAGGTCGCGCGCCTTCGCTTGAGCAAACAAATATGCGGTATAGACCGCGGTCATCATCGAAAGCGGCAAGCCTGCGATTACTAACCACTGTGGTAATGAAGTCGAATGCAGCACATTGCCAAGGAAGTGCAATGCCAGCACGGCCGAATAGCCCGCGATTATGAATGCGCCTTTGACCAGCCAACTCTTCCATTGCGGCCGCGTAAAGATCATGTAGAACCGTGCGGGATGTTCCAGGTCCCAGATCAATAACAAACCCGTGATACCCAGAAACGCGGCCGCGACAACCGGCGTCACCCACAGCCACAAGCCGCTGTCAGCTCGTAAGAATCCAAACAGGACCAGTAACGCCGCGACCAGGTAAACTCCCGAGGCAATCCCTTTGGTCCATGTGTACAAACTCACGCGCCAGTCCCAGGGAATCGAATGGGCCACGTCGTAACTCAACAGCGCCGCAGCCGAGCTGTTGTTGAAAGTCGGATTACCCGAGACGACATGTTGGCTGTCCTGCTGTTGCTCGCTCCACATGAACAATCCGGCTTCCGGACGTTGGGCCGCGAGTGGATCGAGCGTGGCCTGGTGAGCGCCTTTATAGAAAAGTTTGGGCAGCGTTTCCTTCTCGGGACGGCGCACGTTAACCGCCTCGCGATTGATGATCTGTCCGACATACGAGAATGGATCGTTCATGTCTCCGATCAGGATCGCTTGTGTCGGGCAGACGACGACGCACGCGGGCTCAAGTCCGACATCGATGCGGTGCGCGCAGAAATTGCACTTCTCAGCCGAATGATCTTCGGGGTTGATGAAGATGGCGTCGTAAGGGCAGGCGGCCATGCAGGCTTTGCAGCCGATGCAGATTGATTTGTCGAAATCGACAATGCCGTCAGGGCGCTTGAACATTGCCGTGGTCGGACAAGCCGTGACGCACGGCGCGTGTGCGCACTGGTTGCAGCGCGTCACCTGATGCGCGCGGCGCGTCTGTGGAAACACGCCCACGTCGACGTGCTTCACATACGTGCGGGTAACGCCGATGGGCACGACGTTCTCAGACTTGCACGCGGTCGTACACGCATGACAACCGATGCAGCGAGTGTGGTCGATTACTTTCGCCCACTGGACTCGGTCCTGGCGAGCTGGCTCTGGCTCGATCATAGTTTTTAGAGTCGCCGTTAAAGCTGCCGCCAAGGCGCATGCAGGGATGCCTGACTTCTCTTGGTGCGGCGAGAATATACCACGCCGAAGACTTGCCTTACAGACGAAACTTGAACATCGAGCCCAGCGCGTTGATGTCTCCGGGATGCGAATGACTGTCGTTCTGTCTGGCGTAATAAAGCTCGAGCGTGAAATGTTTGTTGATTTTCTTGATGGCCCCAACGTAAAAGCGGTTTCGTATCCAGGCCCTGGCGATTGAGTCGTAAAAGACCTCGTCGGCGACGAACGCATCCAATTCAAGTTTGCCGGCCTTTAGCGCATGCTCAACCTGCACCCGGTTCCGGTACTGTGTAAAGTTGGGCGGCGGATGGTGGACATGGTACTCGACGCGATTGCGATCGTGGACAGTAAAGCGCCCGGCCGGAAATTTGAACGTCGCTTCCAGCGTGATGCGATCCTCAGTGCTGTGGCTGGTCGAGGTTGGTTGCGAAGCTGCGCGCAGGTAGAACGGAAAGAGAGTCACGTACTTGCCGGCCTTAAACGAAACTCCGGCGCCGAGGCGCTCATTCACCGGCCGTGATACGTCACGTCCAAAGCGGACGATACCCAGCAAGACTAAATCAACTTTCTTATCGAGCGGTATAGCGACTTGGGTCTCAGTCCAGATTTGGACATCGTCGCGTGGCTTTGTTGATTGTGCGCTAATCGTCAGGCAGCCGGCGGACGCAATTGCGAACAACAGAATCACACGGCCGATCCCTGCTCGTTGCGCACTCGATAGACCTTGGGCGTAAGGGTACGGGGTAAGCAAGAGACACACTCTAACTAAGGATCGAAGAGCGAACTGGTTTATAACACAAATCTCATTACACGTTGAGTTTCATCACGAAGCTGAGTATGCAATAGTAACGTTTTTGCACAGAGCGAGGACAACGTTTGAAAGAAAGACTGCTGCAATTCCTGGCATGTCCCTCATGCAGCGGAGCGATCTCGCTCCAGACCGAGGAGCGCGAAGCCGAAGAAATTATCGCAGGCCGACTGTCATGCGGCTCTTGCGCATGTTCCTGGCCGATCGTCCGCGGGGTGCCAAGGTTTGCCTCGCTCGATGAAGTTGCAACCGAAAAAGCAGCGACCGCTGCAGGCTTTGGTTGGCAATGGCAACACTTCACTCAGGCCGACGACAAGTACGAACAGCAGTTTCTCGGTTGGGTAGCGCCGGTCAAACCCGAGTTTTTCAAAGACAAGATTGTTCTCGAAGGTGGGTGCGGCAAAGGGCGCCATACTCAATTGGCCGCGCAGTGGGGCGCACGTGAAGTGATCGGCGTCGACCTGAGCGCGGCGGTCGAAACTGCATTCGCGGCTACTCGCCACGTGCCCAACGCGCACATCGTTCAGGCCGACATCTATAATCTGCCTTTTGCGCGCACGTTTGATTATGCATTTTCCATCGGCGTGCTCCATCACTTGCCCGATCCGCGCGGCGGCTTCAAGTCACTCGTGTCGAAGGTAAAGCCTGGCGGACACATTTCGGCCTGGGTGTATGGCGCCGAAAACAACGAATGGATCACCCGCTGGGTGAATCCGCTGCGCAGGCGCCTCACGTCACGCATGAATCCGAAGACCTTGTTGCAGCTTTCAAAAATTCCGGCGGCGATCATGTTCGCGGCCACGAAAGTGATCTACGGCCCGCTCAATCGTTCGGGCCCGTCGCTGGCCCGCCATCTTTTCTATAACGACTATCTGAACGCGATCGCGCCGTTTGGCTGGCGAGAGCAGCACACGATCGTCTTCGATCATCTGGTGGCGCCCACAGCCTTCTACATTTCCCGCGAAGAATTCGCCGACTGGTGGCGTGAAATCGGCGCCGGCGAAGTGAATATTAGCTGGCACAATAGTAATAGTTGGCGGGGATTCGGGCAGGTTTGAGTTTGGAGTTCCGCCTTCAGGCGGTCGGGACATCAATAAGCCTCAAAGCTGGAACTTCAAGACCCGCCTAAAGGCGGAACTCCAAACCAAATTCGTTGACGGTCCTTCCGGTGACCCGCTATAGTGAAACTGGTCTCGGCGCTCGCCCAACTGCCTTAGACCGCTCGGTTTCTTGCCCTTAACCCTCTCAAGTTGTTTTCAAGAAACCCGAACCGGATATCCCAAGAGTATTTCTATGCCTGTTAAAATTGACGACCTCCTGGTTACAGCTATTGCCCACCTTGCTTCAGACCTGCATTTGAAAGTCGGCTCGTTTCCCGTAATGCGCATCGGCGGCGAACTATTCCCGATCGCCGAGGCGCCAAAACTTTCACCCGAAGACACTCTTGACATGGCGTTTTCGATGATGTCGAACCGGCAGAAGCAGAAGCTCAAAGAAGTTTCGGAAGTTGATATTGCGTACAGCGTCAATGGCCTGGGCCGTTTTCGCGCGAACATTTTCCAGCAACGTGGATCGGTGAGCATCGTACTACGGGTGATTCCCGATCAAAGCCGCAGCACGGCGGCGCTGGGACTGCCGCCGGTGATCGACAAAATCTCCGAAGAGCGGCGCGGGCTGATTCTGGTAACGGGTGCGACTGGTTCGGGAAAGTCCACCACTCTGGCGGCGATGATCGACCGCATCAATTCGACGCGCTCAGGCCACATCGTCACTATCGAAGATCCGATCGAGTTTCTGCATCGCGACAAAAAAGCTTTCGTCACGCAACGCGAAGTCGATGTCGACACTCGTTCGTTTGCCGAGGCCCTGCGCGGCGCGCTGCGGCAGGATCCCGATGTGATTCTGGTCGGCGAGATGCGCGATCTCGAAACGATCGAGACGGCCTTGACTGCCGCGGAAACCGGCCATCTTGTGCTCTCGACGTTGCATACACTGGACGCCACGGAAACGATTACCCGCATCGTTTCGTCGTTCCCATCGCACCAGCAGAAGTCCGTGCGCATTCAGCTCGCAGGAATTTTGAAGGCCGTGATCTCAATGCGGCTAGTACGGGCAGCTAAGGGCGCTGGCCGGGTGCCGGCAATCGAGGTGATGGTCTCGACGGGTCTGATCCGCGATTACATTATTAACGAAGAAAAAACGTACTTGATTCGCGAAGCGATCGCGAATGGCGCGTCGCAGTATTCCATGCAGACCTTCGACCAGTCTTTGTTCCGCCTTTTGCAATCGCGCCGGATAACTTTTGAAGAGGCGGTGCACAACGCCACGAACCCGGACGAGTTCAAGATGCGAGTATCAGGAATCTTGTCGACTGAGCAGGCTATCGATGCCGATGATCGTGGCAACACAGGTTCCCCTGTACCGCCTCGGGAAGAATTCGAGTCGATGATCGTTAAGCTCTAGAGAGTGGCACAGACTTCAGTCTGTGATCCGTGTAACCCAAGAAATCAATCACAGACTGAAGTCTGCGCCACCTCTGAAATCTCAAATTTAAGACAGGGCTCTCGTCGCGGCGGGCCTTTTTCTTCATTCCGAGATAAGCTTAACTATCGCGCGACCGATGGATCTGTGTCGCGCATTCTCACGAAATTTGCTTAGTCACTGATGGCTGGACTGCGCACTTGAGCAAGTAGCCGAAGTTATTTGCCTGTGAACTTATGCTGACACGCCGGAAAAAAATCATCTTCTACCTGATCTTCTTTACGCTTTTTCTGCTGGTTTTCATTCCGGCGGCCGAAATCCTGGCGCGTGTTACCGGACATCGACCATGGGTCGTAAACGCACTCCGGGTAAAGGTCGAGCCGGGAGGCCGGCTCTATACTACGCATCCGACTTTAGGGTATGCGCCCATCCCCGGACAATTCAAGGCCACGATTGATGATGCGTATTCGTTTAGATTTACGAACCTGAGTAACTCCCAGAGAGTGACTCATCCGCTGAATACATATCCAGTTCAAAATGGCCGGAATGAGATTTGGATTTTGGGCGATTCCATCACTTTCGGCTGGTCCGTCAACGACGAAGAAGCCTTTCCCTGGTTGTTACAGGCCGATCTGCCGAACTATGAAGTAGTGAACTTCGGAGTCATGGGCTATGGAACACTGCAATCGTTGATTCAGTTGCGAGAGGCGCTCAAACTTCGAAACAAGCCCAAAGTCGTAATTCTCAATTACGCCTCATGGCACGACGTGAGGAATACCTTTGTCAGAGCTCGCCGGAAGATGCTGGCGATAGCGAGTTCCCTGGGACCTGTCAACCAACCATACGCCCGGCTCACGAGAGACGGGAAAATAGAGATCGTGCAAGAGACTCTACAGTACCGTGAGTTTCCTCTTATGCGTTACTCGGCGCTCAGTAATATGCTCGAAGAGACGTACGACAAATATGAAGAACGCCATGTTGACAGCCACAAGGTAACCAAAGCAATCATGAAAGAAATCGCGCGCCTGTGCCGGGCCGAAGGGATTGAAGTGGTCGTGGCCGGGCTGACTTCCGATGCGACGACTTCGGACATGCTCGCGTACGCCCAGAGTGAAGGAATGAAAACGTTGAGCATGTTTGTCGACTTGAGCATCAAGGAAAACAACAACCTGCCCTTTGACTCTCATCCCAGCGCCGCAGCCCACAGGCAATATGCGCAGCTACTCAAGCCATACCTGGTTAATTTGTTACAGGAAGAACGGAAGTAATCATGCTTTGCGTCTTGGCGCCTTTGCGTGAATTTCGTCGGCGAGGATTCTCACGCAAAGGCGCAAAGACGCAAAGTTAGTCATCAGGCCTGCGCCTTCTTCTCTCCATGCTTTGCCTCTTGCCAGAGAGCTTCTAACTGTTCGAGAGTGGTTTCCTGAAATGACTGCCCGCGCTCTTGCAGCGCTCTTTCTATATAAAGAAAGCGGCGCCGGAATTTGCGATTGCTGAGTTTCAACGCGGCTTCAGGCTCAACGTTCAAACGCCGGGCGATATTGGCGATGACGAAAAGCAAGTCACCGATCTCTTCACGGACCTGCGCATGATCACTTTCGGCATTGGTATCGGCGTGCAGACTGATCGCCGCGCGCAACTCATCAACCTCCTCCTGTAATTTTTCAAAGATGTCCTTGATTTGGGTCCAGTCGAAACCGACGCGCGCTACCTTGGTAGAAATCTGATGTGCCTCCATCAAGGCCGGCGCTTTGCCCGAGACGCCGTCGAGGATGGACGCGTTTTCGGATCCGGTTGATCCTTTGCCGGCGGCCCGTTTCTCTTCAGCTTTGATCGCCTCCCAATTGCGCAGCACTTCAGCTGTGTCGCCGGCCGTGGTGTCGCCAAAGACGTGCGGATGCCGGCGCACCATCTTCGTGTGCACTTCTTCGATCACGTCGTCGATGTTGAATTCGCCGCGCTCGCTGGCGACGCGCGCGAAGAAAGTGATCTGGAACAGCAGGTCGCCCAGTTCTTCACGCAGGGCCGCGGGCCGGCCTTCGCGCGCTTCTTCGAGAGCGTCGAACGCTTCGTAAGCTTCTTCCAGAAGCATGGGTGCGAGGGTGGCATAGGTTTGCTCGCGGTCCCAGGGGCAACCGTCCGGCGAGCGCAAGCGGTCCATCAGCGCGACAAGATCTGCAAAAGTTTTCGGCATCAGATTGATTGTCGCGGAATCGTCAAGGTGAGTTCAAGTTAGTAGAGCTTTGCGATTCAGTCGATGGCGATGCTAACATCGCAATCGTCCCAGAAACTTTTTACATTATCCGCGTGGCGAGGACGCCTCCGGTCCAAAACCGCGCCGAAGGTTATTCATGAATGACGAGCAACCAACTCTAAAAGTAGTCGACCGCCGGCCGTTCAATCCCGACGGTACGCCGCGTGAACTTTCACCCGAGGAGCAGGAAGCTTCAGATCGTTCCGCTGCCGATTTTTCGAAGGCGTCGGCGGCTGAGAATGCTCCACGCCCCGAGCCCGCACAACCTGCGGCGACGGCGGAAGCTGCGACTCGGAAACAACCCGAGCCAAAAGCGTCTGAGCCGGGAACGGAAAGTGAACCGGCGCACGCCGGTCGCGATCCGCTCGACGATCCGGCAAGTTTCATGAGCTTGATAATGTCTCTGGCGTCGAATGCAGCCGCCAGCCTGGGAATGATGCCTCATCCGGTCACTGGCGAAACGGGTGTCGATCTCAAGACGGCCAAACATTGGATTGATGTTCTGGGAATGTTGGAAAAGAAAACCCGCGGCAACCTGGATCCGCAGGAAGACCAGGTGCTGGAAAGCCTCTTGGCGGATCTGCGGATGCAGTTCGTCTCGTTCACCAACGCGCCCACGCCTCCGCCGGCAAAGTTCAGCGCCAGCGATATCACTGGCGGTAAGTGAGTTGTTCGTTCGGCAGCGGGCAGACATTTTCCATTTATCATTTTTCATTTGCCAATTTGGCACAAGCGTTCAGAGTACCGACTTCAGTCGGGTTTTCGATGATTGAGAAAAGCCCAACTAAAGTTGGTACTCTAAACTTAGATGGAAAATGACAAATGAAGAATGATAAATGGAAAATGAGCCCTTGGCTCTGACCCCACGAAGATGCGACTAACCTTCCTTGGCACCGGCACATCCACCGGAGTTCCTTCGATCGCCTGCGATTGCGAAACCTGCACCTCTGTCGACCCGCGTGACAAACGCCTGCGCGTATCAGTCCTAATCGAGCACGCCGGTCAGACCATCATCGTTGACACCTCGAGTGATTTTCGGCAGCAGGCGCTGAGACAGGAATTAAAACACCTCGACGCGGTGTTGGTGACGCATTGTCATGCCGATCATATTTTTGGCCTTGACGATATTCGGCCGTTGAATTTTCGCCATGGCGCGCTCGGCCTCTACGCCAACGAACGCGCCTGGGTCGACATCCGGCGGATTTTCAAATACGTCTTTGAGCCTTCTCACTTTGGCGGTGGTTTGCCGCAGATCGTTCCGCATACTGTCGTCGCGGGCGCTCCATTTTGTCTTGGTCACGATTTAGAGGTCACGCCGCTGGAAGTAATTCACGGACGCCTGCCGGTAATCGCCTATCGCTTCAATGATTTTGCCTATGCCACGGACCTGAGCGAAATTCCGCCGGACACGATCGAAGGCTTGCGTGGTTTGAAGGTGCTGGTGCTCGATTGCCTGCGTATTCGCCCGCATCCGACACATCTCTGGTTGGAACGCGCGTTGGAATACGTTGAAGAGTTAAATCCCGAACGCACCTACTTCACGCACATTACGCACGACATCAAGCACGCTCGCGATTCAGCACTGCTGCCGGAGAATGTTGAGTGGGCGCATGATGGCTTGGTGGTGAGCGATGAAGTTTAGAGTTCAACCTTTAGGTTGCGTCTTTGGAAAAGTTTGCAAGCTGAAGCTTGAACTCTAAACATATGCGCCTCTTTCACGGAACCGATAATGCCGACATCACGCGCCCCACAGTTTTGACGCTGGGGGTGTTCGATGGTTTGCATCTCGGGCATCAGCTCATTATGCGGACAGTCGTCGAACGCGCGCGCGCGATTAGAGCGGTGCCGACCGTTATCACTTTCGATCCTCATCCGCGGGCTCTGCTGCATCCCGAATCCGCGCCGCCGCTGTTGCAAACATTCGATCAGAAAATCGAGGCGCTGGGCGTGCTGGGCATCGAACAAACCATCGTAATCAACTTTGATATGAGCTTCGCGCAGATTCGCGCCGAAGATTTCCTGCGGACAATTATTGCCGACCGTCTGCATGCCAAGGAGGTTTTTCTCGGCTGCGGTTTTGCCTTCGGCCACGGCCGCGAGGGTAATATCGATCTGTTGCGAAAGGTCAGTCAAAGTCTCGGCTTTTTCGCCGACGAGGTGCCGGAACTTCGTCTGCGTGGCCGCCGGGTCAGCTCGAGCCGCATTCGCGAACTATTGCAGCACGGGAAGGTGAATCTTGCCCGTCGCATGCTCGGCCGGCCGTATGGCGTCGAAGGCCGGGTGGTGCGCGGAGCCGAACGCGGCGCCACCCTGGGATTTCCGACCGCCAATCTTCATCCACAGAATCGGGTGATCCCTCGCAATGGCGTCTACGTCACCGCGACTTTGATCGACGGCCAGTGGCGGCGCAGCGTGACTAACATCGGAACTCGTCCCACCTTCGGGTCAGACAACGAGAGTTCCGTCGAGACCTTTGTGATGGACTGGTCCGGCGATCTCTACGGCGACGTGGTGCGGGTGCGTTTTCTGCATCGGCTGCGCGAGGAAAAGAAGTTCAATTCCATCGATGGGTTGAAATCCCAAATCGAACGCGACGTGGCACGCGCCCACCATTACTTCGAGCGTGCCGGTGTGAAGAAAGAGTTGTCGGTGGTGTGAGGTGTTAGAGTACCGACTTCAGTCGGGCTTTT